>JAEEGG010006111.1_pt1 | contig 28321 bp, 16 predicted proteins | sample 9134161 | NCBI WGS metagenome assembly JAEEGG01 (sample SAMN16246543, study PRJNA631951) | gut metagenome | biome: gut microbiome; feature: rumen; material: CR-attached | host: Bos | place: Iran: Karaj | collected 2018-10 | reverse complement strand
TAAATCTTACATCTTACATAATTAAATCTTTAAATTAACTCGGCTTCCTTTTTTACTTCAGAAACTTGAATCATCTTACCTTCTATGTAATATTGTTGCAAAAATAAAACAAACTTATCAATCTGCCTCTCACCTTTTCCGTTTCTTTTTATAGATGTTTCATTTCACATATAGATTGTATCAAATGAGACCTCTTTCTATAAAATATACTGCGGGAAACGCAGATAAATAAAAAAAATATACTAACTTTGTCGGAAATTAACAGTTAGTCGTTATATATTTTCTGTGATCTTGTTCCTCGTCTTATAGTTTTCTTATGCAGATTCTCGTTATTCTTTTTTGTGTGTTCGCTCCTTTGTTTATCCTTTGGCTCACTTATAAGAGCAAGGCTTTGAACAAAGTGGGGAGCATCATCATCGCCTACATCATTGGCTGTCTGCTCGGACTGACCGGACTGATTCCAGACACCGACGAGATGCACGCCACACAGACGGCTGTGGCGACATATACCATCCCCTTTGCTATTCCGCTGCTGCTTTTCTCTTCCGACATCAAAGCATGGGCACGCCTTGCACCCGCTTTCATCAAATCCACGCTTTTCGGAATTGCAGGATGCGCACTCGCCATCGTTATCGGCTTTTGGGTGTGTGCAGGTAGTAGCCCAGAGCTCTATGCGAATGTAGGCGGGATGCTCACGGGGCTATACACAGGCGGCAACGCCAACCTGGCATCGCTTAAGCTGGCGCTCGCTGTGGATGATTCCACTTACATCCTCGTCAGCGCATACAGCACGCTGATGAGCGCGGTCTATCTCTTTTTTGTGATTATTGTGGGAAAACGGGTTCTGTTGCTTTTTATGCCTGATTTCAAGGACGACAAGGATGCCTCCGAAGGGAATACAAAGTTGGAAAACCACGAACACGAGCTGTTTTTCGGCTTATTCCGCCAATCCAACCTGAAAGATTTGGGTATTGCCCTTGCGCTAACGGTGGTGATTATAGCCGCTTCGTTCGGCATTGCTGCATTGGTGCCGAAAGACTCATTCCAGTCGGTGTTCATTCTTGCCATCAGCACGTTTTCCATCCTTGCTTCGCTCAATCACAGGATCCGCAGTCTGAAACGCACGTTCGAGGCAGGCACTTATTTCATCCTTATTTTCAGCCTCGCTGTGGCATCTCAGGTAAGCCTGCGAACGCTTACCCAAGTGGATTCCGGTATCTTCGTCTTCACCACCATCGCAACGCTCGGTGCGCTTCTTTTCCATGTGATCATCAGTGCCTTGTTCAAGATCGACACCGACACCACACTCACCACCAGCATTTCCCTGATTTGCTCACCGCCTTTCGCTCCGGTCATTGGCAGTGCGCTCCATAACCGCGCAGTCATCGGACCTGGTATCGCCGTCGGTCTTTTCGGCTATGCCGCAGGCACCTACATCGGCTTCGGCATCGCGAAGATGCTGATGGCTTTGGTTTAAGGTGTGTTTCATCCGCCGGAACTCAAAGAACGTGACGGGGATGGCCAATGCGAGTGAAAGCGTGTCGGACACCGTCTGGCAGATTTCCAGTCCGAAAATGCCAAAGAGATAGGGGAGGATTAGCAGTGCGGGCAGATAGAACAGTCCGCGGCGGCTGGCAGCGAGCAGGTTAGCTGCCACGGGGCGGTTGATGGTCTGCATCATCATATTGCTCATCATGATGAACGGAGTGAACGGCAGGCTGATAAGCTGCCAGCGGAGTGCCGCAGATCCGATCTCGATTACGTCGGGGTCGTTGCGGAACTGTGTCACCACCTCTTCTGCAAAAATAAAACCTAACACCGCCAGAATCGTCAGGAATATTGTTCCGCATTTCACAGTGAACCAGAATCCGTCAATCACGCGCTTATAGAGTTTTGCACCATAGCAGAAACCGCACAAAGGCTGATAGCCATGTCCCAGTCCGATTACTGCCGCCAAGATGATAAACGAAACACGGATGACCACGGTCATCGCAGCGATAGCTGCGTCGCCGAAACCACTCGCCACGATGTTCATCGTCAGCGATGCCACACTGCCCAGCCCCTGACGGGTGAGCGAAGGGGTGCCTCCAGAGAAGATGGCTTTGAGATATGTAGGCGAGAAGCTGAACCGGCGCAGGTTGATCCGCTGATTGTCGCAGTGGGCGGTCAGCCACAGCAGGATGAAGAAGCTCACCATCTGGCTCACTACCGTGGCGATGGCTGCTCCGCGGATGCCCAGTCCGCAGGTGAATATCAGCAGCGGGTCGAGGGCGATGTTGAGAACCGCACCGCTCATGATGCCGTACATGGAATAGGCGGCATTACCTTGAAACCGCATCTGGAGGTTCAGTGTGAGTGAACCGATGATGAACGGGGCACCTAATAATATATAAGAAAGGTATTGCTCGGTGTAGGGCAGGATAGTGGCGGTGCTTCCGAGGCTGCGGCTGATGGGTGTGAGGAACAGCAGGCCGATGACGGTCAACAGGATGCCGAATCCCACGCCATAGCCGAATCCGGTGGCTGCCATGATGGCGGGGCTGTCCTTCTCTTTCGCGCCTAACGCCCGTGAGATGAAGTTGCCGCTGCCATGTCCGAAAAAGAAGCCGAACGCCTGAAAGATGCTCATAATCGTGAAAACCACTCCGACAGCCGCTGTTGATTGCGTGTTAATCTGACTCACGAAATAGGTGTCAGCAAGATTGTAGAAACTGGTCACCATCATGCTGATAATCGAAGGCAACGCCAAGGTGGGGATTACCCGCCGGATTGGTGCGCCGGTCAGAAACTCGTAGTTGTCACGATGCTTCATGGATGGATGGAAAGGATGTTATGCTATGCCAGAAAGCGGTTCTCAATCTCTTTCCAGTTCACCAGCTGCCATAGAGCGGCGAGGTGGTCGGCACGGCGGTTCTGGTAGTCCAGATAATAAGCATGCTCCCACACGTCGAAAGTGAGCAGCGGTTTCAGCCCTTGCTCCACTGGGTTGTGGGCGTTACCCTCCTGGCTGATTATCAGTCTGCCCTCGGAATCAGCACTCAGCCACACCCATCCGCTGCCGAACAACGTGGCTCCCTGCTGGGTGAATGCCTGCTTGAATGCGTCAAAACTGCCGAACTGCGCATCGATGGCAGATGCCAACTTGCCGACAGGCTTATTGTCGGCGGTGGGGGGCTGGATTCCCAGGAAATAGAGGTTGTGGTTCAGAATCTGTCCTGCGTTGTTGAATATTCCGCCACCAGATTGTCTGACTATCTCTTCCAGGCTCTTTCCCTCAAAACCGCTGCCCGGCAAGGCGGCATTCAGGTTGTTAACGTAGGTCTGCAGATGCTTGCCATGATGAAAACCGATGGTTGTTTCGCTTATCACGGGTTGAAGTGCGTCTGCCGCGTATGGCAGCTCGATAAGTTTGAATGATTCCATAGAATAATTATTTAAGAATTTAATACGCAAATTTAACGCTTTTATTCCAAACTGACAATTTTTCTTACACTTTTCAATATTTTATGCTTATTTTTCCCTGTTTTGAAATATTTTCCGTAACTTCGCTTTCACTTTGGTGCAATTAATTCCCATAACATCTATAATCCCCATAGTTCCCATCATCTCCCATAATTCCCATAACCTCCCATCATCTCCTATTATCTCTTATAAAAATCCTATCTTCTACTATAACTAAAAAACTAAACATGACAGATCCCCAACCTCAATCCCACGACAGGCGGACACGAATCCCGCATCCGCTGATTGCCTTTATTCCCGTTGTGAGTCTGGTTGTCTTGCTTGCGCTCATCCTTACCATTTTTCATACCGACTCCCTTACCGGAGGCAGTCAGATTGCGCTTATCTTCGCTTCTGCCATCTGTGTCGCCATAGCGATGCTGGGCTACAAAGTGAGTTGGGAAACCATTGAGAACCAAATAAAAAAGACGTTCGGCGACATTTCTGTCACGCTCATTCTCCTGCTTGTGGTGGGTATGCTCTCGGGAGCCTGGATGATTGGCGGAGTGGTGCCCACGCTGATTTACTATGGTGTGCAGATTCTCTCGCCTAAGTTTTTTCTGCTATGTGCCTGTGTCATCTGTGCCATCGTGTCGCTGCTATCGGGCAGTTCATGGACCACTATCGCCACTATCGGTGTGGCATTACTTGGAATTGGGCAGGTGCTCGGCGTGTCGCCTGCATGGACGGCGGGCGCCATCATATCAGGGGCTTATTTCGGCGACAAGCTCTCACCCCTGAGCGACACCACCATTCTGGCATCCTCTACCGTCGGAGTGGATATCTTCGACCATATCCATTATATGCTTTTCACCACGATACCCTCGTTTGTGATTTCACTGCTGATCTTTCTCGTTGCCGGACTGGTGGGCAACGCTGAGGCGGCGGTGAACGTGGAGCATTTCACCAATGGACTGGCAGACAAATTCAATATCACGCCATGGACACTGCTTGTGCCGGTTGTCACTGGCATACTCATAGCTAAGAAGGTTCCTTCGCTCATTACCCTGTTCATCTCGGCGTTTCTGGCTGGAATCTGTGCGCTGATTTTTCAGCCCGACGTGCTTCATGAGATAGCCGGTAAGGACTATCAGGGTGCGATGTCCCTCACGGAGGGAGTTGCCACCACCTTCTTCGGATCAACCCATGTGGATACGGGTGACACAGCTCTCAACGAACTGGTATCTACCCGTGGAATGGCAGGTATGCTCAACACGATATGGCTGATTATCTGCGCCATGCTTTTTGGCAGCGTAATGGTGGCAAGCAGGATGGTGGAGAGCATCACCAGGGTGATTCTACGAATGGTGAGGTCGCGTACGAGCCTTGTCGGTTCTGCTGCTGGGACCGGCATATTCATGAATATCGTCACCGGCGACCAGTTCATATCCATTGTCCTCACTGCTAACATGTATAAGCAGGCGTTCAAACATAAAGGGTATGAGCAACGGCTACTCAGCCGCACATGCGAAGATGCTGCAACCGTCACATCAGTACTTGTGCCCTGGAACACCTGCGGTATGACACAGGCATCGGTGCTCGGTGTTGCCACACTCACCTACCTGCCTTATTGTTTTTTTAATATTCTCAGCCCGATCATGTCTGTCATCGTGGCTGCAATAGGGTGGAAGATTAAAAAATCAGTTCCCGGAGAGGGGAACTGATTTCTTTTCTATGGGATATTCCAGGGTCTTGGAAAATACTGGATTTTTCCGGAAAGCTCTGGACCTCAGTCTTTTTATTCGCCACTTTCTTCCTCAACAGCAGTTCTTTTACGTGATGTACGGCGTCTGCGCGGTTTTTCTTCCTTCGGAGCGTCGGGGATAACACCGGCAAGCTCGGGGTCAATCAGAATGCGTCCGCAGTACTCACACACAATCACCTTCTTACGCATACGGACATCCAGCTGTCGCTGAGGTGGAATCTTTGCGAAGCAACCTCCACAGGCGTCGCGCTGCACATATACGATGCCCAATCCGTTGCGGCTGTTCTTACGGATGCGCTTGAATGCGTGTAGAATACGTGGCTCAATCGTCAGCTCCAGGGCTTTTGCCTTCTCGCGGAGTTTGTCTTCGTCGGCTTTTGTCTCTATCACTATCTCGTCAAGTTCATTCTTCTTCAGCTCCAAGTCCTGCGTGCGGTTGTCCAGTTCCTCTTCACTCTTTTGTATCAGTTCCTGCTTTCTCGCTTCGGCAACCTTTGCTTCGTTAATCTTTTTCTCAGCAAGCTGAATCTCAAGATTTTTGAATTCAATCTCTTTGTTGATAAGGTCGTATTCGCGGCTGTTACGGACATTGTCAATCTGTTGCTGATAGTTGTCTATCTTCATCTTCGACTCTTCTATCTCACCGCGAAGGGCTACGATAGCCTTGCTGATTTCCTCTGCCTCGCTGCGGGTTTTCTCAATACGGGTGTGAAGACCTTCCACTTCGTCCTCAAGGTCTTGCACTTCAAGTGGAAGCTCACCGCGGATAGTGCGGATGTTGTCAATCTCCGTCAGGATGGTCTGAAGCTGATACAAGTTTTTCAGACGCTCTTCAATCGACATCTCGCTGGATGTCTTTTCAACATTCTTTTTTGCCATGTCTTGGATGTATTTATTTGTGTTTGTGGTTATTGCGTTGATAATTCAATTAATTCAGGTTTCGGAAGTAAAAAAGGAAGCCGAGTTAATTTAAAGATTTAATTATGTAAGATTTAATTATGTAAGATTTAATTATGTAAAATGTAAGATTTAATTATGTAAAATGTAAGATTTATGAAATAGGTAAGATTTATGTATGATAACAGTCCACAACTACATCTGCCATCAACCTTTTAAGAACTTCAGAAACATCAGTTATGAATTATTTTACAGGTAATTAATCGGGTTCGTCTCTATTTCTGTCCGTAGAATTCTCATTTCTGGACATTGCCGGCGGATGATGTCCTCAAGCAGACCGATGGTGTATTGCTCACTCTCGTAGTGTCCGATTTCCATAAGTTGTATAGTGTCATCGAATCCGAAGAACCGGTGGTAGCCAATCTCACCGGTGATGAACACGTCGGCTTGACGGGCGATGGCTGTCTCGATGAGAAACGCTCCAGCTCCGCCGCATACCGCCACGCTGCTTACCTGCTCACCAGTCCAGCTGTTGAACCGCACGCTGCCGGCGTCGAACCGTTCTTTGATGAGGTAGATGAAGTCCTCACGGTCCATTGGTGCGTCAAGCAAGCCAATCACACCGCTTCCCGCTCCTTCCACTGCTGGATTCGGACTGAGTGGCACAACGTTGCTCAAACCGATTTTTTCAGCTATACGCCAGCTGACACCATCCTTTGCGTTATCCAGATTGGTGTGGCTGGAATAGATGTTGATACCGTTGGTGATTGCTTGGATGATGCAGCGCTGAACAATGTCATCACCCGCTATCCGTCGCGGAGGACGGAACAGCAGGGGGTGGTGGCTCACAACTAGGTCACAGCCTTTCTCTTTGGCCTCTGTCAGGACTTCCTCTGTCACGTCAAGGCACAATAATACCCCTGACGATTCAGCATCCACTGTTAATCCGATCTGCAGTCCGGCATTATCGTAGCTGTCCTGCAGGGACAGTGGAGCAAATTGTTCAAGGGCTCCGATTATTTCCCGTATTTTCATATCTTCTGCAAAGTTACACATTTTTTGCGTATTATCCAAATCAAAACTGGCTTTTTCTGCTTTAAATGGTTAAGTTTAAATCTATAGTTGAAGAGTTTTAAAATATTTTTACTATTTTTGCAGATTATTATCAATAGGTAAAAGTGAAATTGACAGATGTCGCAGCCTAAATTTATCATCACGATGGATGGCCATCTGCGTCTTGGCATGGTCCGTTTGCATAAAGACTTGCTGAAGCCGGGTGACCGGTGTCTTGGAGGTGGTTTTTTCCGTTTCGATTATGTCTCTAACAGAATGGTGCTCGAGGGAAAGTCTTATGATTTCGGCCCGCCTTTATGGCATCTGCTCAATGTGCTGAAAGTTCCGGATGTCTATAGAGGACTTCTGATTGTCTATTACACCGACGGAGGCGATGAGCTGATTCTCTGTGATGACATCTCCATCGTGTATGTTGACGAGTAGTCCACGAGCCGCTGGCTCGTAAACTCCCTTTTATAACTCCCTTTTATAACTCCCCTTTTTACTTCAGAAACTTTAGTACCTATGTTTTTATTCCGTTCAATCATCAGTATTATTTCGCTGGTTTTGTTTCTCCCGGTGGAAGCTCAGACTATTGCTCCAAATCAGACTTTATTCGATTTCGACTGGATGTTCAGCCGGGTAGGTAAAACAGTCAACGTGAATCTCCCGCACGATTGGGACATCTATGAGACACCAGACCCCGCTACTGGTGCAACAGGCACTGGCGGTGGCTGGTATCAAGGTGGAAAAGGTGAGTACCGTAAGACATTTAAAACACCTGCAGCGGATATTGTGAAACTGCATTTCGAAGGTGTCTATCAGAAAGCAGAGGTCTTTGTCAACGGACAGAAGGCGGGACAACACGCCTATGGATATACTCCGTTCACTGTTGACATCACGCCTTTCCTGAAGCAGCCAACAAAACAAGATAACGAGGTTGTCGTTAAAGTTGACAACAGCGAGCAGCCCAACTGCCGTTGGTATTCCGGTTCGGGCATCTACCGTCATGTGTGGCTCCTGACCATGCCGGCTGTCCATCTGGTTGAGAACGGCGTTTATCTGACTACTCCGGAGGTGTCAGCACAGAAAGCGACTGTGAAGGTGGAGGTGACGGTGCGTAACGATGCTGCCACAGTTCAGCAGGCACGTGTCGGAGTGGAGGGACAACAGCAGACACTTACGCTTCAGCCTGGAGAAGAGCAGACTGCCCTATTCAACTATGACATTGCCAGTCCGCGTCTGTGGTCGCCCGACAACCCCTTCCGTTATGTGGCCAAGGTGGATGTCAATGGCTTCACTGCTGCAAATGTCCCTTTTGGTGTCCGTTTCTTCTCTTCCGACGCAGAGCACGGATTCCTTCTCAATGGAAAACCTATGCTCCTCAACGGCGCTTGTCTCCACCACGACGACGGGGTGCTTGGTGCCATGGCGTTCGATGCGGCTGAAGTGAGGAAAGTGAGGCTCATGAAGGAGGCTGGATTCAATCTTATCCGAACCTCACACAACCCCTCCTCACGTGCCTTTATTGAGGCGTGCGACAGCATCGGAATGCTTGTCATCGACGAGGCGTTCGACGGGTGGCGAAAGCAGAAGAATCCGTTCGACTACAGCACACTCATCGACTCCTGCTACAGGGAGGATATCCGTGCACTTGTCTGCCGCGACAGAAACAGCCCTTCTGTCATCGCGTGGAGTATCGGGAATGAGGTCATGGAGCGGTCAGAGATTGGTGTCGTGAAAACGGCAAAACAGCTCAAGAAAGCGGTGCTTGAATTCGACTCCACGCGTCCTGTCACTGAGGCGCTCTGCAGCTGGGGAGAGGATTGGGAGTCGTTCGATCCGCATGCGGAGGTGCTCGATATCGTAGGCTATAATTATATGATTCACATGCATGGGGCTGATCATCAGCGCGATCCGAAACGTGTTATGTGGCAGACCGAAAGCTATCCGCGTGATGCTTTCTCCAACTGGGCGCTGACCAACGACTATCCGTATATCATTGGTGATATCGTCTGGACAGGTCTCGATTATCTGGGCGAGTCGGGCATCGGTCGGTTTTATTATAAAGGGAAAGACCGCCCCGGTGAGCATTATGCCAGTGGCGGACAGCCCGATTGGCATGGTGCCTATTGTGGTGATGTCGATATGACGGGCTGGCGAAAGCCGATCAGCCATTACCGGGAGATGTTATGGAGTTCAGGTGAGTATCTCTATATGGCGGTGAAAGAGCCCTCGGGTTATCAGGGCGATATTGCCCTCACGGCTTGGAGCGTATGGCCCGAGTGGGAATCGTGGAACTGGCAGGGATGGGAAGGAAAGCCCATTGAGGTGGAGGTGTTCACCCGCAGCCCGCAGGTGTCGCTATATCTTAACGGCGAGCTGGTCGGAACAAAGCAGGTGGACCGCTCAACACAGTTCAAGGCGGTGTTCTCCGTGCCTTATCAGCCCGGAACCCTTATTGCCAAGGCGGGTGGTAAAGAGGTCTCTCTCACAACAGCGGGAGAACCGGCTGCAATTCGGCTGACAGCCGACAAGACCATACTCAATGCCGACGGACAGGACCTCGCTTTTATCACTTTGGAAGTGGTTGACCGCAAAGGTAATGTGTGTCCTGAAGCAGAGGTCGATTGTCAGGCTGCTCTTGATGGCAAAGGTACTCTCCTTGCGGCAGCCAGTGCTGACCTCCGCGACCGTGAGCCTTACACATCGCCTCGCGTCAAAACATGGAAAGGGCGTGCCATCATCGTAGTGAGAAGCACATCCCTGCCAGGTAAATCCACACTTACAGTCACCGCTCCGACTCTCTCAAAAGGGAAAATCGAGCTGAAAATCAAATAATAGGAGACGCTGCTCTGAAAAGCCGGAACCTTAAATGGCAAATCAGCGGAATTGAAATTTCAATTCCGCTGATTTGCCAGATATGGGCCCAGATGATTTTTGTTCGTATGCACTGTCAAAGTCCTTTCCTCACCTTGTCACGGCTGATTACATGGTCGTTGTTGAGGAAGCTTTTCCAAAAGTCATTGGTGTTGCCATGGTCGAAAGCACCGCCGCCACACCATGGGGCGACAAAAAGCCAGCGGGCACCGTCCTTCTCCATGTTATCCCAGCTGGGCACACTGTTGCATTCCGGCATGGCTATCATCTTGTTGGGATGTGTCTTCTGAAGTTTTTTGAAATCGGCAGACTGGGAAATGTGAGTGCGGTTTCCGCTGGGATAGCCGTCACGGGCAATGATGTCTACATATTCGTCGCCTGGATACCAGTCCTCGTCGTTAAGCTCTGATGTCCATATCCAGAGCAGGTTGTGGATGCCCGACGCTCTGAAATAGTCGAACATATAGATGTAGAGTTGCTTATAGGCGGCGCCGTCCTCGCTGCCCCACCAGAACCATTTCCCTGATGCCTCATGGAGGGGACGCCAAAGGATCGGGATGCCCTGACGCTGGTAAAGCTGGAGCAGTGAGACCACACCGTCGAGCTTCTTCTTGAATATGCGGTTCTCAATGGTGCCGTCTGTCGCTGCCTTTGAGGGGGAGATGTGGCAGGGGATGCTGCCGTAGGTGTAGAACCCTTCCCAGCCGCTTTTATGCTCGGCAAAGGCGTTTGAGGGCATGTGGATATGCCACATGAATCCGACTATGCCGCCAGCGTCGTGCCAGGATTTGGCTGTGTTCGTCCGGTAGCTGATCCAAGTCTGGTCGAAATGTTGAAAGTCAAACACGTTGATTGCCGGATATTTGCCTGATGCTGACTTGATTTTCTCGGCATCGTTGGTGTTGTAGTTCCATTCTGCCTGACAACCGGAGAGAACTTGCTTGCCCCATACTTCATCCTTGAGATAGGTGTATAGAGCTCTTGTGGCTTCATTGGCATCTGGATCGGCTGGTGAAATGTCAATCTGAGCATGGGCTGAGGCGGTGAGGCCAAACAGCAGGATGATGTATGCGTACGTTTTCATTTAATCACTTTCCGGGTGACGACCCGGCCTCCTTTAGTTTTCATTATGATGACATTGATTCCGTCTTGAAGGGCGCTTGTCCGCATGCCGGAGATGGTGTGATACTCGGTACTGATGATTTCATCGTCATTTCCGGATAAGGTCTCTTCGATGGCTGTGACTGTGTTCCCTTCTTTGTCTTTCAGGTTCACGCTCTTCAGGGCGATGGTCTGCTCCTTTTCCGACAGCAAGTTCACACTATATACGTTTTTCTGAAGGCTTGTCAGCTTGATGCTCCCTTTCTGCTCGCCTTTGCCTATCGCTGTGCTTTTCACGTTGCTGGTGTTATAGAGTATCTGCAGGATTACCGGTTCGGGGGCGGGGAATTGAAGTTCTACGTCAACTGCACCTAATTCATGCATGTCAACTCCCGCTTCCCAATACCATCCCACACCGCTGTATGGCTTCATGGCAAGTGTGCAGACTGTACCTTTGTCGGCGCCGCTCATCAATAGCTGGTCCCAGGCGAACAGACTGGGGTGGTCCGTCGTATAGCCGCCGTCGTGGCTGAGGTGTGTGACGGCTGTAAGGGTGAAGTTCACGCCTTTGATATGGATGCCCTCTCTCAGCTGACTGATGTTGGACTTGGTGACAATCAGGTCGAAATCACCATGGATGTCACGCGAACCCAGACCATCGAAGTTCGTCCACGATGGACCATGCGATAATTGAAGTTGGGCACCGCTCTCTACGCTTATTGTGAAGCGGATGATGTCGTCGGCACTCACACCGTAGAACTGGCTGCCGGAGATGTTGATCACGTCGCTCCAGCTTACGAACGATTTTGTTCCTTGCCATACGACCGAGGATGATGCCAGGCAACTCATCGTTGTCATCATGAGGATGATGGCGGTCGTGATTTTCTTTATGCTCATTAGGAATAATAGTTTATTGTCAGTAAATTATTGTCTGCAAATATCGCGAATTTATTTTTTTTCAGCAAATATTGAGATGTGAATTATTCCAATGCGGTGCTTCATATTCAAGATAATACTATGATTGGATAAAATAATATTAATTCAAATATCTATTCTATGTCGGAAAATTCTTCATCCTTCGTTTTTCATTCTTCATTTTTTTACGTATCTTTGCCAAAAATATCATTTACGGGTGGTTTCCTCATATTAAATACATTAACTCCATATAGCTAACAACTAATAGAATAATAAAATTATGAGAGAATTAGGAAAACATTTTTTTATCGCTGCTGTCTGCTTTTTGAGTGCTTGCACGATAGCTGTGGCGCAGAATGCCGACTGGACAACCATACACAATGGAATCGAATGGACCGACACTGAAGGGTATATCGTGCAGGCGCATGGCGGAAATTTCCTTCAGCATGGAGACCGCTGGTATCTCATCGGTGAGGACCGCGCACGGTCGTGGAATCCCGATGTCAACCTCTACAGCACCGATGATTTCGTCACTTGGAAGTTTGAGGGAAAGATCATCAAGAATTTCGTCACTCACGAGGCGTTGGGCAACACCCGTATGATTGAGCGGCCGAAACTGATGTATAACAACAAGACGCGTAAATTCGTGGTTTGGTGCCACTGGGAAGCACGCGACTACTCGGCGAGCGAGGCGGCGGTGTTCGAGAGCGACTCTGTGGCGGGACCTTATGAGTGCGTGTGGACCGGCAGGCCCTGCGACACGAAGTCGCGCGACTGCAATGTGTTCGTGGATAACGACGGACAGGCTTATTTCATATCAACCACTGACGAGAACACCAACCTCGGACTGTTCAAACTCTCTGACGACTATCATGCGGCTGTCTCGAAGACCCTACTGTTCGAGGGGCAGCGGCGTGAGGCACCTGCCATCGCTCACATTGGCGACACCTATTATATGATTTCGTCGGCTTGCACAGGATGGGACCCCAACCAGGCGAAAATCGCCACATCAGATGCCATCGACAAAAACTGGTCACCGCTTGAGAATATCGGCGACCGCATCGCTTTCGACACCCAGGCATCCAGCATCCTCACCATCAAAGGCACCGAACAGACCGCCTACATCTATGTGGGCGACCGATGGATGGATCCCGACCTTCCGCGGTCGAAAATCATCATGCTGCCCATCTTCTTCGAAAACGGTAAAATGGTGCTCCGATACTACGACACCTGGCAAATCGACCTGAAAAGAGGACTTATCCGCACACCTTAATTTCTCTTTCATCGCTTCATGTTACAAGATTTACACAATCTGATACAAACGGGTTGTGCGGAATACCGATTGTTTCGTAACTTTGCAAAAATAATCCGTTGAAAAATTCAAAATATTCTGCTAATTCCTGTAAAAAAATATTCGTTTTAATTCGTGCTGCAAACTTAGAGTAAAGATTCGTCGTCGAAAAATATTTGTTGTCAAAAATAAGAAACTTATGAGGAAATTATTAGTCATTGCTGTGCTAATCGTCAGCAGCGTGTGTGTGAAGGCGCAGTCGCCTTGGACAAAAGGAGCGTTTGAGACACGCCAGTATCGTAACGTCTTTGTGGAGATGGGCTACACGCCAGAGCAGGTGGAGGCAAAGCTCAAAGAGGTGTTCTACGACGTGTTCGAGGGACCGAACAAGGTGTATTTCGAGGTTGAGGACTCACTCGGCTATGTGTCCGACATAAAGAACCACGATGCACGTACCGAAGGAATGTCCTATGGCATGATGATTGCCGTGCAGATGGACCGCAAGGACATCTTCGACCGTCTGTGGCGCTGGAGCCGCAAGTACATGCAGCATCAGGACGGTCCCAGCAAAGGCTATTTCGCCTGGAGCTGCAAGATCGATGGAACTCGCAACAGCCAGGGGGCGGCAAGCGACGGCGAGCTGTATTTCATCACCTCACTCATCTTCGCCAGCAACCGCTGGGGCGACAACACTGGCATTAACTACAAGGCGGAGGCTCAAAAAATCCTTAACTGTACCATGCCGAGAGGGGAGGGACGCGACGAGATGTTTCTCATTGACCCCACTACACATCTGATTACCTTTACGCCATCCGGATTTGGCAAGGGATTTACAGACCCATCTTATCATATTCCTGCATTCTATGAAGTTTGGGCGAAATGGGCGGACGACGGACGCTCCGAGCTCTGGCTCGACTGTGCTGCCAAGTCGCGTGAGTTTCTGCATAAGGCCATCAATCCGCAGACTGGACTCAATCCTGATATGTGCAGCTACGACGGACAGGTGATGCCGGGATTTGGAGGAAGACGCAACCCAAGTGCCAATTTCCGCTACGACTCATGGAGAGTGCCGATGAACATCGCGCTCGACTATGAGTGGAGCTGTGCCGACCGGCAGTGGCAGAGCCAATATGGCGAGACGATCCAGAATTTCTTCTATAGCCAGGGAGTCAACGACTTCGTGGACCAGTACCGCATCGACGGAACACTGCCCGAAGAGAATGAGATTCTGCAGGCGGGAGGATTCAGAAAACTGCGTCACAGCATCGGACTCGTGGCTACGCTCGCTGCCGTTTCCGTCACCTGCTCACACGAGAAAAGCCGTGAGTTTGTTGATGCTCTATGGAACGCCAAACACGTACCGTTCGACGACGGATATTTCGATGCCTACTACGACGGGCTACTCCGACTCTTTGCTTTCATGCACCTCAGCGGACACTACCAGATTATATTCCCGAAATAGGTTCTGTTTTTTGGAACTACCCCCTTTCGCAGAAAACCAGAAAACTTAGTAATCCTAGTAATCCTAGTAGCCCTAGTAATCCTAGTAATCCTAGAAACCCTAGAAAAACCTAGGAAAACCTAGATAATCATAAACTGAAAATTCTCTTTTCCAATTCCAACAGTTTCGCTTTCCTTTCAATTCCTCCCGCATAGCCCGTTATTTTACCACCAACTCCCACAACACGGTGACATGGGACAATAAGCGATATGGGATTATGTCCTACTGCGCCGCCTACCGCACGGGCGAAGATTTTTGTTGTTCCGTACTGATTGGCAATCAGTCTTCCTACTTCACTGTAAGTCAGAGTCTGACTAAATCCGATGTGTAGCAGTTGTTGCCAAACCCTACGTTGAAATTGGCTTCCGCGAAGGAGCAGGGGAGGGATGAAGCCTGGTTCCTTACCAAGGAAATACACATCCAGCCAACGGCGTGTATCATCGAACACAGGCATGATGTCACATTCCTCATACTCATCATTGATTGTGGATCCAAAATGCCTTTGTCCGTCGAACCAAAGTCCGACAAGTGCCGTTCCGTCGCTTGCCATTGTCATGGGACCCAGCGGTGAGTTATAATGTGCCAGATAGTCCATTGCTTTTGTAATTTGATGTTTTATGCAAATTTACTACTTCTTATTCAATTATCAAAACATAGAATAACTAACTGAAGTTTCTGAAGTGCTTAAAAGGATGATGACAGCTGGAGTTGTGGACTGTTATCATACATAAATCTTACCTCTTACAAAAATAAATCTTACCTCTTACAAAAATAAATCTTACCTCTTACATAATTAAATCTTTAAATGAACTTTACTTCAGAAACTTTTGTATAAATTAGTAAATCGTAAATAAATGAGTCGTCTAACAGCCGTAGATGTGATTTCCTACATGGAGTCACTGCATAATGAGCAGCAGCGGAATGTGCTGATGAAGTTTTTCAAGACAGGCCCAGGAGAGTATGGTGAGGGGGATGAGTTTCTCGGCTTGAAAGTGCCGCAGACACGAGAAGTGGTGCGTCATGCCGCAGACTTGCCGCTTACCGAAATTCCTGATTTGCTGATGAGCCGTTGGCATGAGGTCCGTCTATGTGGATTCCTGCTCTTGGTCAGCCGTTTCGGGAAACTGTCCACTAAACGCCTGACAGAAGATGAACAGGCTGTCAGAAAGCGTGACGATTTGGTCAGAATCTATCTCGACTATGCCGACCGGGCAAACAATTGGGATCTCGTCGATCTGTCGGCTCCTAAAATTATCGGTCACTGGCTGCTGCTGCCGTCAAATGTCACCGACAAGACAGCTGTTATCGACAGTCTTGCTTTCAGCCAGAATCTCTGGCATCAGCGCATAAGCATGGTATGCACATGGAAAACCACACAGGCTGGTGACCCAACATGGTGTCTGCGCTATGCGGAGATTCATCTGCGCCATACACACGACCTCATGCAGAAAGCCACTGGATGGATGCTGAGGGAGCTGGGAAAGCGTATCAGCATGGATATGCTCAGGGACTTCCTCACTCAGCATGTGCACGAAATGCCGCGTACCACCCTTCGTTATGCCATTGAGAAGATGTCGCCCGAAGAGCGTCTTTACTGGATGAAACGATAGTGACTGTTGTTTTTTACAACCGTTAATTTCTGTTAATTTCCGCTTGATTCATATCTAATCCCCAAAAAAACACTAACTTTGTATATTTTTAGGGAGGAAAGTCTTTTACCTGACTATGAGTTTTTTCCCTCACAATCACGATGAGAAAAGGAAACAGAAGCCGAAATGGCTTTGTTTTCTTTATTTTCATTGATGTTATGCCTGCTTTGAAATAATAATTAATAACCAATTTTATTCATGAAGAAAAAGTTTTTTGCATTTCTGATGCTGCTCTTCTTGATGTCAACTGTCGCGCTACATGCAGAGTCGTTCGTCAAGAAATCGAGCAGCTATAGCTGTATGGTAGCCGGTAAGAATATCGTACAGTTCAAACTTCCCACATTCGAATACTACTCTGTGCTGACGAATGTGCATGTGGTGGCAGACTCTTACGTCGAGGCCACCGTTGATGGGAAGACCAAGCGGATTATTGAGTGGAAGCATCCGGGAAGCGATGCGAATAACCCCACTTACATGAGGACGCTCGCACCCGGCCAGCTGACCGTGCTTATGACTCGATATGGAAAGAGCAATATCAACATCACATCCAACGACGACTGGAAACAGTTTGAACTCGGAAATGATGACGATGACAAAACGCATTATTCTGCAACTGTCAACTGGGCAGTGCCATACGAATGGCAGGGGAAGCGTATCTCATTTAAACTACATGTGAAATGGGAGGATATCTCTTCTGGCACTGTTGACAAGAATTTCGACCCGTACGACAGTCCGGCACCCCCTGATATATCGCTCAATCTGATGGAACCCATGCTGGCATACGATAAGACCCATATAGGGGAAATCATGATTCCATACTACATTCAGGCTAATAAATGTACGAAGCTGACGCTCCAGTACAAAGATGCGATATCCAATGAACAGAAAGAACTCAGCGTCCAGCCTTTGCTCAGCAGCAATGTGTATGTGCCGATGAACAGGCCCTTGAAAGAGGTAAGGCTCGTCGGCGACCTTATAGATACAGACGGCAATAAGCTTGCAGGACGGATGTCCGACACCATCTCCATCAATATGTTCCATCAGCCCAGCAACTTCACCACAACCATGCTGGATGATGCCACCGTGAAACTCACATGGAAGGTGGATAATGCCTCTCTCAACGATATTGTGGAAAACGACTTCTGGGAAATTCAACGAAATGTGACGGGGGCAACCGATGATGAGGATGTCAACTGGAAATCCATTTCCCAGATTGAATATATCGGCGGGAAAACGGATTATGAGTTTATTGATGATGACCTTATGCCCTATTATCAAGGTAAAGATGTCGTTTATAGGATTCGCCGTATGGCTTCCGGATTCTGGGGATGGAGCACCATCGCTGGCAGGTTGATGGCTGTGTCAGCAGATCTTATCAGACTGCCTCTGTTTGGAGATGCCACTGTCAGGAAGGAAACATGGACAGACGACGACCACACAGTAACCATCAAGTGGAACGAAGCGGATGTGGAGCCTTATATTGATAACCCTGATATCAATATCGGATCGGTTGTCGATGAGAGTGGAATTTTCTATCCCACCAAAGAAGTTGCAGATGAGGCGCAGGTGAATATTAAAGGTTTTGTTGCTTCGCTCAACCCGTTTGTCGTGGTGTCAAATAAATGGCTTGTAACTGAGGGAAATAATGATTTCTGGCCAACAGGTTCATTAACGTATGACATTACCGGCTACAAACCATATTGGACTAAGACTCTATATGAGCAGCAGGAATTTAATTCTTCCAATTGGATTGCAGGGCTTAAGATTATTAAGCCGAACTATAAAATGTGGAGCCAGGTGTTTCAGGCTAACGGAGGAGATGCTTATGACGGGAAAGAATCCCCGGTGATGAATACGCATGTGAATCCCGGCAGTTTCTTCACAATGCTCAGAAATATTTCAGGAAAGGAGTATGATAATGTCTATGTTGAGAACAACGACCTGGAGTTTACCTTTTTCGATGTGAAAGGTTCATGTTATACTTACAGCAGACAATGGGCACGTTCAAAGACTGATAAGAATGTTTTAACTTTTTATCCAGTGTCTTATGCCATTAATAACATTTTACCTACTATTCCAGATAATTATTCAGCCATCTTGTACACTTCTTCATTGAAAACTCATCGTGTCTGGGATAAAAAGGCGAAACTGCTCCTTTATGTGCATAGCATCACAAACAATGGAAAATACACACAGGTGGTTGACATTTCAAACGACGAGAATGCTGTCAAAAACCACATCTATACGTATGCTCTCGAGCGTAAGTGTGTGGATTATGAGTTTGAGCTCGTAATCAAGCGTGGTAACTCGGCTCTGTGCATTGACGGAACCATGAGGAATGAAGACAACCAATATCCTGATAGTGTCAGTATTCCTGTCAGCAAAATCGAAACGGGAGAGGGTGCCAACTACAGTTTTGTGAGAACCGACACAATCTTGACTTTCAACGCTGAGGAGAAACAGAACAGCGTAAGGCTGGAGTGGACCACCAAAGGAGGGGAGCACGACTATTTCCGGCTGTGGAAAAGAAACCAGGCCAACGGAAGCAGTGCTGAATGGGAGGAGGTTGCAACCGACCTCGCACAGACATTCTATGAGGACACGAAAGTGAAACCACAGACGGTTTATGAATATAAGGTGGAGTCCGTTTTCCAGTGCGAAGGATTACTGGTTCATTCGAAAACCTGTACCGGACACTGTACACCGACTGGTATGGTAAGGGGATATCTACGGCTTCCCGACGGAACCGGTCTGGGAGGCTATACTGTCAAGGCTGTACCAGTGGATGGAAAAGCGCCTAAAAATGCTGAAACCAAGACCTGCGTCACAAACAACGACGGATTCTTTGAAATCGGTGGACTCGTATATCAGGGACAGGGATCCTACGATATTCAGGTGGAAACCACTGGCAGTGAATTCTCTCTTGAATCGGTCAGAGTGGATTTCGACACGAATACCAATCTCAAGACAAACGTCATTTTCTATGTTGATACATACTATATCTATTCAGGGAATGTGTATTATGAAGACTCCAGCATTCCTGTGCAGGGGGTTGAGTTCAAGATGGACGGAAAAACCATCACCGACGCCAATGGTGTTGCTATCACAACCAACACCCAGGGAGCGTTTGAACTGAGTATTCCGAAAGGCGAACATCAGGTGCAGGCAGTCAAGGAAGGCCATGTGTTTGAAAACGAAGGATTCTTGCTCGTTCCTAATGCCAAGGAAGGAAAAGAGAGAGACTGGAACTGGAAGGAAAACAAGTCTGAAGTCTTCCTCTGGGATAAGTCGCTTGTCACCCTTCAAGGTAGGGTCATTGGTGGTAACGACCAGGGGAATCTTCCGCTTGGCAAATCTCTGTCGGTCAACAACCTTGGCGACAGCATTAAAATCGTCATGCAGCTTGAAGGCGATAACACTTCGTGGATTGTGAGAGACCAGAAGGATCCAACTGTCACCACAAGAACCGATTACTATAGTTTCGGAAAGGAGGACAAGGACACCACAATGGTATATAACACCAGACATACCATCACCATTTATCCCGATAACCAAACGGGTGAGTTTATGATCAAGCTACATCCTGCCAAATATAAAGTGATTGATATTTCTGCACAGGGGTATGCCACTCTCTTCCAGGAGGGAAAGGTGGGGGAGACGCTCGACCTCTCTTTCAAGGAGAATGGCGATACGGCTGTCTATAACCGCATTTATCATGTGGCACCCACACTCGACATCGTACAGTTCAATCCGAAGAACGAGAATTATTTTGGTGTTAAGCAATGCCTGGCTCAAGACAACGTCGGTAACAAAGACACCGTGACCGTTTGGAACGCAGAAGACGGAACTTATTCTTTCGGACACCCGGTCTTCATGGCTGGTTCACCTTACGGATGGATGATGCAGGCTTGTGAAAAATACTACTACAACAATAATCCTCATAGTGAGGTTGATATCGTGAAACTCGATACGGGTGAGGTACACATTCGTAATGGACTTATCAGCGACCAGAGCATTGAGAAAGTGCAACTTGACAAAACTGGTGGGGGATCCTACCTCTTTACGCCACAGAACTCATCGTTCATGTTCGACAACGACATGGCGCTCAAGACGGTTGGCATCACGCTCCAGTACGACAGCACATACTACGATGTTAAGCCGTTCAACGGACAGACCCTCAAGGGATATGTCATGGTCACACAGCCTAAGAACGATGGAAACATCATTGCATCGGCTGGAACACCACATCTCTTCGATATCCTGCGAGATCCTCCAGGAAGCGGTAGCTCTGCATATATTGAAGCCGGATCAAAATTATCCTATTCCTACAACATGTCATTCGACGCCTCTTTGGGACTCCGGTTCGCCTCGGAGACTTCGGTCAAGCAGTCATACTACACGGGTACGGTAGTTGTGCCTAGCTTCGGAGCTACCGGAGTGGAATACGGTACCATCGACGGAGCATCAAAGAAGAACACGTTCTCATTGGACATCATCTCCAAATTCGGAATCAACTGGACTTGTTCATACAATATCGATGTCACTGAGCGTGTGCAGACTTCCACCAACAAAAAATTCATCGGTCCGCAGAGCGACCTCTTTATCGGTGCTAACGAAAATGTCATCCTGCAGGATGCCGTGGCGGTCAGGGTGATTCCGGAGAGGCAGTATCTGCTCATGAAAAACCATGAGGGAGGCGAATTCCAGACAACTGACGGACATACTGTGAAAGTGAAGAACGGAACAATGAAAAAACTGGCTGAGGGAACTGACTTCAAGGGCAACAAGGTATATCTCGTCAGAGATGAGGTGCTCGGAGTCAGCACTAAAGTACAGTCAACTTTCGTACATTCACAGTATTATATCGTCAATGAGCTTATTCCTAACCTCATGAAGCTCCGAAACTCCATGATTCTGCCTAAAGACTCTGTCAATTATGCACAGGTTCTTGCCGACAAGAAGGGTATAGCGGTCTATGTCAGCAAAGTGGATAAGGATGATAAGAACTTTGGTGTTGAATACCAGAAAATAGATCCGAAGGGAATCTCATGTACCGACAGTGTGGATGCAATCAACCGTCAGGTGACAGCATGGATTGGATTCCTGGTGAAGAACGAGGAAGAGAAATTATCTGTAAGGCCTTCAGACCTCGTGAAGAACTATGATGTGGATGGACTCACATCTGTGCAGTACAGTGAGAATTTCTCCACAACTGATTCATATACACGCTACATCAAATGGCCGATTATCGGGGATGCCGGTTTGGGTATCGGAACGTTGGAAGGACTTATCGGCAAACAGGTGCAGGGCATTTTAAGCAAAGTGGTAAATGAAGGTAAGGAGACGCAATACGAGACCGAATTATTGAATTGGGAAGACCAGGGTGGATTGGTTGTCACGAAGGTGGGGTCTCCTGGATCAGAAGTCGTTGTCAAGTTTTTGCCTGTGTTGAATTTCCAGTTTAACGATAAGAACTCCATGTCATCATCGCTGAACAAGAAAATTGGATTCACGCTAAGCCTCTCGACTAAGTCCAATATGAATATCGATGTATATCGAACTAGAAGCAACATAAACGATATGGACACCACGGTGAATATGGCTGACCACGATGCTTTCTATAATCTCACTGTGAAAAATCTCGAACAAATCCGTATTGGAGGAGGTATTAATCCGGCAAGCTATGTCGAGCTGACTTCCACACCGGTTTATTCCAGCTTCGTCTATCGCACCAGAGGCGGTGTGACTAACAAGCCTTATGAGGATGAGAGAAGGACAGAATGGTACAATCCCGGGACATTGATTGACGCTAAGACCAAGTCTATCGACAACCTGAAAATATGGACCGACCAGCCCGTGGTCAGCAATGTGCCGTTCGATGAGCCTGCAAGGTTCACACTGTTCCTCTCTAACGATACGGACAGACCGAAACAGGCTACGACTTTGTTTACCTACGAACTCGATGATGCATCAAATAAAAACGGTGCGAAACTATTTGTGGACGGAGCCCCTGTGACAGGAAACGGAACGACTGTCTTTATAGATGCAGGCCAGGTGGTGACTAAACAATTGGAGCTCTATCCGGATGCCGCATTTGATTATGAGAACATTGGATTATACCTATTTGACCCAGATGACTTGGCGCAAATTCGTAAGACTTATATTTCAGCGCATTTCGTGCCGACTGCCGGAAAAATCAGAATATCAATGCCCAGCAACAACTGGGTAATTAACACTGAAAGCAGCTACGACGGCAAGCAGCAACTTAACTATATGCCGGTCAGAATTGACGGATTCAACGTGAATGAACGCAATTTCGACCATATCGAACTCCAATACAAACTGTCAACGCAGGGCGATAAGGATTGGGTGAATGTATGCTCCTATTACAATGACAGAGAACTTTTGGCGAAGGCAAGCGGACAGTGCGACACCATTCCTGCTAACGGTGCCATCATAGCAAAATTCTACGGAGAAAAGGACCCTGTGGAACAATATTACGACATCAGGGCGGTGGTTTTCTGCCGGCATGCCAATGGATTCATCACATCATCGTCGGATATTCTTTCTGGTGTGAAAGACACAAGAAGACCGGAAGTGTTCGGAACACCTGAGCCAATTGACGGCATTCTCGATATTGGTGAGAACATCGTAATCACCTTCTCTGAGCCTATAGCAGGGAACTATCTCAGTAAGGCGAATAACTTTGAGGTGCTGGGAACCCCTGTCAGCAATGATATTTCGCTATCTACTTCGCTATCGTTTAACGAATTATCTTTTGGCAGGTCGCAGGCAGAGTGTAATCTTGCGGAAAAAGACTTTACCATTGATCTGATGATTAACCCGGCAAACAACGGAAAGCAGATGGCGGTAATCTCACATGGAGGCTACCAGAATGGAATGCTTTTAGGTCTGACTGCCGACAATAAACTCGCTGCTCAAATCAACGGCATTGTGCTGGTGTCTGACCAGCCGGTGAATTTCAACGGGTTGCATCGGGTGGCATACGCTGTAAAGCAGAACCGCGACACGCTGAACCTCAAGTTCTATGATGGAGGAAAACTCATTGGCGAGAAGTATATTAAGGGTACATACCAAGAGAACGGATACCTTTCTTTAGGACTGTTCTCAGAGTTCAATAACATCTGGAATCCTTATGAGGGCGATATCCTTGACCTCAGAGTGTGGAATCGTTGCCTGTCGGAAAGCGAAATAGGAGGTTTTGCCCAAAAGGTGCTGACAGGATATGAACAAGGACTGATATCATACTATATGCTTAATGAGGGCAATGGTGAAACGGGATATGACAAGGGGGCTAATGGCAATGACCTGAACCTGTTCTTGCATACATGGAAAGTGCCTAACGGTATTTCGCTCAAGATTGACGGAACCGAGGGTGTACTCCTCAAGCCTGAAGTGTTCAAGAGAGATGAACATGAGGATTATACACTGATGTTCTGGTTCAGAATGGATGAACAGACCGGTACACTTATGTCCAACGGACCGGCTATGGATGAGGCCAATGCTGACCAGCACTTCAATATCTTTGTCAACGACCAGCTGAATCTGTGCTTCCGATCTAACGGCATGGAGAGAACGCTTGCTTTCGTTCCTTATATACAATCATGGCATCACTACGCCATGACTGTGCAACGGTCAAGGAATGTGGCAAACTTCTATCTTGACAAAAAACTTGTGACATCAATACCGGCTGACAGCATCGGAGGTATTGGAGGCAATATGCTTGCACTTGGTGCCACTTACGATGAGAATATGAGCTGTAAGGATGTGATGAATGGACATATCGACCAGGTCGCTATGTTTGCCAGTGCACTCCCGTTGAGCCTTATTGAGACTTACTACAATCAGGTTCCTGTGGGAACAGAGAAAGCTTTGTTGGCATATCTCGGCTTCAGCACCTCTGAAAAACAGGACGATAATAGTCAGCTGCTTGTCCCGACAGGAGTCAGCCTGAAACGGTACATTGACAATCAGGGAAAAATCATAGAGACGAAAATCGACACGCTCATCGACTTCAATGTGGTCAGTGCGAAGGCCGACAGGAACACTTATGCGCTGATGACACAGTCAAGCAAGCTCGACAACGTGAAATACAGCTATGTCGTTGACGGAAATAAGCTCCTTATTAATCTTGATGTGCCTGACACACAGATAGAGAAGACGAATGTATATGTCACCGTGCACGATGTGGCTGACCTCAATGGCAACCTGATGGAAAGTCCGCTGACCATGGACGTGTTCGTCTATCGAAATCCGCTAAGATGGCTTTATCCATCACTTTCTTACGAAGTGCTTTATGGACAAGGTACTGAGTTCTGTGCTGTCATCAAGAATCTGAGCGGTAAGAAGCAGACGTTCGAAATCAAGGATTTGCCTGTCTGGATTTCAGCATCAATGACAGAAGGGGTAATCAATCCTCTTGAAGAACAGGAAATCAGATTTGAGGTGTCTCCTTTTATCAATATTGGTAATTACAAAGAGCTGATCACACTACAGGGAGGAAACGGAATGACAGAGAATCTCACATTGAACATCAAGGTGAGAACCAATGATCCAAACTGGATGGTCAGCGAACAGCTCAAGAATGAGAACCAGGTGATGCAGATGGTGGCTCAGGTCAAGATTGACGGGGTGATTGCTACCGATAAGAATGATATGCTTGCTGTTTTCGGAGATAACCAGGAGGTGCTGGGAGTGGCTCATATCGATGTCGATAACAAGGCGAACGCTTACGAGGCGCTGGCGTATATCATGATTTATGCGCACCCGAACTCCAAGACTCAGCTTTCTTTCAAGTTTTATGATGCGTCAACAGGAAAAATCTACGTGGTAGAACCTAAAGACAAAAACATCTATACTTTCAAACGAAACGAGACTGTTGGATCAGTGAAAAATCCGGTGGTGCTTGAGAATGTCTTCAATGAGGTGGCTACTCTCCAGCTCAAACACGGATGGAACTGGGTTTCATTCAACATTGCGCCTATGGCTGAGACAACAATCGGGAAACTGCTTTACGGAGCGGCAGACTGGGAACCGGGCGACCAGATTGAGATCGTCAACGGGAAAGTTGCCATGCAGTTCTATTGCGTAGAGGATAACAGCACAAGGGGATACAGATGGACGGAAGAGAATAAGGTCGTTACCATTAACCCCAGAATCATGTACCGCATCTATTCGATGAGCCCGAAAGATGTGTATATTGGAGGTGAGGACTGCAGCTATATGAATGTCATTGCCAAGAAAGGATGGAACCGTCTGGCTTATCTCTCTACCATCAACCTTCCTATCAGCCAGGCGATGTCGAAGTATCTGCCTTATGCTAACGAGAATGATGTGCTTAAGTCGCAGGATGCTTTCGCTGTACTGACCGATGACGGGACGGGCAACCTCATCTGGAAAGGTACACTGCGCTTCCTTGAGATGAGAAAAGGATACATGCTTAAACGAAACAGTGACAAAGAGGTGGAGTTTAGTTATCCTCATTATTGGGGGGACAACCGCTACAGCGGAACATCACAGGCACCCGCAAGGAGAAATATCAACGCCACATCGATGAATATCGTTGCGAATGTCGATGGAGTTGATCTCGAGGCAAACGACACGCTTATGGTCTATAATGGCATTGAGTGCTGTGGCGTGGCTGTGGCTGACGACGAAGGCACATTCTATCTCAATGTGGGTGTGGATGAGGATCTTGCCCAGAATCTCACATTCACAATCCAACGGGGTGGGGATGTCGTTGCCGTCAACCGAAGCAGAATTCCGTATAAGCCTGACAATGTGCTTGGTACACCTGATAATCCCACAGTCATTGACTTTGCATCAGTTGACGAGATGGCGGACGACGGAGGGTGGTACACCGTCACTGGTATCAAGCTGAACGAGAAGCCTGTAGAGAAAGGAATGTATATTAACAACGGTAAAGTAATATTCATCAAATGAAAAAGTTATTGATAATCTTTGCAGCCCTCGCCATAATGGCGGGGAGCTGCTCCAAAGAAGAAGGTGATGCCGAACAGCCTAAAGAGAATCCTGGAAACAACCAGGAGGGTGATGGGACAGAAAAGCCCGGAAACAATCCGGAAGATACGATTCCAGTAAATGTTGAAAGCTCATTGCTTGCAGGTAATGACACTCGACCGGACTGGGAAGCACCAAACTACGACAATTGGGAGCAGACCATGTCTGTACGCATTTTGCCTCAGAAGATACTAGAGCCGTATGTCACGGAAGGGGATCTTCTTTGTGCGATGATGAACGACGAGGTGAGAGGACTTACAGAGCCGGTGTTTGATCCAGATATGACCTTCTTCCCACTTACTGTCGGAGCTGACGGAGCAGAGGCGAAAATTTTCCTCTATTACTACTGTGACAGTCTCCATAGAATCTATTCCACCGAATGGACCGACTTTAATGCCAGCCTTCCCCCTATGGGAGAAGACGGCATCTACCGGCCAGAATTTGCCAAGTAGCAACCTTTCTGACTTAACAGGCTTTTCTGTTGAATGATTTTTTAAACAGGATTTCAGACTCATTCTGAAATCCTGTTTTTGGGTTGAGTAGTACTAATGGGCGTATAAAATGAAAAACTGTGATCCACTCATAACCAAATCGTTCCCAAACATACGCATGACAGGAGCCCTCGTTTTCTTACGTCGAGCAGCAAAAACGTTTTCTGAATAACACCTTCACACCCTTGCTGTCTAAAACCAACTAACGATTAAAAACCAATGAACTAATAACTAAAAACTAAAAAAAATTTGCATTTAAGCTAATAATTCCTTAATTTTGCGGTAAATAAAAACTACTGCACAATATGAAAACACTAAGACTCTTATTTTTCTTGGCTGTGTTATCCTTTTATTCAACTATTTCTGCACAGCAAACAACAGTAAACAACAAGCCTGCTGCAAACGCACAGACCTTCCAGGCGCCTCCCGGCAAGCAGATTTACATTCCAGAAGATTTAAAAAATAACGACTTCACTAACCCTGAGTCGAATTGGAGCTATGCACGCATGGCTTACACCGACAACATTGTCGTGTTTTGGGAAAAAGGATTCGGAAACGATCTCTCCAACCCTCCGCAGCTTGAAGGACATGACATGTCGGTCGATCTCGACAACTTGCTGCAGAAGCTGGAGCAGTTCTACTGTTTCTACAGAGACCAGCTTAAGTTCGTCTTGCCGGGTTCCAAGTCCGAACAATACCGTATGATGGTCATGCTCAACTATTCGCTTGAGGGAACTGCCTACGGAGGCGACTACGACAACACGATAGGCGCATTATGGATTGCTCCCAACCGTGTAAAAGACAAGACGCTCAACTGCATCGCCCATGAACTCGGTCATTCATTTCAGTCGCAGGTTATGGCTGACGGTGCCGGACAGGCATGGGGCGGGGGTGGCATCTTCGAGATGGCGTCGCAGTGGATGCTCTGGAACGTCAACCCCAATTGGGTTTCTGACGAGAACTACCACTGGCAGGCGTTCCGCAAGTCTTTCCACAAACGATTCCTGGATGGAGAAAATATCTACCGATCGCCATACGTCCTCGAATATTGGGCGATGAAGCATGGGATCACAGTCATAGGTGACCTCTTCAGAGAAGGTAAACGAGGGGAAGACCCGGCTGCCACATATATGCGGATGTTCAATCTTGATGCCGAAGCCATGGCAAAGGAGATGTACGATTGCTATGCAAGGCTCATCACTTTCGATTTCCCACGTGTGAAAGCTTCTCACAAGAAACATGCTTGTCAGCTGTTAACGGTTGCTGTAAACTCCTTAACAGAGAATAAGAAAAAGT
>JAEEGG010006110.1_pt1 | contig 28330 bp, 18 predicted proteins | sample 9134161 | NCBI WGS metagenome assembly JAEEGG01 (sample SAMN16246543, study PRJNA631951) | gut metagenome | biome: gut microbiome; feature: rumen; material: CR-attached | host: Bos | place: Iran: Karaj | collected 2018-10 | reverse complement strand
GATCTCGTCGGTGATCTCGCCGCGGTCCATCGCTTCGACCGTTTCTTCGTCTCCGAAAAAGACTTCGGCGTCGTTGGCAAAATCGACGATGCCCGAGCGCATGTGCAGAAGATCGAAGACCGTCATTCCGCCCGCTTGCGCATAGTCCGGGAAGAACTTTGTGACCTTGTCGGTAAGCGCAAGCCTGCCCTCCTCGATCAGCTTGAAGATCAGCACCGCGGTGTGCATCTTGGTGAGCGAGCCGATCTCGAACGTCGAAAGCGGCGTGACCGTCCCGCCGTTTTGATCCTTCGACCGCGCGCCGCACGCAAAAATCACGTCCTCGTCCGTCGCGATCATGATGCTCGCGCGAATCTCCTGCTCCCGCACGGTTTCGATGAGCTCCTTAACGCACGCCGCATAGTCCGGCTTTTCGGAAAACCACATGTTTTCATCGGCATAGCCGAGCGCCGCCGCGCCGTTCTGCGCGGTCAGTTCTTTGGTTGCGTTTTCACAGATTGTATGTTTCATAAGCTTGATGTTCATTCTCCTTTGCTGTATATGGAAAAACGGACCGGGCAAAGCGCTGCCGGTCCGCTGTCGATTTGTATGAAAAAGCAGAATGCTCCCGCACAAAATCAGACGACGGCGTATTCCGCTTCCGTCGTTCGGAAGCAAAACGCCCTTCGGGTTCGGCTATGCTCTTTGTCGCTGAATGCTCTGTGTGCAGCGTTTTTCGGATAAGGAAACGATGCGCGTCGATCACAAATCACGCCATGCGATTCGATTTCACGGCTCCGGTTCCTTTGTGTGAAATTCCGGCTGCACGCCGTCAATGCCGTTCGGCTTGACGTACAGATCACTAAGCGGTAAAGATCATCGGTCGACTCCCTTCCTGATTTTCCGCACTCCTTTTAAGAGCGCGGCGCAGGCTCATTCAGCCCCGCAAATTATTATAAACGATGCCGCGTCATTTGACAATACCGAATTCTCTGTGCGTTCACAGAACGGATCCGTGTATGATCAAGTTCCCATCACAGGCGACGACAGGATCATCGTTTCCTCCGGAGTTGCTTTTCCGAATGACAGAATCCATAACGCTGTGTTTTTCCGAATTTTCGCGTTTCATCCCCTTGTCAAACGGTGTGAATCGTGTATAATGAATGTAGAGTAAACGTTTCCATACTGTTGCGCTTCCGAAATGGGCAGATTATTTGTCGGTTCGTTCACGGGGAACCGGAGATGAACTCCTCGAAGCCGAACCGGCGGGAGAAATGCCGTCAGCGCAAGCCGTTCAGAGGCAAAACAGGATCACTATCAGCAAAGGAGAAGCAGTTATGATTACCGTTGCCTATGTAGGATTCGGCGTCAGCGTGCGGGAGTATCACATCCCGTATGTGGAGAATCGGGACGATATCCGCGTGAAGTATGTGTTTCGCAGAGAACAGGATATCGCGCAGTTCAAGGATTACGAGCCGTTCTATCCGGAGATCGTCTTCACGACCGATTTCAACGACGTTCTGAACGATCCGGAGATCGATCTCGTCGTCGTTTCCGCGCCGGATGCGTTCCACGTGCCGTATGCAAAGCAGATTCTGAACGCGGGCAAGCATGCTCTGATCGAAAAGCCGTTTGCGCCGACCGCAAAGGAAGCGCAGGAGGTCTTTGACCTTGCGAAAGAAAAGGGGCTTGTCTGTATGCCGAACCAGAACCGCCGTTTCGACGCGGATTTTCTGGCGCTCAAGGAGGTGCTTGCCTCCGGCAAGATCGGCAAACTCGTGCGGCTGGAAAGCCATTACGACTACTTCAAGCCCAACGGCTGGTACGATCATCTGGGTACGCTCTATAATCTCGGCGTGCACACGACCGACCAGATCATTTCGCTGCTCGGCATACCGGATGAAGTGCGTTACGACGTGCGCAGCATCCATCATCCCGGCGTCGGCGACGACTATTATGATCTTGAGTTCTTCTACGGAAACGCGAAAGCGTCCGTCAATACGCAGATGTGCGTGCTGATCGACTATCCGCGCTTCACGCTGCACGGCACGAACGGCAGCTTTACCCTGCCGCCGGTCATCCACAACTCCGGCAAGAAGAAGGTCGTCGGCCGCCACAAGGTCAGCTTCGCGCCCGCCGGCGAAGATCGTTGGGGCACGCTCGTCTACAAAAACGAAGCGGGCGAGACCGTGACCGAAAAGGTCCCCGTCGGCTGCGCGCACTATGAACGCATTTACGACAACCTGATCGACGCGATCGAGCACGGCGCCGAGAAGGTCGTGAAGGATGCGGAGGTTGTGAAGGTGCTCGAAATTCTGGAGCAGGCAACCGAGGTGGCGAAGGCATGGAACAGGTAAGACTCGGAACGATCGGCAGCGGCGTCATCGTCCGGTCGATCCTCGATAACGTCAGAAAGACCGAAGGCATCGCGCTTGCCGCCGTCTATTCGAGAAGTGCGGACAAGGCAGCGGCGCTTGCGAACGATTACGGCTGCCATGTGACCTACACCGACATGGACGCATTCCTGCGCGATCCGAACGCCAACACGGTCTATATCGCGACGCCGAACCTGCTGCATTATGAACAGGCGAAAAAAGCCCTGCTTGCAGGCAAGCATGTGATCCTCGAAAAGCCGTTCACAACGCGCCGTCAAGACGCTGAGGAGCTCGCGCGGATCGCAAAGGAAAAGCGTCTGCTGCTCGTCGAAGCCGCGCCGACTTCCTTCCTTCCGAACTTCGCGATTCTGAAAGAACAGCTGAAAAAGATTCTGCCGGTCAAGCTCGTGCTCTCCAACTACAGCCAGTATTCAAGCCGCTACGACGCGGTGCTGCGCGGCGAGACGCCCGCGATCTTCGATCCGTCGTACGCGGGCGGGTGTCTGATGGACATCAACTTCTATAACGTGCTCTTAAACGTGCTGCTGTTCGGCGCGCCGGAAAAGGCGACGTATCTTCCGAACACGCGCGAAGGGTATTCGGACACCTCCGGCATCATGGTGATGCAGTACGACGGGTTCGTCAGCTCGAACGCCGGCGCAAAGGACACCTGGGGCGTGAACAGCTTTCAGATCGAAGGCGAAAAGGGCTATATTTACGTCGAAAACGGCTCGAACGGTTTGAAATCCCTGCGCGTCGTCACCAAGACAAGCGACGAGACGTTCAACGAACAGCCGAATCCCGACCGCTGGTTCTACGAGGTGCAGGAGCTGACCCGTCTGTTCCTTGCCGAAGATTATGACGCGATCTATGCGCGCCTTGACACGACGATCGCAACCGTCGGCGTGATCGAATCCGCCCGCAAAGCGGCGGGCATCGTCTTTCCGAAGGACGCATAAACAGGGGCGGTATAGGTTACCGAAAGCCGCGAGGCGGGATGCAGTCCCGCCTCGTTTTTTTAAGAGATGAATTATACTATCAAGTGCAACAGTTGAAGAAAAGAAGTTCAAATTCTGATAGGTATAGTATCGTCAAGTTCAGGGAAAACATATGTAATTACATTTTCCAAAATGCAATGTCGTTATTCACAAACCCGCTTCTTTTACTTTCCGAGAACCGTTCCGCCGGAAATCCCTTCGGAATCAGTTCTATATACGGAAACCCTTCTTTCCATCCATCGACACCGTTCTTGCTTAACGTGCAGCGGCTGAAACGGAACGTGTTTTTCGTCATGTATTCCCTGTAATACTCTCTTGGAAATCCGGTTCCGTTATAGCCTGCGGAAGCATTCTCAAAAATCGGTTCACCCTGTGTCAATATTCTGCGCAGATGCGCCAAAGAAACATAAGCGCCGTATTGATCTTTCAGATATGCACGAAATGTAGGATCAAGCATAATGCGGCTTCCGGAAGGCAGCAGACAATCTACAACCACATGACAGTCATCGAAAGGATCTTCATACGGCATACAGGTGATGTGCCGTGCTTTGATTCCGTTCATGCGCAAGAGAGAAGCCAACAGAATTGCAAGTCCGCGACAATTCATTTTGCCATTGTTCTTCTCGCAAAACAGAATCAATGCTTCGATTGAACAGTCCGTTCCGAAACTGTGTCTGCCGTCGTGCTGGAAATGATCACAAACAAAATCCAACAGACCGAATACGATCTCATCCTTGGTACGATCGAGACCCTTTAGGATTTCCGAATAATTGTATTGTTCCAACACCTGCGGCACTTCACCGTCCAATACAAATGTATCAGTATATGAGCATTCCTTATCTCTGTCATATTCGGAAAAAACCTGCAGCAATTCCAGTCTTGTTTTTTCGGACTTCGGTATGATCGCATCCGGCGGCAAAAAACAATACGGTTTGTCCTCCGGAACATCAGCAATTCTCTCAAGCAAAAGGGGCGTCGTTTCTCCATACTGCGTAAAACAACCTTTCAGCTTGCCTTCGCAGTAACGAATTCTATAAACTCTGCGATTATCTGCATCGTTGATTTCATAGCATAGGTATCCATCTTGTTCAAAGACACAGTTTGGATCGCAAAAATAGTATCCGCTTTCCAAAAAAGAAATCTTGATACGCGGTGGACACGCATCGAAGATATCGACAGTTTCGTCAATGCTCCGTTCATGCCATTTTCCGATCAGTCGACTGTCCATGATTCCTCATTTTCCTTTCGGTTATCACGCTTGATTCGATTCAAAGCAATGCTTCATCCCGTTCAAACCGGTCTGCGACCTTCGCGCGGTCGACGGCGTCGACCTCGGCGCGCGTCGGGATCGAGGGCGAAGCGCCCTTGCGGGACACGCTGATGCCGCTTGCGATCGCGGCGGTCTTCAGCGCTGCAGATGCGGGTTTGCCTGCGATCAGTTCAGCAAGGAAGAAGCCGGTGAAGCAATCGCCCGCCGCCGTGGTATCGACGGCGTTGACGCGATAGATTCCGCACTCGGCGCGATTGCCGTTCCTGTCCTCGAACACCGCGCCGCGGTGCCCGAGCGTCATCAAAACGTTCATCTGCGGATAGCGCGCGCGCACGGCTTTTCGGATTTCATCGAAGGAAGCGCCTTCCGGACACTTCGCGATCGCCGCCGCTTCGATCTCGTTGACAAGAAGATAATCGACGCAGCCGAAATCGCAGGCGTTCAGCGCTTCGTTGAACGGCGAAGGATTCAGCACGACCGTCATGCCCTTTGCTTTTGCGGTGCGAATGATGTAATCGAGCGAGGAGATCTCGTTCTGCAGCACGAGCCAGTCGCCCGCGCCGCAGGAGGCAAGCGCCCGGTCCGCGTCGTCGTGCGTGATCGTGCCGTTTGCGCCCGCAAGGATGATGATGCAGTTGTTGCCCTCGGCATTGACCTGAATGACAGCATGGCCGGAGACGCCGTCGGTGCGCTTGACGTGCTTGAGATCGACGCCCTCCTTTTTCAGCGGTTCGAGCAGAAAATCGCCGTCCGTACCGACCGCGCCCGCCATGGCGGGTTTGAGTCCCGCGCGCGACAGCGCGATCGCCTGATTGAAGCCCTTGCCGCCGCAGAACAGCTCCATGCGGTCCGCCGTCAGCGTTTCGCCCGCGCGGACAAAGTGCCTGACCGTGTAGGTGCGATCGATGTTCATCGAGCCGAATACCAGTACGTTCATGATTTCTCCCCCGTTCGCTTTGATACCCGTGTTTTTTGCCGGTCGGAAAAACAGCTTTTCCGTTGACTTTCCGAACCGTTTTTGCTATTCTTATTGTAACACAGGAAATCGTTTACGCAACCACCAAATTCCGCTTTTCGGAGGTTTTTATGCTGTTTTTGCAGAATTCCAACCTGTGCTGCGCCTTTGACGAAGCATCCGGTCAACCGGTGTCGATCAAACGCGGCGCGCTTTCGATTCCCCTTTCCTCCTTTGCGTTCGACTTCGGCTGTGACGAGCACATGGCAAACGGGCTTTTGGAATACGAATCCATGCTCGACTTCCGCACCTGGGTGCTGCCGTCGATCAAGCCGACCGGCAAACCGTTCGAGCGCGTTCCGGTGTCGGTCACGCACGACGAAAAAACGGTGATCGTGACCTATCGCTGCGCCTCCGTGCTTGTGACCGTGACGTATACGCTGCTTGAAACGAATCTCAAGGTCGATCTGAAGCTGTCCAACGCAGGGGAATCCGTGCGGTATCTCAACGCGTGCGCGTTTCTGCTGACGCTGCCGACGGTCGATCTCTCCTTCGATTTCCCCGCCAACGCGCCGATCGGACATTTCCGTGCCGATGCGCTCGAAAACCGGAAGCCGGTCGAAACGGGGCTGATCAGTTTCGCCGCGCGCGCGGCTTTGCGCGACGGCAATCTCGATCTGGTGTTCATCGACGAGATCGAAAAATGGGGCTGCGGCGTCTATCGCGACGGCGAAAACACCGTGTTCGTCTACGACGCGGGACTGGAAGCCGATCTGAAGCCGTATGAAACGCTGTCGGTCGGAAGTCTCTTTCTGCTGCCTGTCGAGCAGGGCAAAAACCCGTATCTTGCGGTGCGCGATCTCGTTTCGTCGTTGGGCTTTGAACCGGCGACCGGCGGCATCACCGACGGCGTCATGTATTCCTGCCATCCCTCCGGCACAATGGATGCGCATTTCCCGTTGAAGGACGATCTCTTTCAGTACGCCGAATACCTGCCGAAGCTCCGGGCGATGGGCATCGACCACGTGTGGCTTTTGCCGGTCTTTGCGCACGACGAGCACGGCGTCTATCATTCGACCGATCAGAGCGTCATCGATCCGCGCTACGGCGGCGAGGAAGGCTGTGTGTACTACTGCAAGCAAGCGCACGACCTCGGCATGACGATCCTTTTCGACTATGTGCCGCACGGACCCGCGCCGGATTTCCCGATCGCGCGCGACAATCCCGAATGGCCTTCCAAGCGCCGCGACGGAACGCTTCAGGACGAATGGGAATGCGTCTCGATGGACTACAACCATCCCGGCTATCGCGAATACACCGCGGCGCTCGTACAGGATCATGTGGAGCGCTTCGGCGTGGACGGCGCGCGCATCGACTGCGCGATGGGCGGGCTTTCCAACTGGCGTCCGTATGCGGACAACCGTCCGAGCGGCAACAGCGTGCTCGCAGGCGTACATATCACCGAGGCGATCCGCGAGGGCTTTTTGCGCGGGGGCAAACGCTCGTTCATTCTGCCGGAGAACTTCAATCCGCTTCCGAACTATTACCACTGCACCGATCTCTTTTACAGCATGAACCTCTACCGCGCATTTGTGGAGCTGCAGGATCTGCTGCACTCCTCTCCCGCGGCATTTGTCGAGGGGCTTACGGATTATCTTGAGCGCGAAGCGTGGCTGACGCCGGAAAACTATCACAAGATGCGCTTCCTCGGCAACCACGACACGGTCTCGTGGGTATGGCAGGCAAAGCGCGCGGTCGACTGCTACGGTACGGACGGCGCGAAGGCGCTGTTTGCGATGATCTCGCTGATCGACGGCGTTCCGATGCTCTATCAGGGCGACGAGGATCCGACGATCTGCGGCGGAAACGGCGAAAACCTGACCGCGTTCTTTACCGAGCTGTTTCATGCGCGGAAACGGTTCCTGCCGCGCGGCTCGAACGTGACCGAGTATCTGCATACCGCCACGCCGGTCATGGCGTTTAAACGCGTGTATCGCGATGTGCCGAAGGACGATTATCAGACCGAGGGCGACGGCGACGTGTGGGTGCTGATCAATTTCTCGGATGCGGCGCAGCCCGTTCCGGAATCCGTAAACGGCGCGCTGCTGTTCGACAACGGCGGAGCAAAAGCCGCGAACGCGCCGCTTGCCCCGTGGACCTGCCGCATCCTGCGCTGTGAGGGTTGAGCCATGAAACGACTGCTGCTGTTCCTCCTGATCCTCGCGCTGCTGCCGGTCGGCTGCAGCCGCGGCGCCGTCTCGAAAACCGAGGAAAATGGTGCGATCCTGTTCCGAAAAGGCGCGCTGACCGCTGCGGTCGACGCGGAAACCGGTTTTTTGACCGCTGCGGAAACGGAATGGGACCGGCTTTCCTTTGACCGCGTATTTGTCGACGTCGGCTTCGACGGCAAATCGCTGCTGAACCAGCTGGGCTACATCGATATGGGAGGTCTTGCGACCTACGAGCTGCCGACGCTTTATCCGCGCATGAAGGAGCTGAACAAGCCGGATGCGGTGACGGTCGAACGCTCCGGCGACGGGTTTGCTTCAACGCTCCGTTACGGCGCACTGACCGTGCTGTACCGCTACACGATGCTCGAAAATGCGCTGGCGCTGAACGTCACGCTGTCGGTCTCAGACGACAGCCGCCACGAGATCAACGGCGTCGGCTTTGTGACGGCCGGCATTGAGGGATTCTCGCTTGCCTCCTCCACCTTTGAGTTTCCCGGCTCCACGCCCTCCGGCAGACTCGAATACCGCACGCGCATGCGCTATCGTGCCGACGCCGCAGACTACGCCGCGCCGGTCGTGCAGCTGCGCGACGAAGGCGTGAAAACCGCGAACATCCTGTTTGTCGACGAAGTCGAAAAATGGACGACCGCAAGCTGGTCGGACGAGAATCAGCGTCCCTGCGTGGGCTTTCTTGCCGCGTGCGAAGGGTATCTGCAAAAGGACGCGCCGATGGAGGTCGGCACGCTGTATCTGCCGCTCCTTAAGCCCGATCAGGATCCGTATGAGGCCGTTTCGGACTTCTGGACGCAGCTCGGCTATCATACGCCCGAGGATACGCACGCAACGGACGATCTCGTTGCCGTCTATTCCGCGCATCCGTACGGCACGATGGACACCGGCTATTTCAACCGTCTGACGCTTGCGCAGTATGCGGAGCAAATCGGCAGCGTCGCCGACATGGGGTTTGACGCGATCTGGCTGCTGCCGGTGTTCCGTCACACCGGAAACAACGTTTACGAACCGATCGATCAGGGTGAAATCGACGAGCGCTACGGCGGAATCGACGAGGCAAAGACCTTTATCGAAACCGCGCATAAGCTCGGCATGAAGGTGCTGTTTGACTTTGTGCCGCACGGTCCGCGTCCGGTCTATCCGTTTGCGAAGGAGCACGATTCCTGGATCGCAAAGGACAAGGACGGCAACAACCGCATCGAGTGGGAATGCGTCTCGATGGACTACAACCATCCGGATTACGCGGCATACAATACGGAGCTTGCAAAGATGTACGCCGAGACGATCGGGCTGGACGGCGCGCGCATCGACTGCAGCATGGGCGGGCTTCCGAACTGGAACGGTTCCGAAACGGGGCTGCGCGCCTCTGCGGCAGGGCTCATGGCGGGCAAAAACGTGGTGCGCTGCTATCGGGAGGGCTTCAAGGCGGGCGGCGCCGATGTGCTGCTGTTGCCGGAGAACTTCCATCCGAGCCCCTCATACGCCGAAGTAACCGACGTGTTTTACGATATGCCGCTGTATCGCACGCTGTACAACCTGAACCGCGCCGGTCTTTCCGATGCGGAATACGTGCAGGCGCTGACGCAGTATCTGGAAGCGGAGCATAAAACCTCCGTCAAGGGACAATTGAAGCTGCGGTTTTTGGGCAATCACGATACCGTGACGTGGACGTTTGACGCCGCGCGCGCACAGACGATCTACGGCGTCGAAAAGGCGAAGGCGATGTGGATGGCGCTCGGCTGGATCGACGGCGTGATCTTTGCCTATCAGGGCGACGAGGATCCGGCGACCTACCGGCTCGACGGCGAGAATCTGGAAGCGTTCTTTACGGCGCTGATCGCCGCAAAGCGCGCGTATGTGCCGAACACGCTCGATACGGAATACCTTTCGAGCGGCACGGGCGTCTTTGCCGTGCGCCGGTTCGACGCGCATACAAACCGGCTTGTGCTTGTCAATCTGTCCGATCACCCCGCAGTCTATCCCGTTTCTGGCGCGGTGCTTGCCGCGATCGGCGACGTACAGACAAACGAAACCGGCACGGAGCTTGCGCCTTATGCCGGTGTGATTCTCGATCTCAATTGAAGGAGCGGTTGGAATTGCGAACGGCTTCGACGCCGGCTTCGCTGAGTTTATCCCGACGGTCTGCGGTCAGCAGACCGTTTTTTTCCTGCTCGACGTCACTGAGCTGCGTGTAGCAGAAGCCGGAATACTGCGGCATCCTTCGAATCGCGTCGTTCTGCGACAGAAAGCGCCGCAAGAACGCCCGTTCGTCCTCGACTTGGTTTCCGTAGCCCCAGCCTTCTGCGGTTTTGAACGCGATCCCGCCGTATTCGCTGAGCAGAAGCGGCTGATCGCGATACGCATACCCTTCGGCAAACAGCTTTTGTCCGTACCACGAATAGCTTCTTTTGCCGCGGATGACGTCCGCGTCGCCGTCGCCGTGCAGCTCGATGAGTTCCTCGCCGGTCTCGCGATAGTCGTGGATCGTTACAAGGTCGGAAACCGTGTGCTCCCAGCCGTCGTTGGAGATCACCGGACGCGTCGGATCGAGCGCTTTGGTGCGGCGCACGGTCTCCTCGGTGAATGCCTGCTGCGCCGGATCGTGCGCGACGTCGCCGATCCCCCACGACTCGTTGAACGGCACCCATGCGATGATGCTCGGATGCTGTCGATGCTGACAAACGGCAGCCTCCCACTGCGCAAGAAAGGTCCGCGACGCTTTTTCGGAATAGGCGTACGCCGCCGCAAATTCGGAGAAAACCAGAATGCCGCGCGTATCGCAAAGGTAAAGGAATCGCTGATCTTCGATCTTCTGGTGCTTGCGCACGCCGTTGTAACCGTAACGCACGACGGCGTCAAGATCGGTCTTCAAGGCGTCGCAATCCGGCGGCGTCAATCCGGAATCCGGCCAGTATCCCTGATCGAGCACCAGGCGCAGATAGGTGCGTTTGCCGTTCAGGTAAACGCCGTTTCGATCCCATGCAACCGTGCGGAAACCGAAATACGACCATACCGTGTCGAGCACGCGTCCCTCGCGCAGAAGCTCGACTCTGATATCGTACAGGTACGGATCCTCGGTTGACCATCGACGCGGCGCCGGTATCGACGATTCGCACCGCCAGCATGCCCGGTCGTCGCTTTGCGCTTCCGTTGCTGCGATTTCCCGATCGCCGTCGTACAGCGTGATGCGAAGCAGACGATCCGAAAAGCGTTCCGGACAGGATGATGCGGCGGATACGGCAACCGTTCCCGTTTCGGGATCGGGCGTCACCGTCAGCGCTTCGATGCGCTCGCGCCCGACGCGCTCTGCCCAGACCGTTTTCCAGATGCCGGTGGTCTGCACATACCAGCAGCCCCAGCTTTCGGGCTTGAAGCGCTGCTTGCCGCGCGGCTGTTCCTTCGAAAGCGAATCGGTGATACGTACGACGAGCAAGACGCTCTTGTTCGGCAGCACCGGAGCAAGATCGACCGAAAAACGCGCATAGCCGCCTTCGTGCGTACAGAGCTCCGTGCCGTTGGCGTACACGGTCGTCCGATAATCGCTGCCCTCAAAGTGTATGAGAAGCGTTTCGTCCGGTCCGACGTCGGCGGTGTCGATGCGTTTCTGATACCAGACGACCGGATGCACGGATGTATCCGCGATGCCGCTTGCCTTTGTCTCGTAGGAAAACGGCACGCGAATGCGGTTCGTCGGCGCAAAGCCTCCGCGCCATCCTGCGTCCGGTCCGTTGTCAAAATCGTCAAACGCAAAATCCCATATCCCGTTCAGATTCGTCCACGTTTCGCGGTACAGCAGCGGACGCGGGTAGTCGCTTCGATCGATCATCGTCTTACCTCAATACAGGGTGCGCGAGGCGATCTCGCGCTGCACGTCGGGTGAAAGCGTAACAAACCGTGCCGAAAATCCGCCGACGCGCACCAGGAGGCTCTGATGCCGTTCGGGATGCGCAATCGCGTCCTCCAGATCTCCGCGTCTCAGCACGTTGATCATGCACTGCTGCCCGCCGTTTTGGAAATAGGTTTGCAGCAGCGTCTTGAGAACCGGACGGTTCTGATTGAACAGTTCGGGCGAAAACGTCAGGTTCTGTACCGCGCCTGCATGAAGATCGGTCCGGAGCTTGACCAGAGAATTGAGCATGGCGGTCACGCCGTTCCGGTCGGTGCCGCCCGCCGGATTGTTGGCGTTTGCCATCGGTTCGCGCGCCTTTCGACCGTCTGCGGATGCGCCGGTGAAGCGTCCGAGCACGGTGTTCGCCTCGTTGTTGATGATGACGACCATGTAGGAATGCAGCCCCGCTTGCCGATCGCGCACGGTATTGCAGATGAACTCGTGCAGATCGACCGCGAGCGCGTCGACGCCGTCCGCGTCGTTGCCGTATTTTTCGGCCTGCAGCAGCAGCGCGCGTTCCTTTTCGAAGCCCTTGAAATCGGCTTTCAGCGCATCCAGAAGCGTCTGCTTTGCAATGTGCTTTTGCTCGAACACAAGCGTCTTGATCGCGTACAGGCTGTTTGCCGTATTGATGTTTCCGTAGGTTTCGAGCGTGCCGCCGAGATACCGGACGCCGCCCGCAAGCAGGCTCTTGCCGCGCGCAAGACAGTCGTCCATCAGCATCGAGATGAACAGGAACGAGCCGACGCCGGCGCAGAAATCGTACTCCTGCTTCTGCTGCCGAGCCAGAATGTCGACATAATATGCAAGCTGATCGCGATAGGCGGCGTAGAACTGCTCAAACGTCTCGAAGTCCGCGAACGCGCCCTTTTGCAGTCCGCGCGGTTTGTCGTACAGCATATCGCGGCCGTTGAACAGCGTGACCTCGAGCGCCTTTAAAAGATTGATGATACCGTTCGGCGAACCGATGCTTTTATGGCGGATGACATACTCGCCGCAGCCGAAGAAGCAATACTGCTCGGCTTCCTCCCGCGATACGCAAAACGCCTTTTCGACCGACGGGATGTTGACGTCGTCGTTGTAGAGCATCGGATAGATCTTGCCCTCGCCGATCACGTCGAGCGCCTTTTCGTACAAGGCGGGATCCTGTCCCTCATGGAAGCGGAGCGAAAGCTGCGGTTCCGCCTCCGCCACGATGCGCGACGCTTCCATTGCAAGCATTGCGAAGCGATTTGCGTTCGCCTCGTTTTTTCTTCCCTTTCCGCCGATGATGACGCGCCCGTGAAACACGGTCTTGCGCTCGTCGATGAGCCGCCAGAGACAGCAGAGAACGTCCAAAGCTTCCGCCTCCGTTGTGCGTCCGGATGCGAGATCGCGCGCAAGAAAATCGCCGAGATCATCGTCCATGCGTCCGTAGTTCAGAACGCCGGAGATCAAGCTGTACAGCCAGACAAGCTGGATCGCCTCAAGAAACGTCTGCGGCGCTTCCGTTGCGATCCGGTCGAGCGCATCTGAAAGGGGTTTGTTCCCGATTTCTCTTGCCTGGTCCGCATATCTGCGCGCAACGGCGGAAAACGCATCGAGCGCGATCAGACAACCGCGGTAGAAGCCGTCGGAGGAGGGCGCCGTTTTGCGGTATGCTTCGATCTCCTCTTTCAGACCGCGGATGCCGAGGCGCAGAAGCTTGCCGTAGTCCAGATATGCGCCGACGACGCGATAGAGCGGAAACGCAACCTCGCTGTGTTCCCAGTAGACGTCCTCCGGCATTGCCTCTTTGATGTCCTGCGGGTAGGCTGCGCGCAGGTTTTTGCGCGTCTCCTGCTCCTCCCAGAAGGCGAGCATCGTCTCTGCGTCTTTGATTTCCGCTTCGCTTGCGCCGTCCGAGATCAGCTGCTGCATGGCGCGCGGACGATCGACGAACCAGCATACGCTGCGTCCGAGCAGCGGTTCGTTGGAAAACCCGACCGGCAGCACACGCTTGCGTCCCGCGAGCAATTCGCCCGGCTGAATCGGCAGAAATTCGTAGCGGCTCTGCACCTCGATACAGGCGGCCTCGCGCAGCGAAACGTCGTCGTTCTGATGGATTCGGTAGGTTTCGGTAAACGTTTTCAGATAGGTATAGAAGGTCATAGATGCCTCTTTCCCGCGCCGTATGGACAGCGGTACGAATCTTTGCTATAATGAGGAAAACGGATCGGGAGGGTTCGAATGGGGATTGTTTTTGACATCCAGCGCTGTTCCTATCACGACGGACCGGGCATTCGCACCTCCGTCTTTCTGAAGGGCTGCAATCTGCGCTGTCCGTGGTGTCATAATCCGGAATCGATCGATCCGCGGCCGCAGATCGAGCTTCTGCCCGCGCTCTGTACCGCTTGCGGCGTCTGTGAAACGGTCTGTCCGCACGGCGTGCACCGACTGACCGGCGGAACGCATCGGTTGCTGCCCGCGTCCTGTGTTCTGTGCGGCGCCTGCGTCGACGCCTGCCCGCAGCGGGCTTTGCAGATTGCCGGACGCGAGATGTCCGCGGACGAGGTGCTTGCCGTCGTCCTGCGCGATCGCGCCTATTACGAGCCCGACGGCGGCGTGACGTTTACCGGCGGAGAGCCGACCTGTCAGCCGGGTTTTTTGATCGAGCTTCTTGAAAAATGCCGTCAAAGCGGCGTCCGCACCGCGATCGAAACGAACGGCTGTATCCCCGAAAAAACGCTGTCGGCGATCCTTCCGCTTGTCGATCTCTGGCTGCTCGATCTCAAGGCGGACGATGCGGCGTCTCTGCGCGCATGGACCGGCGGCGACTTTGCGCTTTGGCAACAGACGCTGGATGCCGTCGAAGCGCACGGCGGTTCGGTGATTCTGCGTCTCCCCGTCATTCCGACCTTCAACGATACCGAAGCGCATTTCCGCTTTGCGGCGGATCTCAGACGCCGGTACCGGTGCGTCCGAAGCGTCGAAATTCTGCCGTATCATACGATCGGCAACACGAAGTGGACAGGAATCGGGCGCGCCGCGCCGCTGCTCTCGCTTCCCGCCGCGACGCCGGAACAAACGGCGCTCTGGAACCGTCTCTTAAAGGATGCGATGCAGGGCGACTGACGTTTATCTGCGCGCAGCCTGCGCCCAGCCGTAGATGCCCGCGCCGATGATGCCGTTCTCCTGGTTGGGACGCGCATACACGATGCGCAGATTGCGCTCGGGATACGGCTTTCGCACGTACCGGCGGATACACGCTTCGAGCGTTTCCGTCGGGAAGCCCTCCATCTGCAGAACGCCCCCGCCGAGCACGACGTATTCCGGATCCAGAATATTGATTTCGGTTGCAGCCGCGATCGCCATGGCGTCGATCTGGCTCTGTACCTCCGCCGCATCGCAATGATCCCGATAGATCGAACGGATGCTTTCCTCCGGAAAGACCGTCTGGCAAAGCTCGTTCAACCGCTTTCCGCCGCCGAACGGTTCGAGACAGCCGGTATTGCCGCAGCTGCACCGGCGGTCGTTTTTCATTTGCGGAATGTGTCCGAGCTCGCCCGCAACGCCGTTGCGTCCCATCAGGGGCTTCCCGTCAAGACAGATCGCGTTGCCGATCCCCGTGCCGTAATAGATGCCGATGATCAGCCCTTCCGTCGGCAAACCGAGATAGGTGAGATCGTACTGCAGCAGCAGATTGACGTCCTTTTCGAGCCACACCGGCAAATGAAACTCCCGTTCGAGCAGTTCGCAGACCGCAAGATTTTCGATTCCGGGGATCGCGGGCGCCTGCAGGATCCTGCGCCGCGCCTTGTCGACCGTTGCCGGTACGCCGAGCGAAATGCCCGCGATCGTATAGCGATCCTTGCATTGATCGATGAATCTCCGGAGCAGTGCCGCAAGCGCGTCGGAAAAGCCGTTTTCCGTCATGCGCTCCGTCGATTCGATTTCCTTTTCATACAGGGTATAATCTCTGCCGCACAGCCCGATGCGGCAATTCGTTCCGCCGATATCCATGCAGAGCATGGCTTCTGTTTTATTCATACTTCCTCCGGTGAATCGTTCCTGATGGGGGGCGGTCACGCCGTGGTTTTTCATCCGCGCGTCGATTTGCGCGGAACCAGATAGACCGGAACCCGAATCGGGTTCCCGTCCGGTTTTTCGCCTTTCATGGCGGCGATCAGTCGTTCGGCAACGAGACGTCCCATTTCATCGACCTGCTGATGCACGGTCGTGATCGGGATCGCATTGAACGCCGTGATGGATATGTCGTCATATCCCGCGATCCTGACATCCTCGGGAATGCGTCTGCCGTATTCGCAAAGCGCCTTGTAGCAGCCGAGCGCCAGCCAGTCGGAACCGGCGAACACGCCGTCGACGTCCGATCCTGCCGCAAGAAGCTCCTTCATCTTCGCCTTTGCGCCTTCGTAATTCAGAACGTCGAGCGTGGCAATGCGGCGTTCCGTATCCGGAAGCCCGAACTCCTTGAGCGCCTTGCAGTATCCCGCATAGCGTTCCTCGTAGCAGGACACTTGCTTGCTGCTCGTCATAAAGAGAATGCGCCTTGCGCCCTGCTCCAGAAGCTCCCTTGTCGCAAGATATCCGCCCTCGACATTGTCGCTGGTGATCATGCAGCCGCCGAATGCCGGATCGGTCGAAATGCGGTCGATCAGCACCGTCGGAACCTGCGCCGTCAGCTCGTGCGCGGTGCCGGAGATAAAGACCAGCCCGCAGACACGCTGCATCTGCATCATCTGCACGTGATGCCGTTCGATCGCTTCATCCTCGTCCGTGTTGCAGACAAAGGTCTCGTAGCCCGCGGCAAACAGGTTGCGTTCGATCTCGTAGATCAGCTTGGTGAAGAACTCGTTTTTGATGTCGGGAACCAGGATTCCGACGTTCTTCATATGCTTCACACGAAGCCCTTTTGCGACAAGGTTCGGCTGATAATTGTTTTCCGCAATCACCCGAAGAACGCGCTCCTCCGTCTCCTTGGAATAGCGTCCGTTCTTGTTGATAACGCGCGAAACCGTTGCGATGGAAACCCCCGCCTGTTCGGATATTTCTTTGATTGAAACGCTTTTCTGCATATCCCTGCTCCTTGCCGCTTCCTATGAGAATAGTATACTTGATAGCGAATTTGTGCGCAAGCACTCTTTTTGTATATTCCGTATGATTTCGCGCTCGCGCCCGCTCAGCCGAAAACGCGCATCGGAAAGCCGTTCTTCCAGATATGCGGCCGCGGCATTTCGATCGATCGGCTTCGGTTTTTCGCCCGCAAAGCGCCGGAAATTGCCGTATGTCAGCTTTTCAAACGCGTCCTTCGGCAGATCGATTCCGAAGACCGTATCGTCCCACAGCGGGATCGGATCGTCGCCAAAAAAGAAGGATCGTTCGAGACGGTTCAGCACCTCCGCAATGTGTACGTCCTCCCCCTTCATCGGCGCGCAGTTGTCCGTTCCGTAGAGGATGCGATCGGAATAATCGAGAAAGAACCTGTGCCAGAGCGCGCGATCCGCCGAGAAATTCGGATACATTTCCGTGCCCGCGGTCACATCGAGCCAAAGGTTCGGATGCGCGTCCATGATGCGTCTCAGCCGGTCGTGATCGTCCGACAGAAACAGAAAATGCGCAAAGCAGGCGCGCAGCTTCGGATGCTTTTCGCACATGCGGAGCGACTCCGAAAGGATTTGCTCATAGCTTGCATAGCCGTCCGCGCCGTAAAAGTAGCCCGCATCCCTCGCCCACGCGGGGATCGCATTCGCGTCCCAGAAGTTTCTCGGATCGTTCACATGAATCAGAAACGGGATGCCGTCCGCTTCCGCCGCGGCATACATGGCGTCGAGGCTCTCGTCGTCCTGCGCAATCCCCCATTTTCTGCGTTCGGTCGGCTTGTTCTCGATCATCTTCATGCCGTCGAGCCCGAGCGCAAGGAGACGCCGCATTTCCTCCGCACAGTCATACGCAAACCGGTGATGCAGTCCGCCGAACGCATAGTGCGCGGGATCCAGCAGCTTCCAGCCGATCGCAAGCGCGTTCTGCGCCGCGTCGTCCATGCCCTCCACGCTCAGAAAACTCGCGGCGGTATAGCCGAAGCGGCGTTCGATCTCCTTAAGCTCCCTGAGCGCTTCCGCACCGCCGAACGCATGTACGTGCGCGTCGATCCAGCCGCTCATGCCTTCGGCGCCGGGTACTCGTTGCAGAGAAGACGGTAGGCGGGCTCGTCCTCCTCGATCGCAGGGAATCTGCCCGGCACGTCATAGAAACGGTTGTCGGTGTTGTCGTCGTTGCACATCGAGACCTCGCCGACGATGACGTCGCCGCAGCCCTCCTTGCCCCAGAACTTATGATACAGATACTGCGTATAGGTCACGCTCTGCCCCGGCAAAAGTTCCAGAATACCGCCCGCCGGAATCGTCATTCTGACGCCGTCCGATACGATCTCCACCGGATTGACCGTGTCGAGCTCCTCGGTTTCGGTCGCGTTGAAAAGCTGCATCATCAGGACGCCTCCGCCGCGGTTGATGATGTCCTCCATCTTATACCAGTGGAAATGCAGCGGCGTGACCTGCCCTTCCTTCGCGATCAGGATCTTTTCCGCATAGGGCTTTTTGTACCGTTCCGGCATCTTGGCGTTTCCGTTTCGGATCGTCAGCGCTGTGAGCCCGATCCTTGCGAACTGTCCCGCGCCGAAATCCGTGACGTCCCAGCCGAGCGCGTTGTCGCGAATCTCGTCGCATTCATGTCCCTTTTCGTTCCATTCTTCGGGCGTCCAGCCGAAAAACGGCGGCAGCTTGATCTGATGCGCATTCAGGAGCGCCTCGGTTTCCCTGATGATCCGATTGATTTCCGAACGTTTCATCCTTTGTGTCCTTTCTTTCGTATGCGAATCGTTTTGATTTCAAACGCATGGAACGGCAGTCTGAGCGTGTCGCCCTCCGTTTCAGGCGTTTCCTCCGATGGTTCCTCCAAAAGATTGCAGAGCCCGGTCGCCTCGTAACCGTGAAGCCGCAGATGCGCGACCGTCGCGCCGCCCTTTGCCTCATACATGCGCAGCAGCAGATCGTCGCCGTCCTCCGCTTTCTTGACGGTTTCGAGGATCGCCGTGCCGTCCGTGACGACAAACGGCTGCAGCAGCGCTTCTCCGCCGTTTCCGACCGAAGCGGTCCGTATCAGCGGCGTATTCAGCCGGTAGCCCTCCGCAATCACGCCGCCGTCCCATGCGTCTCCTGCATGCGGCAGGATCGCATAGGTAAAGGTGTGTACGCCGAGATCACCGTGCTCGGCGGGACAGTTCTGACTGCGCAGCAGGCACAGATCGAGCACGTTGTCCCAAAGCTTATAGCCGTACTTGCAATCGGACAGCAGCGCAAGTCCGCCCGCGGCATCCGCCAGATCCGCCCACTTCTGCGCGCAGACCTCGAATTTCGCCTCGTCCCAGCTCGTATTGCGATGCGTCGGACGGTCAATGTGTCCGAACTGAATCCCGCACGCCGCGTGATCGGCGACGACGTTTGTCGGGAACGCGACGCGCAGCATCCGGTATTCCTCCCGCCAGTCGACCGTCGTTTCGAAGCGAACGCATGCGCTGTGATCCTCCACGACGATACGCTGTTTCAAGGTCGACGCTTTGCCGACGTCGAACGCAAGCTCTGCAATCTGTCGATCGCCGAGGCGGTACAGCCGCATTCCGGTGCATATCGCCTGCTCGCCCGACGCGTTGAGATACGCTTTATTGATATCCCAATGCGTCAGCTCGTCCGGATAAAGCGTCAGCACGTTGCCGCGCCTGCCGTCGGGCAGCAGCGAACGGTTTGCCCGTTTGTCGAACACTTCCGACAGCGTACCGTCCGGCTCTATCCCGATGCGGATACGATCGTTTTCCAAGCGGTTTGTTTCGATTTCTCTCCGCACGGTTTCGCCGTGCGGCGCATCCGGCCGCCAGAGGATCGCATAGGGCGGAAGCGTTGCGCCGTCCTCCGTGCGGGCAAAGGGCGAAGCGTTGAGCGTAACGGTGCCGCGCTCGCCCGCCGTCCCCGTGCCGAGCGCGCAAAGCGCCTCCCGCGTCAGACGCTGCGCCTGCTCATGCAGCTCTGCGTAGCGCGCCTGCGTCTCCGAATAGACTTCGCGGATCGCGGAACCCGGCAGGCAGTCGTGGAATTGATAGAGCAGCACGTCCTCCCAGGCCTTTTTGAGCCATTCGGACGGATATGCATAGCCTTCGGTTCCGTTTGCAAGCGCCGCGGCAAACTCGAGCGCGTGCAGGTCCTTTTCGAGCGTACGGTTCCAATACTTTTGCTTTGCAATCGACGTATAGGTACCCTGATGCCGCTCAAGATACAGTTCGCCGTGCCATGCGCGGTATCGCTCCGATCCCCGGTTGATGCGATCGAAAAAGTCGACGACAAATTCGTCCTCGAACGGTGGGCAGCCCTTCAGATTCCGCATGCGTTTGCGGCGTTCGACATGCTCGAGCCCCGGACCGCCGCCGCCGTCGCCGAGCCCGTAAAGCTGCAGCCCGCGCGGACAAAGGTCCTTGTCGGTATTGTGATACTCGCCGTAGATCGCCATCTGCGGGACCGCCGCGCTCGTATAGCTGTTTTCGGGCGGCATATGCGTGAGCACCCGCGAACCGTCGAGCCCGTACCACCAGAACGTATAGCGCGGAAAACGGTTCGTGTCGTTCATCGAAAGCTTGTTCGTCGTAAAGTACGGAACGTCGGCAAGCTTAAGGAGCTGCGGCAGCGCCGCCGAATATCCGAAGACGTCCGGCAGAAAGCACACGCGCATGTCGCGCCCGAATTCCCTGCGGAAAAAGCGCTTGCCGTACAGAAGCTGACGCACCAGCGATTCGCCGTCCGGCAGGTTGGTGTCGCATTCGATATAGAGCGCGCCGACGATCTCGAAGCGTCCTTCCTCGATGCGCTGCAGCATTCTTCCGTACAGCGCGGGATACCGTTCCTTGAGCCACCGGCAGACCGGCGCCTGACTCATGGTGAACTTGTAGGTCGGATCGACGTCCATGATGCGCAGCACGTTTGCGAGCGTCCGCGCGCATTTGCGGTACGTTTCGCGTTCGGTCCAGAGAAACAGCAGATCGAGATGGCTGTGCCCCATCGACGAATAGACCATTGACGGATTCGGATTCTGTGCGGACAGAATTTCCCGAAGGACGGTCCTGACGCTTTGCAGCGCCGTCTGATCGAGAACAAGCTGCGTCCGTTTGGTCGGCTCGGTTTCCGCGTCGGGCAGGATCGAGATCCGTTCCCCCGCCTGCTCGATCGCGCTTTCGGTCTCGTCCGCAAAGTAGGCGTCGCGCTTTTGAAAGTCCGACGTTCCTCCGGAAAACCGGTCCGAATCCGCAGCATAGGTCAGCCCGTGCGCCGCTTCGAAGACCGCCGCCGCACGTTCGAGGATCGCGCCGACCGTCTCGCCGTATGCGTCGCCGTTCTCCATCAGACCGACGAACAGGCTTTGACACACCACCCAGTCATAGAACGTATCGCGGCAGAGATCGTCCACCCAAGCGGTGCATGCCTCCTTGACGCGACCGCCGTTTCGATACTGTCCTTCGACGTCGCAGCAGGTGAAATCCGCCCAGAAATCGATGCGGCCGCCGCGCACGCAGTCCTTCCGTTCGATCGTGCGCTTGCCCCACAGTCCCAGAGGAAATTCGTTGCGCGAGGTGGCGCTGGTCAGCCCCTGCACCGGATCGCCCTGCGCGTTGTACACAAGCCCCTCCGCCGACAGATCGACCAGAACCGCCCAATGCTTTCGTTCGCAGCGCTGCGCCTCCTGAGGATACGCCTCCGGCAGTTCGCCCGTAAAGTGCACCCATGCGCAGTCGAACAGATCGCCCCAATGCTGTCCGGGCGTCAACGGAACGAACGGTCCGTCCGTGCGCAGCTCGTACGGCACAGGATCCTTTGTGATCCTTGCCTGCATCGAAAGCGTCTCATACGCATGGTAAACGCCGCGCTCCAAAAGCGTGCGAATCTGCGTAAAGCGCTGCTCTTTCCTGCGAAACGGTTCCATTCCTGCCTCCGTGCCGTTGATGAAAAAGGAGGCTCGGAAGGAGGTTTTCCTCCCCCGAACCTCCTGCGAGATTGCTGTCGTTTACGATCGCTTATTTTGCGTTGACGAATACCGCGAGACCGGCGCTCGTCCAGCCGCCGTTGGAATCCGCGAAGAACCAGACGATATCGCCTTCGTTGAGTTCGACTTCAAACTCGAACGGAACCGCAACCGCGCTGTCCTGACTGATCGCGAAATCAAGGAAGTAGTCCGCATTCTTGTAGACGCGCAGCATGTTCAGCGCCTGTCCCCAGACATTCTGCACATAGCCGTTAAACACATAGGTTCCGGCTGCCGGCGCTTTGAAGCCGAGGCAGGCGACGGTCGCGCCGTAGTCTTCGGTGTTCATTTCAAGGTAGCCGCCCTGATATGCCGGATCGTTGCTGATGCCGACGCCGACGTAGTTGTCCGCATCGATGTACCATTCGGTTGCGCCCCAGTCACGGTCGACGCAGACCGCCATCGGCGTGAATTCGCCCCACGCAACGGTCGTTGCGTAGACCCACGGCACGTTGCTGCCGTCCGCCGCGGTGCGGTCGAAATCACGGTAGGCCGCCCACTGCGCATCCCGGTTGAGGTCGACGGCTTCCGTCGTGCCCTGCGCTTCGTCTTGCTTTTCCGCTTCCTCTTCGTTGACAAACACCGCCAGCGCGGAGGATACCCAGCCGCCTTCGGAGTCGACGAACAGCCAGATCATTTCGCCTTCTTCGAGCGTAACGGTGAACGAGAACTCGTTGGGCTTTTCCTTATAGTCCTTTGCCAGGAAATCCATGAAGTACTCTGCGCCCTTGTAAACGCGAAGCATGCCTGCGTTGCCGCCCCAGATGTTTCTGACATAGCCGTTGAACGCATAGCTGCCTGCCGCCGGCGCTTTGAAGCCGAGCGCGGAAACCGTCGCGCCGTAGTCAGTCGTGTTCAGTTCGAGGTAATTGCCCTCGTACGCTTCATTGAGGTTGAAGCCCATGCCGGTGCCGTCAGCGGAATACCACTGATTCGCATCGGGTTCGCCGTTGCCGTCCCAGTCGGGCTCGTCATACTTCTCGTTGATTGCAAACTCGCCCCACGCAACGGTCGTTGCATAGACCCAGGGCGTGTTGCTGCCGTCCGCCGCGGTGCGGTCAAAGTCCTTCACTGCGTTCCACTTTGCTTCCTGCGTCCAGTCCGGATCGACGCCGAGTACTTCCTTCTCGGGCATCACAACTTCGGGAATCACGTAGACGGAATCGTCCTGCGGCTCATAGTAGAGCGTGATGTTCGAATAGCAGCTCGCCCAGGATTCGTCCTGCGAATTGCACATGAAGTACAGACGGTCGCCTTCGTTGAGTTCGACATCGGTCGGCGTGATGAAGCCGTAGACGTCGACGACGTCCGACATTTCGCGCTCGACGACAACGCCCGCATCGGTCTTGACGGTGAACTTGTCAAGCGCCTGATTCCACGGGTTCCAGACCTGCGCGGTCACGACGTACTTGCCGGTTGCCGGTGCGACAAACACGAGAACGCCCATGATGCCGCCCTTCATGTCGGTGTTGAATTCGAGATAGCCCTCCACATCGTGATTGAAGCCGACGCCCGTATACGCGCCTTCCCACGGATGCCATCCGCCGTAGGTGCCGTAATCGGTGTTGTCTTCGCACGGATCGGTCACGGTTGCGCCGTCGTCGATGCTGAAGTAGTACTGCCAGACGCTTTCGGCATCCGCTTCGAGATGGAAGCCCTCAACGCTGTTATAGACAGCGGGCTCCTTGACCGCTTCCGGTTCCGCAGTCGGCTCCGCAGTCGGTGCGGGCGCATCGGTCGGCACTGCGGTCGGATCGACTTGCGGCGTCTCGGGCGTTCCCGTGCAGCCGAATGCGACGACCAGCATCAGAACGGCCAGAATCAAAGATAGTTTTTTCATAACGTCCTCCCCTTGTTTGATTGGTTTTTGTTCGTTGTCTGAAAAATGATGGGTAAACCTTTTCCCATCTGCATCATAGCACAGAACACCCGCATTTTGCAAGCGTTTTTTCATAGAAAATGCAATCGTTTACCTGCGCGGGATCTCCAACGTTTCCGGGCATCCGCCGTAAGCGGTGACGACCGTTCCCGCAAGCTGCGCGCCGCGCATAAGGCAGTCCGGAAACGATTCGCTGCGCGAAAGTCCGGCAAGCATTCCCGCGGCAAACGCATCGCCCGCGCCGCAGGCGTCAACGAACGGTCCGCAGTCGATCGCCGGCTGTCGGACCAAAGCGCCGCCGCGTTCCCTGCCGATGCTGCCGTGCGCGCCGCACGTGACGACGGCGCCTTTTCGCACCCGCCCGGAAAGCAGCAAAAGCGCTTCCTCCGCGTCCGATTTGCCGGTCAGCAGCCGCGCTTCTCCCTCGTTGCCCTTCCAATAGTCGCAATGCGGCAGAACCGATTCGAGCCGCTCCGGATCCGCGTCGCAGAACGAGGTGTCCACCGACAGCAGCCTGCCGTGCTTTTCGCAGAGCCGGGGAATCGGAAACGCCGCGCAGTAGCCGAGGTATGTATGCACGATGTCGGCGTCGCGAATCGCGGCTTCCAGCGCGTCCTCGTCCTCGATCAGTCTGCCGGGTTCTGCAAACGACGCGAACGCGCGATCCGCATCGGTACTGAGCACGGCGGACACCGGCGTACGCCGCGCCGCCTGCCGGTGCGAAATCAGCCGGACGCCGCTGCGGCTGAGCGTCTCCCGTATCAGATTCCCCGCAAAATCGTCGCCGAGCGCCGTCCAGAACGACGTCGGAACGCCGCATCGGGCAAGCAGAACCGCCGTGTTCGCGCCGCCGCCCGCCTGTACGGAAAAATGGGTGCCGTAGACCTCTTCGCCGGGCGCCGGAAGACGGTCCAGCCCGCCGAAGATCAGATCGCAGCAGCTGTCGGCAATGCACAAAACCCGTTTCATTTCCACGCTCCGATCCACGGCGCGTTCAACGCGGCGTATGCTTCGACCAGTTCTTTCGCAAGCGTATCGTCCCCGACGAGCGGATGCTGCATCAGCGCTTCGCGCGCCGCCGCCTTGGAGTGCGTAAGCACCGCCTCGACGGTCAGTTTTTCATAGCGCTTGATCGTTTTCATCAGCGCAAGGTTCGTTTCGTTGATCTCGTCCCTTGCAAAACGCATCGGCTTTGCACCGTCGCGGCCGACGAGACAGGTGATTTCGAGAACGTCGTCGTCCGCCATGCCCGGCACCGCGCCGCAATTCGGCACGCTGACCGCAAGATCGATGTTTCTGTCATTCCTGCGGCTGTCGATGTAATTGAACACGACGCCCGCGTAGCCTTCGTAGATCTCCGTGACCGGCTTCCGTCCGAGCAGCGCGTCGATGCCGAGCGTTTTCGGATCGATCTGCGCGGGATGCAGCGTTTCGCCGAGCTCGATCGCCATATAGCTGCTTTCCCGCTTGTGCATGAAATCGCGATAGATCGCAAGACAGGTCTCCGGCTCGGTTTCGACGGAGTGCTGCCGCAGCGCTTCCATCATCGACGTGTTGTTGCGCAGGATGAACTCGCCGCGCGTTTCCGGCGCATTGCGCAGGTTTTTGAGCGCGCGTTCGCGATGATAATAGTAATACAGGTACCCGTTCGGGATACAGTTGAGCCGACGCACGAGGTCACGGTCAAAGTACAGAAACTGATGAAAGTTCTGCACAAACGCGTCGTTTTTCATCAGCTTCGGCAGGATGTCGACGCCGCCGATCTCGATCCGGTTCGCCCAGGACAGATGATTCAGTCCGTACACCTTGACGAGCAGTTCGCTTGCGTTGACTGCGAGCGCGTTTGCGACGTCCATCTTGATGCCGGTCGCGTTGTCGCAGATCCCGACGATGTTGTCGTATCCCGCGTCGTACAGCGCCTGTGTGACAAGTCCCGACGGATTGGTAAAGTTGAACACCGTCGCGTCCGGCCCGGCGTACGCGCGGATCAGCCGCATATAATCGAGCATCACCGGAATCGTGCGGATCGCATAGGAGAAGCCGCCCGCGCCGGTCGTTTCCTGTCCGATCACGCCGTGCGAAAGCGCGATCCGTTCGTCCTGCACGCGCATGGAATCGCCGCCGACGCGCACCGTCGTCACCACGTAATCCGCATCCCGCAGCGCCGTCTTTGCATCGGCCGTGAGCGTAACGCGGAGTTCTTCCCCTGCGCGTGTGACAAGATGCCGCGCGATGCCGCCGAAATACCGGAGCTTTTCGGGATCGATATCCTGCACCGCAACCTCGCCGATGTCCATCTCGCGATAGAACTTCAGCAGCGATTCGATGAAATAATAGGTGCGGACGCTGCCGCCGCCGATCAATGCAAGCTTCTTTGCCATTACTGCTTCAATACCTCAATGAGCCGCCGCTTGAAGCCCTGAACGTCCACATCCGTCGCCGCCCACGCTTCCTGCCCCTGTCCCCAGTCGCAGTCGACCGTGAGCCCGCGCGTATGCGCGCCGCGCGTTTCGATCAGGATACGCTTGCGCTCGAGCTTCAGAAGATCGGGCCAGATGAGCGCCGCAAGCGCGAGCGGGTCGTGCAGAATCGGCAGATAACCGAAGTTGATGATGAACTGTTCCATCATCTGCCCGAGCCGCTCGGCACGCGGATTGCCGGCGTTCTTTACCTCGTTGACCTCCTCGCGCGTGAACTGGCAGCGCAGGGTCACGTCGCGCCCGACCATCGTAATGTCCGCGCCGCTTTCGAACACGATGTGCGCCGCCTCCGGATCGCAGAAGATGTTCCACTCCGGATGCGCCTTGTTGAGCTGCCCGCCCATCATGTAGATTTTCATGCGTTTCGCGATATGCGGTGCCTTCGCGAGCGCGATGCCGACGTTCGTGAGCGGTCCGATTGCAAGCAGGATCAGATCGTCGATCTCCTCCGCTTTGCGGATGATGAAGTCCGCCGCATGCGGCAGCTTCTCGCCGCGGTACTCGCCGTAATCCGGCGAGCTGTTCGGGATGCGGTTCTCGTCCCACCAGCCGATCAGCGGCTTTTCCGCACCGGCGCAGACCGGAATCTGCTCGCGTCCGTAGACGCGCAGGAGTTCTTTGGTGACACCCGCGCGCCATGCGTTCGCAAGGTATACGTTTGTGATGCCGACGATCTCGACGTTCGGCGTGTTCAGCGCCATCGCAAGCGCGAGCGCGTCGTCCACGTCGCCGCCGATGTCGGTATCGATCAGGATTTGATACTGCTGTTTCATACGGTTCAGAATTGCACGGTATAGCGGTCGAACGGTACGATTTCGGCACCGAACAGACCGGACGGATTGTGCGTCGATTCGAGTAGATTCATCAGCGTATTGACGACGCCGAGCGTGATATCATTCTCGCCTTCGTGAAGGTACGGGGTCAGATCGGCTTCGTACGGACGCCACAGGCACGTCTTGACCGGCTCGCCGTTGACCGCAACGGTCAGTACGTCGCGGCCGATGTCCGCCTTGAGCAGCAACTTTTGACGCAGCATCTCCGCCGTGACCGCGATCTTCGCCGTATACAGGCCGGTGCCGGAATAGTACGGATAGCCGAAGTCGTTCCAGTCGCCGAGTCCGATTTCGGTTTTGGGAGCCACGATCGTTTCGATGCCGTCGCGCTCCTCGACCGAGAAACTGCCGATGATCTTCAAAAGGTCGGTCATGCCGTCGCTTTTCTTGGTGACCGTGAGCTTGACCGCAACGGTGTTCTCGCCGACCGTGAAGTACGGCTGCATCGGAACCGTTTTGATTTCCGCATCGAGATAGCTGCGCTCCGGCGTTTCGGTGACTTCCCTGCCGTTGACGTAGAGGGTGTAGCACTGCCCCTTGAATCCGTCGATCATGAGCTTCAGATCGTCCGGCACGAACGCCGCACGGATCTTGGTGACGTACCAGAGCGTGACCGGATAGGTCTCGTTCTCACGCTCGACCGGCAGCTGCATCTCCCACGCGCCCATGCGCATGTCGAGCCAGCCGGACATGTCCGCCGTTCCGTTCGTGATCGCCGCAACGTCGTCGTGCTCGGTCGCGTACGTCATCTTCCACGCGTCGGTGTTGATGCTGTTCGGCTTGTCGATCGCAAACGCGAACGGCCCGCAAAGCGGGATCGCGTCGCCCGGACGCACCGCCGAAACCGTCTGCGTCGATAGGCCGCCGTTGTCGCAAAGCGTCACTTCGCCGTCGTGCGCAAGGCGCGCAAAACCGGTCGCAACGCGCGTATCGGGATCGAACGCTTCCACGGTGATGTCCGCCGCGCAGATGTGCGCGGGCTCAACCGCGTCCGCAAACGAGAACATCTTGGAACCGAACGGCTCAAAGTGCGCTGCAAGGCACGTATACCCGTCTTCGTTCGCGTAGACCGGCACGGTTGCGATATCGCCGGTTTCGAGATTCCAGAGCTCCGGCGTATGCGCGCCGAGGAAACGGATCGTGACGTCAGCCGGTTCGTTGACCGGATTGATCAGGAAGAACAGATCCTTTCTGTCCTTGACGCGGTGCAGACAGAAGATCTCGTCGCTGTCGATCTCGATCTCCGGCGTGACGCAGGCGCGCAGCATCCGGTCGAGCAGCGCAAGTCCTTCCGCTTCGTCCGGGTTGTTCTTGAAGCCTTCGCCCGAAAC
>JAEEGG010006109.1_pt1 | contig 28330 bp, 12 predicted proteins | sample 9134161 | NCBI WGS metagenome assembly JAEEGG01 (sample SAMN16246543, study PRJNA631951) | gut metagenome | biome: gut microbiome; feature: rumen; material: CR-attached | host: Bos | place: Iran: Karaj | collected 2018-10 | reverse complement strand
GAATTGGCGAATCTGGTCACAGGACCCAGGCAAAAATGCAATTTGGACTCATATATAGTAAAATTAGTTACTAGTTACTAGTTAGTAGTTACTAGAGATGCTACGAAAAAGCACCTAAAAAAGGGGGTATGGGCTATGGGGTCGCTCGTAAACTCACTCTGAGGTCGCTGCGCTTTGAGCAAAAAAGCTCATACCTCAAAAGCGTGCAAAACGAGAGTCGCAAAATTATGCTTGCATAATTTTATGGCCGAGTGCAGCCGCGGACGCCGAAGGCGTCAAAGTGAAACGTGCCCGGAGAAGCTTTAGCTCCGTGCTCATACCTCAAAGCCCTACAAGAACCTCGAAAGTACTTCTTTCAGTTTGTTGACGTTCACGGGTTTTGCCACGTGCTCGTTCATGCCCGCCTCCAGAGCCGCCTGCTGGTCATCGGCAAACGCGTTAGCGGTCATTGCAATAATTGGAATACCTGCCACCAATTCATTGTCCAGCTTACGAATCAGGCGAGTCGCCTCGTAGCCGTCCATAACTGGCATCTGGACATCCATTAATATCAAGTCACAATCACCCGGCTGTACATGTTTCATGTACTCCACAGCCTTTTCGCCATCGCAAGCCGTCGTCACCTGGATTCCGCAGTCTTCCAGAATTTCCTGGGCAATTTCACGATTCAGCTCATTATCATCGACCAGCAACACCTTCTTGCCACTAAAATTAATCTTCTTATCAAACACCGGAACTTGAGCATGAGCAAAACCAAAACTCTGCATCAACATATTCTTCGCATCGGACAAGAACACGGGTTTACTTACAAAATTACGAATCCCCACCTTGAGAGCCTTATCCTCGATATCCGACCATTCATAAGCAGACATCACAATCACGAGAATATCTTGGCCCAGGATTTCACGAAGCATCTTGGTCGTCTTTATGCCATCCATATCCGGCATACGCCAGTCCACGAGGAACGCATCATAAGCAAATCCATCCGCCTTAGCTTTTTCCACCATTTCCAAAGCCTCTGCTCCAGAATAGGAGCAATCCACATCGACGCCAAGCTCGTCAAAAAGCTGCGGAAGGCTCTTGATGCAATCGACATCATCATCAACAACAAGAATTCTCTTACCTTCCAGTTCCTTGATTTTCACGATTTCCTGCTCAGACTCAACAAGCTTAAACTTGAAATTCAGAACAACATCAGTTCCTTCATTCACCTTGCTCTTGATATCTATTGTGCCATCCATCATATCGACGATATTCTTTGTAATCGCCATGCCAAGGCCCGTTCCCTGGATACCCGAGACCGTCGAGGAATTCACACGAGTAAAAGCGTCATAAATCTTCGGCAGGAAATCCTCACTCATGCCGATGCCCGAGTCCTTTATCCTAAACTCGTACATTCCGTAACCCGGCTCAGATATTTCCTTCTGTTCAACGGAGAACCAAATTGAACCTCCAGTCGGAGTATATTTAACGGCATTGGAAATCACGTTCAACAGCACCTGGTTCAAGCGGAGCCTATCACAGACAACATCTTCATTGTGGATACCGATGCTATTGGCAAAGAACTGTAATTTTTTAGCATTGATATCCGCCTGTACAATATCCTTGAGCGTATGGACTATTTCAGGCAGGTGTTCCGATTTTTCGTTCAAGTTCAACTTGCCCGATTCAATACGGCTCATATCAAGCACATCATTAATCAATGAAAGCAAATGGTTCGACGAAAGTTCAATCTTTCCGAGAAAGCCCTTGACCTGTTCCTTGTTGCCAATGTGCATGGTCGCAAGTTCCGTATAGCCAATAATGGCATTCATCGGTGTACGGATATCATGGCTCATGTTGTTGAGGAACATCGTCTTTGCACGCGACGCAGACTTCGCCATTTCAAGAGCCTGTTCAAGGGCAGCCTGCTGCGCCATTTCTTTGCGGTAAACGACATCGTTGTTAAAGAGGCCAACAAGCACACGACGGCTCTTGGACCAGTCGCCCATTTTGGTCACTTTCATGCGATACCATTTGAGACCTTCGCTGGTCACTCGACGATAGTCCTGGAAGAACGAATTCTCATGCCGCAAGCGAGCGATAACTTCATCTCGATTAAGCGTCTGAAGAATCGAGTCCACGTCGTCTTTATAAACAATCTTGCGGACATTCTTTTCACGATCCTTAAAGAAATCTACGCCCTCGCCCGTCTGTTCATTGACAACATCATTAAACTTTCCACCCGTCAGAGAAACGCTAAACAGGCCCGTATCGATATTGACATCGAACACGACTTCGTACTGATCCGAAAGGCTCATGATGCGTTCAATATTTTCCTGGTGTTCCGTTTCAGCACGGTACTGGGCGTCCACTTCAACAAAGCCTACGGCAATAAGCTTTGGCGGGACGTCAATCGGTTCAGCCTTTGCAAACACCAAGCGCGTGTACTTGTATTCAGAACCATACAGGTGCCTAAATACAATCGTCAGTCGTTTCTGGTGCATCAACTGTTCAGCCACAATTTCCCTTGAGGCCAGTTTGAAAAGCTTTTCGCGGTCATCAGGGTGCGCCATATCAAGGACAAAAGCCTTAAATACATCTTCAAGCCTGTCACACGATGCAAAAACATTATTCAACGATTCCCTAATATCTTCACGAACCGCAAGGACTCCGCTAGACCCGTCAACCAGATTAAAATAGAACAGCGACGAATAGTCTTCCGAAAGGATGTCAATGATTTCAAGGTTCTGCTTCAGGTTGGACTGAATTTCCATCTGCTTCTTGATTTCTTCATCAACACTATGCAAGCCAAAAACAATGCCCTTAAGATTGCCGATTTCATCCTTATCGGCAATAATCTTCATCTGGTAATAGACGTCCTTGCCATCAAGCTTGATTCTAAAATTGACATGAACCACGGATTCATCTTTCAACGTCGAAACAAGGCGATCACGGCTAGTCTGTTCACGGAACTGGAGCTTATCGGAATCACAGACAAGATATTTAAGCAGCAAGTCCATTCTCTTTGCAAAACTCTTTTCCGAAGACCACCCAGGAATAGACTTTAAAAGGATGGAACTTGCACGGTAAGTCACCACAAAATCTGTCGAAGCATCATCACCAAGCGTTACGTAGTTCACAAAGTCAAAATCCGAAGCAAGAGACTCGATCACCCTATTGTTGCGATCCATTTCCTGACGCTGGGCAATCGCCTTGTTGACCTCGGAATCAATATTTTCAACGGCCACAATCACATGATTTTCATCTTTACTGGACTTAATAGCCTTCATCCTATAGAACTGCGGCACGCCGTCAATAACAAGCCTGTATTCGACGGCAGCACTCGCGCTTTCTTCAAGCCGCTTGAGGAAAGCCCCCTTTTCCATAAAATGCATGACGACTTCAAGATCATCTTCATAAAGATTATGCCGCAAGCTCGCGATGGACTCAAAGAAGAAATCCCGCCCATTCACCTCTTCGTGCAACTTGCTCATAAGCGTATCGGCATGGAACGTATCAAACGTATCATCCAGGACGTTCACATAGAAAATGCACTCGTAAGTTCCACTCAAGGCATCGGCAATTTCGGAATACTCATTCTTCTCGGCTTCTGCCATCCGGCGAGCATTCCACACCAAGCGCAACAGGTACAACAGGATAACAAGTAATTCAATCGCAGAAATCCCTATATAGAACCTACGGATTTTATCAACGCGGGCAAAAGCAATATTTTCATTGACATACAGAATCTGGGACCAGCAACCACCGAAAAGCGGTAACGCCACCAAAAGTTTCGCTTCATCCGAAGATTCCTCTCCATATGCCAAATGGGCCGACTCTCCCTTTATTACCGCAGCAGCCCACTCGTCAAGCAAATACCCGCTCTTTGGCTTGAGAGTCCTTACAAAACCATTGAAATTTTTCCACTTTCCCGTTTTTTCGACAACAAAGGAACCATCGCGACGATCCACTACAATCAGAGATGTTTTCCCCTTAAACGCATTGGTGGCAACATAGTTATACAACGACTTGATTTCAGAGACAGCGGAAAGCATGGCCACCACCTGCCCCCTACGACGGACAGGCACAAGCTGTTCAAACACGATATTTTCGGAATGAACCACATCGCGCCCCACCTTTGAGACATACGGCTTGGATGATACAATTTTTTTATAGTTCTCTATATACGAGGAATCGAAAACAACCGCATGGTCTGCAATAATATGGCCATCGGGCAAATAAAGACGGGCGGCAGACACTAACGGTCCGATACGCGAACCACGAACCAAGCGCACCATGTTTTCCGATAGCAGATTTTCTTCCATCCCCACCACAGTCGAAATGTTAGAGAGAGCGCTTAAAAGCGAACGGCCCAGAAAGCCCATCTTGGCTTCGGAAGCATAGGCGACTTCGTCCAGGGAATCCCAGCTATCATCAATTGCTTTTCTGTTTATGTACAAAAAAGAGACATTCGTTACAATAAACAAAAACGCAACCAAAAGCAGCGATACGATTAAATTTCGTTTAAAAAAATGATCATTCATAAGTTTTTTGTAACATTTCAGGGTATATTATACATTTTACAACGCAAATCTGAGGGGAAATTCTCAAAAAAATACAACATTGACCATATTTTTCGCAAAAACGTGTTTTTTTTCACAAAAAAGATGTTCATAAGAAATCAAATCTTTATACATTGACGATATGAAAATATTAACGAAATTATTTCTCTTCCTGGCATTTTTAACCGCATTTTCACTTGCCGACACAACGGCCGTTGTTGATCCGGTAAAAAAAGATTCCGTAAAAACCGAAATTTCCGCGCCCAAGAAACAGGCCGTCTGGATCAAGCTCGAAGGCGATGTTGACCCCGCCATGTACGAATTCTGCGCTAGAGCCATCGGCGAAGCCATCGAAAAGAAGCCCGACTACATAGTCTTTGAAATCAACACGTTCGGCGGTCGACTCGATGCAGCTTTCGACCTCGTCGATACCATCATGGCGGTCAAGGGTCCCGAAACAATCGCCCTCGTGAAAAAGAAGGCCATCAGCGCAGGCAGCCTCATCGCCCTTGCCTGCAAAAAGCTCTACATGCTCGAAGCGACAACAATTGGCGACTGCGCCCCGATTGTCCAAGGTGGCGACGGCACTCCGCAAATCGTAGGCGAAAAGATCCAGTCTCCGCTCCGCGCCAAGTTCCGAAACCTCGCCCAGCGCAACGGTTACCCAGAACTGCTGGCCTCCTCGTTTGTAACGCCAGAACTTGAGGTTCTCGAGCTCACCGCCAAGCTCGACAAAGGCAAAGCGACCGAACGCGACACGACGCTTATTATCGAAGGCAAAAAGTTCGCCGTTCTCGACAGCAGCGAAAAGAAGTTCTGGGGTTCTCCCAAGATTCTCGTGAAGGAAGGCGAACTCTTGACCATGACCGACAAGGAAGCCGAAGAACTCGGATTTTCCAAAGGCACGTTCAAGAACCGCGAAGACTTTGAAACAAAGCTCGCTATCGAACGCAAAAGTGAAGTCGAAACGAACACGGGCGAAAAAATCGCAAGCGCCATCGCCGCCATCTCGGGAATCCTCCTAATTCTTGGTTTCGGCGCCCTTTACATAGAATTCAAGACGCCCGGATTTGGAATGTTCGGCATTATCGGCATCATCTTAATTGGCATCGTCTTCTTCGGGCAGTTCGCGCCGCAGCTCGACGGCTACTTCCCGGCCATTCTGCTTGTAGCGGGCGTAATTTTGTTCTTAGTCGAAATATTCGTCATGCCGGGCACATTCCTGTTCGGCATCGGCGGCATCGCCTGTATGATTATCGCACTTATCATGAGCTTTGATACGGCAAACATCCCGGAATACGTCCCGGAAGCGGTCGAAACAACATTCGATGCAACCCCGTGGCTATTCGGGCTATTCTTCGTCCTCGGAAGCGCAGCCGTTGCACTCATCATCCCGATTGCGGCAAGCAAGTACCTGATTCCACTTTTACCCGAAGGCTGGACCCCGATGCTCAAGACCGACATGGAAACAGCAGTCTCCCCGACCGAAGATGTGCAGGAAGTCGCTATTGGCACGGTCGGAACCGCAAAAACATTCCTACGCCCTGTAGGCCAGGCAAGCTTTACCATGCCGGATGGAAGCACCAAGCTTTTTGACGTGCAGACTCACGGCGAAATCATCGAAGCCGGTGAACGCGTGAAAGTGGAATCCGTGCAAGAAGCCCACATCTGGGTTACCCGCGCCTAACATAGATTTAAAACAAAAACATATAACTTGGAGAAAAACAAATGGATACTCTTCTCACCGTTGGCATTATCATTGCCGCCATCGTCGTCATCATCATTCTCGCCTTTATCGGCAAGTTCTTTAGCCTCTGGCTCCAGGCCTTGTTCTCCAAGGCAAACGTGAGCATTTTCCAGCTCATCGGTATGCGTCTCCGTAAGGTGCCGCCGCAGGTCATCGTGGAAGCTCGAATTCTCAGCTGCAAGGCTGGCCTCCCGGTGGACACCAACTTGCTCGAAGCCCACTACCTCTCCCGCGGTAACGTGCTCCGCGTGATCCAGGCACTCATCGCCGCCAACAAGGCAAACATCAAACTCGACTTCAAGGAAGCTGCAGCCATTGACCTTGCAGGCCGTAACGTGCTCGAAGCCGTGCAGATGTCCGTGAACCCGAAGGTCATCGAAACCCCGAAGGTCTCCGCCGTGGCTCTCGACGGTATTCAGCTCCACGCCATCACCCGAATCACCGTGCGCGCCAGCATCCAGAAGCTCGTCGGTGGCGCCGGCGAAGAAACGGTTGTCGCCCGTGTCGGTGAAGGCATCGTGTCTTCCATCGGTTCAGCCCAGAGCCACAAGGAAGTGCTCGAAAACCCGAACATGATTTCCAAGAAGGTGCTCGCCTCCGGCCTTGACGCTGGTACGGCATTCGAAATTCTCTCCATCGACATCGCAGACGTGGATGTGGGTCAGAACATCGGCGCCATACTCGAAACCGACCGTGCCGAAGCCGACAAGAAGATTGCACAGGCCAAGGCAGAAGAACGCCGCGCCATGGCATTCGCCGCCGAACAGGAAATGAAGGCGAAAGTGATGGAAATGAAGGCCAAGCTCGTCGAAGCCGAAGCCCAGATCCCGATGGCCATGGCAACGGCCCTCCGCGACGGAAAGCTCGGCGTGATGGACTACTACAATCTCAAGAACATCGAAGCCGACACGCAAATGCGTAAGGAAATCGGTTCCGCACCGGAAGCAAGCAAGTAATTTGACCAGAAGGGTTTAGCCCATGGAATCATTACTCATATTCATTGCGATTTTCGTCATCGACGCGCTCATCAAAAGGGCTAACGCGAAGAAGAAGTCCGAACAGCAGCAACAGCATGCTCCAACGGACGATTCGATGCAAGAATTCGAAGAAGAACGTGATGAGGAAAATTTCGACGAAAACGAGGACTCTCCCCCTGAGCCCAAGCCTTTTGCCGCCCGCAAATTGCAAGAGTACATCAAGCAGTTTGAAGAAGCGCAGCGAGAAGCGGCCCAGGGAACAATGGAATCCCCGATGCCGCCTCCCATTCCCGAAAGCCACCATCGCATGGGCAACCATGTGACGATGCGGGAAGTTGCAGAAAACATCATTCAACTAGACGTTATCGATATCGAATACCTGATGGATGAATTTGGAATGTCCAAAGGAAGCGCTATCGAAATGATAAACCTGCTGCAACAGCACCGCATTATCGGACACGATATGGGTGAAGGGGAATACGACGTCCTCGTGCAAGATATCACTGAACTCAACAACCTGCTAGCGCACGAGCAGAAAGCGGAAGTTTTTGCCCAAACGGCAACAGCCACGCCTAAGCCAAGCGCATCAGCGGCAGCAAGCGATAAGCAGAACCAGCTGAAGATTCTCGAAGAACGCGCCCGCAGGGCACGAGAAGAAGCCGCCGCCATAGCCCGCCAAAGCGATATCGAAAACGGCTATTCAGAAGGAATTAGCGAGAATGCAGACCCGCTCAACAAGCGCATCGTTGTGCGCTCGATAAGCAGGGAAAGCGTCCGTCGCGGATTCATCTGGGGCAAGATTATCGACGAGCCTCGTTTCAAAAAGCGCTGGACCGCCTTAAGCAGGTAATTCGCGCGACCTCCCGAACAATCAACCAGTCGAACACGCGACCTCTCGAAATCATACAATTCATCCCGGACGGTTCCACCGCCCGGGATTTTTACAGCTGATGGAGATGGCGGATCTAGTCCGCTATGACAGCACCATCCGTTCGCTATGACATAAACACAAAACCCCCGATCTTTCGATCGAGGGTTTTGAGCTGCTTCACTTGGACTCGAACCAAGGACAACGCGATTAACAGTCGCGGGCTCTACCAACTGAGCTATGAAGCATCGACGGGTCCAAATATAGATGATTTCTATTCTATTGTCAAGGCACAAGCTGAAAAAAAGTTCAACTTTTTTAGCGTTCCCGACTCCGCATTAATGCGATTTCCTGAGCATATCCAGGCAACTCGTTCGGCGTTTCCAAATAGAACGGCAAGCCCTTGAGCGCCGGGTGATTTACGACATTCACAAGAGCTTCCAAGCCTATGAATCCGCCACCGATAACCTCATGACGGTCCTTGTGGCTACCCATCGGATTCTTGCTGTCATTCAAGTGAATCGCACACAAACGATTGAGTCCAATAATCTTGTCAAACGATTCGAGGACATCATTCAAATGATTCACGATATCGTAACCGCCATCAAAGACATGGCACGTATCAAGGCAGACTCCGACCTTTTCGTCAAGCTCCACACGATCGATAATCGCCCGCAGCTCTTCAAAAGTACGCCCCACTTCGGAGCCCTTCCCCGCCATCGTTTCCAAGAGCACCTTAGTCTTCAAATCTTTATGCAGGATATTATTCAAGTGCTGCGAAATAAGTTCTATCCCGACCTCGGCACCTTGCTTTACATGGCTACCAGGATGGAAATTGTACATCGCATGCGGGAAGTGGTCCATGCGGAATAGGTCATCCTTCATCACATCCTGCGCGTACTGCCTTAACGAAGGATCTGCGGCACAAGCATTCAGCGTGTATGGAGCATGCGCTAAAATCGGAGCGAAGTTGTGAGCATCCATAAACGCATTCAGCGCCTCGGCATCAGCCTTGTCAAACGGCTTTGCAGCGCCGCCACGCGGGTTACGCGTAAAGAACTGGAACGTATCGGCTCCGATGGAGAGGGCAGTCTCGCCCATCGCCAAAAAGCCGCCCGAAGACGAAAGATGACAACCTATATGCATAGCTAGAAGTCGTAATTGACAGAAACACTGCCGTAAATGTCTCTGTAGTCTTCAGATTCATTGTCCGGACGGTAATTGAGGAACGTACCAAATGTGAATTCAGTGCAAAGCCTTTCCGTGAATTGGAACTTGAGACCAGCAGAGAGGTCCACATCCATTTCCATCTCGTGAACGTCCTTGCCATCTTCTTTGCGGCTCATGAAGTTCTGGCGGATGTTACCATGCAACATCAAGTCAAGGAAACCAGGATTCAGCTGAATCATAGCATTGTCCAAAAGGTTCCATTCAAACTCGCCCATTTCATCGCGATTGTAAATTCTGAATCTCGGCGTCACAGAAACCGTATTGCGCACACGGTCAAGCGTCGTCGTCAAAGAAATCGGGTAACGGGCATCCAAGTAATCGCCACCATGGAAATAGTAACCCAGGATGCCATAAGTTTCGTCAGAAAAATCAAAGCCATTCAGCAAGTCATCCTGATTAAACCTAGACAAATCTGTACGGTAAGTCCAGACTCCACCAATCTTCAATACATTTTTGGGGAACTTGATTGTAGCTGTAAGTTCAACCGTATGCTTCAGCAAGCGTTCTTCAAACTGCGTTGCCAAGTAGTCTTCGCCCTGCAAGGCGGCGTATTTTGCCAAACGGGCGGAATCAATCTGGATCGAGCCATCATCAGTATCCACATCAACGGTAGGCTTTCCCTTCTGGGCATTAAACCAGGAATCCGAATAAATTCCCGACGATGCAAAGTAATTGCCGTGAAGTCTTTGAGGTGTGCTACGCGTGCGGTAATTGACGGCATAACGAGCCACAACTTCAATGGAGTCACGGACCTTAAACGTATTCTTCAATTCGAAATCATGGATATAGAGTGTTCGAGAAGCATCCTGTTCGTGCTTTTCAAGCCAATCGTCATCGGCGCCCGGCAAGAGTCCAAGCTTGGAGCCTTCGGCAAATCCAAATACGTTATACGCATCACCATGACCAGACGCATTTTCGATATTCAACTCATAGCCAAAATTCAGCTTCCAAAAATCTCGAATTTGCTGGTCCAACTTGGCGCCCAACTGGCGAGAATTCTGCAACAAGTCCGAGGAACCCGCGCTATAATAGTTGCGACCCACAAAGCGGAAGTACGCATCAATCATCGTCGAGCTATTCTTCCAGTTGTAAGATCCCGACAAAGCAAGATTTTGAGCAGTCCAATCCGTCGGATCGTCATTCTTCTCATCGCGATGCTTTTTCAAGGCTTCTTGAGCGAGCTTCAGGATGCGAGTCAATTCGCTTCGCATATCATCCACGCTCATTTCCATATTGTCGCCAAAAATCAGCTCCAGTTCTTCGCGGCTCATTCGATTCACCTGCGAAGTATTGTTCATCAAGCGACGCAACTGCGCAAAGCGAGAAACATCGAGCCCATATTCCTCAAACACGGCATTTACGGCTCGGTGCGCAACGACATTCACCGTATCGGCACCGCCAAAGCCTAGCTGCACGTTATACGTACCTCGACCGCCAAGAACCTTGCCATTAACTTCACCAAAGAACGTTTTCGAAGAGAACATCGGGTTCGAGAGATTCACATCGTCCGAAGTCCCATCACGCAAGAACGGATCTTCCAAATAATCCTTGCTCCCGATAAAGCCAACAGTTACGTCAACATTCTTATGGGCATTCCAAAGGAGCTTGCCGCCAATCAACATCTTCTGAGCTTCGACTTCGTCAAGACCGATATATTTATTGTACTGGTCCGGATCCCTTTCACCAGGAAGCTTCGGTGCCTGATTTTCACCGCCAAACACGCTAAACACGAGCAGCGGATTTTCAGACCGATTCAAGTTCAAATAGAAATCATAACTAGCACCAAACACATCGACACCGGCCAAATACAAGTCGCCATTGGATGCATAGAAATCACCCAAAATCAACTTTTGCATGCGGTCTTCATACGAAGCCTGGACATACTTCGGATCAAAGTAATTCCATCTATCACTCGAAGCGTCCAAAGTAAATTCAATTTTTTGACCCGTCGGCGATTCCATCTGAACAAACGCATTCAATGCGCCAAAAATTCCCGGAACCTGGAAATAGTTTCTGTACTTTTTGCCAGGGCGAATCGAGTCTGCACCGTTCACAAACGTCTTACCCGATTCATTTTTTTCGGTCACCACGGAGTGGAAGCCAAATTCAGCACCCACGGAACCGTTAACAGTCCAGGACGATTCTGACGGGATAGCGCTAGCAGTATCCGGAGCAGACTGAGCTAAAGCAGGGATAGCTGCGATAGACGCTAGAGCGAGTCCTCGAAAAATCATTTGTTCACCTCATAAACCTTGTGCGTCTTTACAGCATAGCCACTCTTGTGGATAACTTCAATATCAAAGCGGTTCTTGTGGCCACGCGAAAGTTCAACAGGAATCTGGTAATCCAAGTTTTGAATTTGAGACAAGCGTTCCTGCAAAATCACCTTGCCGTTCTGGCGAACAGTAACTTTATTCAAGAAGCTCGGGTCATATTCGGGCAAGCGAATCTGGAACTGCAACGTCTTCATAATAACATCTTCAACTTCCGGAGGCGCAGGCGGAATCTGGACTAGCTCAGGGTTTGGGCCAAAGACCTTGACAGAGAACGGCTTCATGGGATAGCAGCCCAAAGTCTTCTTGACGCTATTGCGGCCCGCTTCGTTTTCGACAACAAATTCATATTCATGGACGCCGCTGCGCAATTTCACACGATTGGACATATTACGCTTCACGCCAACTTCCGAAATCGGAGTTCCGTCCATCACGGCAGACAAGCGTGCTTCAGTCCCCTTTTGTATGTCGGACACAGAAACGTTCGCTACACAGCGCAAGGAATCGTAAGAGGAATACTTGATTTGCGGGACCTTCAGGCTAGGAGCTTCTTCAACCATTTCGGCAACAGCCTGGGACTGTGCGGAAGCATTAGCCGCAAGGGATTCCTGATATGCGGAATCCGCAGATACTGCAGCGGCCTTCAAATCGTCTAGAGACAAAGTAGAATCAGCAATGAGGGTATTGAGAATTTTCGCAAAGTTCACGTCTCCAGAGGATTTGAGTTTCAAGACGGCAAACGAACCCTTGCCAATAACGGTTTCACCTTCGCCAATCACAAGTGAATCGCCAGACTGCGAATCGCTCACCCACAGGGCTCCATTCTTTAAGCCTGCAAAAACTGTCGTATTATTGCCGCCAATTGCACCTTCCGTTCCGCGAATCGAAGCCGCAGCCGTTCCTGTACCGAAATAAACTTCATGGCCTTTATTCTTTTCGACCTTAAAGCCCATGTAACCTTTCTGGATAGACGTTTTTATAACAAAACCGTCTTCGTTCTTTTCAACATACTCGTTGATATTTACAACAGAGTTTTCCCCAATCGTAAGCAAGTTTTCGGCCTTACCATTCAACTGCAAACCTACAGAACCGCCATCACCGGTCTTATAGCAATCCAGCTGTCGGACAGCACTATTGACTTTAACAGCATCCCAAGTCGCATCTTCTGCACAGCTACCCGTACTTTTAACGGCAAGATCCACAACACTAACGACCTTACCGACCTTCGGCCCCTTGGGAGCAGCCAAAGCGCTCGTAGGCACCATCATCGCAAGCAATAAACACGATAAAGACAGATGCTTAAACATACAACCTCTCTACTTATTTTCTTACAATAAATTTACTTTTTCTTGCAGAATTTTGGGGCTCTTTTTTAGAGAATTTGAGCTAAAACTCACATTACCCGCCCGCAAGCTTGACAGTAAAGCCTTTTTTCTCTAGTTCGGCCTTGAGCACATTGCGCTTGTCGCCCTGAATTTCGATATTGAAGTCCTTGACCGAGCCGCCAACACCGCACTTCTGCTTCAATACGCGAGCCAAGTCCTTGAGTTCATCTTCGTCCATCGGCACACCAGAAACAACGCTCGCCATTTTTCCGCCTCCAAGGCGCTTTAGCATGATGCGGACAACGCCATCGCCCTGCGGGCGGCTAGCCTTAGGCTTTTCTTCTTTAATGCGGCCAACACCGCTTGCAAACACTAACGTAGAACGTTCTTCGATACCCATAAATAACCTCTTTTTTTATAAAAATAGAAATCCCGGTCTAGGACCGGGATTCATTTTTAAACTTTAAGCATTGTTACTTCTTCGAAGATTCCTTCTTGGAATCACTCTTAGAGTCCTTCTTATCTTCCTTCTTTGCAGAAGAAGAATGCTTTTCGTTTCCGCGCAATACCGGGCGGCGGTAACCGAAGCGCTTCAGCATTTCGTCGCTGGTCTTCAGCACATCGCCAACCTTGGACTTAGCCACCGGCGGAACAGCGCAACGCAGCTTGGAGCGGATATCGACCTTCGTCTTCACAATGTACGGACCCGTACCGTAGAGACGGCCAGACTTGTCTCTCAATTCGCCGTTAACATCCGGCTTCATTTCGAAGAACATCTTCACAAGACCAGCCTTGTCCACATAATCCGGATCATCGATATCGTAATTGTACTGGTACTTATCGACAAACTGGCCACCCGTCGTGTAGAACCAAAGGGTCACACGGGCGTTCGTGGAGTAGAGCCTTGCCTTGCTATAATCCTTGCCAAGCTCTTCACGGAATTCCGTAGAGCAGTACTTTTCAACGTATTCATCGACAGTGACCTTTTCGCTATTGGCAGCGTCCACATCTTCAAGCGGAACCATGTTACCATTGATGATGATATCATCCAAAGTAGCAAGGCCACCGACGGCGCTCACGAGCGGCAACTTCATGTCAATCGAAATCGTCGGACCGATATGGCCTTCGTAACCCGGGTACGGTTCATCGCCAGAGCCCTTCTTGGATTCATCGGCAGTGCCCTTGATGACTTCAGATTCCTTCTGCGTCTTAGTGTTCAAGATACTTACAGCATATCTCTGATCCTTTTCAGGCGGATTTTCTGCATAGTACTTGTTCACAGAGTCAATCGAAACGATAATCATCGGTTCTTCAAGATTGATATTGACATCCTTCGCCTTCTTCATCATCACGTTGATTTCAGCGATGGTTTCGTTACCAGCCTTGTCACGATAGATACGCTTGATCGTGTTCGGGCCCTTATTGAGGCTCTGGAAGTTCAAGGTATCCTGCTTGACGCAGTTCTTTTCATCACCATCGATAGCGACGCACCAGTCTACATCGACATAGTTTGCAAAGACCACATCGCCATCAGCCGGAGTCAGAATCTTGACAATCGGCTTGATCCTGTCGAGCACCATGAACACCGACTTGTCGGCAGAGTTGCCATATTTGTTGGTGTAGGTGTACGTTACGAGGTAACCCCTGTCGCCTTCTTCGTTAGCAACAATCTTGCCCTTTTCGTCAATGACGTAGGAGACCATAGACTTGTTGCCTTCGACACCCTTGGCATCGTAGGTCACCGTGAAGGCGCCCACGCCCGTCTTCAAGTCAACAACACTGGACTTTTCCTTTTCGTCCTTAGATTCCTTGCTGCTAGAAGACTTCGGAGTATCGTACATCAAGTTGCCTTCGGAGTCACCGTAAAGGATTTTGCCCGTTTCGGCATCAGCCTTGTAAGAGACAACCACCTTCTTGCCCTTGACATCGACTGTCTTGGAGACTTCGATCACGGCGATATTGCTCTTTTCACCATTCTCGTCAACAACAGCGGACTTGATGATTTCACCCTTGTCATCGACATAGTAAGACACGACAACAGAATCACCATTTACGACCTTGTCATAAGAGACCTTCGTCTTGTTGCCAATCGGACTGGTCTTGACATCGGACTTCGGATTCTTTTCAAGAGTGATTTCGGACTTGGAAATTTCAACCATTTCCTTCACGGTCTTGTCAGCCACGGAGATTGTATCCAGAACAACCGTCACGTTGAAAGATTCCTTGTAGTGAGAAACAGTATCTTCCACCGTAACCTTCACATCCTTAGTCTTGTCGTTCACGTAAATGGAAGAGTCCTTCTTATCTACGCCTTCAACAATCGTATAGATGTTGTCTGCAGTAACCTTCGTCTTTGTGGCATCGACATCGACCTTCGGAGCGGCAGTGCTGTAGCACACATCGATAGTATCGGCACCGGCAACATCCTTGCTCGGATCCTTGTAAGACTTGATAATCTTCTGGCAGCCTTCCTTCAAGGTATCGAGACTCGTCATAGTCTTGCCATCCTGAGTCCATTCCACCTCGATGACTTCCTGGTTCGTGTAGATTTCCTTGTTCGGCTTGATGTACACTGAATCGCCAGCTTCGACACGAGTAATCTCGACCTGGGACTTTTCGATGACGTTCCCCACCTTGACAGTGATATCCGTCGTATCGGTAAATTCGCCATCCGTCACATAGACCTTGATGACGTAGGACTTTTCCTTTTCGTAGTCAAGTTCACCCTTCAAGACAATGTCGCCATTCGTCTTGATTTCAAACTTATCATTTTCCGTGACCGGATAGTACTTCAAGTCGTTGAACTTCTTGTTCTTTGTATCCGGATCCTTAGCTTCGACAGGTCCCTTCTTGGTACCCGGCTTGGAATCTTCCGGGAACGTGAATTCCTGCGGTTCAATCTTCGGCGGTTCGTTCACGTCAATGACGTTGATGACGATATCACCATCAAATTCAAGACCGTCAGCATCCTTGACCGTTACCGTAATCGTGAACTTCTGCATCTTTTCGTAGTCGATAACAGCGCCTTCCTTGACATGGATTTCGCCATTCGGCTTGACGGTCACATACGGGCTTTCTACGGCAAGCGAGAAGAGGAGTTCGCCTTCGCCATCCGGGTCAGTCGCTTCGATGATACCGATAAGAGTATCTGCCGGCGGATTTTCCCTGACGCTAAATTCAGTACTCGTAATCTGCGGAACTTCCGGAACATCCTTCAACGTGATTGTAATCGTCGTCTTGGTGGTGAGCTCCGGATACTTCGTCTTATTTCTATCAGACAAAGCGATTTCCAATTCAAATGTACGGACCTTTTCCTTTTCGTAGTCAAAGTCACGCTTAGTCTTGATTTTGCCATCTTCGGTAATCGTGAACAAATCCGTATCGCCGCCAACAGGACTGAACACGTTATCGGTAAACACCTCAGACGTATCAATGTCATCAGGATAAAGTCTGCCAACAACATAACCTTCACCCTTGTTTTCGTAGAGCGAGAAGGTCTTGTTACCCGAAATAACAGGCATTTCGTTCACGTCTACAATGTTGATGGTCTTTTCAACCTTGGCGGTACGATTATCGGCATCCATCACTTCTACAGTGATTTTGTGAACATGCTTATTCGTTTCGTAATTCAACTTAGAAGCATCCTTCACAATAAGGCAAAGACTATCGCCCTTCATCTTGGCATCAAATATGCGGTCTGCATCCGTATTGCCAATATCAGTTACATAAGCAACGAGAGTAGCAAGTTGTCCCTTGTCTTCGTCCTTGACCAAGTAGCATGCAATTTCCTTACCAGTCGGAGTATTGCCATCCACAGTATTCTCTTCAACATCATAACTCTTCTTGCCATCATCCTCAATAATAGGATCATCCGGATCGTCAATAAGATTGATGGTTACAAGTGTTGTAGCTGTGTAATTTTCAAAGTCCGTTCTTCCGATGGTTGCACCATAAGATTTACCATTATCAGTAGCCTTCGCTACAATCTGATACTGTTTCTTCTTTTCGAAATTCAAAGAACTTGAATTCAAATAGATCTTACCATCAACAATCTTAAAGACGGAGGCATCCTTGGAATCCTCGACATAATCCGAAATGGCATACGTGAGTTTGCTCCATGTATCTTCATCATCGGCAACAACAGAACCAATGAATTCACCAATCGGAGCATTTTCATGTACTTCGAATACATATTCACTTTCTGCGTAAGTCGGCTTATCGTTCACGTCATTAATCTTAATCGTGACATCGACATAAGAAGTAAGTGTCGGATCATCACCATCCGTTGCAACAACGCGAACAGAATATTCGTCCTTCTTTTCATAGTTCAAGTCACCATTGACCTTGATGGTTCCCGTGGTTTTGTCGATAGAGAACGACTTGTAATCATCAGCGGCAATGTCTGTAGCTTCAAGCGAATAAGTCGGCTTTTTGCACGTATTGCTATTCTTGCAATCGTCATCATTGGCTGTTACAACACCAACCTTAGTTCCTGTAGCAGAGTTTTCATCGACAGCCAATTCAGGAACGTCTGGGAATTCTGGAGTTTCTTTAACATTCGTAACTTTAACCGTAACAGGAACTTTCTTTTTGAACTTTTTATCCGTCACAACGGCATAGAATTCATAAACATTCTTGACTTCGTAATCAAGATTAGCAGACTTGGAGACAGAGATTTCACCAGTGCTACCGTTGATATCGAACGGAGCGGCTTCGTCACCTTCGAGCGAGAAGTAAAGCGTTCCAAACCTAGCGTTATAAATATCCGGGTCAATAGCTTCTGCAGTACCCAAGATAGTTTCCTTGGCGACGTTTTCATCAACCTTGAAATCATAAGCAGGCTTTGTAAACGCAGGTTCTTCGTTCACGTCAATAATCTGAATTCTAGTATCTTGCTCAGGATACTTCGTTCTTACTTCAGTATCGACAATAGTCAAAGTGATATCGAACGCAGCTTCAGATGCTGTTTTATCGTAAAGGTCTTCGTAATTGATGCCAGCCTTAGTCTTGATAACAAACGTGCTCAAATGAGTTGTCTTGTCGGTTTTACCCACCTGAACAACTTCGAAAAGCTTTGCAGCATCTCGAGTTGCTGTAGCATTGTTATCCGTTATGGTAATCACCAATTCATCAAAGTCAGCATCATCTTCGTCATAGACGACAATCTGCTTGCCATCCAATGCAGTGCCTTCATCTACATTTTCTTCAACTTCGTACGGGTTCGTCAGCACCTTGAATTCAGAAGGTCTATTGACATCCGTAACATTAATAACAATTGTTTTTGTAGCAGATTGAGCCGGATAAACAAGATTTCCATCATCATCAAAGAGCTTCGGATTATCCACAACCTTCACGATACACTTATACTGTTTCTGCTTGGTATAGTCAAGTTTTTGACCATCAGCAACAGTAAATGCCCCCGTATTGGGATTGAGTTCAAACGGGAACTCCGTACTACCATTAACAGCAAGAACTTCTTCTACCTTATAGGTCAACTTGTTAAAGCCCCAAGGATGCATTGTGCCATAAGCATTATCCTGGTCCGTTGCAGTAACGTTACCAAACTCACCATCTTCATTCGTATACGATTCAGGCACAGATAGTGGAGCTGTATTCGTAATTTTAGGTTCTTCATTGACATCGGTTACAGTAATTCCCATAGTAATAGGAACTCTTACTGCTGTACCATTTGCTTCTTCACCAGAAGCTACCACAACGACACTATATGTTGTTTTACCATTCGCATAAAGGGCTTCGAAATCCAATTTAGTCGGGTCAGCAACCTTAACTGTACCCATGGTTATTTTGAATATTCCCTTCGCATTTTCAGAAGCTTCCTGATCTACCTCAAATTTAACAGGACTTCCTGATGGAATTTTAGCCAATTCGTTTCTGATTTCCTCATTCTCAGCCTTTATCTTTTCAAGGATTTCCGCAAAGTCTACAACTTTTTCATCTTCTGCAGTATTTTCTTCAACGGTAACATCCCCTTCATATTCTGTCGAAATTGTCGGTTCTTGAATATCATCGAGATTCACAACAACTTCAGCATCAGCAGTAAGTCCCTTTCCATCAGAAACAGTTACAACAAACGTGAACTGACGCTTACCAGTTTCATAGTCAAATTCATCGTTTGTGAACAAGGCCCCCGTATTGGAGTTAACCGTAAACTTTGTATAATCAGTCCCCGTATTTTTGCTCGGAATAATCTTGTAAGTTAACTTATTAAAGGCATCATTATCAGAATAGACATCGACACCAGAATAGATGTCAAGATCAGAACCCTCTACACGAGCAACTTTACCGCAATCCAACGGTTTTTTATCAGCATCCTTATATGCTTCGGCACAAACAGGGCTTCCAATCGGAGAATGTTCATTCAAAACAAACGTTCCACCCTTTGCAGAAACCTTTTCATTGACATCCTTGACGGCGATATTCGTCGTCTTAGAAACGGAAAGACCAGCAGCATCCGTGACTGTAACCTTAGCCTGATACGTTGCATTGCCCTTGTTCTTAATGAAGAGTTTTTCGTAATCAAGCAAAGCGCCATCCTTTACATTGATATTCACCGTTCTTGTACCATTGGCATTTTTAGATTCCTTAAGTACAAAGATAGCAGACAAGTTCTTTGTAGCGGTCGTAGCATCAACGGCACCGGTCAAAGCACCCGTCAAAGTATAAGTCAATACATCACCAGCATCAGGGTCAAAGACCGTAAACGTACCAACAGTTTTTCCTGTTGCCGTATTTTCATCGACAGAATATTCATTTACCAAGACCAGATTTTCAGGGCCTTCATTGACATCTGTAATTTTCACGGTAATCGTAGCCTGAGCAGAGAGTTCACCATCTGAAACTTGAACCTTCAAAGTCCATGTCGGCTTGGTTTCAAAATCAAGCACGCTACCATCCGTAATAACGAGTTCGTTAGAGTTAAACTTAAACGGAACATTCGGAGTTATGATGCTAAAGGTCAAAGGATCACCGTCAGGGTCACTTGCGGTAACCTTGCCCACGCTCGTATTAGCCGGCCAAATTTTTCCGTTAGACTGTTTTTCAGCAATCGTAAATGTTGTATCTCCGATAGTCGGAGGATCATTTTCGTTCTTAATCGTAACCGTAATCTTAAATTGAGCAGAAGTCAGCGGACCGTTCACAGCCTTTGTTTCTGTAGCAGCATCATCTGTAACAGTTGCATAAACAACATACTTGTTCTTTTGGCTGTAATTAATCACTGCATTGTTCTTGACCTTGATTGTTGCATTCTGATTGCTCAATTTGCTGATTTCAAACAGGCTGTTGAATGCAGCATAGTCACTGCCAGATACATTAACCAGTTTATAGGTATAAGTATCTGTATTTCTTTCATTAGAAACATCTGTAATGACAATCGGGCCGCCAGCGACAACATGATCCAATTCGTTCACGGTGAACACAGCATCGGAAACAGTAGGCTTGTCATTGACCGGGATAACGTTCACGGTAGCCGTATATTCTTTAGAGGTATTACCGCCTTCAACTCCATCACCGACAACTTTATACTTGAACGTTGTGTACTTGTTGCCAAAAGCATTTGCTTCGGCTTGATATGTAAGTTTAGCAAGATCAGCAACAGCAATAGTCTTGCCCGAAGAAGTAAGTTTTGTACCGTTAAAACTCAAAGTGCCCTTGTCAGGAAGACTCGTGATAATAACAGAAGCAAAATTCTGCGTTGCATGCTGGAATTGGAATTCTGCCTTAGTGAATGTATGTTTTTCATCTTCATTCACATCAAAAGTAAGCGCAGTATTAACAGTCGGGAATTCATCGTTACTTACAATGAAAATTTTGTATCCTAAATCAGATTCATATTCAGATGTTAACTTAGCTCCTACCAAATCAGAAATTTGGAACCAAAGAGCTTCATCATCTTCAACTAATCCATCAATTAAAGGCTTGATATAAATTTTTCCAGCTTTTTTCTCACCAGCAGGAATTGTAACCTTAACCTTGCTTTCTCCGCAAATTGGGAATGCATGAGAAGCATCCTTTGCTCCGACATCAGCATATCCAGCATATTTTCCAAGAACGCCATCTTTAGAGTAGAAAGCAAAGCAATAACTAAAAGACACATCTTTTTTCGCAGGATCACTTAAACCAACTTCCATCGTTTCCCAAGCATCGCTTTCCTTGATTTTCTTGGACTTTTCATCCAAAATTTCAAGTTCAATTTTCTCATTAAACGGTTCAAAGACAAAATTTTCTGCACTGACTTCATTACCAACATAGATTTCATCTGCGATAAACTGACCTGCAAAGATGATATTGCATGTCAGCGTTATCTTTCCTTTACTAACAATGGTTCCCATGAAAACGTGATTATCATTGTTTTCAAAAACAACATCGCTATTAACATAAATCAATAAATTGCCGCGATATTCTTTCGATGTTAAATCGCCTGCTCCGTAACTCACAACGATTTCAGGATGAGTACCAAAATTAAGCTTATTTACAAAAATACGAGTCGGCTGTCCATCATTAGGCATTTGAACTACCAATCGGCTATCATTACCAAAATTGATAGAATCAAAGAATATATCACATACTTGATTTTCAGCGCAATAGTTACTGATATTAAGAATAGTTCGACCACTAACACTAAAAGAACCCGACAAATTCGCACCCGTCAGTTTCGGGACGCTCAAATTCGGTCGAATTTCAGGAACATTAGCACATGCGCCCGATTTATTGGTCCCCTGACACACGGTACCTCTATTCTTAGCCCCAACATTCCCGGTAGAAGTACGAATAGGACCAGTCAAAAGAGATGCCTTTTGGTTGTCTCCGAAACCAGCAGGAACAGTAACGGAACCGCCCACAATAATCGGACCGTCAAACCAACCTCTCTCGTTCGTAGTCAAATCACCTTTGGCAGTACCGACCCAACCAAGTGTATCGGGATCAACACCTTCATAACCGCTAAAATCATTCTCGTTTGTATTACGGTCATAGAATCTGGAGTCATAAAATTCAGGTCTATTATTGGTTTTGATACCTTTTGTTCCCCAAAGTTTAAACTTTGCTAGGTAATTCCAGTCATCCGCACTGATATCCATCGGTGCCTGAGCCATTGATGAAACCGCACCGACCAAGGCTAAGGCCGCCACTTTAAGACTTAACTTGCCAAACCACATAATAACCTTATGCTCCTTTTGCTACGACAAATTCCACTCCAGAAATTTGTCACAGTTTCTTTCCCAAATCATCCAAACACTTTTATTATGAAATATAGTAACGGCACATACGAAAGCAATGTGAAATCTTGTAAAAATGTAAGAAAAGAGTATCATTTTTGCCGATTTTCGGGGGCGATTTCTTTTTTACTGTATCATGCGTATTATATGAAAAAAGGGCGGAACCGAAGTTCCACCCTACAATTTATCAACAGGCGATTCACCTAGTTATCCACGGGACGTCTGTAACCGAACGACTTGAGGAGCTCATCGCTAGACTTGATGATAGCGTTCTTCTTCTTGCTTGCCTCGTCCGTGCTAATCGGCGGGAGCGTGCAGCGGAGCTTAGACGTCATCTTGACTTCGGTCTTGAAGAGGTAAGCGCCCGTACCGTAAAGGCGGCCATCCTTCGTCCTCACGTCACCATTCTTGTCCGGCTTCATTTCGAAGTAGAACTTCAAGAGGCCAGCTTCGTTCACATAGTCCGGATCATTCAGATCATAATCAAAGCGGTAGAAGTCGACAAACTCGCCCGTATTCGTGTAGACCCAGACATTGACTCTGAGCGTGGTCCAGTACAGGTTCATCTTGCTGTAGTCCGAAGACATCTCCTTCTTGAATTCGTCTGTGCAGTACTTTTCGACGTATTCGCTTACGGAGATCTTCTTACCGTTAGCGGCATCCACACCTTCCAGTGCGACCATGCCACCAGCACTCACGATGTCATCCAGCGTCGCCAGTCCACCAACCGCAGTTGCGACAGGAACGCGAGCATCGACCTTGAGTGTCGGTCCGAGGTGATCTTCGAGGCCCGGGTACGGTTCATCGCCAGAGCCTTCCTTAGCCTTACCCTTGATACCGACGATAGCTTCGGTCTCAGCTTGCTTCGTGTAATTGTAGAAGGTCACGCTGTAGTTCTGGTCCTTCTTGGGCGGATTCTTGTCGTAGTACTTTTCGACAGAATCGCGGTCGACAAGCGTTACCGGCTTTTCAACGGCAATATCGATAGCCTTAGCGTTCTTGACCATGACCTTCACAGAGTCGCGGGATTCGTTACCGGCCTTGTCGCGGAACACACGGATAATCGTGTTCGGACCATTGTCGAGGCCCTGCACGCGGAGTGTATCCTGTTCAACGCCATTCACAGTCCACTTGACTTCAACGAAATTAGACGTAAGCACTTGGTCATTAGACGGAGACTCGATTTTTACGACAGGTCCCTTCTGGTCAAGCACGATGAACACGTCCTTTCTCGAAGAGTTGCCATACTTGTTCACGTAGGTGTAACCGACGTTGTAGCCGATATTGCCATCGCTATTCTTAGCAATGTTGCCTTTTTCATCCAGGTAGTACGAGACATCGACGGTGTTGCCGTTCTTGTCCGTATAGGTGTAAGATACTTTGTATGTACCCATCACGTCTTCACCGTCAGCAGAAAGAACGGATTCGCTATCGGTGAGGCCGGTCTTGAGCGTTACACGTTCACCCGTTTCGGCATTGGCATAGTAAGAAAGCGTCACTTCCTTGCCGTCAATCTTAGTCTTGTACGAAACTTCGATAACGGCGACTTCTTCAGTCTTGCCCGAAGAATTCACAACAGAACGCTTGACATCGTTGCCCTTGCTATCGGTGTAGTAGGTCACGGTCACATTGACGCCATTGATAGCGTCGGTATAGGTGTTCTTGTTATAAGAACCATTTTCGGGAACCGTCGTGATTCCAGAAGAAGGAGTCTTTTTGCGAGCGGTCTTGGTATCGGCAATATTCTGGATGTTCTTGAAATCCTTGGACGAGACAGAAATCGTATCGAGCTGCAGGTTCACAGTAAAGGACTTCGAGACATTGGCAGCCGTATCCTTGACGGTCACCTTGATGTCGTTCTTCTTTTCGTTCACGTAAATGGCGCTGTCGTTCTTTGTAGCCTTTTCAACAACGGTGTAAATGTTGTCTGCAGTCACATCTTCGCCATTTGCAGAAATCGTCACAACCGGAGTTGCATCGCTGTAGCAAACAATAACCGTATCGGCGCCCGGATCGTTCTTGGTCGGGTCCTTGAAGGTCTTGATAACGGTGTTGCAACCCTTCTTGAGGGAATCGGTGCTATAATGCGGCTTGTCGTCAGCAGTCCATTCGACGTCTATAACCGGGCCGTTCACAAAAACGGAATCAGGCTTGAGATAGACGGAATCCTTATGTTCGACGCGAGTAATCTCGACCTTGGACTTTTCGTAGACGTCCTTCACCTTGACCACAACCTTCTTGGTCGAAGTCAAAGTCTTGTCGTCCTTGTCGGTCACGCGAACGTTAATCACGTAAACAGAATCCGCTTCGTAGTCAATCGGCTTCAGGAGAACCACGTCACCGTTGGACTTCACAAAGATGACATCGCTCTTGTCGATATTTTCGTAGACGTTGTTGCGGAAATCAGGATTCTTGGTATCCGGATCGTCCTTGTCCGTCTTGACAGTGCCAAACGGTTCCTTAATGACCTGGTCTTCGCTCACATAGATGGTATCTACATGAATAGACGGGGCTTCGTTCACGTCAATAACATTAATGGTAACCGTAGTATCGGAGTATCCATCATGTTCATCACGGACACGAACCTTGATAGAATAAGATTCCGTCTTTTCGAAATCAAGCTTCGCAGTTGCCGTAACGGTGAACACGCCTGTAGCAGGATCCAGGAAGAATTCGTTCGTTGAATGACCTTCCTTGTCGCCATCCATAATGAAGAAGTTGAATGTCGTATCGGGCCCGTCGATATCGGTTGCCGTAAGAGGCTTCTTAATATTTGTACCGATGGTATCGCTTTCGAGAACAGTGAATACGATTTCATTCAGGAACGGAGGTTCGTTCACATTCAAGAGTTCAACAGTAATTGTACCTGTTACAGAAAGGTCTTCATCGCCAGAAACATCGTAAACGCGGACAGTCAGTTCATACGTCTTTTCTTCAGTTTCGTAGTCGAACTTACGCGTCGTCGTCAGGGCGCCCGTTTCCGGATCCAGATAGAAGCCGTCGACTTCCGTCACGAGTTCAAATCTGTTGTTGCGGAACTTCTTGGCGGTATCAAGATCGTCAAACTTGAGGGTCGTAATTTCATAACCCTTCTTTTCTTCCGGGAACGTAATCTTTTCGGTCGGTTCCACAAAGATGGGCTTTTCGTTCAAGTCGTTGAGCTTAATGGTCACCGTTGCGGTATCGGTCTGCACCACCTGATCAGCAACACCAGATTCATCAGAAGCAACGACCTTTACTTCATAGACATTCTTCGTTTCGAAATCGAGGACTGCATCCTTGCCGACCGAGATGACACCTGTACTCGGGTCAATCACAAACGACTTGGATTCATCCAGCAAGATATAGGTAATCGTAGCGCCAATCTGCGTTGTCGTAGCGTTGATGGCGTGGTCCATTTTCACCAAGGTTCCTTCCGGAGAATTTTCATCCACAGAACCGTTGTAGGCGGCATAATCGAACTTCGGGCCGTCATTGACATCCGTCACGACAACCGTGAATTCCATATCGTCGTAAAGGTCCGGATAAATATATTCGCCAGTAGTTGCATCCTTGTTATCGTCATGGACTCTGAGCGTAACCTTGTACGTATTCTTCACTTCGTAATCGAGAACAACGCCTTCCTTAGTGCGGAGGACACCCCCCGGAGTCACGTCAAAGACATCGACATCGCCAGCGATAATATCGACTCTGTTATTAAGGAACGGGCTCGTTGCACCAGCATAAGTATCGTAATCTTTAAACTTGACCGCATCCGAAGCGTTCGGGTCGTCTTCAGCAATCAAGATTTGCTTCTTTTCCGTTTCGGCGTAATCGAAGTACGGTTTTTCGTTCACATCCGTAATGTCAATCGTGAAAGTGGCGTCTGTGCAAAGCAAGGTATTGAACGAGGTTGCCTTGGTGTCGCAAAGTTCCACCTTAATCGTGTACTTTGTACCAGACTTTTTCCATTCTTCGTAATCGAACGGTTCCACACCGGCCTTCATGGTTACAACACCCGTCGTCAGGCCAATTTCGAACAAGTCCTGAGCCGTACCACCCGTAATTTCGTAGAAGTAAGCGTCGCCTTCGTTATCTTCGGCCTTGATTTTACCGGCCATCGCCTTTGTCGCATTTTCAGGAACAGCAAGTTTAGTCTTTTCCAAATCCACGAAGTGAGGCGGCTTGTTGTTGGAATCCACAAGCTTGACCAAGAGGCCACCTTCAAACTTGTTACCCGAGATAACGGCACCGTTCAAGTTCATAATCTTGAACAACATGTATTCATCGCCTTCAATCTTGTCGTCATCGACAACATGGAGCCATGAAGAATATTCAGGAACAGTCGGCTTACGCTTGCCCTTCTTAATAACGATGTGCCTATACTCGCCAAGATCGCAAAGCGGCATTTCATGGTCAGTATTAGACTGAGTTTTGGTTTTTACACCATCCGTTTCTGCGATTGTGATACCCAAGTCAGCAGGTTCGGCAAAAGAACCCGATTCGCTCTTGAGGGCATCGATTTTTTTCTTTTCTTGAGGTGTAATATTAATCGTATCAAGATCGATACCGAAGAATGCAAAGCAGTAATCAAAGGAAACTTCGGTGTGGGCGGTATCCGTCAGGGCGAATTCCATGTCGTACCACTTATCCGTTTTTTCCTTAAACTTGTCACCGGCAAAGACGTTTGTCTTGATTTCGGGAGAGTTGAACGGAACGTAGTGGAATTCACCATTAAATTCAGATTCAAACCAAAGCCACTTGCCAGCAATCAACTGACCAGCAATGCTCAAGTGGTCATAAATCATAAACGAACCAGAGGTCATAAAGGTTCCCTGGAAATGGGCTCCATCGCCAGCTTCTCCAGAACTCGCCTTGAAAGGCATCCATTTCACATCAGCCGGCGTATAGAACAAAAGATTACCCGCATAGTTAGAATCCGGGACAACCGTAGCCTTGCTCAAATCAAAATTATCCCATTTTTGGGTTGTTTCGTTCCAAGTAGCCTCTTCATTGACATAAACAACCTGAATTCTCAAGTCATTGGCAGAATTATTAAAATCAAAGCCATCCCTTGAGAACACACGCGTCAAGCGGCCTGTTTTTTTGTTCGCATTCTGCTTGTTAGAGGGCATCAAAATATAGAGCTTTTTACCCGTATGGCTAGAAGCCTGGATATTCTCCACATACTTGTCAAACCAAACGTGCTTCGGCGATTGAGCCAAATCAGCAGCGGTAATAGGCGGGACCTGAATATATTTAGTTTCTTCGTAAGGTTCAGTCAAAGTAACAGCGGGATCCCATGTAACTCCCGACAAATCAAATACAGGAACGGAAAGTTTCTTTTCTGGTTGAGGAACATCTGTTGGGCAATCAGAAAAATGACCATCAAGAGCCTCTAAAGGATTACCATTAGCATCCTTATTTACAAACAAATCAGGGAAACCTGGGACAACAACATCCGTCATACCAGGAACAGCCATGTCCTTATCCCAGTCTGCATAGATTTTGCCACCACTTTTATGAACATTTGCAATAAAGCGTCTTATTACAGTGACAGCATCACCATTTGTGTTCGCAAAACGATCTGGAGAATCAAAGAAGACTTGTCCTTCAAAGCAATAAGTTCCTTCATACTTCACACCACCAGCATTATACCAGCCAGGAAGTACAAGCCAGCCTGCACGGACCGGTCCGACCAGTAGGGAGTCGAAATCGGCACCCATACCTGGATAACTGATTTCAATATCGTTACCAGAAACAATCGGGCCACCAAGCGTGTGGTATCCATTGCGGAAATAAACTTTACCCTTAGCCGTTCCGGTATAACCACTCGGTTCTGCAATTCTAAACAGACCTTTATTAAAGATAACAGAATCAGTGCCCCATAGTTTGTACTTCATGAGCTCGTTCCAGAGGTACTGGTTTTGGGTTTCATCGGTAACAGCGGCGCCATCCTTTTCAAAATGAAGAGGACTCAGCAATACGGTGTCGCGTTCAACTTCAGGCAAATCATCGTCGTCTGCCATAGCAGGGACTGCCAGCCCTAGTGCGGCCGCCAGTGTGCTCAAAATTGTTCTCAAATACAGATTTCCTTTTTTCATAACAAACCCCGAACAAGAAAAATCCAGTTTTTTATGACCTCAAACAC
>JAEEGG010006108.1_pt1 | contig 28341 bp, 21 predicted proteins | sample 9134161 | NCBI WGS metagenome assembly JAEEGG01 (sample SAMN16246543, study PRJNA631951) | gut metagenome | biome: gut microbiome; feature: rumen; material: CR-attached | host: Bos | place: Iran: Karaj | collected 2018-10 | reverse complement strand
CTCAATGAGGGATATTTGTCACTCATCGGATCGACACTCAGCCAGATGGACAAATCAGAGTTGTAATATCTTGAACCAAAGTAAGAAAAGCCTGTTTCAGTGTCTTTTTCTTTTGCAGAGAAGGTGTAAGTTTCAGACCTGTTTTCAAAACATTGATATATAAAGTGTTCTACCATATTTAAAGAAACGCTCCTACATCTGCAAAATGGGGTTTCTCTGCAGATTGTTAACGGATAATATGCCACATATCTATCGTTATTCATGCGACAAAACTATAAAATATTCGAATATGGATAAGTTGATTCTTTAACATCTCTTTTGGGAACAAGTCTGATAGAAATCCTTTTTAAGTGTATTTTCAGGGATTCTTTTTTATCAATTCTGGACAAATAGCTGTTTTTTCTTTGGGCATCACAATGAGTGTGCGGTTAGGGGAAATTATCCAACCAGCATGATAATAATTTGATGACATTAGTATTGTAAAAGATTCGGCTTCTTTCTTATAATTTGTAAAATACTTCATTAATTCAGGATACAGTACTTTTAATAAACATGATTGTGTTTGAATGAGTGTATTCGTATCGGAACTAATTGTCAAAAGTTCTACATACTTATTGATGCTTGTGTTTTTTATTGCAAAAGTACCAACTATATCTATAATAGAATCTACTTTTAGTGTATATGATGAGTCTGTTCCGTTTTTCCATTCTTCGCTCAAACTTTTTCCGCATGCTTCATAGAAAACATCATTAGCATATCTGCGAGGATCACACTGCTCTATATTACCATACGACCTGCGAAAGACAATTTCGATAAGATATATACTATCTATAGATGCTTCTATGGTATCAACCACGTCACACCTTTCGCTAGAGTAAACAGATGGTGGGAAAAAGTCTATAACCACAGAATTTGACACACAACTATGGCAAACAAACAGAGTTGCGAAAAAGAACATACATAAAATATTTTTTTTCATTTAACCAAACTTTTAAATAGATCTATTTTTTGGTTGGATCTTCGTAAAGGCGTGTCTTTATACAAACCTTTTGAGTTTGCAATTGATTGCGATTTGAATCCTAATACTAATTTTTTGAAATCAGCATCAAAATTGTCGTAATTTTCATTGTAAAATAGTTTCTTAAGAGAATCTTTATATTCGTTGTTTATGTCTGCTTTCTGATTAAGTCCATTATCTGCTTTTCGCGAAAAAAGCCCTGCAAATAGGTATGCTTCTACCTCATTGTGAATAGATTTTCCTCCTTGATCGTTCATTTCCTGATACCCGTGGAAGAGTTCATGTGCCACATAACCCAGTTCGTTTAACCTTCCTCCCATATACATCGTACCACCACCTTTGCCATTAGGGTCAAATCTTCCTGTCCCATCATTATTTAGGGATTCATTCGTAAAAGTGAAAACGGGAGAACCTTTCTCTGTCATTTCATTAATGACTGTTTTACCCGCCTCCGTATCATAAATTTTATTAAGATTATTCCAAGCTGCCTGAACATTCTTGTCTGTGCTATTGCATTGTTGTCCAGGGGTAAAAGTGTGCTCTCCATCTTCCCCCTGTATAACTATTGTTTCCCCATCCGGATCCACCAACTTCACCGGGTTATCCGCGCAATACACATACGGGCTCAATGAGGGATATTTGTCACTCATCGGATCGACACTCAGCCAGATGGACAAATCAGAGTTGTAATATCTTGAACCAAAGTAAGAAAAGCCTGTTTCAGTGTCTTTTTCTTTTGCAGAGAAGGTGTGCATGGTAGATACTTTGTTAAAATTTTTATTTCCAGTGTTTTCCATTAGATTAAGAGGTAAACCCATACATCTGCAAGATGGGATTCCATTGCGGGCCGTTGCTGGATAATATGATTCTGACCAATTGTCATTCATGTGGCAAAGCTACGAAATAGTCAAATATGGGGTCCATTTCAAGTCAACTTAAAAAAGGAGTTGTTTAGGGCCTTAATAATCTTCTTCAAATAAAAACAATGGGTAGAGAATTTTCACATATAATCCATCAGAGTATCTTTTAGAAAATAAATCTTCTTCTCGAGATCTATCAGGTAGAGGATCTATATGTACATGGTCATCAATGTAATAGAAATATTGTTTATACGGTACTAATAGCACTAAAAAAGTTTCACACAAAACATCGCTGCATCTAAGATTATGATAAAACGACTCTCTTTTACCGAGAATTGATTTAACAACATATACCGGTAGACCGTTCGGGGAAAACTCTTTTTTCCAATGCTTGAAAAACAACGAATCCGATATTGAAGGCATTACATGTTTATTTATATAACTTGCAGAAATAGCCGGATCAAGCATCAATAGGTAAGAATTAGGATAAAATTCACAGAATGAGTAAAATTCAGATCCCTTTTCTGCATACAAAGGCAAATTTTTCTTTTCTATACATATTAGTCGATGTCTCACGCTTGTATCTCGTATAGCTATTAAACTGTCAAAAGTTATTATGTCATAAACAAAAGCTCTTTGTTCGAGATTGTAATCATTACTCATGTTTTGAGCAAACATTTGAGCATTAAAGAAAGACAAAAACAATAATAGAAATAAACGTTTCATAGCTATTCTGATGTTAATTTTTTCTAACGTAACCCGTAAAATCACCAGATTGAGGTTTGTCGCAACTCTTACCTTGACTAACTCTAATTGCACCCAAATTATCATAACCAGCCATATACATTATGGAGCGTATATCATTTGTACTAATGGATGAACCGAATCCTCCAGATTCCATAAGGTCACCACGTACACTCATGTCTCCACACCCTAATGTATGTCCCAATTCATGTGCAATCGTTCTTGGCTGATTAAATCCTGACAAACTTTGATTATTGGAAATGTATGCTATTTTACCATCACACTTTCCTCGCACTTCATTTTCGTTGTCATCTAACACATTGTCTATTAACGATACGAAATTAGAAGATTGTCCCATAGGCATAGCCTTGAAGGCATCTGCGTCTGTTTCGAAATTTCCTTCAGCGATTAACAATTCAAATTTAATAGTGCAACTCACCGCATTATCACCTTCTCCCATAACGTAAGAATACATTCCAGATTGGTTGTTCCACATATCCACTCCCTTTTGCAATAATTCTTTGTTACAATTTGCAGTATAATATGTTGCTTTGATTGTGATTGTGATTGTTTTATTATCATAATCAATTTCTGTTTCAAAATCCTCCCCATTCGGATCCACCAACTTCACCGGGTTATCCGCGCAATATACATACGGACTTAAAGAAGGATATTTCGAGGCTTGCGGGTCGACACTGAGCCAGATGCTCAAATCGGAGCTGTAATAGCGTGCGCCAAAGTAAGATAGGCCGGTTTCGGAGTCTTTTTCTTTTGCGGAGAAGGTGTGCGTCCAGCGGGGCGTTGGAAATTGGGGATTGGGAGTTGGGTGTTGGATTTTGGCTATTGGCCGTTGGCCGTTAGCTATTGGCTTTTGGTTGCTTCCGTACCTCTGCGTCCCGCCAGCGGGCGTGTTCGCCTGTGCGAGTGGCGAGGGAAACGCGCGGCGGGAGGTGGCGGGATTATATGTGCGGGAACGGTTCATTGCGGGGGCAAAGGTAGTGATTTTTTCGATTTGCGGTTTGCGGTTTACGTTTTACGATTCTTTATCCCTGCCCTTAACGCCGTCAGGCGTTGCATATCTGTAGGAATGGGGCCGCCGCACGCACCATCGCAGCGCGGCAGGCACGTGCCACGGAGAAAAGGTTTGCACGCCGCGAAACGACGGCACGAGAGAAAGGGGCTGGCGCAAAAATAGCCTTTTTCACAGTTTTTGAAAAAATCATTACCTTTGCACCGTCAAACAACAGGATATGAGCCAGCGTTTTACATACCACATCCGGCCATCCGCCACCCCCTTTGCGCAGACGCACACCTTCTCCGCAAAAGAAAAGGACTCCGAAACCGGTTTATCTTATTTTGGAACAAGGTATTACAGCAGCGATTTAAGCATTTGGTTGAGTGTTGATCAGCAGGCCTCAAAATATCCCTCGTTGAGTCCGTATGTCTATTGCGCGGATAATCCGGTGAAGTTGGTGGATCTGAAGGGGGAGGAAATGTGGATTCCTGAGGTGGATGGCAAAGGGAATGTGTCCTACATAGCAGAAGATGGCGACAATTACGAAACTTTCATTGAACAGTTTTACTGTTTCAAAAGGGGAAAAGACAACAAATTAGTTGATAAAAATCTTGAAATCTTCAATAATGCTGGGTATAATAAAAACTCCGTCCTAAAAAGGGCGATAAGATAACAGGGGCCGCTGTGTACAATGCCATGGGTAATGATATATTAAAAGGAATCTGGTCTAAGATGGATGTGAAACAAAAAGCCTATCAAATTAAATTTGCACTTGATTGTGGAAAAAGAAAAAATATAATGATAGGGGGGATGTCGGCAATTGACCTCAATGATTTTATTTATGAGTTTTCTACAAGTTACAATGCTGTGGAACTGAATAACATCAAGATTCCTGAATTAGAATCCGGCAAGATGGTTATGGTCAAGGCCAATATTACAATATAGCCTAAGAATGGGTTGGAAAAAAAGAACGGTCAAATACTTATATATTGGGGAGCCCAAGCAACAGGCGAAGGTTATAACACCCTTAATTATTATAGTGCCATAAATCCTGATGCGCAAACCAAAAAGTCTGCAATTACTATTTCGCTCAAATAATAAACAATAAACCAAAGTAATGAAATTTTTTCGGATTTTTATAATAGCTGTCATCGCTGGCATAACGGTTGCCCAATCAAAGGGGCAAGACACATTACCTTTAGCTGAATGCAAAGCAACTTATCCTATAATTGGAAGCGTTGAAGACCTGCAATTTGTTCCCGATGTCCAAAAATGGCACTATTGTTATAACGTGAAAAACCAACGTTATCCTTTACCAAGAACTTCTGATACAATCTACTATTATCGTGCTAATCAAATATATGGGGACAACTATGAAATATCATATCTGGAAAACAATGGGTTAATCAGGCTGGAATACGTCTTGTTGAAAAAAAACAGGAAGTTCAAGATGAATTTTTTCGGTCGCGCCTGGTCAGACGGATTAACATTAAAATATAATATTTATTTTAAAGATCTATTAAAATATTTTAATAGAAGCGCCGCTGAGGTGGATATTGATTGGAATCGGGGAGGCCTGATGCTGGGGAATAAATTCAAAAACATTTGGCATTTCACTGTGACTTACTTTACGGGTGAGCCTTATTACACACAAATCTCCTTGACATTTAACAAGCACAAACGACTTCTCATCATTGAGATGGACTATTATGATCCCGAAATGCTCAAAATCGGGTCAATGATTGAAGATTCGGTGTTCTAATCGTTTTGTAAACATATATCTTTCAAATATGATTTTCTCCTTCTTAAACTCACCGATGAACCGCAACCAATCACATCACCCGCAGACCTCGCCTATCCTCGCAGATATTATACGTGTAGACACATGTGATATGCGGAAATCCATGAATTTCCATCCAGGGATTTGCCCCGCGTGCGTACCCGTCCCGGTCTACTACTACAGATATGCATCCCCTAATGGGGATGGTACCATCCGAGGAACTACTTTTCCAAACAATGATTTAATGAATGATTTGAAATGTCAGTACAAAGAAGGTGCTATAAATAGGAGAAAATTATTAAATAAAATCAAAGAATTAGACTATTTTCAAGATGAGTATGGCAGAGACGCAAAAAAACAATACTATGAATATGGGAAACAGATCAGGAATCAACAAATACAAAGGGAGAAACAAAGTGGAAACGGTTTTTAAGTCCATGTGTTCAATCTTTCTTTTCCTTCTGTTCTTGCAAAACAATATGCCTGCTATTGCGCAGACTCCAATAATCCGGAATGATACAATACGGTTCGATATGAGTTTCACTTCATATAGTGTATTGGACAGCGTATATTCTCCTATGAAATATCATATTCTCATAGAGAATCAACCCAAACAAATCTTACTTGACCATTATGCACAGATGGACACATCAATGATATTTTCATTGTTGAATGATCCAAATTATGATTGGGCCACTAATCTCATATTATATAACTTATACGATATTAATGCTCTTTTCTTTGCTGCTTTTGATATAATGACCCGTGAAGATTGGTTAGGATATTTCAAAGATGAAGACATCGCTATGTGGCATGATTTTTTTAGGCATAAGAAAGACATACAAAGTACTACTGAAGAATAGGCCGTCGTTAAAAAGGGAAATCTACATTTATCTGCTATCTTTACCGAGTATGAGTTACAACACGCTTACATGTCATCATTACGCATATATCCACACTCCTGAGGTGAGCGATTCCCTCGTGCAAGTGAAGTTGCAGGCCGTGACGGACAATGTGGTATATCCTGCAACCTTGACCGTGTCCGACAGCGGTGCTTTTGCCTATTTGGACACGCTCACCAACCAACAAGAAACGTACGTACGCACGTTCCTACCGAGCTTTTGCCCCATCGGGGCATTTGTGTCTGCGTGGGGCCCTATTCCTACAGATATGCAACGCCTGACGGCGTTGTGGCGGGACGGGCGCGTTCCCTGGCTACAGATATGGATCCCCTGACGGGGATGTTTTGTGAACTGCACCCCAAAAGTTGGACGAAAATTAACCGGGACGTGGGGAGATTCCGCCAGCGACGACAGGAGCGGCGGAATGGCGTTGAGCGGAATCCCAAAACAACTACCCCGCCCTGCGGGCACCCCTTCTTGAAAGAAGGGGAATTAACGAAAAAGCCCCGATTTTCATCGAGGCTTCGTGGTGCTGACGGGAATTGAACCAGTGACACACGGATTTTCAGTCCGTTGCTCTACCAACTGAGCTACAGCACCATCTCAGTTTTTGAGGCTGCAAAAATACACTTTTTTTTATTACTCCGTTTAATTTTATTAAAAAATTTTTATTATGCTGAAAATCAATGTAATACGACTATCGATCCCATTGTTTCGCTATCGGGATTCGCTCACGGAAGCTCTGCAGTTTTTCAAAATCCAAGTCCGCTATAAGGATTTGCTCCTGATTTTGCGCGGCGGCGGCCATTTTCCGTCCCTCATAATCGAAGACGGCGGTGCCGCCGGCATGAGGAAAGCCGTTGCCATCCACGCCCACACGGTTCACCACGATGGCGTAGGACTGGTTTTCGATGGCGCGGGCGGCGGCCAGATGCTGCAGAACACCCTCCCGAGGTGCAGGGAAATTCGCCACATACACTAAACAATCATACGCATAACACCCGTTTTCATAACGATTACGGCTCCACACAGGGAAACGCACATCATAGCAAACCAACGGCAAGAAACGATACCCCAACATGGAAACGATGGTCCGGCCCTGTCCGGCGGAACAGATGCGCTGCTCGTCACCGAAAAAGAGATGCCGCTTGTCATAACTTCCCAAAAGTCCTTCCGGAGAATACCAAAACAGCCGGTTGTAAACCCTATCCTGTTCCACTATCGGCAGGGAAGCCACCACATTGGCGTTTGTTTTTACGGCCGTCTGTTGTAAGAAATCCTGACACTGTGCGCTCCACGCGAACGCCTCTTCCCTCAACGAAGCCGAAAACCCGCAGGCAAACATCTCCGGAAAGACCAACAAATCAACGGGTTTCGTCAATTCGCGCTCCAGCATTTCCGCATAATGACGCAGATTGCGCTCCACCGCGTGCGGTTGGATGTCCGCCTGTACAAGTCCTACTGTCACCATGGCTAATACTGGATTTCCACACGGTCACCCACCTGTAGGTCGGCCAATGCCGCCACCCTACCCTGGTACATCGTAATTTCAATGCAGCCCAGCGAATTGATGGTGAAGCACATCTCCTTTTCAGGCCGTGTCTTGTCGTAAAACTTGCTGATTTTCCAGTTGTTCTTGGAGTGGATTTCCGCTGTAAACGGGTTGTTGCCCACAGCATTCACGAACATGTCTGCCGGAATGTTGGTGATGGCATTGCAGTTGGCGTCTATGTATATGATTTCCCCTTCTATGCTCTTCTGGATAGGAATATGGATGGCAGTGGCATCGATTCTGCGCACAAACTGGTCGTACGGCTGCGAGAAATTCCCCGCTGCACCCTCCACCACGGCCTTGGTCAGCTGGATGATCTGCTGCAACGGGTTCAAACCATCCTCGGAGGAGTATTTCCTGCCCGCCAGCGCCGTTTCACCGCCGAACATCAGATGGAAAATCCCGTTGTCTTCCCCGATGAAGATGTGGCCGTCGTGGACCAGCAGCACCGGCGAAAAGGTGGCGGTGGCCGACGCGTTGGTCAGCAGCAGGTGGATGGATCCTTCCGGAAAACTGCGGTAGCTCTGCCGCATCAGGAAAGCGGTCTGCGACAGGTTGAACACATCCACATAGTGCGTTATATCCAACAGATTCGCTTCGGGAATTTCGGAAAGCAGCGCTCCTTTGAACATGGCCACGTAGGGGTCTCTCAAACGCCAGTCGCTAATCAGGGTGATAATCGGTCTCATCGGCATTGCAGGTTTTTACAAAGTGCAAAAGTATGCAAAAAATAGTTATCTTTGCCCGCTTAAAAAAATTATGGTACGCACGCTTTTAACCATTATTGGAGAATATTTTATCTTTCTGCGCAAGGTTTTTTCCAAGCCGGACAAATGGAATATTTTCTTCAAAAAACTCATTGGCGAGATGGACGCGATGGGCATCGGCTCGATGCTGATTGTCAGCATCGTATCCATTGCCATGGGTAGCGTCATCACCACGCAGACGGCTCTTCAGATCGAGAGCAGCTGGATTCCCGCGTGGACGGTGGGCTTCGTGTCGCGTACCTCCATCGTGATGGAACTCTGTCCCACCATCATCAGTCTGCTGTTAGTGGGCAACTTAGGTTCGCGCATCACCGCCGAGATTGGTAGTATGCGCGTCACAGAACAGATTGATGCATTGGAAGTTATGGGGTTGAATCCCGCCTCCTACATGGTGCTGCCCAAGGTATTGGCCTCCATGATTGTGAACCCGCTGCTGATCATCTTCAGCATCTTCTTCGCCATCATCGGAGGATTCATCACTGTCATTATCACGGGCTGCGTGTCGCCCTACAACTTCATGGACGGCCTCACATACTGCTTCCGGGTGTACGACATCATCTATGCCCTCACCAAGACTTTCTTCTTCGCCTTCGTGATGTCCACGGTATCCTCCTTCTTCGGCTACCGCATCGAAGGCGGCGCATTGGAACTCGGCAAGGCCAGCACCCAAGGCATTGTGGTGTCAAGCTTCATCATACTGGTGTTGAATGTATTAATCACGCAAATCATGCTTTAAAATCCCGAACCGATGATAGAAATCAACCACGTATCGAAATTTTTCGGAGAGAAGCAGGTTTTGTTCGACATCAACACCTGTTTTGAGGAAGGCAAAGTAAACCTCATCATCGGTCGTTCCGGCTCTGGCAAGACCGTGCTGATGAAATGCCTGGTAGGCCTGCACTCTCCGGAAGAAGGAGAGGTGCTGTACAACGGGCGCGACTTCCACCACATGCCCGACAGCGACCAGCGGAAACTGCGCGCCGAGATGGGCATGGTGTTCCAAGGCTCTGCCCTGTTCGACTCAATGACCATCCAGGAGAATGTCATGTTCCCGTTAGACATGTTCACGGAGATGCCCTGGGGTGAAAAACTCGACAGGGTGAATTTCTGCTTGGAATGTGTGGATCTTCCGGGGGTTAACAAGCTGTACCCAGCGGAGTTAAGCGGCGGCATGAAGAAGCGCGCCGCCATTGCACGCGCACTCGCCTGCAACCCCAACTATCTCTTTTGCGATGAGCCCAACTCCGGCCTCGACCCCAGAACATCCCTGATGATCGACGAGCTTATCACCAAGGTGACGCACGAGTTCAACATCACCACCGTGGTCAACACCCACGACCTCAACTCAGTGATCACCATCGGCGAGACCATCTCCTTTATCTATCAAGGCTCTTTGGGCTGGCGAGGCAATAAAGACTCTGTGCTGGTTTCCGATTGCCCGGAACTCAACGAGTTCATCTACGCACAACCGCTCACCCAACGAATCCGCGAACGCCTCTAATCATGAATCTTATTGACATTCTGGTTCTTATCCCTTTGTGTTGGTTCGGCTTCCGAGGCTTTAAAAACGGTCTCATCTACGAAATCGCCTCCATCGCAGCCATCGTATTGGGCGTGTGGTTTGCGTACCGCTTTTCCGACTGGTTAGCCGTCATGCTCACCGATGTCCCATTAGCCAAACCGATAGCCTTCAGCTTGATTTTCGTCTCCGTACTGTTTCTGGTCCATCTGGCCGGCAAAATTGTGACCAAAATCGTGAAATTAGCCATTCCGGGCATCATCGACCATATTTTCGGACTGCTGTTCGGCGTGGCCAAAGTGGTGATTGTCTTCAGCGCGCTGTTTTACGCCATCCAGATTATCGATCCCCACGGCATTTTATTAAAAAAAGAAACCACCGAAAAATCCATAACCTATCCCTATATCGCTCCGATTGTGCCTCATGCACTTCAATGGGACACTCTTTCGGAGCCCGAATGTTAAAACTGCAATATTATGACAATGAAGGAAATAGAACAGGAACTGATCAGTGAATTCGAGATGTTCGATGATTGGATGGACAAATACAACTACATCATCGAGTTGGGCAAGGAACTCCCCATGATCGACCCGCAATACAAAACCCCGGAATATTTGATTGACGGCTGCCAATCGCAGGTATGGCTGCACGCCGAACTGCAGGACGACAAGGTGCTGTTCACCGCCGACAGCGATGCCATCATCACAAAAGGGATTGTAAACCTGCTTATTAGGGTTCTTTCTGGACGCACACCGCAGGAGATCATTGACAACGACCTGTCATATTTGGACGCGATAGGTTTGAAGGAGCACCTCTCCCCCACCCGTTCCAACGGGTTGGCTTCCATGATTAAGCAAATCAAGATGTACGCTATTGCCTTCCAGGCCAAAGCGCAGTTGTCGTAATATCCGGTTAAACCGTGCTTTTACAAGCGACCGTCCACCACGTCACGCGGGAGCACGCCTTTCACATCGTACACCACACCGCCCGCGCACGTGAGCGCACGCACATCCAAGGTCTGGAACTCCTTATGCGCCACCGCCAAAATGACTGCGTCATATAGTTGAGCGTTGAGGGTTGAGAGTTTAGAGACGATTTCCACGCCGTACTCTTTACGCACATGCTCCGCATCGGCCCACGGATCGTAAATGGTGATGTTGCCTGTGTATTCCTTTAACGTATGGTAGATGTCCACCACCTTGGTGTTGCGGATGTCGGGACAATTCTCTTTGAATGTGATGCCAAGAATGAGAATATTCGCGTCCTTCACCACCAAGCCCTTCTTGTTCATGCACTTGATGGTCTGATTGGCCACATACGCGCCCATGCCGTCGTTGAGCCGGCGGGCATTGCTCATCACGCGCGGCAACACGCCGTAAACCTGCGCTTTTTGGATTAGATAATAGGGATCCACCGAGATGCAATGACCTCCCACCAAACCGGGACTCAGCTTGATGAAATTCCACTTGCTGGCCGCCGCCTCGATCACATCGTGCGTGTCGATGCCCATAGCGTTGAAAATCTTGGCCAACTCGTTCATAAAGGCGATATTGACATCCCGCTGGGAGTTTTCGATGATTTTGGAGGCCTCCGCCACCTTGATGCTGGGGGCTTTGTGCGTGCCATTCACCAGCACAGAATTATAGACCTCATCCACCAAATCGGCGATTTCAGGTGTGGAACCCGATGTCACCTTCTTGATTTTCTCCACCGTATGGGTCTTGTCGCCCGGATTGATACGCTCAGGGGAATAACCGGCATAGAAGTCGATGTTGAACTTCAGACCGGAGACTCTTTCCACCACCGGCAGACACTCCTCTTCCGTCACGCCCGGATAGACCGTTGATTCATAGACCACTATGTCGCCTTTGGAAATCACCTTTCCAACGGTTTCGCTGGCACCCCAAAGGGGCTTGAGATCGGGACGGTTATTCTCATCCACCGGCGTGGGCACAGCCACCACATAGAAATTGCAGTCGCGAATGTCCTCCAAATCGGCGGTACAGCGGAATCCGTGTTTGCGAATGGCCTCCTGAAGCAGCTCGTCGGCCACCTCCAAGGTGGCATCATGGCCCTCCATGAGCGCGCACACACGTTCCTGGTTCAAGTCATAACCCACCGTCGGGTATTTGGTGGAAAAAAGACGGGCCAACGGCAGTCCCACATAGCCCAATCCGATAACGGCAATCCGAATATCCTTATTCATTTTTTTACGATTAAAAGAGTTTTTGAACATCTGTCTTCAGCACAGAAAGCGCATTCTCCACCACGGGCTTTTCGGCGGCGGCAATCAGCAGAGCTTCCGCGTATTCAAGACTGTTGGCGTTGGGATCCATCTGCTCGGCCACGGTATTGACAATGGTGATGATGTCGTCTTTGGCATCGCAAATCTGTTTCCACACTGCCGGGGCAATGTAAATCTGTTGTGACAGATTGTGCTCAAATTCGCCCCGGATAGCCGTCAGCAGCAGGTTCTGTTCCTGCGTCACGGTCAATCCGTCGCCATGGATGCGCATCACTAACTGGTTGGGTTCAATGCGTTCCAGGTACAAAGCCATGCGCTCGTATGCCTGCAGACGAAGTGGCAACACGATACCCTTGACGGTTTTTCCATTATCCATAGCCTGCACCTTCAACGATTTCTCCGTGAACAGCTTAGCCAAAAAAACCACAGCCACTAAAATCAAACAAGCGACTATTACGACGGTATAATTCATGTTTTTGTTTTTAAGATATTAAAAATTAAGATGTTAAATTATGGAAATGTAAAACATCCCCATAATCTAACATCTTAACGTTGCATTTATTTACTAGCCGCAGTAGAAATACTCATGAACCATCTTGGCCATGATGGACGGATCCTTTTCGATTTCTTTGCGGATATTCTTGTCCTTAAAGGATTTCAGCTGTTTGATGATGTCATCTATCATCTCACCATTGAAAACGCCGTGACGCTCGAAAATATCGCGATGCGCGCTCAATTCGTCAGCTGACTCCCAACAGGATGCCGGCAGCTGGGCCAAGCTTTCGAGGAGTTTCTTGTTTTCGGCCTTATGGATATTGACATCCACATAGGTCTTCTTGGCGAAATCGAGTGCTCCTTCCATTTCGAAGCCGTGGCGGGCGGCGCACACCAGACCGGCAATCAGCAGATAGATGTCGGCAGAGCCGTCCGGGCAGCGGAACTCGACCGTCTGCTTCTGCGAACGGTCCTTGTTGACAGCCTTTTCTAACGGGTTGAGGTCGGCCACGATGTCGTTCTTGTGCGTCCAGCCCAGGGGCACACGGACGAGTACGGAACGGTTGCGGTCACCCCAGCATACGGACGTGGGCGCTTCCTGATGCGGCACCAGACGGAAATAAGAGGTTGGGTTGGTGTTGCCGAAGGCCGTCAATGAGCTGGCGCAGGTCATATAACCGGCGATTGCCGTCTTGGCGATGGAATTGAGCTTGCCCTTGGTGACGTACTGGTTCTTGCCGTTCTTATCTACAATGCAGGTGTGGATATGCAGACCGCTGCCAGCCTTACCGGTCGTGATCTTCGGGGAGAACGTGACATCCAGACCGTACTGGTAAGCCAAATTGCGGATAATCCACTTGGCCAAAATCAGCTGGTTGGCAGCCTCCTGGGCATCCGTGACGAGGAATTCAATCTCGTTCTGCTCATAAATCTTGCCATCCAAGGTAAAATTGCCCACCTCGGAGTGACCGTATTTGATCATGCCGCCGGCCTTGGCGATGTTGTACATGCATTCGGCACGGAAGCTCTCGAATTTGGTGAACGGAGCCGACTCGTGATAGCCGCGCTGGTCGGGAATCGTGTAGAGTTCCTCGGCATCGCCAATCACATAGTATTCCAGCTCGCCCATCGCCTGGAAGTACATGCCAGTCACGTCCGTGAACGATTTGCAGGCCTTGCGCAGGATGTATTCGGGAGAGTTCTCCAGCGGTTTTCCATCCTTGTTATAATAGGAACAAAGGAAGGACAACGTCGGAATTTCCGCAAACGGGTTGATAAAGGCGGTAGAAAAACGCGGAATCACATACAGGTCGGAAGAGCCCGCGTGGATGAAAGCCGGGAAGATGTTGGAGCCGTCCACACGCTCGCCGTTGGAAAGAATCTGCTCCAGATAATCGCGGCTGTTCAAAATGAAGCCTAACGTTTTCAAACGACCGTCACCGGCAACATAGTGGAAATTAATCATTCTGATCTCATTTTCTTCCACAAATTTGATCATGTCGGCTTTGGTGAACTCCTTCGGACTTTTCTTCAAATAGTTTACCAAAGGATTCAAACTCATTACAGTGCTTTCTTTCATAATACTATATTTTTTTATTGTTAGATTGCGATTTTACGGGTGCAAAGATAGTACAAAATATTGGGATTTCAGCGGGTTTTAAACAAAAAAAGGGGCCGGCGTTTGCCGGCCCCTTCGCTTTATCGTTTATGGTAAGGATTACTTCGTGATGAAGACCTTGTAGTTGGCCATGCCATTCTCCGTGCTCAGGCGTACCATGTAGGTGCCCGTGGCAACGTTCAGGCTGATGACCTCCGTGTTGCTGTTCACCTTGCCCGTGTAGATCAGCTTGCCGTAAACATCGTAGATAGCAACGTTGTCGATGCGTACACCGTTGTCGTTGGTGATATAGACGTTGTTCTGGGAAGCGTACACGCGGGCGAGATCGCTCACGCGGTTCTCAATGCCCGTATGGTCGATTTCAGGCGTAGCCTTTGTACGGAACACCATAGCATTGGACCATTCGCTGACGAGGTTGGCAGCGCAATGAGCGCGCACCTGCCATGAGTAGGTGGTGTTCGGGGTCAAGCCCGTAGCGTTGTACAGGTTGGTGGTAGCAGTAGCCTCGACGAAGGTTGTGCTGCCCTGAGCCTTGTAACGCACATCGTAGCTTTGAGCACCAGCGTGATACCATGTGAAGGTTGCGGAGGTGGTGTCGATGTTGATGGTGTAGAGGTTGCTCGGCACATCGCACACACTCTGCTTGAAGGTGGCGTTGATCGTGTGGTTCTCCACCACATTCACGAAGGTGTATGTGCCTACAGCACCCATGTTGATGCCATCCACCATCACCTTGTCAATCTCGTAGCCGGCATTCGGCGTAATTGAGTAGGTGGCGTTTGCTCCGTAGTTCACCGTGGCGGATCCGCTCGGGGTGATGCTACCATTGGCGCCTGCGCTGGCCACTATCGTGTACGTGATGGCGTTCATCGTGGCCGTCAACGTGGCGTTGGCCGTCACGGCAGGAAGCGTGTAGCTGTATGCGTTGCCCACTTGGACAGCGTTGCCCATCACGTTCGTGCCATTCAGCGTGATTGCGCCTACCGTGTAGCCCACATTCGGCGTGATCGTGAACGTCGGGGTTGCACCGTAAACCACCGTCTGAGTACCAGGAGCGATAGTACCATGCTGCGGCTGGTTCACCGTCACCGTGAAGGTGTTGGCGGCAAACGTGGCGCTGATCGTATGGTCGGCAGTCACATTGCTGAACGTGTAGCTCGTCACTGCACCCACAGACACACCGTCAACGAAGACATTGTCGATGTGGTAGCCCGTGGCGGCGGCAATCGTGTAGCTCTGGTTTGCACCATAGTTCACCACCGTGGCGCCGGCAGGCGTGATGCTGCCGCCGTTGCCAGCAATTGCGTTGATCGTGTAGGTCAACTGGGCGAATGTGGCACCGATGGTGTGGTTGCCCGTGATCGGGGCGAATGTGTACGTGGAAACAGCACCCACTGACTGGCCGTCAACCGTCACATCCACGATGTAGTAGCCCGTAGCCGGGGTAATCGTGTAGGTCGGGGTGGCGCCATAGCTGTAAGAAGTGGCAGGACCGGTAATCGTACCATTGGTTGTTGTATTCACCGTCACCGTATAGACGTTAGCGGCAAATTCAGCCTCAATGGTCTGGTCAGCCGTGATGGCCGGGAAGGTGTACGTTGTAACAGCACCCACCGAGACACCGTTCACCTTCACATCGCTGATGTGGTAGCCCGCATTCGGCGTGATGGTGTAAACCGGCATAGCGCCATACGTATAGGTCGTGGCACCGGCAGGCGTGATGATACCGCCATTGTGCGTGGTAGCCGTCACAACATATTCGTTAGCGGCGAAATAGACCACAATATTCTGGCTTTCGGTGATGTTGAACAAGTTCTCTGCATAACCAGCCTCCGGATTAGCGACCGGGATGTTCACATTGTTGCGCATGATGCTGACAATATGGTGACCCGTAGCCGGAACAGCCGTGAAATGGTAAACGAATGCCGGATCGTAAGAAACAACCGTATCGTTGGAAACAGTACCATTGCCATAACCGTTGACATCAATCACGATAATCTTGGGAACCATGGTAATGTTCACCACATGGTTGGTGGTGATGTTTTCAAACAGGTAGTCATCGTGGAAGCCATAGTTGACGCCATCCACATTGATTTCCGTAATCTCATAACCGGCAACCGGAGCGAAGTTCGACATCCAGCTTTCAAAGTAGTTGAAGCAAATCTTACGGGTTGCAGGATCCGTTGTAGTAGCCTCATTGTCAATGATAGCGAGACCGCCAGCCACGTTATAAGTGATACAGAAGGTATCAATCTTCACGATAGCGTTCACATGGTAGTTTCCATGAACCTCAGCGAAGGTGTAGGAGAAGGTGCCGTCATTGTTGATGGTCACATTCTGGATATTCTCCACACCATCAATGAGGAAGCTCTCCAGATGGAAGTGCTCTTGAACCGTACCGTTCAGCGTGAGAGCATCGCCTTCAGCCACCAGCGTGGTGGTCGGAGTGATGGTACCACGGATTTCGTTGCTGCCCAAGTTGGTAGCATAGAAGTTGGTAACCTCAGCCGTAACGTTGAAGCCGAACTTCACATTGACATTCTGCGTAGTGGTAACATTGTTGAATGTCAGCGTGTTCACCGGACCGTTACCATCCACATCCACCAAGTAGTAGCCGTTGGCCGGCGTGATGGTGGAGGTGTGGTTGGCTTCGTAGTCAATCCACGTGTCATACTGGGTGGGAGCTGTCAACTCGTCGGAAGCATCCACATAACCCTTACCCGTAAGGATGTTATAATGGATGTTCATCGTATCCTTACGGAAGGTGGCGATGGTGTAGTAGTTGGCCACGCGCAGCGTGTCGAGAGTGTAAGCATACATACCGTTACCCATAGGCACCACGTCAGCCGTCACATTCGTGAGATCATTCGGGGTCATAACGCCGAGTTCCAGTTTGTTGAGGTGATAATGGTTCTCAGCAGCGAAGTAAACCGTGAACGGACTGTTGTCTAACAGCGTATCCGTAGCGGCAGGGATGAAGTAACCACCATTGACGTTCGGATAGAGAGCAGGATTGTAGTTCACAGCTTGCTTGATGATATGGAATGTAAGTTTGTAATCCACATAGATGGTATGCGGAGCGGTCACATTCGTAAGCGTGTAAAGCATCAGGTTAGCGCCATTGGCATCCTCAGGAACCACTTGCGTACCGTCAACCCAAACACCATACACATGGTACATCGGAGCCGGAACGATGGTGAGGGTGAGGTTCTCGCCGTAAGGCACCTGAACAGTACCCATCGGACTGACCGTACCGTCAGCTCCGGAAGTGATCACCACGTCAATCACCGGCTTCACACTGAAGTTGTCAATGCTGAAGCCCATAGCACCGGCCGGAGAAGTGGCGTGGAAGCCGAAGTTGTAGGTACCGGCAGTGGTGATGGTGATGGTGTGCTTAGCGTGGTTGACCGTTGTGCCGCTGAAGTTATGGGTAGCTATCGAGGTGGTCATGTCAGCGATATGAGCGCCATTGCCGTAGAACACTTCGAAGGATTCCGGAAGCACGCTTTCCGCAACGTAGTCGTAAGCCACCGTGTAGGTACCAGGAACCAGGTCAACGCAAGGAGACATGATCCAGTCGTTGGCGGCAGCCTGATCGTTGTAGGCGTAAACCACTTCGCCCAAATTCACATCCATGGTGACGCCATCGTTGTTGGCATCGATTACGTTCCAGCCATGATTCACCTGTACACTGATGAAGTCTTCCTCATACGGAACAGTCTCCGGATTGAGCATGAAGGCCTGGGAAACAAGCGTATCCGTGCTGACGGTGCCGAGCAGAGCCCACGTCTTGACAGTGTTGGTGCCGCTTACGAAGACAGGCATCGTGGCGAACGTGTGGGTGTATTCATCCAGCAGAGCCAACGGCGTAGCCGGCGTAACCATTTCCGTCACAGGCGTACCGTCATTCAGGGTGTAGGATGCAGTGAAAGTGGTAATAGGATCATAACCCATATTCTTCACAGTAATCGTCACAGGACCGTCAATTTCGCAAGCATCTTTGAAGTTGCTCATTCCGGTAATTGCCATTTCGTTAGCATCCGGGCAAATCACCTTCAGGCCGTTCTCGTCATAGTAGCCGTGCGGACACAGCGTGGTGAAGTTGGCCTTTGCGTAGGTGCTTTCGTCACCGCCACCGCAATCCGTCTTCACACGGACAGAGTAGTTGGTGGAGGCCGTCAAGCCAGTGAGGTTATAAGTGAGACCACTGACCGGTACTACCGTCCAAGCAGCATCATTTTCTGCTTTGTACTCCAGAACATAGGTGGCGGTAGCGGCATTATTGCTATTGGCAACCCACGTCACAACAGCACTGTTGTCGTTGATGTTGTTCACTGTCAGATTTTCAGGTTCGTAACAGGTGACAGGAGGACAAATGTCAAACTTGATGTTGCTACGAGTGTTTTGAGCAGTCGGTGTAACACCTGACATGTTGGCCGGATCAAGATTTGTACCATCTTGATATTTTCTGATAACGCGATATGTCAACGTTGTTCCCGTGCTATACGTTGAATGAACCTTGAAAGAAACCGTGTTGGGACATACTCCCGTGTTATCATCCACGATGACGGCCAAGTTATCCGTACCGTTATAGTTGAACGGTGTGTCGAAAATGATTTCGTTCCAACCAGCCTGTGCAAAGGTATATGTACCCGTATAGACCAACTGGGCGCTGGAAATAGGAATCCAAGACTGATCACTCAAACCATTGGCAACTGCATTGGGGAAGTCTGTCACATTGGTATGAGCCAAATAAATCTTCAGATCTCTCGGATTCGTGCTTTGCGGTGTGTTCACCTGGAAGGCAATCGACTTGATTTGGCCACCATTCGGCGCATTGATTTCCGAAGCCAGATAGACCTGCTGAGAATAAGAATAATCATAATAGGTATAAGTAGGAATATACGAGTTGTTTGTGGTGCCATCAAACTCCACAGAGGCACCGCCAACACAAGCCGGCGTATTGAAATCAATCCATTCTGTCCAGTCGGAATTGTCGTTACCCGTGCAGATGGTGCGCACGCGCAAGCTGTACGGAGTGCTCAAATCCAGACCGAAAGTGGCGACAAGGTCAACGGTGGTGGTGGTGGCAGGAACAGTCTCCACCGTATTGCCGATCTGCAACTCGTAGGATACCGGAGTGCCCGGGGCCTGAGGAGTAATCGTGGCTACACCTGAATTCACTTCAACAGTGGGTCGCATACAAGTAGGTATTCTGTCAACCAACACATTGTCAATAAACACATAGTTGCTTGTGCCAGTTGTACGCGGAGTGGTCCACTTCGGAGCATGGAAGGTAATGTATCCATTAGTTACCGTAGAGGCGGTAAGCGGAATATCCATGTGGTCAACACCCGCGGGAACACTGATTATACCCGTGATCGGAGTGTATGTGGCATCAGGATCATACGGATTCGTAACCACACCAACCTCGAAGAAAGAAGAATATGATGTGGAGGTAGATACCATTTTTGCAACATCAAAGGAAATCATCAACTGATTAACCGGCAAATTCATCTTAGGCAGAACTGCGTAAGCAGATCCGTACGTCAGAGAAGTAGAGGAAGAAGCTGTAACATTATAGTTGTACAATCTAAGGGAGTTGGTATTCTGGAAAGGATTCGTGGTAGCCGTTCCAGCATAAATACCCCAACCATACGAAGTGGATGTACCCATGAAGGCTCTGTTCCAGCAATCCGGAATCACCTGGGTGGAGACGGATGTTGTACCTGTGTAGCTGTCGAAATCTTCGGCAAATGGAACTTGTTTTACTGCACAAGGCGTGGTAAAGCCTACATATTCGGACCAATCAGAGTAGTCAGTGCCGCAGATGGCTCTCACTCTCACTTGATAATCTGACAATTGTTGCAAGGACGGGAACAACTGCATCAAATCCACTGTGGTGGAAGTGGTAGTCTGCGTCTCGTTGCCAATCTGCAACTCGTAACCTGTCGGCGTACCAGCCATCGGAGTAATGGTGGCATCAGCACCCACAACAGTGATGCCCGGGATGTGGCAAGGACCTGCCGACACCACGATGTCATCAATATAGGCATGATTGTAAATCTGAGAGCCCGTAAAGTCACTGAGTAACATACGGAAAGCAATACGTCCCGCAGGGCCGCTGTAGTTGGCGAAGGAAACTTGAACATGATCTCTCGAGCTGTTCGCAAGGGTGACTTGTTGCACCGGAGTGAATGAAGTCTCCGGGTTGCCAGCATCCGTCACAACACCCACATCAAATTTACAAATGTAAGTGGTAAGAGTGGTAGTATAGGATCTAAGATTGAACGACATCGCCAAATCGCTTATATTTCCATTGAACTGCGGCATTATGGAATAAACATCACCGTAGGTCGGATCTTGTGTGTTAACATACGTGGTCGGGGCATACTGATAAAGACGCAAACAGCTATTACCATTGAAAGCATAAGTAGAGGTTGCTGTAGAAGTATAAACTGATGTACCGTATGAAGAGCTGGTACCTGTATAGGTTTTATCCCAGCAATCCGGCATAAGTGAAGTAATGGACGTGGATCCGGTGTAGCTTTCGAAGTCCTGGAAGTACGGCAGAGCCATCGGAGCACAAGGCGTGTTGAAGGAAGCCGGCACGGACCAATCAGACATGCTATTGCTGCCGCAGTTGGCTCTCACCTGAACCTCATAGCTGGTGGAGTATTGCAGATTCGGGAAGGCCTGCATCAAGTTCACCGTAGTGGCGGTGGTGGTGTAGGTCTCTGTACCGACACGCAACTCGTAGGAGGCAGGCGTGCCACCATTGGCGTTAGGCGTGATGGTGGCCGTCGTACCATTCACTATCAACGACGGGATATTGCACGTGGCAATCGTCGATACAACAAGATTGTCAACAAACAGACGATTGTATCCATACGTGTTGGCTGTCGGATAGTCGGCAGGAATATCATTCCCCAGCAAACGGAAAGCTATTCTTCCCTGAGGACCTGTGTAGTTGTCAAACGAAACATTAATCTGTTGGGTTACATTTTTATTTAATGAGAAATGCTGATACGAAGTGAAAGAGGTTTCCGGGTTGTTCGGATCCGTCACCACACCGATATCAAAATTGGCATAGTAATATGTGCTGGTAACAGGATATGTTTTAACTGCAAATGAAAGCATCATCGTATTCAGATTGCCGATCATTTCCGGAAGCATAGCATACACATCGCCGTATGCTGTTGAGGTAGTGTTGGTGGTATAATATGCGTATAAAGAGAGACTGTTAATTCCGCTGGTGGCATAAACGCTATTATTGTAAATGCCTGCATTATACGTAGTGCCTGTACCCGTGAACTTACGCTCCCAGCAGTTCGGCATCACCATGCTGGATACAGCCGTGGAGCCCGTATAGTTGTCAAAATCTTCATAGTAAGGCAATGTCATGGCCACGCACGGGGTAACGAAAGATTCAGCATTCGTCCAGTTGGACTTGTCGTTAGCACCGCACACGGAGCGCACAACGACAGAATAGTTCGTGCTGGGTGCTAAGTTGAACAGCGGCTGCAAATCAACCGTGTTTGTCGTGACATTCATCACCGTCTCACCAATCTTGATGTCGTAGGATTGGGCCGTGCCATATTGGCTGTTAGGCGTAATGGTGAGTGTCGTGCCATTGAGTGCTATCGTAGGAACACCACAAGTGGGGATTTCCGTCACATTCACATCATCAACAAACCAGTACCAAGATGTAGAGGTCGGTCTGTGGCGCATAGCGATTCTGGAGCCGGCAGGTATTTGGATCTCTCTCGACTTCTGAACATTTGAAGAGAACTCATTATAGACATACGTCTCAAGTGTCGTGAAGTTATTAGCAGCATCAACCAAACCCAAGTCAAACTCGCCGCAAGAGGCATTGGTATAGGATTCCGGTCGGGTGTAGAAAGTCAACAACACATTATTGGAAGAGAATACCGGCAGAGCCACGATATTTTCCAAAGCACCACTGAAACGCATAGTAAATGTTCCACTATGGCTATATGTGGTGGAGTTATTCATCATAATTGTACCGGAGCCAATCTTGGTCCAACATTCAGGGGCTGCAGATTGATTGGTAAAGGTTTCGAAATCATTCGAATACGGCAGGTTAACCATACACGGAGTGGTAAGGGTTACCGTTGTCCAGTTGCTGGTATCACCGGCACCGCAAACAGCCTGAACGCTGAAGGTGTATTCCGTGTTCATGGCAATGTTTGTCAAAGCCAAGGAGTTGGTAGTAGCGGTAGCTTCTTGCATGGTGCCATTGGCAAGGCCATAACGTACATTATAGCTGGTCGGGGTTCCCCAATCACCAGCTTCCCAAATTAACGTGGAATTTGAAGCATCGTAAGCAATATTCTTCGGTTCGCTACACGTCGGAGCGGGAACGCAGGAAATATTGAGCGCGAAACCGGGTCTGTTCACAGAAGGATCTGAAACAAACACAACGGTCAGAGCACCTGCCTGGTTGGTAGCTGTAACATCCAACGTACCGGTTCCACCCACCTTTGCAATCTGAGTGGCATGTTCATCTGCGCCGTCATAAACTACGATATAGTCGTAGGAAACGGACTCTGTTTCATAATTGCCCTGCAGACGAATCAAGCTGTTCGGAGTGGCAGGAGTGATGGTGATTTTATCTTCAGAATCGTTGTCATACAAACCATCCGGACCACCATTGTCATAAAGAACACCCATACAAGTTTGTGCGGTGGCTTGCTCGCCCATGATGATAGCGATTTCAACTTTGGCGGTAACAGGGCCAACCCATGCACTGTTGTCATTGCTGCACTGGGTTCTCACATAGAAGTCGTACTCGTTGCCGTATGTCAGACCGGAAATGTTCACCGTGTTAGTGGTGGCGGTAAGCGTGGTGCCTGTGCCAAGAGCGAAATCCTTTGCACCATATTGCACCTCAAAGTTGGTTGCCTGAGCATCGGCATCCCAGTTCAAGTCAAGAGCGTTTTCCGTCACATTGGACACTGTCAAGTTGGAAGGCTCGAACGGGCACTGGTTCACCTTCACGTTGTAGAAGGTCTGAGTACCGTTGCCATTCACAATCTTGAAGTTCGTGGCTTTGCCTTTGTAGATGTCATCCAACGCGATAACAACTGTTTGGCTGCCAGCCTGGCCGCTATAGATTTCGGCGAAGCGGTCGGCACGGGTTCCTCTGTAGGAAGCCAACACTGTATAGGCGCCACCAGCTTCCACTTTGAAGCTCAGATAAGTGGTTCCTACGGAAGGAATGTTAATCGGAGGCGTGATCATGTAGGCGTCTGCCGTCGTGGCACGAGTGTATCCGCTGTAGAAGGAGAAGTCTTCGCCAGTCCAACAGCTCGGCATGGAGAGACCACCGAAGGTTTCCACGAAAGGCACATCATACGGAGCGCAACCGGAGGTGAAGTTCACCGTCACCCATTGGCTGGAATCCGTGCCGCAAAGAGCCTTCACGCGGGCCTCATAATCCGTATTACCAATCAGACCACCGAAGGTAGTCATCGGCACCGTGTTCACATTGATGGTAACCCACTCGTTGTCACCGGCGCTCACCGGCTTGAACTGCACCTTCCACTCGGTTTCACTGCCACCGGCATTCCACGTAAGAGTGGTGGTGTTGGAAACGTTGGAGTATTCCAGGTTGGTGATGTTCGGACAGTTACCAGAGGTGGTGAAAGCACCTTCAATATTCGTACTGTGGTCGTTCTCACCGCAGTTGGCTTTCACTTTCACCATGTAGTCGGTGAACTGGTCAAGGCCTGTCAGCGTGTAGCTGGTGCCCGTCACATTCTGAGCCGTCCAAGCGGTCTCATCCACCTTCTTGTATTCCACGATGAAAGCAGTTTGGTTGGCAGCACCGGCAACCCAGGAAAGGTCGGCGCCGGAAGCCGTAATGTTCGTGATCTTCAAGGAATCGGGAGCCACACAGCTGATCTGATCCAGACATTCCGTGGCGGTCATATCCATGTTCAGGATTATGTTGTTCACCACCGACTTGATGCCTTTAGTACCCGTAGCATTAACGGGGTCTGTATAGCTGACAGCACTCTCATTATCATTATAATGATAAATACTCTTGTTACCATTAGCGGAATGGACATAGAAAGAAATACCTGTCCAATCGTTCACACCCTCATAGTAAGCCACAAGCAGATTTCCGCCCGTGTAGGCGAACGGTGTGGCGAAGGTGAAGGTGTTCCAGCCGGTCGTAAATTCATACGTACCCGTCACTTCTTTCACCAATGTGAGAGAGGAGGGGCTTACATAATCGGTGTTGTTGTCAAATGCCGTTTTGTCGGTATTGGCCAGCCAAATCTTGATATTGCCCGTCGTACCTGTCTTGGTCGGGGCGGACACACAATTGAAGCTGATGGAATAGATATTGCCAGCGGCGGCGTTAATGTCTGCCGCATCAATAATTTGCTGCGAATAGGTGTAATTATACGTTCCATAGAAAGGCAGATAGGAGTCCGTGGTAGAGCCGGAGCCTATTGTATTGTCACCTTGGACAACTGTTACCTGCTCGTTCTGGCAAGCCACCGTGAAGGTGCCTGTAGCCCAATCGCTGGCATCGCTGCCGCAATTGGCCTGCACGCGCATGTCGTAGTTGCTGTTGCCTTGCAGACCTGTCAGCGACACCGTAGGAGCCGTGGCGTTCACGGTGTACCAGTCGCTGTGGTCGCGCAGCTTATACTGGAATGTCCAAGCGCTTTGGGTGGTAGCACCCGGTGTCCACGTGATGGTGGCGTCGGTGCCTGTCACAGCGGCCGTCAAGCCAGTGGGCTGCACGCAAGGTGTCTCAATCATGGAAATGTTATCCACAGCGGCAGGGAACTGCTGTCCACCGTTGCCATCATTCACCCAGGTGAATTGCAGACGGGCGTTGCCGGCCATGGAAGCGGGCACCGTGAAATTGCAGGTGGCCCAGTCGTTAGAACCGGAGAACTTGCCCACGTTGGTGGTTGTGTTGTTCTGCACGAGGTCAACCTTCAGGTAGTCGTAGTTGCCTTCACCATTCACACGATAGTCGAAGGTGAGGATGGCACCCGTAGCCGGGATGACCACATCGCGGTAAGCGGTGGCCGTGCTGGCGCTGGTGATGTCGTATTTATTGGTCGAGCCGTTGTTGGAAACAAACAGCTTGCTATTGTCGAAACCGGCGGCCTGGCCGATGTACCATTTATTGGTGGCAGTACCGTTGTCAAGCTCCCAACCGCGGGAACCGGCATCGCCGCTCTCGAAGTTGACGGTCAAAGGAAGCGTGGCAGGACCCACTTGGAATTCGATGTCGTCATTACTGCGAGGCACAATCTGGATGGTCGTGTTAGAACCTGAGACATAGCGGATGACGAGACCTGTAACGGTAGCCACATCGCCAGCATTCACACTGGTGTTGAGGGTCTTAAGGTCATTGCGAACCTGGAAGCCCGAAGTAATGTCAGCTTGTTCAATGTTCACATTCTCCTTGCTGCCCGTAGTGGCAAAAGTCTTGCTTTGGGTGAAAGTAACATTCTCCACTTTCACCAGTTTGCTTTCGTATGCGGCATAGTCGGCGGCAATCTGAGCCAGTGTTGCCACGACAGGAGCCACAGCCGTGCCCTGCACGCCGGCAGCCCATTGGTCGGTACCTTCCGGAAGGAGTTCGATCAACCCGTTATAGTTTTTGTATTTTCCACAAATACCACCCCTGATCACATCACCGGGATTATATTCCTGAGTTGTACCATATATATATATAGCACCTGTTTCGTCTTGTACATAGGTAGCATTTTTAGCTTCATTTTGGTAAATAACCGTAAGATCGCTGTTGATTTTAAAGACCTCCGTAGTGGACGTTTGCGTCTTGAAGGCGGCAACGTTGGCCACAATGGTCGGGAAAGAGTACACAGCAGAAGTTACCGTGCTGGCATCCGTGCCAACGATGGCAATCGCTTTCACCGTGGTGGTCGTGCCAACGGTGATAGGAGCCGTGTAGAGCGTGGAGTTAGCATCCGGGGTAGTACCATCTATCGTGTAATAGATGTTGGCACCTGCCGTCTCGGAGGTGATGGTCACATTCTGTGCCACCAAGTATGTACCTGTAGCCGGCGTGATGACCGGAGCGGCCACTGTCACTGCCGGAGGAGTGGAAGAGGTGGTGTAGGTGATGGTGACAGCAGAAAATCTGCGGTTGCCACTGGTTCCTCCAATGGTTAACCGAACACCTGTTGTCGCACTAATGTTTGCCAAGGGATTGGTGAACGTACCCATATCCGTACCATCCACACTATATGTGATTCCATTGGTACCATCAGAGCCGCCAAATGTGACATCCACACCTGTGATGGTCACACCTTGAGCCGGCACTACATCCATGTAGTTTCCGCCATACATACGGAGAGCCGTACCCGAATTATAATACTTCGGAGCATTGGTGTTAGTACCCGCGTCAAACAGCAACGTGATGTTTTGATCCATCACGACTGAACTGACAGCTTGGGCATTTTCATACCCATTTGCGGAAAACGTGGTCGTCACACTGGTTTGTGCAATCACGCTACCGACTGCCATCACTGTCACAAGCAGCATGGCCACAAAACTCTTCACCCCTTGGGTTAAAGTTTTAAAAGTGTCGAACTTTTTCATGTGATTTGAATTTAATGAATAATTATAATTTGATTTTTATTATTGATTTTCTATAATATACTCTCTTCCCAAATTCTATTTTTCACCTTATAAAAAAACGAACAAAAATACACAATTTTTTCATACGATTCGTGTTTCCCCGATTTTTTAATCCACATTTTAACATTTTCGTTCATAAACCTGTTTTAACACGTTTCCAATGGACAGTGTTAATATACAACCACCCAAACCCACAGACACAAAGAGGAGCATTGGAAGTTAAGGGTTTAGAAAAACAAAACATGCCCATGCCAACAGCCAATTCTCTTAACATTTTAATGCCATTGTTTCTTAACTCCTCACCCCGACCTTCAACAAAAAAGGGGCCGGCGTTTGCCGGCCCCTTTGCTTTATTGTTTATGGTAAGGATTACTTCGTGATGAAGACCTTGTAGTTGGCCATGCCGTTCTCCGTGCTCAGGCGTACCATGTAGGTGCCCGTGGCCACATTCAGGCTGATGACCTCCGTGTTGCTGTTCACCTTGCCCGTGTAGATCATCTTTCCATAAACATCGTAAATCGTCACGTTGTCGATGCGTACACCGTTGTCGTTAGCGATATAGACATTGTTCTGGGAAGCGTACACGCGGACGAGATCGCTGATGTGGTTCTCAATGCCCGTATGGTCAATCTCCGGCACTGCTTTCGTGCGGAACATCAGCACATTGGTCCACTCACTGCTGTTGTTGGCGCTACAGTTGGCGCGCACCTTCCAGATGTAGCTTGTGTTCGGCTGCAGGCCTACAACATTGTACATATTCGTGGTCACGTTAGCCTCAATGAAGGCACCCGTGCTGTTCTGTTCTTTGTATGCCACGGTGTAGGAATCGGCACCCGGATGGTACCATACTAACGTGGCGGAAGTAGTGTCAAGATTGGTGACATAGAGGTTGCTCGGCACATCGCACACACTCTGCTTGAAGGTGGCATTGATCGTGTGGTTCTCCACCACATTCACGAACGTGTATGTGCCTACAGCACCCATGTTGATGCCATCCACCATCACCTTGTCAATCTCGTAGCCGGCATTCGGCGTAATTGAATAGGTGGCGTTTGCTCCGTAGTTCACCGTGGCGGATCCGCTCGGGGTGATGCTACCATTGGCGCCTGCGCTGGCCACTATCGTGTACGTGATGGCGTTCATCGTGGCCGTCAACGTGGCGTTGGCCG
>JAEEGG010006106.1_pt1 | contig 28346 bp, 31 predicted proteins | sample 9134161 | NCBI WGS metagenome assembly JAEEGG01 (sample SAMN16246543, study PRJNA631951) | gut metagenome | biome: gut microbiome; feature: rumen; material: CR-attached | host: Bos | place: Iran: Karaj | collected 2018-10 | reverse complement strand
TCTTTGATCCGGAAGAGGGAAAGAAGGCTAAAGTCTGACGTATGAGGGCTGATGTATGAATCAAGAGACTCGTTGGCTGACAAGATATAATGAGGTGAAGGAGTTCATTGAGACCAATAAGCGGAATCCGTCGAAACACAGGTTGGAAGAGCATGATATGCTAAATTGGTTGAAGGCAAACAGGAAGTTGATGAATGCGGGGGAGTTGAAAGAGCCAAGGTTGAGGAAGTTTAAGGAGTTGCTGGCTTTAGTTGCGGAGAATAAACGGAAGAATCAGTATGAATGAGTGCGGAATCATGGAACAAAGGAACTACGGAAATGTTATAAAACACAACAATAACGAGGACAAATCGTTAATTAAAGTGAAAAACAAAGGAAGTTTTGGTACTATCTCGACAAAAATTGCTTACTTTGCAATCTAAAACACTTGGAGATTAAATGAGAAGAGAAATGTTTCATACACAAGAAAAGAGAGTGGAAAGGCTGACTCAACCTATTAGGTGCACCCGTCCAGATGCTTGGCTTGGGTATGGATACTATTTCTGGGGCGATCTATATGATGCTATAATTTGGGGTAGACAATCAAAAAAGAACACGGGTGAATATGAGATATACAAAGGGGTTGTAGAAAGTGATAATATCTTAGATACTGTGTTCTCAGAAGAGGGTTATCTGTTCTTTCTTGAAATGATTAATCAAGTGATAGCAGATTGTGAAAAGAAGAGTGGTCGAAGAATTGGAACAAATGATGTCTGTAGATATATCATGAAGAAGGCAAAATGGGACAAATCTTTGGATGGCGTTATGTTTGCAGATACTCCAAACACTGAGATTGAGAAATTCAACTATCGCAAGAGGATCCAGTTGGTCCTGTATAAGTTAGACAGTCTTATGAGTTTTGAGTTCATGAAGGAAGGGCGTTGTTAAAAAGGAAAGATTATGGTTGACTATAAATTATTAAGAGAAATGTTAGAAGAGGCTCTTGCAAAGGAAACAAGCGAGAGCTGGAACCAGTTTCTTAATGACTTCTATACAGACAGTCATTTGATAGACGCTGTGTCAACATTGGATGTTAGTACGTTTCGTGTTGGCGAGCCCATGATATGGAGCCAGGAGAACGTTGTGGTGAAAAACGTTGCTGAGAAAGATGTGGAAAAGAATCGTGATAACCCGTATGCGATAGCCGCATAGTTATAGGAAGGAGGCATTTTTATGAATACTATTCCATTTAAAGTCATAGGATTAAACGTAGAAAAGTTTAAACTGGCTGATATAACTGCAAAAATAGAGGGGAATATTGATGTTAAAACTAATTTCTCTTTTGGAGTGAATACGGCCAGTCAATTGGTGCGTTGTCTCGTAGATTATACTTATGTGTATAAGGGGGACGGTATTCTGAATTTGGTCTACACATGCGTCTTCAAAATCGAAGAAGAGGCTTTCGGAAAGATGTTGCAAGAGAATAAGTTTGTTATAGAACCATTCTTTTCTAGGTATTTAGCAACAATCAATGTGGGTGCTGCCAGAGGTGAGATACATGCCAGATGTGAGGCGGCTAAAAATCCGTTGGCACAAATAGTACTGCCTCCAATTAATTTGGTAGAGGCATTACCTGAAGACATTGTTATAGAATTGAAATAGAACGATTCAAGCGTAACCTTGACCATCCAAGCTTCCGTACCTATACTAATAGCTTTTCTTATTCGCTCGTAGAGGGGATCGAAAGTGGTTTTGGGGTGCAAGAGGCAGTTGACGCAATGGTACTTGCCAACCAAGATACTGCCGTCTAAACGGTTATGAACGCCGTTTCCGGGTTTGAGCATGGGACACCAGCAAGGCAAGGTGCTGGAGTGGGAGGTCTCTGGTGATAAGATTCAAGCAGTGCATATGTTGCCGGGCTATACGCACAACATCATCAATCTGAGTGATACCGAGGACCTCGTCACGGTGATGTGCTGCAACGAAATCTTTAATCCTCAGAAGCCTGATACCTTCTTCGATCCCGTATGATACGGGGCGAAGAGGGCTGAGGCCCTCAGAGGCGGAAGGATATTTTGTAGGGAATTAACCAGTTTTGCTTGAAGTGAAAAGTGAAAAATGAAGAGTGAAAAGTTGATGTCAATTCTAAAAGGTATTTGGGCTTTTTGCTCGTATGTGTTTGTGCCGCAACGTAGGCCGAAGGATTACTACGATCTATGACACAAGAAGAGAAGTGGCATAAAAGATATCAGGACGTGATGGATTTTTTGGCGGAGAACCATAGAAATCCGTCACGTCATCGTTTAGAGGAACATGGTATGCTTAACTGGGTTAAGCAGCAAAGAAAACTGAAAAATAAGGGAGAATTGAAGGCGGAGAGATCGGAGATGTTGGAAAGGCTGCTATCTTTGTGGGAGGAGTATAAGAGGGTGAATCAGTACAAATAGAGTTCTGAGGGCTGAGGTCTGATGTCTGAAGTATGAATCCGATGTAGGATGTAAATGGGTAGAAGCGTCGTATCCGAAGGCCTGATACGCTAGCCCAGGCAATAAAATCCTGCTGTTAAAGAACCAAATCTTCCAAATTATTGACAAAATAACGGCCAATCCTTTGTGGGATTGGTTATTTTTGTTATCTTTGTGGGGAGAATAATATTGTGAAATGGCTCATCGGGAGGAGAAAATAACCATGACGCACAAGAAAGTGGATGTCGAAGGTTTAGGCTCCCTCTTTGTTCAATAGAGGAGGATTCCATAGGAAACATAAAAGCCCAATCTGTAGATGAAAGATAAACAGGAATCAAGATGATAACGGTAGACAAATGTTTGTTTGTAAATAGAGCCCCGTTTAAGGATAATATGGAGATATCCTTTCAGGAGGGGATAAATGTACTTTGTGGTATAAACGGAAGAGGTAAAACCACTATTCTCTCGTATATTGTGGATGCGATTTACGAGATGGCAAGGCCAAACTATTCAGAGTCTTTTAATGGGAAAGAGAATAAGTTTTATAGATTATCTTCGTCTGTACACTCTATAGATGCCAGTAAGCCTTCCATCGTATACATACGTTTTAATTTAGATGGAAAGCAAATTGATTTTATTGATGTAAGAGGGGAACTCACTGAGGATTACTATAATCAAATAGTGAAATATGACAATAAAATTAACTACATAAAGATAAAGGATAATTTAGGACGGAGTGATACTGCCAAATTGTTTTCTTGTGGTGAGACTGATGCTGTCATTAAAGAAGCATTTCAAAAGTATGTCATAACATATTTCCCGTCATACAGATATGAGCTTCCTGGATATCTTAACATCCCATATAAATCGGATGTTGAAATAAGTAATGTTATGCGATTTACCGGTGAACTTCCTAATCCTATTGAAGTTTGTACGGGGCTTGAGGAGTTTTCAAGTTGGATACTGGATATTGTTCTTGATTGGTATGTATATAGGAAGACGAAAAAAGAAGAAAGGCAAAACGGTGTGGTTGAAGTTGATATTACCCCTGAGAATAAATTGTGGAAAAACCTTTCAGAAATGATGAAGAATATCTTCGTTTCCAAGAATTACTCAGGTACAGTCCGTTTTGGTGTTGGAAGACGTAGCAGAAGTGGAAATCGTGTATCTGTAACACATGACATATCCCAAGACCAGATAGAACAGATTTGCCCCAATCTATCATTATTGTCATCAGGGGAAACGGCTTTGATGTGTTTGTTTGGAGAGATTATTCGGCAAGCAGACAGGCTGAAAAATAATATCCCTTTACCACAAATAGAAGGGATTGTTATAGTAGATGAGATAGAAAAACATTTGCACATTCGACTTCAGAAAGAAATATTACCGAAGTTATTTAGGTTATTTCCACATATTCAGTTTATTATATCGTCACACTCGCCATTTTTGAATATGGGTTTGGCGGATGATTGTTCTGAAACTGCTCATCTTTTTGATTTGGACAATGGCGGTATTATGACGACACCGACTAACAATGATGTTTATCAAGATACTTATGAGTTGTTCCTGAATGAGAAGAATCATTTTGCCGTAGAATATGAGAAGGTAAACGAGCAATTGAAGTCTTTGACACGCCCTGTCGTGGTAACAGAAGGGAAGACTGATATTAAACATATTTTAAAGGCAATGCAGAAGCTAGGGATAGAACAGCAGTTTGATGTATTGCCAGAAGCGGAACAACCAGACGGAGATGGGGATTTGCTGAATATCGTAAAAAACCTGTGTAAGGTACCGCAACCGCGAAAGATTATTGCAGTATTCGATAGAGATACTAACACTACTAAAGATATTACAGACCCTTATAAAGACTATGGGAATAATGTGTATGCCTTGCGCATCCAATGTCCTCAGGGTAGAATAGATGAGAATAGAACGACAATATCCATAGAGTACCTTTATTCGGACGATGAGATTCATACGGTATTACCCAATGGCTGTCAGTTGTTCTTTGGGAATGAGTTTAATGATGATAGTACAAGGAGGCATAAAACAAGAAACGAATTACGTTTGGCTCTGCCAAAGGGATGCGGTTGTGACAAGATTGTTGAGAATAATGGTGGGCAGGCTGTTTATAACAATGCTGATGTTAACTATCTTGCAAAGAAGGAAGATTTTGTTGAGGCAATAGTCAACAATCAAATTGTAATATCACAGCAGAGTTGGGAAAACTTCAGGTCTACGATTGATATAATCAATGAGATAATTGGACTGTGAGCGAAGAAGGAGTGATAAGAATCACTGCTACGGCTTAGGTGGGTGACAGTTTGTGCGTTTTATTATATAGGAATCACGGATAGACGGATTCCTAGGATATTTAGCCCTGAAAGGGCAATATAACATAGGGTAGGGCCTTGGCCCTATCGATGGTGTGCCCACCATCCCCACCCCCCTCCGTCGCCATAAGAGCTATGGCTCCCCTCATCAGGCACGGGAAGACATTCAGTCTTTCCTCTAAAGGCCTTCTTCGCCCTTTCAGGGCATCACGACCCCGAGGGGGTCAAATAACATAGGGTGGGGCCTCGGCCCTATCGATAGATCGGTACCCATCCCATCCATGCCCCTGTAGGGGGCGAATAACTATAATCACTTGCAACGTGACCTTAACGGGTATAAAATCGTCAGATAGGATAAAAATTATACCCGAATAGGTATATTATTCAGGAAAAATACGTATATTTGTACCCGAAAAGGTATAACCAGCTATGATGTTATCGGATTATATCAAGGAAAAAAGGAGGAAAAACGGACTCTCGCAGGTGGAACTGGCCGAGAGAGCCGGAGTAGGCCTCAGGTTCGTGAGAGATCTGGAGCAGGGGAAGCAGACGTTGCGCATGGATAAGGTCAACGTGGTGCTCGCCCTGTTTGGGGAATGTCTCGGGCCGGTAAAAAAAGATAGCGTATGAAGCAGGCGGAGGTCTATGTGAATGAGGTGCGTTGCGGCATCCTGACAGAAGACGAGGAGGGCTTCCACTTCGTTTACGACGACGTGTATCTGGCTCGCGAGGACGCCGTGGCGGTGAGCCCGACGATGCCGCTGACGACGCCGCGATACGACCGGGAGATGATGTTCCCGGTGTTCGACGGGCTGATCCCGGAGGGATGGCTGCTTGACATTGCATCGACGTCATGGAAGATAAACCCGCGCGACAGGATGTCGCTGCTGATGGCCTGCTGCAAGGATTGTATCGGCAACATCAGTGTAAAACCGTTAGGCCATGAGTAAGTGCTTGTACTGTTATCGGGAGCTTGAGGACGGGCAGGTGGATTTTCATCCTGCCTGTGCACGAAAGATGTTCGGAAGCGAAAAGGTGCCGACAATGCCCTATACGCGGGGAAACATGTCGGAACTGGCACGGCAGGTGATCAGCACCAGTGCGTCGGTGACGGGCGTGCAGGCCAAGATGTCGCTCGACGTGAACCGGGGCGGTAAGCATGAGCCGGCAAAATTCACCATCGTGGGTCTGTGGGGCAGATATATCTTTAAGCCTCAGAGCGCGAAATACCCCTGTCTGCCGGAGTTGGAAGACCTGACGATGAAGATGGCCGAGGCGGCTCGCATCCGCACGGCCAGACATTCGCTCATCCGCATGGCGGACGGTGAGTTGGGCTATCTGACCCTCAGGATGGATCGCGGACGGAAGGGCGAGAAGATATCGATGCTGGACATGTGTCAGTTGACCAACCGGCTCACGGAGCATAAATACCAAGGCACCTATCGGCAGTTGGCAGATGCCGTCAAGAAGTATTCTGCGGCTCCGTTGCTGGACGTGCAGCGATTCTGGGAGATCGTGCTGTTCTCGTGGATGACGGGAAACTCGGACATGCACTGCAAGAACTTCTCGCTGATCGACACCGGGCGCGGCGAATATGTGCTGGCGCCGGCCTACGACCTTCTGGCCGTGCTTCTGGCTGACCCCGGGGACACGGAGGAGATGGCCATGAGTTTCGAGGTGGGCGGTGCAAAAGCAGGTTTCGGTCGAAGCACCTTCATGACGGCTTTTACGCAGAGCGGCATCCCGGCTTCGGTAGCAGAAAAGATGATAGAGCGGATGAGAGGCTGTCTGCCCAAATGGGAAGAGCTGATTGACCGGTCGTTCCTGCCCGAGAAGATGAAAGAGGCGTATCGGGATCTGCTGCGAAGAAGACAGGAGTGCCTTTTAAACCGTTTACATATAAAGATATAACAAAGTTATGAAGAAGATCTTGTTTGTGATTGGGTCGTGGAGGACAAAGTCCTTTAACCGCCAATTGGCCGGCATGGCCAGGGAGATGATCGGCAGCCGGGCCGAGGTGCAGGAGCTGGACTACAAAGACCTGCCGCTGGTGAACCAGGACATCGAGCAGCCCGAGCCGGCAGAGGTGGCCCGGGTGCGTAAAGCCGTGAGCGAGGCGGACGCGCTGTGGATATTCACGCCGGAGTACAACCTCAGCTATCCCGGACATCTGAAGAACCTGATCGACTGGCTGTCGCGCCCCGTGAAGCCGATGGACTACGAGACGCCCACCTGCATCAACGGCAAGCGCGTGGCGCTGAGCGGGGCAGGGGGACGCTTCGCAACGGCCAAGTGCCGCGAGAAGCTGACAGAGCTGCTGACCTTCGTGAAGGCTGAGGTGCTGCCAGGGCAGGTGGGTATTGCCGTGCCTGGCGAGGCATGGACAAGCGATGTGCTCACGCTGACCGACGAGCAGAAAGCGCAGCTGATGGCGCAGGCGGAGGATGTGATAAAGTAAATTAAGGGTACACAGAAATCACATTTCCGTCCCCCGTTATCGGGGGACAGAAACGCATAAAATAAATAATCCGTCATCATGTGTGGGATTGGTGCCTCACATCCCAGCCTTCTACGAAGTCTTACATACTGGCAAGAGAAAAACATAGAAAACACCTGCTACGCAAGGATTAACGGAATCACGGAATTACGGAATCAAGGAGCGGTTGAGTAGATGCAGTAAGGAAGAGGATGGGCAAAAAAGAAGGAGTGCTGCTGCAACAGCACTCCCCATGGTAAAATTACTTACGATGCTTTATGGGACCGACTTTGATTTTCTCGACGACGGCTTCCTCTTTGCGCCTTTCAGCTTCTTTAACTGGAATGAATCGCCCTGTACCAGCATCTCTTCCTCTTTCAGAAGTCCTAGCCATATTTACCTCCTTTCTTTATTGTGAAGGCTTGCCCAAGGCCTTCGGGTTAAACATCGGATACGGGCTATCCGTTTTTTAGTTGAAGCAATGTTCGTGCCAGAATCGGCTGTTTGGGCATTTTATTTTGCGATTACGTGACTCTTTTTCGTATAACACATATAGAAGCAGCATCTAACTCTTTTTATATTTTATAGTATGCTATACCCTGTCATCATGTCAGAAACTGTCAAATTGGCGCGTTTTATTTGCGGTTTTTGTGAAAAATGAACAAAAAGCCAGAATAAATTTGCCGGATTAAGAAAATTGTATTATCTTTGCATTGAAATTTAAGAATAAACAATTATGATTGCGGAATTCAAAATCAAAAACTTCTACTCATTACGAGATGAGCAGACGTTGAGTTTTATTCCAACGAATGATAGTTCGTCACGCGAGTTCTATACCGAAGAAGTGGCTGACGGCGTGTCGCTCTTGAAGATTGGCTGCATCTATGGCTCCAACGCCTCGGGCAAAACCAATATCTTGAAGGCCCTGGGTTTCTTTTCTCAGTTCATGGTTGATGACAGTTTGAACAAAGGTGATAAGATTGGGGTTGTGCCTTTTTTGTTGGATGACGTGTCCGATAAAGAAAGGACTTCATTCGAAATGACTTTCTACCTGAATCGCGAGAAGTATAAGCTCAATCTGGTGTTGGATAATAAGCTTGTATATGAAGAAACGCTACAGGTGTATTCATCGGTACAACCGACGCTGCTTTATAGGCGCTATTACAATACAGAGACTGCGTCAACAGTGATTGATTTCGGAGGTAAAGTGGGGTTGGTGAAGAAAAGTAGAGACGCGATTTTCTCTAATACGATTCATAACCAGACGGTTATTGCTGCTTTTGGGAAGACTAATGTGGAGAAATCAAGATTGAATCTCGTCTATGATTTCTTTTCACAAGGGATAGCGCCCATCATGCACCCTCAGAGTAGTCTGATGAATTTCACAAAACGACGTTTGACGCACAATAAGGACGGGCGTTTGAAGAAATTTATTTTGCATTTTCTGAAAGCATCAGATTTTAATATCTCGGATATCTCCATCCATGATGAAGAAATTACGATTACTCCAGAAATGGAGTTGATGATAAAGAATACACCAGGAATGCCGGAAAAGGCTAAAGAGGATATTCTAAAAACAGGAACGCTGCATTCAGATGAGATGTATTTTGTCCATCGTACCAGCAATGGAGAAAAGGAACTGGATGAAAGCTTGGAGTCTCGCGGTACCAAAAGATATTTGGGGTTGGCAACGCTTCTATATGACCTGTTGGTTCATGGTGTTGTCTTACCTATAGATGAAGTAGAAACCAGCATCCATTATGAGTTGCTTTCATACTTTATTAAAGTGTTCTTGGTAAACAGTAAACGAGGAGGTCAGTTAATTCTTTCCACACATGATATTAACCTCTTGGATGAGGATTATATCCGTAGGGATGTAATCTGGTTTACAGACAAGAATGATGCCGGTGAAACCCAATTGATAAGGCTTTCAACTCTGGGCCTGCACAAATCGCTTTCGGTTTACAATGCGTATAAGCAGGAAAAATTGGTTAACTTGCCTTTCCTGGACAGTATTTATATGGATATGGATGAGTATTATGATCAAGAATCCGAAGAGTAGAAGGGCAAGGAAGAGTGTTGCCATTATAGGTGAAGGTCTGACAGAGTATCGTTATGTGGACGATTTGCGTACAACGGAGCGCTATAGGTTTAGTTTGGTACCCGGTATCCCAAAGCATCCGGATTTGGATGACATCGTGAGGCTTGCTGTAGAGCGACTTAATGTCGGCTATGATTACGTGCTGTGCCTGATAGATATGGATGTGGTTGAGAGTGATCACGACAAAATGGAGCATTACCTTGCATTGAAGAAGGGTAATCCCCAAATTATTTTTGTGGAGTCCTGTCCCTGCACGGAATACTGGTTTTTGATGCACTATATGCCCAGACCGTCTAGTAAGGAGTTTGCCAATTACGATGCCGTTGCACAAGAGCTCAAGAAGCATATCCCCAACTATGACAAGACAGAGGCTTTCTTCAACAAGACTCATATCTATCGTGAACTGAAAGAGAAGGGCGATATGGAGAGGGCAATTGAGATTTCTCGTGAGTTGGACAAGTTGCATGAAACGGAGCCTGAGGTGTACAAGTCTTACACGCAGATGTATAAGCTGTTTGACATCATCAAGGAAATTACGAAGCAGGAGGGGTGAACTTCAAATGAAAATACATTATGGCAAAAAATAAAAAGCCGACTGTTGCACTAATATACGACTTTGATGGCACGTTGTCGCCGTCAAATATGCAGGAATATGATTTCCTGAAGGCTATTGGTGTGAAGGATAAACAGAAGTTCTGGGCGGAGAATGCAGAGATGGTCTCCAAGCAGAATGCAAGCAGCATTCTCTGTTATATGCGCTTAATGCTGGACAAGGCAAGGGCTGCCCATGTCAGCATCAAACGTCAGCAGTTCGTGGACTTTGGAAAAAGCATAGAGCTATACAAAGGCGTGGAGGAGTGGTTCGGCCTGATAAATGAGCTTGGGAAAAAGGCAGGAGTGAATATCGAACACTATATCAACTCCTCCGGCCTCCGGGAGATGATTGAAGGCACACCAATCGCAAAGGAGTTCAAGGAAATCTATGCATGTTCATTCATGTATGAGGACGATGTTGCGGTTTGGCCAGCGGTAGCAGTTGATTTCACGGCAAAAACACAATTCCTTTTTATGATAAACAAAGGGATAAGCAAAGTACGTGACAACGCGAGAGTCAACGAGTACAAGCCAGACGAAGAGCGAGCCGTGCCTTTTCAGCATATGTTGTATTTTGGGGATGGTGAAACCGACATTCCCTGTATGAAATTGGTGAAACAGCAAGGCGGTTGCTCGTTTGCTGTATATAAGCCTCGGAATCCCAAGAAAAAGGCTGCGGCAGAAAAACTGATAAAAGAAAACCGGGTAAACTTTGTATGCCAAGCGGACTATAGTAAGGATTCTGAGATTTATAAGGTAGTGGAGGCCTTAATACACAAAATTAGGTACAACTACGATTTCCGAACTTTGGAAAAGAACAACCACAAAAAGTTTGGAGTGTAAGCGCCTAAATTCTAGTTTATATTATTTGGGGCTAGCCTGAGATATGATGCCTGAGGAAAGAGAGCCCTGAAGGGGCAATATAACATAGCGTAGGGGCTCGCCCCTACATAATAAGACATATCATTTATTTCCACCGCCCCTGTAGGGGGGCTAATAACAAAAAAACATGTCACAATCATTAGCAAAGATATACATCCACCTCGTGTTCTCCATCAAAGGCCGGACGGACACCATCCCCAAGGACCACCTGCCGGAGGTGCACGCATATATAGCAGAGATATTCAATAACCACGGGTGTTCGGCCATACAAGTGGGCGGAACCGCAAACCATGTGCATATCCTGTTCCTCTTGGGCAAGCAAACCAGTTTGTCGGAGATGGTGCGAACCGTGAAATCAAGCACCACACGATGGATTAACGAGAAGACCGGGAGTCCGTTCCATCATTTCGTATGGCAGGACGGGTATGGCGCGTTCAGTGTGAGCAACAGTCACGTGGATGCGGTGGCGGCGTATATCAAGGGGCAGGAGGAGCATCACAAGACGGTGTCGTTCCAGGATGAATACCGCAAGATATGCCAGTTGTATAACGCCGGTCTGGATGAACGGTATGCGTGGGATTAGTTATGAGCCCCTTACAGGGGCGGGATAATTGGAATATGGGCCATTCAGATAGGGCCGAGGCCCTATCCTAATTTATATAGCCCTTTCAGGGCATTGGTGAATGGGGGGGGCATTCACCCAGGGCCAAGACCCTGGTCTCCGTTATATTGCCCTTTCAGGGCATGTCGACCCCGGGGGGGTCAAATAATATAGGGTAGGGTCTCGGCCCTATCAATGGTGAACACCATCCCAATCACCCACCGCCCCTGAAAGGGGCAAATAACAATTATGAGCCCCTTACAGGGGCGGGATTAAAACGGGGGACCCGTTTACGCAGGGCCAAGACCCTGGGCTAGGTTATATTGCCCATTCTGGGCACAACGACCCCAATGGGTTCACTACGGTACTATGAAGGACTTTCCTGATAGAATGACGGCCGAAGAGGCGAGGAGGTTTGGCGAGGATGTGATGAACATCGTTGCTCAGATTCCACGCGGCTCGGTGACGACATACGGACATATCGCACTGCTGGCAGGATGGCCGAGTCATGCGAGAATGGTGGGGCGCACCCTGCGATATACACCGGGAGCCGACAAACTGCCTTGCCACAGGGTGGTGAACAAAGTGGGGCGCACGGCCCCGGGATGGAAGCGGCAGCGGACACTGCTGGAGGATGAGGACGTGACATTCAAAGCCAACGGACACGTGGATATGCAGCGGCATATGTGGGCACCGGAACTAATGGAGAATCCTCAATAGTTCTCGGCCTTTATCTGGAAGTAGCTCTGCGGGTGGTTGCAGGTGGGGCACACCTCAGGCGCCTTTTTGCCGATGACGATGTGGCCGCAGTTGGCACACTGCCTGATAGTTGTTGACGAAGTTGTATGAGAGAATATTCCGACCGACTGAAACGGGAAATGGAACGGTTGCCGGTGGCGGCGATAGCGGGGACGTTGAATGAGACGCTGCGGGATTCCGCGGCGGCAATCGTGACGGCGGCCCCAGGAGCGGGCAAATCCACGCTGCTGCCGCTGACGATGCTTCCTGCCGTTGGCGGCAGAATCATCGTGATGGAACCCCGACGGGTGGCGGCACGCCACATCGCAGCGCGTATGGCGTGGCTCTTGGGAGAAACAACGGGCGAGACGGTGGGCTACAGGATACGTTTTGAGAGCAGGGTGTCCGCGAAGACATGCATCGAGGTGGTGACGGAGGGCGTGCTGACGCGGATGCTGCTCGACGACCCCGCTCTGGAAGGTGTCGCGGCGGTGGTGTTCGACGAGTTTCACGAGCGCAGCCTGAATACCGACGAGGCGTTTGCGCTGACGCGGCAGTGCCAGCAGCTGTTGCGCGACGATCTGCGCATCGTGGTGATGTCGGCCACGATAGATACGGCCGCACTCGTCGGGACCTTGCATTGTCCGGTTTTAGAGAGCGAAGGAAGGATGTTCCCGGTGGAGGTGGTTCATGCAACGGATGAGGATGACGCCTTTAACGTTGTGGAAATGACGGCGAAAACCATCCTGCGGGCACACCGTGAGCACGGGGGCGACATCCTGGCTTTTCTGCCGGGAGTGGGCGAAATCCGCCGCGTGGAAGAACTGCTCTCCGGCAGCCTCGCCGGTACGAAGATATACCCGTTGTACGGACTGTTGTCCAACGACGAACAGGCAAGGGCCATCGCCCCGTGTGAACCTGGAGCAAGGAAGGTGGTGCTGGCAACGCCGATAGCCGAGACCTCGCTCACGATTGAGGGCGTGCGCGTGGTGGTTGACAGCGGATTGTGCCGCAAAATGGTCTATGATGCACGCAGCGGCCTGAACCGTCTGGAGACGGTGCGCATCTCGACGGATATGGCGATGCAGCGCACGGGACGCGCCGGACGTGTGGCTCCGGGCGTGTGCTACCGGCTGTGGAGCAAGGGAACGGAGGCGCGTATGGAGCCGGTGCGCAGGCCGGAGATTCTGGATGCCGACCTCACGACGTTGACGCTCGATGTTGCCATCTGGGGCGAGTGTGAGGCGGAGCGCCTGCCGTGGTTGACGCCGCCCCCGAAGTTGTCCGTCGTCCGGGCACGCACGCTGCTGCAATCGCTTGGCGCATTGGACGGGGAGGGGAGAGTGACGCCGCAGGGAAAGGCACTGGCCCAACTGCCCTGCCATCCGCGCATCGCCCGTATGCTTCTTATGGCGGAAGACCTTGAAAGCAAGGCTCTTGCTGCAGATATTGCTGCCGTCCTGGAAGAAAAAGACCCGCTGGCCGGGGAGGGAGGCATCTCGCTGTCCACCCGTCTCGATGCTCTGCGGCGTGAACGGCAAACCGAACGGGGAGGACGCTGGAGCCGCGTCATCAGGACAGCCCGCCAATATGCCGGGATGATTCGGGCCCGGGAGATGAACGATGCGGTGAATCCTTATGATGTCGGTGCGCTCCTGGCCTCTGCCTATCCCGAGCGCATCGGTAAAAAGTGGAAGGAAGGCGTGGGGGTGTATCAGTTGTCGAGCGGCGCCCTGGTATCTGTAGAAGGCACGGGGGCAGCCAATTCTTCATTTTTCACTCTTCAATCTTCGCTGAATGCTGAGTGGATAGTCGTCGCCTCGATGCACAGCAGGCAGGGCGGAGTGGGGAAGGTGTTTTTGGCGGACGCTGTTGACCCGGACGACCTGCAACCCTATGCCTCCTGGCGCGACAATATCTGTTGGGACGGTAAGAGCGGCACTGTTGTGGCCCGTCGCGAGTGTCGCGTGGGCGCCATCCTGATGGCATCAAAACCGCTGACGGGCGATTGCCATGAGGAAGTGCTGCGCATTGTCTGTGAGGCCATTGTGAGAGATGGCGCTTCGATGCTTGATTTCTCCGAGGAGGTGCAGAACCTGCAGCGGCGCATTGCCTTTGTTGCCGCCCGTCATCCCGGGATGGGACTGCCCTCCGTGGACCATGCGGCACTCTGTCAGAGCGCTCCCGAATGGGGGCCATTCTTCATAGGAACAGCTGCAACGACGGCGGAACTCAAGAAAATAGACCTCAGGGAGGTCATTTGGAGTCGTCTCAGTTACGAGCAGCAGCAGGAGGTGGACCGTCTGGCTCCGACCCACATCACCGTCCCCACCGGCAGTCGCATCCGTGTGGAGTATCGTGAGGGCGCCGAGGTCCCGGTGGTGCGCGTCCGTCTGCAGGAGTGCTTCGGGCTCATTGATACTCCGCTGGTTGACGGTAATCCCGTGTTGATGGAACTCCTCTCGCCGGGCTTCAAGCCCGTGCAGCTCACCAGTGACCTCCGCAGTTTCTGGCAGACGACCTACTTCGACGTGCGCAAGGAGTTGCGTCGCCGTTACCCCAAACACTCATGGCCCGACAAACCGCTGGAAGCCGAACCCGTGAGGGGCGTGAAGCGGAAACAGCCCTGAGGAGATTGGGGTCGAGCACATCCGGAATTGGCCAACTGTGTGCGGGCATGGTGACGTATCGCCGAAGCCTGAAAAAGAAATTCTTGATGTCTGTCACGTTGGCGCTATTTTTTTCGTGAAAACATAACTCTTTCTGTCGAGGAGAGTAACACCTGCGCCCGTTTTTGGCGTCTATGGAAACGAAATGAGAACGTTAATCAAAAAATTTATATTTTTTTAATAGAATCTCCCTGTTTTTTTTGTACCTTTGCGCGCTAGGTGTTATAACTGTATGATAAAAAATCTCAGAAGAATCACGTATTTAGATGTAGCAAAAGCATTTGCTATGTACTTGGTGGTTTTTGGCCATATTTTAGTGGAATATAAAGCTAAAGGATTCTCAGAGTCCGTCGGGCAAATTATTTATTCGTTTCATACTGCTTTGTTCATGTTTCTGAGCGGTTACTTTTTTCAAAACACTTTAAAGAGAGATTTTAAAACTCTTTGCGTTGACAAATCCAGACAGTTACTGCTTCCATATATCAGTTGGAGCATTATATGCTTGTTTGTTTTGGAAATCCCATTTTCATCCACAGGTGCAATGGGTTGTTTATCTGCTTTTGTGAAGGGTGGTTTTCTTCATTACTACTGGTATTTAAAGGTTTTATTTATTTACATTATAGCAACGTGGTTGTCTGTCAAGGCTGTGCGGAACATTTGGATAGGGGCTCTGCTCGTGTTATCGTTCTTTATCATCATGCCCGACTTTTCCACCTCAAGCGTTTTCATACCCTTTTTTGTGGCCGGTTTTTTGCTGCGTCCTCTAATCGAAAAATCTGAGAGTTGGTGGGCAGTTTTGGCCACGAGCATTATATTGTGTGTGTTGTATTTCTTTTGGAGCCCGAATTATAATTATACAGAACGAAACAATGAAATTATCCCCTATGTAGTAAGAACGTCAATAGGCATTTGCTGGTCTGTGGATTGTTGTCTTGTTTTAAAAAAGATAGAGAACAGATTTTACAATAACAAGACTATTAACTTTTGGGCGCATATAGGAGAGAATACATTGGGAATATATGTCTGTCACGATCTGTTCTATCGGGGATTTGTCGGAATAATTTACAAGAGCGTAGCTGATGAGAATAATTTGTTGCATAACTTCCTTTTCTCCGTTGTCGTTTTCTCATTGAGTTATATGCTTATCAGATGTATAAAAAAGAAAAACCGTTTAGCCCTTGTCTTGTTGGGAGAAAAACCAAAAGTGTAGCAGTGTTGATGATGCGGACGCAATAGAAATGACAACAGAAAATGAATCACGAGAACTATTTATTGAAAATTTTATGTCTCTTTGACGGATATATTTTAGTTTTTTTTGTACCTTTGTGTATTAAAAATATATACGTTAGGATTGCTTAACTTTTTCCTTTTCTTTTGTGTGGCAAATAAGAAGAATGTAAAATAGCAATTATAACGTTAGCATAAATAAGAAAATTAAAACAGAGTGGAATAGGGTGGCGGCACTTGGAACTAATATGCATAGGGCAAAAAACAACAGGTTTTTAAAAGATTCCTTTTGGGCCTTGTTCGGCAATGTGGCGAACAAAGGGTTGGCTTTGCTTGCAGGTATCCTAATCGCCCGATTTTTGGGCGTGGAGACCTATGGGGAATACGGCATGATACGCACCACACTGCTGTATATCGCCGTGTTCTCCACATTCGGCCTGGGATTCACCGTGACAAAATTTGCCGCACAGGCAGAAGGAAACGACAAGATACGGGCCATCGTGCGGGCTGCTATGACCATATCGTTGGTGTTCAGCGGCATGATGGCTCTGATGGTTATCATCTTCGCACATCCCCTAGCCGTGTTCCTGGAGGCGCCGGAGATTGACTCCACGTTGCGCTTGACGGCTATAACTATAGTGTTCAATTCTTTGGTGACGGTACAAAATGGTGTGCTGGCAGGCTTGAAACAGTTCAAGAAGAATGCGGAGATCAACGTTATCTCTGGAATCGTTACCTTTATCGCTACAGTCGGCCTGACCTACTATTATCATTTGAACGGTGCTGTAATGGCTCTGCTCATTGCCAATGTGGTGAACTGCTTTCTGAACCAGATTGTCATTCATCGGCTTACCCGTGGCGCTCACCAAAGCAGTGCGTCCATTATCAGCATGATGCGACAACAACTTCGATTCTCCACGCCAATTGCCGTGCAGGAATTGGCATTTTCTGTATCCTTTTGGGTAGGCAACCTGTTGCTGATAAAGTTGTCAAATTATTCTGAGCTTGGACTCCATGCCGCGGCAAGCCAATGGGCTGGGGCGGTGTTATTTATTCCCGGAGTGCTGCAAAACGTGATTCTTTCTTATCTGTCCAAAAACGTCAACGAACAGGTGTCTCATGACATTTTATTGAAACGGATGTTGCTAATTAATTTTGCTACGGCTTTTGTCCCGTTTTTAATTATATTGTCCATGTCACCATTCATCGTTTACTTTTACGGACCAAATTTCCACGGATTGACGATAGTGCTCAATATTTCGGTGGCAGCAACTGTAGTGAGATGCTTGGTGCAAGTCTATATTCAAGAGTATATAGCTCAAGGGCGTACTTGGGAACTGTGTTTTATCCGTTTGAGCAGGGATGTTGTCAGTGTCATGATGGCCTATTATTTGATTACCAATACCTACGACTCGGCTGCCGCTTTGTATAATTTGTCTTATTTAGTCGCCAGCATATTGTGTCTGGTGGCATTGAGTTCCCGTCATAAAATGCAATCTATATGATAAGATTTATAAAAAAATCCATTCGCTATCTGTATAGAGAAGTTATCCTCTATGCATTGTGGTATTTCTCATCATATTTTCCTCTGTTTGCGCAAATTATGATAAGGGTGAGGCCGGTGATTTGGAGATGGATGGGAGCATCTGTCGGGAAGAATGCGGTGATCAGTTACGGAGTGTATCTTGACGTCCCGGGAATGAAAAGACTGAAAATAGGGGAGAATGCCTTAATCAGTCCGGAAACTTTGTTCTTTTTCCACAGAAGAGACCTTCGCCAATACTATCAGGGCATGAATGCGCATGATATTCCCATGAAGGAATTTTATACTACGATAGGCGACAATGTTCAGATTGGCATGCGTGCCATGATTATGCCTGGCGTGACTATCGGTGATGGAGCCGTGGTTGGTGCAAATTCGATTGTGACAAAAGATGTTCCTCCATACACCATTGTTGCGGGACAGCCAGCAAAAGTAATAAAATACGTGCAGAAGAGAGATGAAGTCGATAATATTGGTGATAGAAAGTGAAATCCAGGATTGTCCGTCTCACTGGAAACTGTTTGTAGCGAAGCATCTTGCAAACGTTTCCCGAGAGGCAGCAGTGCGGGTAGTCCTTGTAGACGTGAAGCAACGTTTGCAGGAGGACAGTCTTCCCGTTCGCTTTCATTTCAGGCTTGAAGCCAAAGCAAGCAGACTGAATCAAGGGAATTATTTGCCCTCCAAAGATACCATTATCAGCAAAGCATCAGTAAAAGACGAGGACTTGATAGTCAACCTATCCAGTTTGTCGCTGGGTGAACTTCGAAAGATATTTCCAAAAAACATCATTTGGACGTTATGTTATAAAGGTCACCCCCTGCAGGCCTTTACACATATCGGTGAGCAGGAAATTGTTTGCGGGAAGGCTACTGTGGACATAGAATTGGTGGAGTCTGTGCCAGGAACGGAAACTGTATGCATAGATGTTGCCAGGCACAACCCTCACTACTCGGCCGTGAGAAACTTCCAGAATGCCGTGTATTCTTTGCATCTTCTGATTTTGAAGAATATCAGAAAGAGAACCACGGCAAATGAGATTAGAAAAGCAGACAAAAGCGGGGGAAGCTATATTTTAAGCTACCTGGCTGCCTTTTACAAGCATGTCTTCATGCTGCATTGGAGGAGCGTGCTGGCTCGAATCAATCCTAATTGGTATGGTGAGCAATGGACAGTCGGTATATCTAGGGGGCAATTTCTGGAAAAGGGCGTGAAAGATTTGGTGGTGCATCCCGTCCCCAAAGGGGAATTTTGGGCCGATCCGTTCCTTTACCGAAATCCCCGAGACAAGAAGCTATATCTCATGGTGGAGCGTTTCCCGTTCAGGGAACGCAAGGGTGTCATTGCCTGCGGAGAGGTTGATGACGAGTTACATATCCACAAGATGCACGATATTCTAGTAAAACCGTATCATCTATCGTATCCTCATCTTATAGAAGAGGACGGTAAACTCTATATGATGCCCGAAAGCAGCGCTAATAACAGATTGGAGATATATGTCTGCGTTGAGTTTCCCAATCAATGGCAGCTATATGCCGTCGGTATGCAGGGTCAAAGTGTGACGGACACGGTGTATTATAAGGATAAGAATGGAGACCGGTGGTTGTTCACCACAGAATCTGATTCGGATGCAGTGATGCACTGCACCGTGATGAATATTTATAAGATTGACTCGTTGGCATTGAACGAGGTGACGCCGCATAAGCAGAATCCGATTATCATAGACTCTTCCTATGCCAGAAACGGCGGACGTATTTTTGAAAGAAACGGCAACATTTACCGTGTGGCCCAAAACAACACGTTTGGTGAGTATGGGCATGGGGTCAGCTTGAGGCAAATAGTAAAACTGGATATCAACAATTATGAGGAGTCGGAAATAGTAAGAATAGATGGTGCGGATATCCCGGAATTCCGATATAACCATCAAATGTGTCAAATCAATGACGCTTTTGTGCTCGACTTGAGGAAATAACTTTATGCTATCAGCACTTATATATTTTTACTCATTTGCTTTCTTGAGTTACATAGCCAAGAACTCGATAAAGATACCCAAAAAGAGAGTGCGCTTTGAAGTCATCGCATGCTTCATAATGCTCTTTGGCTTCTTTGGATTCCGAGATTTGCCAGCACTCAATGATACATCCCATTATTATGAACATATTGAGAATGTTCTTCGATATGGAGATATATCGTTCTCAAATATATTAAAATACGATATATACGAAAGATTCTCTGTGGGATACCAGGTGTATGAACGCTTCATCGGAACTGTGTTCGGCCACCCCTATATGATAATATGTATATCTGCCTTAATTACAACTATATCCTTTTTATATTTTGCCAAAGCCCATACGGAAAAAGTTTCGTTTCTTATATTTATGTGTCTGACGACATTTATGATGAATGTTTACAGTGGCATCAGACAGGGCTTGGCAACATGTATCTTCCTTTTTGCACTGATTTTTCTGGAAAGGGGAAGGACTCTGGTGTTTTCTGTCTTGGTGTTTTTGGCATATATGTTTCATCCCTCTGCCATTATTCTGTTTATACTGCCTATTCTTCAGAGAATTCCGCTCAATAAATTGACCATCTTGTTGACGGTGCTTGCAACATTAGCTGCCATCATTGGTATTGACTATTTGGTGGGTCTTACAGGTTTGAGTGAAACGGACTATTTTGATTATAACATGGAGAGAGAGTCGTTGCCACTTGGCAGTGTGTTGAATTCAATGGTACTTCTCTTTTTTATTGTTGTCGCCTACAGAATCAAAGTTAGATCATCAATAAAAGATAATGCCACGATATCTCTTTTCTGGTGGATTTCTTTGTTGGATTTATTTTTCAGCGTGCTTGACAGCCAATTCCCCATATTAGCTCGTTTCTGTATATATTTCAATATTATAGTGTTTGCGTTGTTCCTGTATTATGTCGGTCAGATTAGGAACTATAAGACGCGGAAATTTATTATTATGTCGGTGGTATGTTTACTAATGCTCCGTATATGGGTGGTGTTAGAATTTAAGCCCGAGTGGTATCATTTGGAACCCTATTCATTTTACGATTTCAGCATAAAAGTGCATGACACCCGATTCGGATATTAAACCTATGAAGACGAAAATAGCCATATTGTACATCTGCACCGGAAAGTACCACATCTTCTTCCGGGACTTCTACGAGTCCTGCGAGAGGTATTTTATGCCAGAGGCGGAAAAGACATATTTTGTGTTTTCCGACCATAGGGAGTTGGCAGATTACAGGAATGTGCGTTTCACCCACAAAGAGTGTGAAGGGTTTCCTAACGATTCTCTGTTCCGCTTCAGAACCTTCTTGACTAAAGAGGAGGAACTGCAGGCGTATGATTATATCTTCTTTTTCAATTCCAATATGAAGTTCGTAGCCCCTGTGGACAAGGCTGTTTTGCCAGGGGATAAGGACGGAAATCTTTGCTGTTTGGACGCCGACTTTGATAAATTCTATCCCCACCCCAGTTTCTATCCTTATGAACGCAGGAAAGAATCACGGGCCTATGTGCCAAGAGGCTTGAAAGAGTATCGCTACTATCATGCTGGGGTCAACGGCGGCCGAGCCAAGGAATATCTCAAGATGTGCAGAGCATTGAGGGAAACAATTGATCGGGACTATCAGAACGGAATTGTGGCTCTGTATCATGACGAATCGCACGTGAACAAGTTTTTCTCGGAGCACCCTTGTTTAAAATTGCACAGTGAGTATGGAGTTCCGGAAGGCTCTCCGAATGAGAAAGATGCAAAACTTATCATTGTAGACAAAACCAAATACAGCGATTATTTTAACAAGGGACGATCAACATCGCTGTGGGGTAAGGTAAAGAAAGTGTTCTGGCTGGCAGGACATATTATCAGATGGTATATTTAGAATCATGGTAGGATGAAAATAGTCAATATCATAGGAGGTCTCGGAAACCAGATGTTTCAATACGCATTTGCGGTGGCATTGCGGAAGAAATATTCGGATGAGGTTGTATATGTGGATACTCAGCACTACAGGAATGCGTTCATCAAAGTATACCACGGCAATGACTTCTATCATAACGGCTATGAAATAAATAAAGTGTTCCCCAATGCCAGTATTAATGTGGCTGGGGCGTGGAATCTGATGAAGGTGTCCTACTATATCCCCAATCAAGTGCTGGCCCGTGCCGTGAGGCGGTTGCTGCCTAAACGACGGACGGAATTCGTAGCCGATCAGCAGCCCTACGTATTTCTGCCGGAGGCGCTGAAGGTGAAGGGCGACTGCTACTACGACGGCTACTGGATGTCGCCAAAGTATTTTGACGGCTGTCGCGATGAGATTCTCCGGGAATTCGCGTTTCGCTCATTGGACACGGAGGAGAATATGGTGCTGCAGCCCATGCTGCTTCAGGAAAACTCGGTTGCCGTCCATGTCCGCAGGGGAGATTACGTGGGTGCTGCCACCCTGGGTGGTATCTGCACTCTCAACTACTATCGTAACGCCATACGTGAGGTAAGAAAGGCCGTCAGTGAACCGGTATTCTTCATCTTCTCCGATGACCAGGAGTGGTGTCGGGAGAACCTGAAAGATGAATTGGGCGGTAATCGGGTGATATACGTTGAGCATAATAAAGGGACGGACAGCTATCGCGACATGCAACTGATGTCCATGGCCAGATGCAACATCCTGGCTAACAGCTCATTCTCATGGTGGAGTGCGTATTTGAATCGGCGCAAAGACCACATGGCATTGTGTCCCGACAAATGGCATAACACGATGGCTTACGAAGACCATTATGTGGACGAATGGATAAAAATATCGACAAAATGACGGAATACAGATTTGCCAGAGAAGACGATCTTCTGCAGGTGGCCCGAATACATAAGGATCAATTTCCAACACATTACTTGGGGCAGTTCTCAATTGCACTGCTGGGAGCATTCTACCGAAACCTCTTAGAGGCCGGACATCTGTTCGTTGTGGCCGTAGAAGAAGGAGTGGTGCGAGGTTTTGTGCTGGGTGGTGAATGGAAGAAGATTTCTCAGAGTTTGCACGAATTTATGAAAAAGAATCTGATTCGCAGTCTGATAGAATCCTCGATTCGCCCTAAAACATGGAAGCAGAGTCTGGAAAAGCTGATGTCGCTATTCGGCAGGAAAGAGATTGATCCCAATAACTTGGACAATATAGAGACCCACACTCTGCTTTCCATCGCAACCAATAGGGCATCTCAAGGCCAAGGTATAGGCTCCGGGTTGGTGGCTGCATTTGACAAAGAGATGAGAAAAATGTGCAATCGGTATTATCTCTCGGTGCAGGATACCAATGTTCGGGCCATTGCCTTCTACAAAAAGGCCGGTTTCGTGGAGGCTTACAGATGCGAGGGCGAGATACAAATGATAAAAACACTGTGAGGCATGCAGCATAAAATAGCCGTCATCATGTCGCTGTACCGGAGCGATGAACTCAGGTTCGTTAAGCTGGCCGTCGAGAGCGTGTTGAATCAAAGTTGTCAGGACTTTGACTTCTACATTCAGTGCGACGGCCCTGTGCAGCAGGACGTGGACGGCTACCTTTCCGCATTGGACGATGAACGGCTTCATATCAGCAGAAGGGAAGAGAACAGAGGTTTGGCCCGTTCGCTTAATGAACTGCTTGACACCGTAATGCCCAAGGGCTATGAATACATCGCCCGTATGGATGCTGATGACATCTCCATGCCAGAGCGATTCGAAAAGCAGATGGCGTACATGGCATCGCATCCCGATGTGGAATGTCTGGGCACATGGGCCGTGGAAATCAATGCGGACGGCAGCGAATATTACCGCAAGCAGATGCCCGAAACCCATGAGGGCTGCAACGAGCAGTTTATGATCAGAGACTGCGTGATTCACCCGACGGTGGTGTTGCGCAGGAGTTATATAGAAAAAGCCGGCCGTTATCCCACGGACACCTATTATGCCGAGGACACCATGATGTGGGCTCAGGGGTTTGCTGCCGGTTGCCGCTTTGCCAACGTGCCGGAATATTTGTATCAGTTCCGTCTGAACGACGATTTCTTCAACCGTCGTCGCGGGTGGAAGCATGCCAAGGGTATCCTGACGCTGCGGTGGAGGGTGAACCGGATGCTGCATTACCCGACAAAGGCCTATCTGTATGCCATAGCCTATGCCGTGGCTAAGATGATGCCGACGAAGGTGTTGAATATGATATACAAAACAGCAAGATAAAAAACAAAAATACAAAAAAACTATAGCATGAAATTCAAAAACATTCCCTTTGCGCCTCCCGATATGAGTGAGGCAGAGGTGGAGCAGGTAGCAGAAGCCCTGCGCTCAGGATGGATTACCACAGGACCCAAGACAAAAGAGTTCGAGAGCCAGATCGCCGCATATGTGGGGACCCGGAAAGCCGTATGCCTCAACAGTTGCACAGCAGCCATGGAGATGGCTCTGCGCCTGGTGGGCGTGGGGCCCGATGACGAGGTGATCATCCCGGCCTACACCTACACCGCCACGGCATCGGTGGTGGACCATGTGGGCTGCAAGCTGGTGATGGTGGACTCGCAGAAAGACAAGGTGGAGATGGACTACGACCAGTTGGCCGACGCCATAACGGAGCACACCAAGGTGATCTGTCCGGTGGACCTGGGCGGCGTGATGTGCGACTACGACCGCATTTTTGAGATAGTGGAAGCCAAGAAGCACCTGTTCCGTCCGACGAACGAGATACAAAGGAGGATAGGCAGAGTGGTGATCGCCGCAGACGATGCGCACGGCTTGGGTGCCACTTGGCACGGGAAGACGGCCGGCAGCATAGCAGACTTCACCTCGTTCAGTTTCCATGCCGTGAAGAACCTGACCACCGCAGAGGGCGGAGCACTGGTGTGGAAACTGCCCTTCGGAGCGGAGCAAGTGCAGGATCCGTGGTTTAAGACGCAGGACTACTTCCCGACAGTGCCGAGGCGCGAGGGGGAGACTTGGGACGAGATGCTCTACCGCATTTCGCAGTTGCTGTCGCTCCACGGGCAGAACAAAGATGCGCTGGCCAAGACACAACTGGGCGCATGGGAGTACGACATCATCGGGCCCTGGTACAAATGTAACATGACGGACATCATGGCTGCAGTTGGTCTGGCGCAGCTGAGCCGCTATCCCGGGATGCTGGAGAGGCGCCGCGAGATCATTAATCGCTACAATAAGGCGATAGATGAGCTTAACCTTAACCTTGACCTTGACCGGAAAGTGGTTTATCTCAATCACTACGGGGAGGACTTTGCCAGCAACGGACACCTCTACATCACGCGACTGCTCGGGCGCACCGACCAAGAGCGCAGGGACGTTATCGTGAAGATGGCGGAGCGCGGCATAGCGACCAACGTGCACTACAAGCCGCTGCCCATGATGACAGCCTACAAAGCGCTGGGTTTCGACATCAAGGACTATCCGAACGCCTACCGTCTGTATGAGAACGAGGTGACCCTGCCGCTCTACACCAAGCTCACGGACGAGGATGTGGAGTATGTGATAACCAACTTCTGCGAAATCGTCTCGAAGCTGTAAACATTAACATTAACGTTGACCTTAACTGATGGGACCAAGGAACTTTAGGGAGTACCCTGTATGGAATGAGGCGGTCGATTATGCGACCTACGTTTATGAGGTTACAAGTCAGATGCCTTGGTTTGAAAAGAAGGGGCTGTGTGACCAACTACAAAGGGCTGCTGTCTCTATCAGTTCTAACATAACTGAGGGTGCTGCTCGTTCAACTGATGCAGACTTTGCTCACTTCCTTGATTTCGCATTGGGTTCTGCATTTGAAGTTGAAACTCAGTTGAAGATTTCAAAGAACGTGGGATATTTTAAAAACCTTGACACAGACCTTGACGTTAACTTTCGGGAGTTAATGAATAGGATTCATAGTATTGAGAGGCAATTAAACGCGTTAATATCTTCAATCCGTAAAGGTTAAAGTCAAAGTGATGGTTGAAAACAGTTAACGTTAAGGTTAAAGTCAAGGTTGATTTATGAAAAGGATTTTCGATATAGTAGCGAGCGGATTGGGACTGATTTTGCTGAGCCCGGTGTTTGTGCTGCTGGCGGTGTGGATCAAGCTGGACAGCAAGGGGCCCGTGTTCTACCGGCAGGTGAGGGTGGGCTACAAGAACAGGGACTTCCGCATCTTCAAATTCCGTTCGATGAGGATGGGGGCTGACAATGGCAGTCTGGTGACCATCGGCGGACGGGATCCGCGCGTGACGCGCTCAGGATACTTCATCCGAAAATTTAAGCTGGACGAACTGCCCCAGCTCATCAATGTGCTCACAGGCGACATGAGCCTGGTGGGGCCGCGCCCCGAGGTGCGCCACTATGTGGACTACTGGACTCCCGAACAGATGCACGTGCTCGACGTGAGGCCCGGTATCACCGACCCCGCCTCCATCAAGTTCCGTAATGAGAACGAACTGATGGAGCAGGTCGAAGACCCCGAGAAATACTATATCGAGGTCATCATGCAGGAAAAAATCAAGCTGTATCTGGAATACGTCGAGAAACAGGGCTTCTGGTATGACCTTGGGCTGATATTCAAGACGTTCTTCGTGATTGCGAGGCGATAACGATAACCTTAACCTTGACCTTAACCTTGACGTTGATTGGGCGATGAGCAATACAGAGAAAGCATTCTTTGAACTGGTGAGCGCCGGGCTGTGGGAGAAAGAGGCTCATCTGGCGCCTTGCGGTCAGGTGGACTATGCCAAAGTGCTGAAGATGGCACGGGAGCAGAGCGTCGTGGGGCTCATGGCTGCGGGACTGGGGCAAGTCACGGATGTGAAAACGCCTCACGGCTTGGCGTTAAAAATGGTGAGCAAGACTCTCGGCCAGGAACAACATAACAGGGCGAAGAATGTTTTCGTCAATGAGCTGATGGACGAGTTGGAGAGAGAGGGCATCCGCGCCGTAATGGTGAAAGGACAGGGGCTCGCACAATGCTACGAGAGGCCGCTGTGGCGCGCCTCGGGCGACATAGACCTCTATATGGATAAGGATGACTTCCAAAAGGCCAAGACGTTCTTCCGGCCCCGTGTGGACAAGTTTGACCCGGACGACGACTACGCCAAGCACATCAACATGACCTACAAAGGCTGGGTGGTGGAGATTCATGCCAACCAGTATTGCGCGCTGTCGCCGCGCATCAACAAAGTGCTGGACGAGGTGCATCGGGATATATTCTATGGCGGTGGCGTGAGAACCTGGGATAATGGCGGCAAAATCATCACTCTGCCCTCTGTGGACAACGACGCTATATTGGTCTTTACACACTTCTTCAACCACTTCTACCGCGGCGGGATTGGGCTGAGGCAGATATGCGACTGGTGCAGACTGCTCTACACCTACAGGGAGTCACTGAATTACGAATTGCTGGAATCACGGATTCGACAGATGGGGCTGATGACGGAGTGGAAAGCGTTCTATCATCTGGCATGCAAGTATTTGGGCATGCCGGATTATGAGTCATGGTTAATGGTTCATGATTCAGGGTTGGATAGGAAGGCCGATCGGATTATGGACTTCATCATGGAGGTGGGGAACTTCGGCCACAACAGAGATACGTCCTACTACGGGAAGTATCCGTTCGTGGTCAGGAAGGCCATCTCCTTCGGCGTCAGGATGAAGGACGCACTGCGGCATGCGAGGATATTCCCGTTGGACTCTCTAAGGTTCATGCTCAACATGATGCGCTACAGCTTCAGGGCCGTCTCGCATGGAGAGTGACGGATGGTTAAGGGTTCATGGTTCATGGTTCATGGTTAATTTTAGCTCAGGGTAGACTCCGCTGGGCTCGTCCCCATCGCTAAAGCGAAGGACACGGTTCATGGTCACATACGGTTCATGGCAACTAAGGGTTAATGGTTCATGATTAATGGTTCACGGTTCATGGTTCATGGTTCACGATTCACGGTGAAGGGTTAAATAACAATGGAAGGGAAGAAAAGCTATTATAAGAAGCCGTATAAGGCAACAGAGAAGAAAGCAGAGTATAAGCCAAAAAGAGGGAAGTTAGCTCCTTTGATGCCCGAAGAGGATAAACAGAAGGCTGGGATTCATGAGTTATCATACGATTTTGGATGCAGAATAACCAGGCTATTTCAATATCTGACAGAGGATTCTGAATATAAGGAGTATGTAATCTCAAAGCAAATATACAGAAGTGGAACGTCTGTAGGAGCGAATGTCAGAGAAAGTAAGCACGCACAGAGTGATGCAGACTTCCTGAGTAAGATGTCTATAGCATATAAAGAAGCTGACGAGACGGATTTTTGGCTCAATCTGTTGCATGACAATGGTTATCTCAATGAAGAACAATTTGTATCATTGAACCATGATTTGAAACGAATTTTAAAGGTTCTTACTTCTATTGTAAAGACTCTGAGGGCAAAGATGGGCTTAGAGAAAGTAACCGTGAACCGTGAACCATGAACCGTGAACCAATAATGGTATGAGTCAAGAAGAGAAGTGGCGGCATTTTTTTGTTTGTTCTGTGCAAAAATAATTCCGATAATCGCTTGCCGTATGAAAAAAAATTAATATATTTGCAACGGAATTGCTGATAAAGGCAGTCGATAGCATGAAAAACGGGATAATGAATATCTTCGGATTTGACGCGGCACAGCACAGGGTGCGCACGGAGATCTATGCCGGCATCACCACCTTTCTCACCATGGCCTATATCCTGGCCGTGAACCCCAGCA
>JAEEGG010006103.1_pt1 | contig 28359 bp, 18 predicted proteins | sample 9134161 | NCBI WGS metagenome assembly JAEEGG01 (sample SAMN16246543, study PRJNA631951) | gut metagenome | biome: gut microbiome; feature: rumen; material: CR-attached | host: Bos | place: Iran: Karaj | collected 2018-10 | reverse complement strand
GTCGTGGTGGTGTATCTGGTGCCGGAAGTCCGCGTCGTAGTGCACCACCATGACGGTGAAGTCGCTCTTGGTGGGTGAAAGGCCGTGACCCGAGAAGAAGGCGTCCTTCCCTAGGTCGAGGTACTCCATGATGACAGCGTTGTTGACGTGCCCCATTTGGTCCACGTCGTTGAAACGAATCTGTATCGGTGTTGTGTGCATGGTTTATTGTTTTTTTAGCGAAAAGAAGTATTCGAGTCCACCTTCAGGGCGATTTTTAGCGTAAATCTCGCCGCCGTGGAAAAGGACAGCATGTTTAACAATGCTGAGGCCAAGGCCGGTGCCGCCGTTCTGGCGCGAACGGCCTTCGTCGATGCGCACAAAACGGTCGAAAAGGCGTGAGAGATATTCATCAGCCACACCCTTGCCTGTATCATAATAATGTATATAGTAGAAGCCAGAAGTCGGAGGTCGGAGGTCGGAGGTACGGATAGGCTCATACGTCTCAAGCACGATGGACACACCCTCTCCTGCATAAGATATCGAGTTCTCCACCAGATTGCGGAAGATGCAGTAGAGCAGTTCTCTGTTGCCATTCATCGGCATGGAAGGCAGATGGTTGGAGACGGTGATGCCGACAGTAACCGCCTTGTCGGCCAAATCGCCGATAGCCTCACGTGCCACCTCTGCCGCATCGACTGCAGTATGGGGAAACAGGTCGGCACTCTCCTCCAACTTGTTGATGATGGAGACGTCCTGAATGAGATCCGAGAGTCGCAGCGTCTGACTATAACTACGCTGCAGGTAGTGACGACGACGCTCGTCGTCCACGGGCTTGTCTCCGAGCAGTATTTCCAAATATCCACGGATAGAACTGACAGGAGTCTTCAACTCGTGGGCAATATTCGAAGTCATCTCCTGCTTCAGCTGACGGTTGCGACGCTCGGCTTCCGTGGCCTCGCAGCGCAACCGGTTGGCCTCGTCGGCCATCTGTCGCAGACGCTTGTTCTTGCGCATCAGGCGGAGGTACAAAACCAAGATTACTATTACCAGAATAAGTAATACGACATCAGACCAGTCCATAGCCAAACCCTGTTTTGTTCACAATCCGTTGTCCTTCGGAGCCAAGTTTCTTGCGCAAACGCGCGATATGGACATCCACACTCCGCTCACCGACCAACGTGTCTCCCGGCCAAACAGCCGCCAGGATTTCCTCTCTTGTAAAGAACCGGCCAGGCTGCTGCTGGAAGAGTTCAAGGATGAGGTGTTCACGCTTGGTAAGATTGTCCGGCACCTCCGGGGCTTCCTGTGCATCCTGAACAGGCCGAGTGCGGCGCAACACCGCTTTCACCCGCGCAAGCACAGTGTCGAACGAGAAAGGCTTGGTGATATAATCGTCGGCTCCTACCTCAAATCCCTGCAGCTGGTCTTCGTGAGAATCCTTGGCCGTCAAGAAAATGATGGGCGTTTGGTCACCTTGTGCACGCAGCGTTCCCGCCAACTCATAGCCCGACATACGATCCATCATAACATCGAGCAGTATCAATTGGAAATTGGCAAGCGGCAGGTGGTAGGAGGCAAGGACCTCCTCTGCACTCTGTGCCGTTTCCACCTCGAAGCCTTCCGACTCCAAATTGAAGCGTAGAATCTCACACAGATCCTCCTCGTCGTCAACCACTAATATTCTGCTCATCATCTCATCACCTCTATCAATCCGTTACGTTTCACCGATCCATATTCGCCTTTGGCGGAGAACCTGTAGTAATAGGTACCGTCCGGACTACGAGTGGCATTGGGATCCCAGAACTGGTCGGCATGGCGTATATTCTTCACATGGTAGACCTGAGCACCAGTACGGTCGTAAATCCACAACTCATTCATCGAGTAGTTGCCAAACTCGATAAGGTTCACTATCACCCACGTATCATTCGTCCCATCCCCGTTGGGGGTCACCAGATTGGGGAACTGCAGGTAGTCGTTGGTGATGGTGACGATATGTTCTATCGAGTCAATACAGGTGTGCGTGAAAGCCTCATATACCATCGCATTATGCAGCGACGTATCGACCCATTGGACGGTATCGACCCGGAACGAATCAACCGTATGCGACCACATGGAAATCAGTCGCACGGTATAGTCTCCCACCATATTGTCACCATCCTCACCCCAATGATAGAAGGGGTTGGTCTCAGTCGTTGTGTCGAAAGCGCCACCCTCTATCTGCTGTATGCGCCACAAGTAATCCACCGTGTCGGGCCATGTGATATTCTCGAACTGCACCTCGGGGTTATGCATGGCCGGCAAGTCGGGATGCCACTGGAAATCGGGCTTCGCACTCTGGAATACGAAGAGTGGCCACCCCACGGTATCATAGCATCCCAGCGTGTCGGTGACTATCAAGTTGACATAAGCCAACATCGAGACTTGGCCTGTGTCTATGCTCAAGGTAATGGAAGAGTCGACCGAGACGAGCACCGTATCGGCCATGTATACCGCCCAGTTCCACGCGGCGGCGCCGAGGGTGCTGTCACGCAGTTCTAGCACCGTCGGGTCACAACTCTTCAGCACGCTGTCGGGCATCTGCCAGTCAGTGCTGTCGAAACGATAGATTTGGTACAGATGGTAACTGCTGTCACGCTCCAACAATGTGACATGCACTAGACTGTCGCAGTTCTGACGAGTCTGGAACAAGGCATCGAATGCCGTAGGTCCGCCGTAATCCACACCCAAATACACGAACGGATAACCCGGACAGAAGATATGGCTGTCGTTCACCTCGACCGAATAGTGCACCGTCAACGCCATACGCAAGGTACTGTCGCATGCAACCTGGTTCAGTCCCACCAGTGCAGTGAGGCTGTCGGCCGAGACAGTATATGTGTTTCCGTGCCACACGATGCTGTCACAGACCACCGCCACAGTATCCTCCACCGAAGTGTTGCGCACCTCAAGGTCGAGGGTGCACAACGAATCGCATCCCGCTACTGTCGAGAGCAGACGGGTATAGATGCCTTGTATGGCATAGCTAGAATCGGCGAACGGCTGCGACTGGTTGTCACAGATGCTCACACTCAGCGTATCGTCGTAGACAGGATTGACATACAATGTCATTCTCACCACGCTGTCCTCGCCATACTGTCCCGTCAAAGTATCGTCCAACACACCGGCGGCAATGAAGGTAACATTATTCCATGACAGCGGCAGTCTATCGGCACATATCGTGCTATCCAACTCTGTCAGCGTGTTCCAATGCACACTGAGCGAATAGGTAATCAACGAGTCGCAATTCACAGCGTTGGGTATGGTGATGATGGCCCCGACAGTATCACTTGTGAAGACAGAGCCGTGGAACGTATGCGGCAACTGATTCTCCAACACCACCTCATCAACCGTCGACATGCTAGAATGCCGCACAGTAAGTTGCAGAGTGGTCGTGCTGTCGCATCCCACGCTGTTGGGTATTACATGTGTAGGCGTCGATGTGGAGAATGTGTAAGTGCTGTCATACCAAGTGAAACTGTCGCAGTCGTTGACCGTCGTATCGGCCACCGAGGTGGCGCGTACGTCAAGCTGCAGCGTATGGATACTGTCGCACATACCCGTGGCATCGGCATGCGGTATATTGTATGTACCAGCCACGGTGTAGGTAGTATTGCGGAAGGAATAGCTTTCATTATCGCATATCGACGGCGACACCGTGTCACGGACAATCGAGGCGCTGGTGTCGTCAATCCAAAGCCACAGGTGGTAGGTGCTGTCGCATCCCGCCATGGAATAGTGATGGAAGTCGAAGTTCCCGGTGACACTTCCCTCCATGAATGTGGTGTCCCTATAGGTGTAGGGCAGCAGCAAGCCGCAGATGTGCACAGTATCGTAGAACTGGTACACGGGACTCACCGTCAAAGTGTGGCTCACCGGAGGGTGACATCCGTAAGGATCAGTGGTTAGAAGTGAATAGGAGTTAGCTCCCAGTTGGTAGTTCGCAGGACCAATCGGCAGATACCAGTGGTCTCCGCCATTGCTCCATAGGGTGTCGTTGTAAGGCGTACCGCCATAGAGGCGCAGGGTGTCGACAGCACCGTCACACAGCGAATCGGGGCCGACGATGTAGGGCCATGTGGGTGGCTCGACACGCATAGGCCATACCAGTGTGTCGGTACATTGTCCTCCGCTGATGCCAACAATTAGGGTCACCGTGTAGGTGCCAATGGTGTCGTACACAGTGTGTCCATGATAGCTGTTGGAGGTTTCCCCGTTGCCAAAGTCCCAATAGGCCGACTCCACCTGTTCATTTGTGGGCGCCGGGGTAATGCCGTCTGGACTCACGGTACTCGTGTTGGTGAATTGCACATCAAAGTGGCAGTCGGTGATGGTAACGGTTGTATCGACCCGTGCCAGTGGCAGACGAGGACCACCGAAAGCACTGAGGGTAAAGCTACAGGAGGCATTCCCCACAAACGACAGGTCACAGAAGTAGGTGGCCATTGCCGCTGTCGGCACCACCAAAGTGCGTTCGGTACTGATAGTCGCCGGTGATGTGGCAGTATACCAACGGTAGTTGAATCCCGCCGGTGCCGTGAAGCGGTTACTGTCCACATTGCCGCATGTCTCGGCATCGATAGACTTACGCATACACTCCAGCGTGAAATAGGCATAACCATAATGCGAGCCCTCGTTGCAGTCGTAGGTCGTCAGACGCACATACACCTGCTGTCCGGCGTAAGCCGACACATCAATGCCTACCGGCGTCCAATCTTTCCACAGCACATTGTCCGAGGCCTCGTTCCAACCCAAGTTACGGTTAGCGATAAAGTCGGCGGCGGCGCACACTGGGTCTATCAGGTTGAAGGCCGAGTCGAGCAGTTCCAGACGGAAGCGCGGCTGGTCCGATGCGGCGTGCATGGGGTCTTGCAACACGGCCGCATAGCGCATCATCAACAGGTTGAAACTCGTCGTGTCGACCATCAGGCTATAGATGACGCCCTCGGCCTCGGGTGCGGTGATATTGGTATTCCAGTTACCCAGACGCACACTACTGGTGTAGCCCTCGGGAATAGTGCGCAACAGCCCCCCTGTGCGCGGGTCGCGCTCGGTGGTGTCGTAGCATACTGTATGTCGGCTGTCTGGACTGCGTGACCCGCGGTCCACGGCACCGGCTACGGAGTATGGATTCTGGTACGAGCCACTGTAGAAGACGGCTTGCGGCGACCGCAGGTCAGTCGAGTTCACGCAGCCCGTGCCTTCCACTGGGGCCACGATATGGATGGTGTCGTCGTAGTCCACATTACAGGCCAGCGTCGAGGCACACGCGCTGTGCATGGCGATGGTGTAGCCGTGCAGCGGCGTAATGGGTATCGACAGGGTGTCGGCCACAGGCGTGTAAGCCGAGGGCATCCCCTCGTCGACCACGGTGAAACTGATCGACGGTGTCCCCACCCTGCTCCACGAGAGGTCTATCTTGTTATTGTCCAGATGGTCCACATGCAGGTCGAATGCTGCACAAGTGGTGAAGTGCAGGTCGTCGACAAACAGGGTGCGGCTGTCGCCCGCCGAATTACGCAGAGCTATGAAGTGGGCATTGGCTGGCGCGTTGGCGAAACTCACAAAGTGGTGCTCCCACACCCCCACCTGCTCAGGCACGATGGTCTTCAGGTTGTGGAAGGTTGCCATGTCGGCAGGCGTACTCATCGACCCCACCATCAGGCGTGTGCCTGGTTCGGTGGTCATCACCCACAATCCCAGGCTTATCTCTTGTAGCGAGTCGATGTTTATGTCGGGGGTAGCCACTGTGCCGAGCACCATCAGCGAGTTGCCGGTGCTGTGACTAAGGGTGTCACTTACAATAGCCGCCCCCGTCACGCGAGTCCAGAAGGCCGGGCTTTGGTTCACGGTACAGGTATCGAAGTCCACGCAGGTCGGCACGTCGAGCGGCGGGGCCAGGGTGCTCACCTGCTGCGACTTGGCACAAGGTGCACCCGTACTGTCGCAGTAGAAATAGAACTCGTAGTCAGTCTCGGGTGCCAGCACCAGGTGGTAGGGGGTAGACTCGACGGCCGTCAGGGTACCCGTGCCGCGCACAAAGCCCTGCGGACCATATTCTACATAGAACTTCTCGTCTTTCGTATTGTCTATACGCACCACGTTGTAGCGCTCAATCGTGGCCGTGGCGTTGAATGCCGCCAGACAGTTCTCCACACGTATGTCGTCCAGATAGAGGTAGTAGTACTCCCCATAGTAGCAGGGGCTCAGCGACAGCCAGCCGCCAGCCGCCTCATAAGGGGCGAAGTCAACCACAGCGGTGTGCCATTCCCCGTCGCGCACCATAGAGATTGTATCCACTGGCACAAAGCTGCCGCTGTCGATGGCGTCCACCAGCACGCCCGCCACCAGCTCTGCCTTGCTGGCCGTGCCTGACGAGGCGACGTAGCGGTAGCGGAACTGTGCCGACAGACGGCCCGCCGAATCCCATTCCGTCAGGAAGTAGGGGAACGAAAGATACCGCTGTGAAGAATATGACTCATAGAGGTAATAGTCATAACTATTCGTCCCGCTATTGTACGAGTTACTCCTGTTCTCGTAACTGCTTGTTCCATTTAAGGCATATTGGTATTCGTAGTTTCCACTCGACTGGAAATCCTGGCAATAGGGGATTGTCTTGGCCATGTGCACCGGGATTGTTTTGAGTGGCGAGAAGCAGCCCGACTCACCATCGGCATTCAGCTGCCGCACATGCAGGTAGCGGTAACTGCTGGAGCTATTGTAGTAAGCACCTATATTGAATACGGTCGTATCCACAGCCACTGTAGATGCAGAGGAAAAGTTGACATTGGTGGAGGAGCTATTACTGTTAAACAAATATTCCAACGCATAATCGTCGTCGTAGGCTGATTCCACGGTCAGGCTGTCATAGCGATAGAGGTGGGGGGTAATCATCGGGGCGTCCATCAGCAGCACTTTGTACAGGTAGATGGAACCTGCTATAAAGCGAATGGCCACCCGTCCGTGGGGCATCTGGCTGAGGTCGGCCTCTAACGGCTGAATATCTCCTTGTCTGAAGGTGACTGCACTGACAAAACTCGCGGTATCGGCCGGGTTGGTCAACATACCTATCTGGAGCGAGTCTACATAAAGGTTAGCGTTCAATGCCACTGAAAGGCTGGTATAGTCCTCCACTTCAGGCAGAACGATATAGCTCCAGTGGCGGTTATATAGGTGATACTGGGGCGTATATGAGTAGTTGTAAGAAGAATTGAAATAGCGGTAATCACTATAGACATTATAATAGTCGCTACTGCCACCCTTTTTCCATTTCCATCCCTCAGGCAGACTGTCGTTTACTTCCGCAAAGTCGATGCAGTAGGGCAAAGGCAAGGCCGCCGTCTGCACGTCGAGCGTCGGCATACATTCAACACCCATATATAGACAATGCCAACGAGCGGTGAAATGGGTCGACGGTGGAAGTCCCTCTATCGTAAAGCTGGACTGGGAGACATGGTAGGTGCGATCCACCCCGTCGTCGTCGGTCAGCGTCAGCATATATTCGGCATCGTTGCCTCCCCTCACCTGGCAGTGCAGGCTGTTGCCGTCGGGGGTAAAGTCGACGATGGGGCAGGAACTGAAGCCCACATTGTCCAGCAAACAGCCTCCTGAGGCGACACCCGTGGCGACACGTAGCGTCACGCGATTTCCCCACACTGGTGAGGGAACATAGCAGTAGTGGCGCCATACAGTGTCGAGCACCGTAGTGTCGCCGTCGACAAAGAGGGTGTCGCTGCCACTCAGGCCGCGTGCGGCGATATAGAGCGCCGCTGCCGGGATAGCTGGCAGCCGTACGGTGTCGGACGTGAGGCCTGGATTGATACGCATCGTCCCGCCGTTCACCACAATGGCCGTGCTGTCGCTGAAGAGCCACCCCTTGGGCAGGGAGTCGTTCTCGTCGAACGGGTTGCAGGCCAACACCCCATCCATGCCGCCTACGCCATTGCCGCTCAGCGAGAACATCGGGGTAATGAACGAACCGGCATAGCTCAGGCACATAGTGTCGTCGCCAGCAATAGGTGCCATGTAGCACCTGTAGCGGGTATTCGAGTCGAGGCCCGAAACATGTATTGTGTCGGGCAACCCGATGGTGTCGATAATACGGCTGCCACCTTCCAGGCGCAACCTTGTCGCCGTGGCGCCCACACTCTGCCACACCACGTCGACCGTGTGGGATGTAACGTTGGCAAAGGTGAAGTCGCCGTAGCCGCACGGGCCCATTTGTACATCGTCGAACCACAGGTTGTAGATGCCCTGATTGGAACTACCCACCAATTGATAGTTCACCGCAAGACGACCGGTCAACGTGTCAGGCAACGTCACACTATAGTGGTGCCACATTCCATCGCCCACAATATTGAAATAATGGAAAGGATATCTGGAGAAAGATGGCGAATCCCCTCTCTTGCTGCGTTGGACATCGCTGCAAAGTCTCAACTGCGACGAGGGGGCAAGACTGTAGGCCCAAAAGGAGAGCACCTTCCCGCCAATGCTGTCGATGTATGGCAGTTGGATGGGATAAGAGCCATAGGTCTCCATCTTGATACTTCTGGTGGTCGAATGGCTGCGCTGGGTGCTAATGCCGGGACAGGAATTATAAGTCGACGACCTGTACCACCCGTATTGGTTACTGAAAGAAAAACTCCCGTCGAAGTTCTCGCAGAGCATCTGCGGCCTATGCGGCGTGCGGACCTGCAAATCCAAAAAAGAACAATCCTCCGCACAGGGACGGCGTACCCGAATGGTGATATCGTAGTCTGGATTCAATCCCGTCAGTGTGTGCTGCGTTGACCCAACTACAGTGTCGTAGTAGAAGTACGAGTAGTAGCTGTAGCCCACCAGCACCGTGTCGTCGGCCGCCATCGGTCCATTCCAGGCAACCGACACACTGTCGCTGTGGATTGCCATAATCCTTGTCCCGCCCACCGACACACAACTGTTGACACCGACCTTGTTGACTGCTATACTATTGCCGTATGGCGAATAGTAATAGAACGCAACAAAACGGTCGGTACACCCTGCAGGAACCTCCACGCTACTCTCTTGCCACATATAGCATGTGTCGAGACTCAAGGTGTCGATTGGAGAGAAACTGGTGAAGTTGTCGTCGGCGTAGGCCACAGTACCTACTATCAAATGGCTGGAACTATAGTAATACGATGAGGTATAAAAACTGACCGTCACCTGCTTGCCTCCAAGGTTCTCCACCGGGGGAGTGATAAGATAGGTCTCGTTATACATGTTGACTGACGAGCCGAGAGAGCCCCCATAGCTGCTTGTGGAACCAGCAGTCCACCCGTCGCGCAACACATACTGATAACTGACATACTCGGTCGGCGTCTCGCAAAGACTAGTCCGCAAGCCTATGGCAGCCAAAGTATGCACCGATACCACATAGGGGACGCCATAGGCACCGTCGCACTCGGGGTAGAGGCGCAGCGTGTAGCTTGTGCCGGGCAACAGATTGTCGACCACCAGCGGCGACACTGCGTTGGCTATCACCGTGTCGTCAATGGCCATCCCCTCGCGGCGTACGCCCACGCTCACCGTCGGCGTCCCCACCAGGGTCCAGCTCAGCCGCACCGACGTGGTGTCGGTCTGCGACGTCGACGCCTCGTTGATACCGCAGTCCTCCATCGAAAGGTTGTCGATATAGGCCATACGGCCCACGCCCGACTGGCTGCTCTGCATCATGCGGAAGGCCAGCCGGCAGCCGCCAGCGGGGATAGTGAGCACCTCCCGATAGTGCTGCCAATCATTGGTATTCGACACATTTAGGCTTTCCAACGGTGTAAAACCATAGTACTCGTACTCAGGCGACACGCTGTCGCATACGCCCACCACCAACACCGTGTTGCTGTGGCTCACACGGTAGTCGAACGACACCGTCCACTGCGTCCCCGCCTCGGCGATGACGGGGCTGATCACCATACCGTAGTGACCGGCGGTATTGTTGCCTCCACAGCTCACCATCAGCGCATTGCCCTCGGCACCCATGTCTATCAGGCGGGGCTGGGTGGCCAGCTCGTCGAAGTTGGTGCTCTTGATCCAACAAGGGGGCATTAGTTCGGCCGTCATGTCGTTGAAGTCCTCCACCAAGGGTGCCCTCGTAATGCCGCAGGGCGTGCGGAACTCGGCGCCCATGTACATACAACGGTTGCCGGCCTGCCCTTCGGGGTAGACCGTCACGCTGTATCGACGAGAAGCGTAAAGGCCATTAAGAGAGTAGCTCATCGCCGAGGTGACGCCCACCTCATGGTCATCGAGCAGCACATGATAGGGACCCGGTTCGGCAGTGCTCCACGAAAGCGTGGCACTCGAGTCGGTGACGGAACTCACCGAAAGACCGTTCAAGGAGCTTCCTGTGAGAGAATAGTTCAACGCAAATCCTGTATTGACCACGCTTCCATCGCTGCGGAACATAATGGTCATCCTACCGCTGGTGGCGGTGATGCCCGCAGGCAGACTACCCGTGCCACCAGTGTGGTACACCAATTGTGTACCCGTAGTGGGGTCGCCGTCCCATACGTCAATCCAGTCATAGGTGGCACTCTCGGTGGCATACTCGCCCGTGAGGGTGATGGCCACTCCCGCATTGGCCGTGATAACTACCCAGCCATTGAAATACTTGCTGTAGTTGCCCGTGGGGCCACCGTCGTCATAGATGGAACCCGTGTGATAGGTGCAGGCGTCGATAAATACCGTGTCTGCAGCCACCATATTCCAAGACTGCGCCCTGACCACAGACTGTCCCATTACAGCCGGCAAGACGAACAGCACCACCAAAAGATATCTATATCGTTTCATAGTAGTCATTTCATCCATTTTATTACAATCCACCCCTACCCTGCCTTCTCATTACCGCACACAAAATCAACCCCCTAGCCTGAAAGCAAAGCGGGAAATAATACTGCAAATATAATGAATAAAACCAATATAAAAAAATAAATCACAAGACCGTCGAAAAAAGGCTGTTTCCACAAACCCGTCTTCTTCCACCTCCCACTATTTTCTGCACACCTTCAAATTAACATTTATTAGGAAACAAAACGCCACATATCAAACCCCACCTATGAGCTCAGGGACATCCAGACAGCGCCACAAGAGAATCTACTTATTTTGGAGTATTGCCAACCAACCCAACCCCTACTTAACTCTTACAAAACTAATCGTTTATAAAGAGAGGATAAAGGGAGGAGTAGGAGGGGAGTAAGAGGTGGTGCTGCTTGTATCTGGTTTATAGACTGTTATGATAGGGCTCTTACTGCGGTTATGTTAAATAGAAATCCGATGACACCCTTGGGAAAACGAGGGATGAAATCCGGAAAAGAGGGTTGAAACGGGTATGCAATTTAAGGTTTATTAACTATTGAAAACCACGAACAGTTTCCCATTTTTCATTTTTCGTTTCACGTTTTCCAATTTTCTTTGTATCTTTGCAATTTGAAATTAATCGTAAAAACAATGAAGAAAATAGCTTTTCTCCTTGCCGCAGTGGCATTTATGACGGCAGCTAACGCTCAGGTGGTGGTAGGCATTCAAGGTGGCTACCACTGGCAGAAGAACACCCAGACCTTCGATACCGAGAACTACATCCAAGGAGCCAACTGGCTTGGCGGGCTGCAACTGGGCTATAAGGTGACTCCCCGCCTGTATGTCGGCGTGGCTGGCAACTACCAGAATTTCAGCGCAGACACATTCTACCTGCACAGCGCCATCACCTTCGAGGGCATGCCGCGTGTGGTCGACAACCGCCAGCTGCTCATGCAGCAGACGGGCTGGACGGTGGCACCCCAGGTGAAATGGGAGTTCTTGAAATATGGTAACATGCACTTCCACCTGCTGCTGCAGGGCAATGTGACGACGACGGGCTACCGCCGCTTCGACGAGAGCTTCAACACTCCGTTCCGCAACAATGGCGAGTACCTGGAGATGCCGCAGACTTGCGACAGCCTGAAGACGTTCTCGTGGGGCGTGAGCCTTCGTCCGACGCTGACCTACGAATTCTCGACCCACCTCAGCGCTGAGCTGAGCCTTGATTTCTTGAGCGTGGGCTATGTCGACGCCCGTCAGACCGACGACCATCTGAGACCGCACTACGACAACGAGGGCGACCTGGAATATGAAGACGGCAACATCGTGATGCTGCCGACGACCCACCGCGTGCGCACCCTCTATGCCGGCTTGAACACCCTGATGGAGACCCTCCGCTGGGAGAGCCCCATGCTGCGCCTGGGCTTCAACTGGACGTTCTGATGCGAGGTAGGTCTCATATCCTGCTGCCACTCGCCATCCTGCTGTTTGCCGCGTGCGATCCAGCCTTCGACATGAAATTGGATATCCTCAATGAAAGCGGCCATGCCGTGGTTCTGCTGCCGCCAGGGGATACCAACGTAATTAACTATAATCCTTGGTATTCGAACCGGGAGGGATTGAGGATAGAGGCTGACAGTAGTATGGAGATACACTTGTGTGGCGGTATCGGCCTGGCCTCACGCAGTGAAGCTGAATGGCGGATTTGCAATATTATCGTGCCAGACAGTGCGGTTTTCCTCTTTGACGACGGACGTCGACTGATTTACCATGCCGACGACACGCTGACAGACGGAAGTCCATATAATTTCGAATCAACACATTACAAATACAGCGAGAAAGTACACACCGGGTACATGTTCCACGGAGAGCCCTATTTCGGCCGTTTTGTCTACACATTGACACAGGAGCAATACGAACAATCAAACTAAACAGATATGTATACCAAAGAGCAAGGACTTTACATTGCCCATTGTGACGAGGGAGCACTGTCACTCGTTGGGAAGATGGCCAACCGTCATGGATTGATAGCCGGCGCCACAGGCACCGGCAAGACCGTCACCCTACAGGTGATGGCCGAGACTTTCTGCCAGGCCGGCGTACCTTGCTTCATGGCCGACATGAAGGGCGACCTGAGCGGCATCAGCCAGGCCGGCCAACTGAGCGGCTTCATCGAGAAGCGGAAAGACAAATTCGGCATTCCCAACCCCGAGTTCCAGGCCTGCCCCGTGCGCTTCTTCGACGTGCTGGGCGAGCAGGGACATCCCATCCGCGCCACGGTGAGCCAGATGGGTCCGCAGCTGCTGAGCCGCCTGCTGGGATTGAACGAGACGCAGGACGGTGTGCTGAACATCGTGTTCCGCGTCGCCGACGAACGGGGATTGATGATTCTGGACATGAAAGACCTGCGGGCCATGCTTGACTATGTGGCCCAGCACGCCAAAGAGTATACCACCCAGTATGGAAATATCTCGACCGCCACGATAGGTGCCATCCAGCGCTCGCTGCTGCAGCTCGACGCACAAGGGGCCGACCGCTTCTTCGGCGAGCCGAGTTTCGACATCTACGACCTGCTGCAGACCGAGGGAGGCAAGGGCGTCATGAATGTGCTCGCCGCCGACAAACTGATGCTGCAGCCCAAGCTCTACTCCACCTTCCTGCTGTGGCTCCTCTCGGAGCTCTACTCCACCCTGCCCGAAGTGGGCGACCAGGAGCTGCCGCGCCTGGTGTTCTTCTTCGACGAGGCCCACATGCTCTTCGAAGACACCTCGAAGGCCCTGGTGGACAAGATTGAGCAGGTGATACGACTCATCCGCTCCAAAGGCGTGGGCATCTATTTCGTCACCCAGAATCCTACCGATATCCCCGACAGCATCCTCGGCCAGCTGGGCAACCGCGTGCAGCATGCCCTGCGCGCCTACACCCCCAAAGACCAGAAGGCCGTGAAGGCTGCCGCCGAGACTTTCCGCGCCAACCCCGCATTCAAGACCGACGAGGCCATCATGGCCCTCGAGACCGGCGAGGCGCTGGTGAGCCTGCTCGATGAGAAGGGCGCCCCCAGCGTGGTGCAACGCGCCCAGATTCTCTTCCCGATGAGCCAGATAGGCGCCATCACCGAAGGACAGCGCGCCGACATCATACGCAGCAGCCGCATCTACGGAAAATACGACAAGATGGTGGACCGCGAGAGCGCTTTCGAGATGCTGCTGAAAGAGTCGGAGAAACCGGCTGTTCCTGAAACCGCAGACCTTCCTGACGTTACAGAGAAAGCGGAGATACCCGCAAAACAGGAGAAAGCCGCCCCCCGGAAGAAAGGCATCGGCAGCAAGCTGCTGAAAGCCGTCTTCACCGCCGCCACCGCCACACTGGCCACCGCCGCAGGTACCGCCGTGAGCGACGCTGTGAGCGGCAAGAAGACCAAGAGCAGCAAGTCGATGGGACAGAAGATTATCAAGAACACCACCAGCGCCGCCACGCGAACCCTCACACGCGACATACTGGGCAACCTGCTGAAGTAGTGTTAAGTGTTTAGTGGGCAGTGGTTAGTTATCAGAAACATACTCTGGAGAACGGGCTGACGGTGCTGACCCACGAGGCGTGGGACACTCCGCTGGCTACGGTGAACCTGCACTATAACGTCGGCTCACGCGACGAAGACCCCGGCCGGACCGGATTCGCCCACCTCTTCGAGCACCTGATGTTCGGCGGCACCCCCGAGGTGCCCGACTTCGACGCCGTGGTGAGCGGACTGGGGGGCGAAGACAACGCCTTCACCACCTGCGACTATACCAACTACTATATGACCTTGCCTGCCGAGGGGCTGCCCACGGCGTTGCGGCTGGAGGCCGACCGCATGGCGCACCTCGACATCAGCCAACGGGCGCTGGAAGTGCAGCAGCATGTGGTCACGGAAGAATACAACCAACGCTATACCAACCAACCCTATGGCGACACATGGCTGCTGTTGAGGCCGCTGTGCTACACGGTGCACCCCTACCGCTGGCCTACCATCGGAGCCGACATACGGCACGTCAGCGAAGCCACGCTGGAGGACGTGCGCGCATTCCACCGCCGCTTCTACCGTCCCGACAACGCCATCCTCGCCATCGCCGCACCGCTCAAACACGAAGAGATGCTCCGACAGGTGCTGGAAGCCTGGGAAACCAGCTTATCTAAAGAATCCAGATTATCCAGAAACGCCAGAGCTTCCAGAGATTACCCCGCCGAGCCCGAACAGCAGACACCGCGGTTCCTACAGGTGGAGCGCGAGGTGCCGGCGATGATGGTCTATCTGGCCTATCCCATGGGCGACCGCTGGAGCGGACATTTCCGCACCTGCGACCTCATCAGCGACATTCTGGGCAACGGCACCTCGAGCCGCCTACACCGCCGACTGGTAGTCGAGCAGGGGCTGATGACCGAAGCCGACGCCTGTATCAGCGGCGAAGCCGGCCCCGGACTGTTGGTGCTTAGCGGCAAGCTACAAGAAGGGGTGACTCCCGGCCAAGCAGCCGAGGCATTGCGACGCGAAGCGCGCGCCCTGGCCGAAGAGGGGGTGAGCGACTATGAGTTGCAGAAAGTGCAGAACAAATACGAGAACACCTTCGTCTTCTCGCAATACAAAGCGTCAGACCGAGCCCTAGCCCTGTGCCATTACACATGGCTGGGCGACACCGATTTGATAAACCAAGAGCCGAACGAGTACCGTCGCATAACACCCGCCATGATACAGGAGGCGGCACGCGAGGTATTCAATCCGCAACATGAGAACCTGCTTTATTACGAAAGAACATGAAACTATCTGAAAGAATAAAGGGGCTGCCGCATCGGCTGGTGACATGGTTCCGCAATGTCAACTGGCGCCATGTATGCCGTCAGATTATCGACGGCATCGGCGTAGTGATGCACAAGGTGCTCTTCAGCTGGCTGCTGCCCAAACGGCACCGCGACATCACCAAACGCGAGATATTCGAAATCATCTTCAAAAGCGACACACCTGCCGGCAAGACCTTCGACGTGTGGCTGCTGATTGCCATCATCGCCAACATCCTGGTGCTGGTGGCTGACAGCCTCTTCGGATCCACCAGCACCATCATCGCCGGCGGCCATCGCGGACTCTCGTTCTGGATTATCAAGATACTGGAATGGGGATTCACCCTGCTGTTCACCTTTGAATACTACCTGCGCATCTACTGTTTGAAACACCCCGTAAAATATGTCACCTCATTCTGGGGCATCATCGACTTCCTGAGCATCTTCCCCGCCTACCTGAGCCTCTTCTGGCCCACAGGACAGGCCCTCACCGTGCTGCGTCTGCTGCGCACGATGCGCATCTTCCGCATCTTCCGCCTGCAGCGCTTCCAGGAGGCCAGCGCACAGCTTATGGAAGCCCTCAAGAACAGCGCCCTGCGCATAGGCGTGTTCATGCTTTTCGTCTTCGTGGCCGCCGTCATCATGGGAACCATGATGTACTCAATCGAGGGCGAGGTGAATCCTGCTTTCGACAACGTGCTTACCGGTATCTATTGGGCTGTGGTGACCATCACCACGGTGGGCTTCGGCGACGTGGTTCCCATCACGCCCGGTGGCCGTTTCATCGCCGTGCTGGTCATGCTGCTCGGTTACTCCATCATCGCAGTCCCGATGGGAATCGTGGCTGGTGAGACCATCAACGAGCACCACAAAGGGAAAAAGAAGAAACTCCACACGCAGAAAGTGGTGGAAGCGATGGAGAAAGACTTCGACGACGAAGATGATGCCATCAGACATTAAATCATGAAACGTTTCCTCATACTAGTTTCGCTACTACTAAGCCCCTTTATCGCCATCTGCCAGACAGTGAGCGGCACCATCACCGATGCTGCTACCGGCGAGACCCTCATCGGAGCCACCATATTGGACGAAAAGAGTGGGAAAGGAACTGTCAGCAATGCCTTTGGACGATACACGCTGACTCTAAAAGGAGACACTGCGCTACTGAGAATCAGCTATATCGGCTATAAGACACAACACCAGACAATGTTGCTTCACGGAAACAGGCAACTCAATATTCAACTAACCCCGTCGGTGGAGCTGGAAGAGGTAATCATCACCGCCGACCGCATCAACAGTCCGCAGATGAGCCAGATGAGTGCCATCGAGGTACCGGTGGAACAACTGAAGCTGGTGCCGGTCATCTTCGGCGAGACCGACGTGCTGAAGGCCATCCAGCTGCTGCCAGGTGTGCAGAGCGGCACCGAGGGCATGAGCGGAATCTATGTGCGCGGCGGCGGTGCCGACGAGAACCTGTTTTTGCTCGACGGCGTGCCGCTCTATAATGTAAACCACTTGGGGGGCTTCTTCAGCGCCTTCAACGGCGACGCCATCAAGAACGTCACCCTCTACAAAGGTTCCTTCCCCGCCCGCTTCAGCGGACGCATTTCCAGCGTGCTCGACATCACCACCAACAACGGCAACGACCGCTCGTGGCACGGCGGCCTCTCTGTGGGCCTGATGAGCGCCAAAGTCAACGTAGAAGGCCCCATCATCAAGGAGAAAACCACCCTCAGCCTCTCGCTGCGGCGCACCTACGGCGACCTGCTGATTCAGCCCATCATCATGGCCGTGGCCCTCAGTGAGACCGAAGGCCAGGGCACGGCCAATGCCGGCTACTACTTCTACGACCTCAATGCCAAGGTGACGCACAAGTTCAGCGACCGCTCGCGACTATATGCCATGTGGTACTCCGGCGACGACGAGGCCTACATGCGCTTCCGCACCAACGAGCTGGAACTCGGCAAGGAGCACATCAAGCTGGGCTACCAGTGGGGCAACTTGGCCACCTCGCTGCGCTGGAACTACGAGCTCACGCCCAAGCTCTTCATGAACGTCACGGGTTCCTTCACGCGCTACCGCCAGCGCCTTGGTCTGGGCGTCGAGGAGGAATGGATTGAGGAGGGGCAGCTCTACAACGAGCAGGCCGACATCACCCTTCACTCTGGCATCAGTGACATGACAGGTCGCGTGGATTTCGACTACGCCCCCTCGCCGGATCACGCCGTCAAGTTCGGCGTCGTCCTCACGCACCACCTCTTCCGCCCGCAAGTGCAGAGCATCAGTGCCAGCGCCACGGACGAGGCCCCCTTCAGCCGCACCGTGGGCGAGAGCAGTGTCTCAGCGGGCGAGATGTCGCTCTACGCCGAAGACGACTGGAGCCTCACCGAAAGTTTGAAGATTGATGGCGGCCTGGCTCTAACGGGTTTCCTCGTGCAGGATCGCTTCTACCCCTCCGTGCAACCCCGCCTCAGCGGACGCCTGCTCCTCAGCGACGACCTCTCGGTCAAGGCCGGATACAGCTACATGACGCAGTATATGCACCTTCTTTCCAACAGCAACATCTCGCTTCCCTCCGACCTCTGGGTGCCGGTCACGGCCCGCATCGAGCCTATGAACTCGCACCAGGTGGCCGCCGGGGTCGTCTACTCCTGGCGCTCACTCATCGACTTCAGCGTTGAAGGCTACTACAAATGGATGAACAACCTGCTGGAATACAAACCTGGATCCACCTTCCTGGGCAACAGCACCGGCTGGGAGGACATGGTGTGCATGGGCCGTGGATGGGCCTACGGCATCGAGTTCCTGGCCCAAAAGAGCTTCGGCGAAATCACCGGCTGGCTGGGCTACACCTGGAGCCGCACCCTGCGCCAGTTTGACAGCCCGGGCGAAGAGCTCAATGGAGGCCGCCCCTTCCCGGCCAAGTACGACCGCATCCACGACATCAGCATCGCCCTGCAGTACAAGCCCAACAACCGCTTCGACGCGGGCGTCACCTGGGTCTACAGCACCGGCAACACCGCCACCCTAGCCATGCAGCAGATCGAGGACGACAGCTGGCGCGGCAGCCTCGAATTCGCCGAAAGCCGCAACAACTTCCGCCTGCCAGCCTACCACCGCATGGACATCAGCGTCAACTTCCACAAGCAGAAAAGACATGGCATCCGCACTTGGAACATCAGCGTCTACAATTTCTACAACCGCCAGAATCCTTTCCTCATCTACCCCAAGACCACCTATTCCTACCGCGACGGTTCCACCTATACCGGTCTCTACCAGCGCTCGCTGTTCCCCATCCTGCCGTCGGTCTCATACATATATAAATTCTAAAGCGACATGAAGAAACTCCTCATTCCCCTACTGGTCACCGTCGGCCTGCTGACAGCCTGCGAGAAGCAGATAGTCATCGATATCGAGGACATGGAGCCCCGACTCGTCGTAGACGCCCTAGGCACCACCGGCGCCCCCCTGTCGATCGGCATCACCGAGAGCCGTCCCGTCTTCGGTCCCCACACCGACGAGGAGGGATTCCCGCGCATCGCCGACGCCACCGTCACCCTCACCGCCAACGGCACCGTCTACAACGCCAGCCTCGTCGACGACCGCTACATCCTTCCCTACAGCCCCCAGGGCGGCGACCGCCTCACCTTGCAGATCGACATGCCGGGACGGCCCTCGGTCAGCGCTGAAGCCACCGTCCCCGCCGAGCCCCTCGTCGGCGAGGTCAGCTTTCCTGCACTCGACATCGACAATCCCTCGAACGCCCTCTCGTTCTTCGTCACCATCACCGACCGCGCTGCCAGCAACGACTACTACTACATCACCCTCACCCGCTTCGACACCATCTACCTCACCTACTACAGCATCGACAGCCTGCCCATCCAGATCGATACCATCTACGACTCCGAGACAACTTTCGAATGCGACGACCCGCTCGTGGTCACCGACATGAATGTCATCGACATGATCGGTGAGATGGGGATGTCCACCTACTACGGCCAACAGCTCCTTTTCAACGACGAACGCCTCGACGGCCACACTCACACCATCGAGCTCAACACCTACAATCCTGTCGCAGGATACTACTACGGCGCTGACTACAACAACTATACCTACGAGATCCACTGCACCTATGTCCTCGAAATGGGCAGCGTGAGCCACGACACCTACCTCTACCTCAAGACCCGCCAGGCCGCCAGGGACAACGACGCCCTGCTCAACCTTCTCTCCGAACCCGTCCAGGTCCACTCCAACATCGAAGGTGGCATCGGTATCTTCGGAGTCAGCAACCGCAAAGTATTCACCCATCACACCGTCTACCGTCCATGACACGCATACTGATTTCCGACCGCACCCACCCCATCCTGGAGGAACGCCTGTGCCAAGCAGGCTACGACGTCAGCGTCGAACCCGACCACGACTACCGCTCTTTGCTGCATGCCGCCCAGGGATGCGACGGGCTGGTGGTACGCAGCAAGGTCATCATTGACCGAGCTTTCATCGATGCCTGCCCCACCCTGCGCTGCATCGGCCGCGTGGGCGCCGGCATGGAGACCATCGACGTGGACTATGCCGAGCAGAAAGGCATCCGCTGCCTCAACAGCCCCGAGGGTAACCGCGACGCTGTCGGCGAGCATACCGTGGGCATGCTGCTGGCGCTGCTCAACAACATCGCCCGCGCCGATGCCGAGGTGCGACGCGGCCTCTGGCACCGCGAGGAGAATCGCGGCCACGAACTGGGCAACCTCACCGTGGGCATCATTGGCTTCGGCAACATGGGACAGGCCTTCGCCAAGCGCCTCTCCGGCTTCGGCTGCCGGGTGGTCTACTATGACATTAAGGACCCTAAAGACCTTAAAGGCCTTAAGGACCTTAAAGATATTAAGGACATCGAAGCACTACCCCTCGAAGAACTCAAGCGTTGCGCAGACGTGGTTTCCTTCCATGTTCCGCTCACCGCCGAGACACGCCACTACCTCGACGCCGCTTTCATCGACGCCATGAGCCACCCCTTCTACCTACTCAACACCTCGCGCGGTGCTGTGGTCGACACCGAAGCGCTGGTGCAAGGTCTGGCCTGCGGCAAGGTGCTTGGGGCTGCCCTCGACGTACTCGAAGACGAAAACATGCAAGCCGACACCCTTTCAACTTTCAACTTTCAACTTTCAACTTTCAACTGCGTCTTCACCCCCCACGTGGCCGGATGGACCGTCGAATCGAAGTACAAACTGGCCGCCGTGCTGGCGGATAAGATAATAGAGACCCTGAAATGATTATCGTAGGCAACACCATAGTCTCCGACGACATCGCCGACCAGCGTTTCTGCTGCGACCTCGCATGCTGCAAGGGTGCCTGCTGCGTCGACGGCGACAGCGGCGCGCCTCTGCGCGAAGAAGAGGTGGCCATCCTGGAAGCCCTACTCCCCGAAGTGGAGCCCTATATGACGCCGGACGGCATCGCCGCCGTGCGCGAGCAGGGCGTGGCGGTGCGCGACAACGACGGCGACCTGGGCACACCCCTCATCGACGGCAGCGCATGCGCCTACATCACCTACGGCGACGACGGCTGCGCCCTCTGCGCCATCGAGAAAGCCTACCGCCTTGCAACTCCTAACTCCGAACTCATAACTCATAACTTTCCAAAGCCCGTCAGCTGCCACCTCTACCCCATCCGCGTAGAAGACTATGGTGAATTCACCGCCGTCAACTACCACCAATGGGACATCTGCCGTTGCGCCAAAGGACACGGCGACCCGCTGTACATCACCCTAAAAGAGCCCCTCATACGACGCTTTGGCACCGAATGGTACGACGAACTGATAGAACAGATAAACCAAAGAGCAACAAATGGATAAAAAGAAACTGACCCGACTGGCCGTCATCCTCATCGCCGCCATCCTGGTAGTGGACCAGGTGGTGAAGATACTCGTCAAAACCCACATGCAGCTGGGCGAAGACATCCCCTTGATTGGCACCTGGTGCCGTCTGCATTTCGTAGAGAACGAAGGTTTCGCCTTCGGCACCGCCATCGGCGGCGTCACCGGCAAATACATCCTCACCCTCTTCCGCATCGCCGCCTCGGCCTTCATCGCATGGCTCATAGCGAAATACATCCGCCAAGGACAACGCACATCACTCATCGTCAGCCTCATCCTCATACTGGCAGGTGCCTTGGGCAACATCATCGACAGCTGCTTCTACGGACTCATCTTCAACGAGAGTTACTACAGCGTTGCCACACTCTTCCCTCCCGAAGGCGGCTATGCCCCCTTCCTCCAGGGACGAGTGGTCGACATGTTCTATTTCCCTCTGTTTGAGACCACTTGGCCACATTGGATACCGTTTGTCGGCGGACAGCACTTCGAATTCTTCAGTGCCATCTTCAATGTAGCCGATTCTGCAGTCACCATCGGCGTTACATGGCTGCTCATCGACCAACTTTTTCTGACACCAAAGCACTCTAAATCAAAGAGAACAGAAATAGAGGACGCAAAAAGCTAAAAAAAATTTGGCCAGTTTGCGAAAAGTTAGTAATTTTGCACCCGATTTGAGAGATGGCGTCGTAGCTCAGTTGGTAGAGCGAAGGACTGAAAATCCTTGCGTCACTGGTTCAAATCCAGTCGATGCCACCACAAACAAGAAAGGGACTCACCGCAAGTGAGTCCCTTTTGCTATTTGGGGTTTAACAGCTGTACTCTGTTTCTTATGTAGTGTCATCTGATTTGTTATTTATTTCCTACTCTACATGTACGATGGTCTATGATGGGAGGGGAAGACCGTCTCGTCGTCGGTGATGGCGTCCAACCAGATATCTGTTGTTATGTCGATTTTGGCATTGCTTAGGTCGGCGCCAGAGAAATCGGCACCAGCCACCTCGCAGCATTCTATCTCTGCGTTGCTTAAATCGGCATTGCGGAGGTTGGCACCTGTAAGATTGCAGAATCCAATATATGCGTTGGAGAGGTCGGCACCTTCAAGGTTGGCATTGCTCAGGTCCAATTCGTCGAGGAATGCCGTGCTGAGGTCGTCGGTGCAGCCTTGATCCTCACCCAGTCGGGCGATTACTTCTCCCTGCATATTCTTGATAACGACCGGATAGTTTAGATCGCCATTCATTTGTTTTCGTATTCCAGTTTGGTGATGGTTGTATTGGGGTCGACGGTGAGTACTTCGTCGTAGGTGAGGCCGTAGAGGTGATAGACGCGGAGGTCGATTTCGCGGTCGGTGGCAGCGATCTGGTCGGTGAGTTGATGACAAGCGTCGGCATACTGGCGGAAGTAGTCTTCCCACTCGTCCTGCTGCTGGAGGGTGAGTTTGATTTTCTGCTTCTTCAGCTCTGCCACAAAGGCAGCGAAGTCCATCTGGTCGAAGGTCTGTAGGGCTGTCGTAATCTTCACTCCTTCGAAGTTCTCCGTCAGTCGCCGCAGAAAACGACTGCGTTTCTCATGAAGTTGTGAGTTCAGGGAGAACATTTTGTCAGCAAGAACCACAAACGGTTGTTGGTCTTCTGTTGAAATATCTTTAATGTATGTGTTTTTAAGGTTTGGGGCAGAATAAAGCAGATATCCACCAGACATCCTTAACCCATCAAACAGACATTCAAACATGTAGTTGTATAGTTTTGAGTTCAGCCAACACAAAATGTACTCTGGAATAAAACCATCTTTAAAAGAATGGATGCAATTGGTATCAATAGATGCGTATTTACCCTCCTTGTCGTAAAAAGCCTCACATGAAAGGCCTATTTTTGAAATTATAATCTTTGGGGAAGAATACAAAGCATGTCTATTTGGTGATATTAAATCATCACCGGATGGAAGATATGGGGTAAGATATTGTTTCCCTTTTTTAGTAAATGTGGAAATTCCCCACATGGAAAAGTATGGGTCAATTGTACCAGTATTAATGAGTTTATAACCGCAGTAATCTTCGGTTATAAGTGGTGCATAGTCATCCGCCTCCTTTGCGGTTGAGGTGGCATTTATTTCTCCAATAATAGATAACGGTTGGCTTTGTTTGATAACTTTTTGTGTTATTGATAATTTATCATTTAAGAGGAATCCCAAAATGGTGTTTTCCAGAATGTCAAGTTTGTCTGAAGGGTATTCTTTGCATACTAACTCATGATTATCATCGAACTTTCCACATAGGACATAATTGTTGTATCCGTTTTGAATCATAGTGATAACAGGATAGGTTGATGCATCTTCAAAAACCTTCTTGTCAGAATAATCAATTAGTTGGTAAAATGAGTAATTGCTGATAATATGTTGTCGTAATGTGGTACCATAACTTGCAGAAAGATATCTATTGGGTGTAATATATGCAAGTACCCCATTAGGTTTAAGCAGATTCAATCCTTTTTCAAAGAAATATACATATAGGTCTACGGTTCCTTTGGCTGTAGAGTAGTTCTTTTTCAGATAGCTGTATTCTTCATCAGAGTAACTTTTTTTCAATTCTATTGCATTTACATACGGCGGATTACCAATCACTACATCAAAGCCACCTTTCTCGAAGACTTGCGGGAACTCTTTCTGCCAGTCGAAGGCTTTGTCTCCAGCAACAGCGGGGTCGCTGATAAGGGAGTTGCCGCACTTGATGTTCTTGTTTAGTGTGTTGAGTTTGCGGCGAGGTTTGGCGGTACGCAACCAGAGGGCCAGCTGTGCAATCTCGACACTCTCTTCATTGATATCTACGCCATAGAGGTTGTTTTCCAGGATGCTGTTTTCAATTCCTTGGAAGACGATGGCGTCGCCCGTGATTTTCGCCTGCATCTCGTCGATAAGGGAATGCTCTGCCATAAGGAACTGCAGCGCAGCATTGAGAAAGGCGCCACTGCCGCAAGCAGGGTCGAGGATGGTGAGTTGCAGCAGCCATTCACGGTATTGATTCAGTTTATCAAGCAGTTTCAGCTTGGTTTGTTTCTGGCGGTTCTTATCGGCGAAATACTCTTCCTCGACGATGCCCAACTCGCTCTTCTTCTCGTTGCAGAGACGGCCGACCGTATTTTCAACGATATACTTGGTGATATATTGCGGGGTGTAGAACACGCCGTCCTGCTTGCGCTTGGAGGTTTTCGGGGTCTCGCCGCTGCTGATCTGCTGGCCAACCTCTTCGATTTCCGACAGCGAGTTCTCGAAGATATGGCCGAGAATATTTACGTCCACCTCGCTCTCGAAGTCGTATGTGGAGAGTCGGCGGGTGTGCTCCACCAAGGGCTCGTCGCTGATGACGATATTATCCAGCACCTCGTCGGGCTTGAAGAGACCTCCATTGTATGCGAAGATGTCGTACTTCTTGCCTTGAAAGCCGGTGTTCATGTAGCCGAAATACTTCTTTATTCGGTCATAAAGGGGTACATACGCATCCAAATCTCTCAGTTTTTCCCACTGGTCGATAATCTGAATCATCGAGTTGGGCGGCAGCAAACCACCGTCTTCTGCAAAGAAGATGAAGAGCAGGCGGTCGAGCAGTTTCTGTGTCTTCTTGAAGAGCAAAAGCTGCCATGATTTCTCGTCTGCTGCCCAAGCGTTACCTTCTTGGTATGGGTTACGGGCGATGATGTCGGCAAAGAGCACGCGTTTGAATTGCGAATAGTCTTTGTAGAGAGCTTTTGTGATTTGGTCTTCGTTAGACACCGACTCTTGTTTCATTGCGCAAGCCACACCTCGCTGCACCTGAGACCATGCAAGGATGAGATACAATTCTTGGAACTCCTGCTCGGAAATGCGGAAGAGATTCCACTCGCGATACTCGACAGCATTGTCGATATAGAGGCGCAGCTTCTCGAAGTTGGAGATGACTACCAGACGGGCATCGGGATGCTGGCTCTTGTAGTTGAATGCCTGCGACTCCACCTTTGCGAGGTCGGTGGTTTTGTGGTCTTTCAGTTCGATTACTCCGATGACTTTGCCGTTCTGAAGGATGGCACCGTCGGCTTTTTTGGAGTCGGTCTCGTTCTTTTGTTCGGTAATGAGATTGTATTCGGGCGATGGATTGAGTGTGTACCCTAACACTTTGACAAAGAGTTCTCGCAGAAAGCCTTCCTGAAACTGTTCCTCTTTGGATTGAAGTATATTATGCTGTATCTCTATATTGAGAAAATAGCTTTTATATTGCGCCCACGCACGTTGCAGGCATTCGGTTTCCAACAACGCAAGGTATTTCTTGATTATGTTCTTTTGAAAAAGCATGGCAATATTTTTAGATTGCAAAGATACGCATTATTTCTAGAATGGCAAAAGGATAATGTATTTCTGAATTATGATTTCTGATTTCTGAATATTGAAGTGGCGGTCTTCACCTCGTCGATAATTTGAAGGCAGCGCTCGCGGGACATTTTGGTGTTGGTGCCGACGGCGACGAGGTCTTCGTCGGTGGGAAGGCCGCGGAAGTTGACGGTGGTGGCGTGTTCGCCAAGGGTCTGGTCATTGGTGAGGTCGTAGGCGGGGGCAAGCTCCCAGCGCCCATCACGGCAGAGGAAGCTGAAGTTGCGCGCATGGTCGTCGTAGTTGCGGGCATAGTGGTTGAAGACCATGCGGCGGAACTGCTGCTCTACGGCCTCGGACGACTGGGTGAGGAATCCCGTCAGCTGCAGAAGGCTGTGGTAGTCCATCTTGGGCGGAGTGAGAGGCTCGTTGAGCAGGCCGCTGGCTGTGGCCATGTGGAGGCGGTTGCCCTGCTCGTCGATGTCGAAGCGCCGCGTGGCGAAATACTTGCCCTCCATCAGCCGGAATTCGGGAACAATGATGCCAGCCTTCCTGGCAACCTGATTGTAATGGTATTCCTGCTGACCGATGTCCGAGGGGTCGAAGGTGTGACGGAACTTGACGAGCCAATGGCCGTCGGCATCGCTGTAGAGGCATTTGGGGCGCACACCGCCGGAGTTGCCGCTGCCGGCAAGCAGCAAGTCCGACCCTTCGTCGGTTCTCTCGGACAGCACCTCTAGTGCAAGTGACTGCATCTCGTCGAGCGACAAGTCCGTCGTCGTGCCACCCACCTTGCTCTCGGGGACATAGCACAAGGCCCCCATGCCCGAATGGCCGACGAGACTCAGCCGCTGCACAGGTGTCAGGCTGCCGTAATCGATGCCTTCGCGTCGCAGCACCTTGCGGAGCAGATATTCGCCATAGCCACCGGGAAGGCTGTCTTCGAAGATGCCGAAGTTGCCGCTGAAAGGTTGCCATGGGGCCGAGAAGAGGCCCGGCTTCAGCGGCAACTGCAGGGGTGAGATAGAGAATCCCTCGCGCAGCCACGCGTGGTCGTACTCAAACTGGCAGCACGAGCGGTTGCCCATCGACAAGGTCCCCACCTTGCGACCGTGATACATCACGCTGACGCTCATAATATCCTTAATCATACTCCGCGTTTTCGGGTTTTGTTATTATTGATTTCCAAGAGTTCCTCCATAGTGTCGTACTTGGGCTCCGACAGCAGCAGCATGACCTCTTCGGAATAGCCCAGCGCTTTGGCCAGCTTGACATACGACTCGAGCGATATGGAGTGTTTCAGCTCGAAGCGTTGGATGGTGGATGCCGGCACACCACTCATGGCCGACAGACTCTTGGTGGAGAGTTTCTTCTCCAGTCGACGCGCCTTCAGATTCTCAGCCATCCGCTGCATCGTCACAGACAGAGGGCATGGATCAAATACATATTCGTTATGCATAATATAATATGTACATTTCGTTATTACTGCATTTAATACATCATATTATATGTATTATTTCAATTTGCAAAGATACACATTATTTCTTGAATGGCAAAATAAAATTAATGCGAGAATGCGGGAATGTGTTAATGCGTTAGTGTGGGAATGATGAAATGTCGTCACTACAAAATATTTTTGTGCAATCAAAAACATTTTGTATTTTTGCATCCGATAACCCATTGTCTAATCCAAAAGCCTAACACCTGATGGAGAAGCGAATAGGAACAATAACCATACTCATAAAGGAGCGTTTGCAGTCTGCAAACATCAATCAGATTCTCTCTGAACATGCGGATATTATCCTCTGTCGGCAAGGGTTGCCCTTTCACGACAGCATGGTCGCCGTCATCTCGCTCATCGTCGAGGGTACGGTGAACCAAATCAACGCCCTCACCGGCCAGCTGGGCCGCCTGCCGCAGGTGGAATGCAAGGCCGTCGTCACTAAAAATTGAAAAGTGAAAAGTGAAAATTAATTCTAAAACAATAATTCCATGAAACATCAGAATTTCATCGACCGCGACAAGCTATACGGCATGCTGGAGAACAACGCTCCCAGCGAGAGTCAGCTGAACGACATCCTCAACAAGGCCCGCAAGCTGAAAGGCCTCAACCTGGAAGATGTGGCCAAGCTGCTCAGCGTGGAGGACGAGGCCGGCATCAAGAAAATCCTCGACACCGCCGAGTACGCGAAGAACGAAATCTACGGCCGCCGCCTGGTGCTTTTCGCACCCATCTACACCGGCAACGCCTGCGTGAACAACTGCGTCTACTGCGGCTTCCGTCGCGACAACAAGGCGCTGAAGCGCAAGATACTGACCCTCGACGAGATTGAGGCCGAGACGCTGCAGCTGCTGCGCATGGGCCACAAGCGCGCCCTGCTCATCTGTGGCGAAAGTCCGCGCAACGACGCCAACTACATGGTGGAGGCCATACGCCGCACCTACGCCGCCAAGGACGAGAAGGGCAGCACCATACGCCGCATCAACGTCGAGCTGGCGCCCATGAG
>JAEEGG010006102.1_pt1 | contig 28361 bp, 28 predicted proteins | sample 9134161 | NCBI WGS metagenome assembly JAEEGG01 (sample SAMN16246543, study PRJNA631951) | gut metagenome | biome: gut microbiome; feature: rumen; material: CR-attached | host: Bos | place: Iran: Karaj | collected 2018-10 | reverse complement strand
TTCCTTTGATTAATATTGTAGGCGGAATACTGCTCCTTGTTATTCTTATAATGTCATTGTCCCTGACTGACAAGGTCAGATCCATGTTTGAAAGATGCAATTATCCGCTGTATGCCAGCATGGTATCCGGAATTAAAGGCAAATGTATCTATCTTCTCTGTTTTCAGATTATCTCCTTTGTAGGAGGAGTTGCCGCCGGTATGATGGGTGGTAGACAGCTTGAGTCATTTCAGACAGTTTCGCTTGTCGTTCTTCTGGTATACATAGTTATGGCGATAGTTGCAATTTTCTTTCAGGTCTACTGCTTCTGCCGTCTGTATACGGTAAAGAGTGCACTGCAGCAGATATCTGCCGGCATTCAGGTTCCGGGCAAGCCGGGCGGTGCAGCGGTTGTTGCCGTGGTTATCATTGTGGGTGCTTTTGTCGGCATTGCTGTGATTGGCATATTGGCCGCCATAGCTCTTCCGGCATATGCAAAGTACACTGCCCGGGCCAAATTCACTGAAGTTTCTACGGCTACTGCGCCTTTGAAGCAGCAGGTGGAACTTTGCTATTTTGATACAGATAATCTGGACAGATGCAGCACCGGCAACAGGGCAGATCCGAATCGTGGTGAACGCGGCTGGGATCTTTCCCAGAACCCTCGGGCTCATGCAACAAAATTTGTTGATACGATAGAAGTCGATCGCGGAACAATACGTGCGACTGCAGTCAGAGAACACGGACTGCGCGGCGCGACACTGATTCTTACGCCGGTTGTCAGAGGTAGCGGCGGGCTTGACTGGCAAATAAGTCCTCAGTCCACCTGTATTTCCGCTGATCTCTGCTGATCCGGACTGAGACTGAAGCTCGGCAAGCTGTTCCTGCACGTGATTGGTTTCTGGTATGCAGGGCAGGGATGGTTTGCCGTGATGATGTTTAATCATCTGCTTTTTTGCAATATCCGGCTTTGCTGCTTTTTTTGTAGAGTAACAATTTGAAGATGGATTTAAAGGAACTGACCGGTTTCATTGCGGAACTGGCTCTTATCCTCTCCTCCTGCGGTGCCGAAACCAGGCTTATAGTACAGACATCGGAGAGAGTTGCGAAGGCCTGCGGCTGCACTGCTGTGGTGATAGTAAGTCCCAACATGATCATCATCAAGCTCACGCGCGGTGATGAGGAGTATTCGTCATTTTACCGTACCCGCGGTATCGGTCTGAATCTCGGCAGTCTGATTTACTGCTCCAGGTTGTGCAGAAAACTGGAGGAGAAAAAAATCAGTCCCAGCCATCTGCATCATATTCTCAAAAATTTCAGTTCCTGGAAATACAGCAATTTTCTTGTGATACCTGTTATCGGTATAGCCTGCGGAAGCTTCTGTTTTTTGAACGGAGGAAATGCTCATGCCGCTGTTACCGCCGTTTTAGCCGGATGCGTGACAATTGCACTGAAGTTGTATCTTAACAGACTCGGTTTGTTTCACCTCTTTGTTTTCATTTCCTGCGGATTTACCGGTACCCTGGTTTCTTTTGTTCTCGGTACCTTTGTCTGTGGGCTTGGAAGTACAGATCTTGCCGTTGCCATGGTTGTTTCTCTTCTTCCTTTTGTGCCCGGCTTTCCGTTTATTAACGGCATACTGGATTTGTTTAAGGGCTATCCGGTGATGGGAATATACAGACTCGTTACAACGGTAATGCTTATATTGTCAGTCTGTATCGGTGTTGTGCTGGCACTTTCTCTTACCTCACTGTGGTATTAGGTTGCCTGCAGGCGAAACAGCGTGCAGTTCCGGTGTCTGTCAGATTTTGAATAACTTCAGGAAGAACTCCTTTATTCAGAGGATCATCCGTCATTAGAATCTTAAGATTGCGAGAAGAATGACAACCATGATTATGATGTGCATTGAAAAAATTTTGAAAAAAGCATTGAGGAATCCGTAAGTGCAGTACGATGAAATAATGATTAATCTGATGGCGGCCGATTCGGTTCTCAGCTATCTGCAGGACTTTTTCCTCAGTGCCGTGGTTTCCATGGCCTTTGCCGTTCTTTTTGTCACACCGGCAAAGTATATTCCGCTGATTGGACTGGGCGGAGCCGTATGTCACCTTTCAAGATCTGTCTGTCTTGCAGCGGATCTTGGTATCGTGGCATCCTCATTTATAGCCAGCGTGGTCATCAGCATTATATTCATACTGATTGTTCCCAGGATCAGAGTTCCGAGACCTGTTTTTACCGTGTCATCCATAGTTCCCATTATTCCTGGAAAATTTGCCTATATGACTCTGCTTTCCATGATAAAAATTCATGACAATCCTGGTATGAGAGAACAGTACATCGTTTCAATTTTTGAAAACGGCCTGCTTACCGCATTTGTCATGCTGGCCATAGGTCTCGGCATAGCGGCACCGGCCCTGCTCTTCTACCGCAACAGACCTGTGGTGTAGGTTTTATTCTGTTTCAGAGAAGATCCGTCCGGAATTCAGCATGATTCCGCATATGAGACGAATGAGCATGAGATTCGGCTATGCCGGCGGTTTCTGTTTATTTTTTCAGAAACAGCATGCTGGTGCTTAATCCGGTATTTTTCACCGTATCCATGATTTTGAAACCGGCATCTTCGGTCAGTCTGCTGAAATCCCTGAGATGATGGAATCTGCTTACACCGTTGGCGATAGCGGCAAAATACAGACTCTGACTCTCAACAACCATTTTTGCAATATCGTTCGGCTGGGCATCGCCGAATACTGAACTTATTACAAGCACGGCATCATCCTTCATGGAGGAATGTATTTTTTTCAGGATCCTGAGATTGTCAGAAAAGCTGAAGCATTCCACCAGCTGGCTCATCCACCATAAATCCGCATCGCAGGGAAACTGCAGATCCGGGTTCATAAGATCGCAGGGATAAGTGTCTATACTGTCCTGAAGATTCTGTACGGATATGTTTTCTTCAGCCATGGCACACTGCTGGGGCAGATCAATTATTGTCACGTGGCAGTCCGGTTTTCTTGTAACAACTGCGGTGGCGAATTTTCCCGTGTTTCCGCCGATATCATAAACAGTGTGGGGTGTAAGTCGTTTGAAAATATGATCAAGAGCACTTTTGAAACTGCAGTCGGAATAAAAATGATCATAACTGAACCATGAGGATTTTGCAGGTTCCTTAAGAGTTGACAGTGCCTGGTAGACGGTTTCATGTTTCGTGTCAAGCTCCCTCAGTCCTGCCGGTTTTGAGGTTTTCAGAGCCTCAGTAAGGTGAGCCATTCCTGCATAGCAGGTGTCCGCAGAAAAATCAAAATTTACCCTGGTCATGGGATCAGAAGCCAGATACCTGCCGGTTTTTGAAAGAATGAATCGGTGATCCTCCGACTCAATTACGATATCGGCGGCAACCGCCATATCCAGAAGAAGTCTGACGGCGAATTTGTCCGTCCCTGATTTTGCCGTTATTTCATCAATATCAAGTCCGGTGTCTCCGCACTGATCATCCATTGCCTTCATGATGCCAAGCTTGTACATGGCGGAAATGCCCTGAAAGATAAAAGGTGAGACAGCGTATATCTGAGCCAGTCTGATGGCATCAACAGCCTTCTGATCATTAAATTTTTTCAGTGTCATTTGATGTTCCTTTTCTCACGTGTATGCGTATCAGATATTCACCGGCAAACATGAGTCCCATAAGGATATATGATATGAAGCCGGTATAAATCATCCAGATTTCCCTGTCGGCCAGAAACGCCAGACATAATGCCGCTGTGCCGTTCAGAAACATGAATATGCACCAGACTGCGGTTACTCTGCGGCAGTATTGCCTGAAGTCGTCGGTGATTTCCTCTTTTTTTACCGAAAGCGAAGCTATTTTTTCAACAGCAGATTTTTCCCCTGTCAGACTGATGCCGAATACGGCAAGAAAACCGTAGGATACAAGGGTGGGGTAGAGCATCAGATAAACAGGATCCTCTCTCAGTCTGAACAGAATGAGAACAGTTATTCCGAGTACTGTCAGGATAATATTGTCAGTTCTGCCGGTACCGCCACCTGTCAGAATTCTCAGCAGAAGAATCATCCCCAGTGCGGCAAGAGCACAGATCGGAGCATTGCTGCTAAGAGCAAGGTAGATAATAAATGGATACAGCACGGTAAGGATCCACAGCAGTACCCGGGATATGATCCTGAGGACTTTCATCGCTGATCCGGTATTCTGAAGATCAGTGACGTGTTGACTCCGCCGAATGCAAAATTGTTGCTCATGATATACTTGGGTCTGATGCACCTTCCGTCATCTCTTATGAAATCCAGATCCCCGCATGCCGGATCCGGATCGGAAAGTCCAAGATTCGGTGCCATCCATCCTCTTCTGGACATCATAACCGATATCCCGGCTTCCAGTGCTCCGGCCGCTCCGAGAGTATGTCCCATATAACTTTTCAGCGTCGAAACCGGTACGGATTTTCCGAATACTCTGAAGGTGGCGCTTCCCTCGGCGGCATCTCCCGCCAGCGTTCCGGTGCCGTGGGCGTTGATGTAATCAATATCTTCAGGTTTCAGATCTGCGCTTTCAAGTGCAAGCCGCATACACTGCTCCATATGCTCGGAGGACGGGTTAGTGATGTGCGATGCATCGCAGTTGGTGGCGAAGCCAGCAACCTCGGCATGGATCTTTGCACCCCTGTTTACAGCGTGATCGTAATCCTCCAGGATAAGTGTTCCCGCACCTTCGGCAACTATAATTCCGTCTCTTGTTCTGTCAAAGGGGCGCGGTGACAGCTTCGGATCTGTTCCCGCGGATGTCGCAAAGAGCGAATCAAACACTCCCACTGTGAAGGGATTAAGCTCTTCGGCACCTCCTGCAATCATGATCGTGGCAAGACCGTTTTTTATGGTCTCATAACCGTAGCCTATTGCCTGGGATCCTGATGTGCAGGCCGTGGAGGTTGCGATTAATCTTCCGTGGATCCCGAAAAAAATGGACAGACTTACTGCAGCATTGTGCGGCATAATCTGGACATATGAGGTGGCATTGAGACAGGTGGTGTCCCTGTGCACGGCAAATTCGGCAGTGTCCCTTAGTCCCGACATGGTGCCGCCGCAGCTTCCGTATGCTATGCCGGTGCAGGTTTCATGAATGACGGGATCATCTGACAGCCCGCTGTCTGACAGTGCCTCCTGCGTTGCGGCAACAGCAAGTTTTCCTATTCTTCCCAGGCCTCTTGCCTTCTTTCGCGGCAGTTCGGGCAGAGGATCTGTCACCATGGCAGCCATTTTGCAGTTCATGTTTTTGTATTCGTAAAGCTCCTGATATTCAGCCGTGGCATTGGTTCTGGAGCGGAGCTTGTCCATAATTGTATCTTCGGTGCATCCGAGAGGTGAAATCATTCCCATTCCTGTTACGGCAACCCGTTTCATCAGTACATTCCTCCGTTCACATTGATCACCTGCCTTGTAATGTAGGCGGCGCCGTCTGAGCAGAGAAAGCCTGCAACGGCAGCAACCTCCTCCGGTTTTCCGATCCTTCTTAGAGGGATCATGCCAAGTGCGGCATCGACGGCTGCCTGATCTGCCATTTTTGTTTCTATCAGTCCCGGAGCTATGCTGTTGACGGTTATTCCTCTTTTGCCAAGCTCAAGAGCAAGAGACTTGGATGCGGCAATAAGACCGCCCTTTGATGCGCTGTAGTTGGTCTGACCGCGGTTGCCTGCCACTCCTGAAAGCGAGGATACGGTTATGATCCTGCCGCCGTCTCTCAGATGTATCATTGGCATTACGCATGGCTTTACAACATTGTAGAATCCGCCCAGATTGGTGTTGATGACGTCAAACCAGTCATTCTTTTCCAGAGCAGGAAGCGGTGCATCTCTGGTAATGCCTGCATTTGAAATCACCCCCCAGTATGCTCCATACTTATCCATGTCTTCGTTCAGCGCCGCTTCAGCTGCAGCGGTGTCAGCCACGTCAAAGCTGACAACTGAACAGTCGCAGCCGCAGTCCGCCAGTTCGGCTGCCAGTTTATTGGTATCCTCAATGTGGCTGCGGCAGTGAAGAGCCAGCCTGAAACCGTCTTTTGCCAGTCTTCTTGCAATGGCTGCTCCTATCCCGGTGCCGGCCCCGGTAACCAGAATTCTTCTGTTTTTTGTTTCCATAACTGTTTCCGATTGATTTAATGGATGATTTGCTGCAATTTTAAAGACTTTTATGCAGTTTTTGGGGTTAATCTGTTCCTGCCACAGTCTGGCATGCGGTGATCAGGGCCTCCGATATCACCTCATCTGAAGACGGGATCCAGGCACGGACGGAGGATCTGATAATGTCGGCCTCGTCGTATACAGGAACTGATCTGATGAGTATTTCCGTCCCTGGCTTAATTGAACTGCCGCATAGAAGTCTGCAGTCTCTGACAGTCATCAGAAGTCCCTTCTGCATTTTCTGTCGGCCGGTGCTGTATGCGGAATACGAGCTTACTGCCGCCATGGTCTGGGCCATTATTTCAATCAGGCAGAAGGAGCTGAGACATCCGTCTTCATCAAGTGCGGCAGTGTTCCTCCGACCGACGGTAAGTCCGCAGATGCCGGTTTTATTTTCCGGACTGCACTCAACTATACCGTCAATCAGAAGCATGGGATGTTTCTGGGGCATTATCATCCGGAACGTTTCTTCCGGAACTGCATATTCAATCATGTGTACTCTTCTGCGTAGTTATTAAAGGTAGGCTGTTTATTTTCAGGTTAATCCACCGCCGGACCGAAAATCAGTGATGCATTGTTGCCGCCGAAGGCGAAATTGTTGGACATGATGTATTTTCCTTCGCATTCCATGCCGGCATGATCCGCCAGTCTTAATCCGGGGAATTCCTCCTGATATTCCTCTTTCGCGTACGGATGGTACGGAAGCTGTATCCTGTCCTGCATAATGAGGCTGCAGATGAAGCATTCAACAAGACCGCAGGAGCCAAGGGTGTGTCCGGTCAGGTGCTTTGTTGAGGAGCAGGGGATCTCTCTGCCGAAAATACGGCTCATGCAGGCACCCTCCATGCTGTCGTTCAGCTTTGTACCTGTGCCGTGGGCGTTTATATAGCCTATATCCTCAGGTTTCAGCCCGGATTTTTCAAGTGCCATTCTTATGGCGGCTTCGGCACCGCGCCCGTCTGGAGAAGGTGAGGAGATATGGTAGGCATCGGAACTTGAACCGTATCCCGCAAGTCTGATGCAGTCGCTGCTCAGCTGCTCCTTCGTCATTACCGTAAATCCTGCTCCCTCGCCGATATTAATGCCGCTTCGATCTCTGTGGAACGGACGGCAGTGCTCTGAACTCAGTGCTCCAAGAGCGTTGAAGCCTCCGATGCTGATTTTGCTGAGAGAATCCGAACTTACCGCAATCACGGCATCGCAGAGATCCGCCTTCAGAAGCGCGGCTCCGCTTATAACTGCTCTTGCGGCTGATGAGCAGGCTGTTGCTATGGTGTAGGCGGGGCCTGCCAGTTCAAGCTTTGTTTTTACGTGAGCGGAAATGTTGCTGATTTCAATGATGTCCGGATCATAGGGCAGAGGTTTGCCCGGAGCGTAGAATGGTTTAAGGTGGTTTTCCACCTCGGTTATGGATGAGGTGGAGGTTCCGGCAATTACGGCAATGCGTTCGGCACTGTATCGCCTCTTTATTTCCAGGATCAGCTCTGAATTTGCACTGATGCAGTAATCCACCAGAACATTGTTTCTGCATTCTCCGTCCCCGCTTTCAACCGGCAGGTACACCAGATCGGTTGCACCGGATCCCGGAAGATATCCCTCAAGACGTGAGAAATATTTCTGGCTGTTGCCTTTCAGACTGTCTGCAGTCTCCTGTCTTGACAGACCGAGGGAGGATATTGCAAACGGCTGGTTGAGATAGATATTCATTTTTGCTTTTCCTTTTCCTTTTTTTCTTCGCCGGTTCCGGAAAACAGTATTGCCAGCAGCATTACTGTAAGACCGGCCGCCAGGTTTAATCCGAAGGAAGAAATCACGCTGATGCCTGAAAAGGCAAGCATACCAAAAGATGTCTCCGTTGTTAACCACGCTGTAATCAAAGTTTGAACTGTCCTGCCTTTGTCCCTTTCGTTTCCGGAAAAGCTGTGGTAGAAGATGCTGTAATCTGTACCGAGACCAAGTATCATGAATCCGGCCATAACGGTAAACATGTTCATATAGCCTCCGCCCAGAAGCACATTCGCCACAATGCCGGCTGAAATTCCGGAGGCAGCCGGAAGAATAAACAGGTTGACAGCCTTTCTTCCAGCCTTCAGCAGCATATACAGGCTTATGATGCAGAATGATATGCCAAGCAGCCATGACAACTGGATCCGGTAGTGTCTGAAGGTATTGCTCCATTCTGATCGCCGGTCCATTCGTGTGAGAAAGCTCATGCCGTCAAGCTTTGATAAAAGTGCAGGATCCGATGCCGGCGCTCTGATCAGAATTCCGTTTTCTCCAACGGGGAGCAGCCGGTACAGCGGATGTTCCTGCGGTCTGAAAATACTCATGGTACTGAAATCAGGCATTGCAGTTTCAATGCCGGACTTTTTGTATATTTCCTTCAGCTGCCGGGTCATAGTGCCGTAGGATTCAATATTTTCCCTCTGCCTGTCAGCTGACGGAATAAAGGTGCAGGGCAGAAGAATCTTATTCCTTTCCTTCGCGGTTAATGACTGATAAAGTTCCTCGCACTCCTTCAGTGCCTTTTCCAGACTGCTGGAGCCGGCGGCGTACCATACTCCGGCGTCACTGCCGTTAAGTATTTTTTCAATCTCCTTGTTCATTCTGACCAGATTCCCGTCTCTTTCCTGCATTCTCCCCACATCGTCATCCGCCGGAACTGCGGCATACAGTGCCACTCCAAGAACCGTTACTGCTGAGGTAAGCGCTGTAACGGCGATCCTGCCCGGCCTGGCGGGAATTCTTCCGCCGTACTCACTGACTGTTTTTACCCGAAAATGCACCAGAAGGCACATTACTGTAAGGAAGGATGCGGCAAGTGATGCAACCGCCATGACGGACAGCTGCTTCAGAACGCAGAGATCGGTAAAGGACATTACCAGATACGCACTGATGCTGGATATCAGGGAAAGAAGCATGGGACCGGCAAGACTTCTGACTGTATTTTCAGGATCATCTCCGTGAGCTCTTTTCATAAAAACATGAAGATTATAGTCCACACAGATGCCGATGAGACAGGTGCCAAGAGCCAGGGTTATGACATGGATTTCTCCGAACACCAGGAGCACTGCCGCAATACCGTCCGCAAGCGTCAGTGCCAGACTGAGACAGGTCAGCAGAAGAATCTTCGCACTTCTGAAAACGTATATGAACAGAGCTGAAAAGATCAGCGTCGATACGAACCCTATCCGCATCATGTCCTTTTCCGAACTCTCTGCCGCATGTGCCGAGAAAAACACCTCCCCGGTGTATCTCAGTGTCGGATCTTCTTCCGCTAGCTTTCGTATTGTACGGTTCAAATCTGATGCCGCGGTTTTATCCTGATGAAATTCGGCAGTCACAATGCAGATCCTGGAGTTTTCTTTTTCGTTCTGTAATTTTAAGCACCCGTCGCTGTCTGAACCGTGTGAAAGCGAAGCGGCATATTTTACGGCGAGGCGCCTCATGGTCAGAAAAGGATCATGGGCTATTTCAAAATCGGTGACACCGGCAAAGGGATTGTAGAGAGCTTCGGTTACCATGTTTTCGAGCTCTGCAGGATCGGTTATGACGGGGATAAGGTTGTAGCGGTACTTAAAAAAGAAATTTTTCAGATCCGGTCTGCCGAAAACTTCAAGATCCGGGATTTTTTCCAGTTTTTTTATGAGTCTTTCCGGATCTACGGCAGTGGTGAAAATTATTTTTGAACTGAGAATATCCGTAAGATCCGTCTGCTGATCCGGTCTGCCGTATTCAGGCATCAGATCCCTCAGATCCGTGCTGATTATGCTTTTGTCATGACATACCAGTATTGCTGCCAGCAGAGGGGCGAGAAGCATCAGCAGTGCGACCGCAGTCCGGATTTTTATCATTGGTTACTTCCGATCTGTCCTGTCCGGAGCACTGCAGTATTCCGAAACTGACGTTTCAGGCATGGCGGTAAGTTCCGCTCCGGAGAAAACGATGGATGTGCTTCCTCCCGCCTTTTCGATTATTCTGATATTGCTGACAAAACCAGATTCGATTTTTATGGATATCAGATCCAGGATCCGGGAGAGATCCGCATCCTCCGGATGAAGATAAATTTCTCCGTTTTCAGGATCCTTCTGAGACATTGAAACTCTGAAGCTTTTTTTCACGCTGTCATAGTCGCCCCGGATCAGATCCATGAAAAAACCGGTTATAAACCTCATGGATGTATCTGTGCTCTGATTTTCTCCGGATCCGCTGCTGTTTTCGACAAACCAACTGCGTTCCATCGGCTTCTTTACTGTCCAGCATATGCCCTGATTCACTGTTACTGCCGTCACACCCTCGGATGCTATTTTTCTGGCATTTTCCGGAAGATACTTCTCCATGGCAAAGGAAGATACCAGCATATGCTGATCATCCATTTTCAGCCTGAAGGATCCCGGATCGGCAGCATATGCCTGGGATGCAAGGAGCAGCACTGAGAACGGCAGAATAATTCTGTTTGGCTTCATCTTCCCGTATTTCCTGTCAAAAGAAGTTTGATCCTGTCCGTGAAATTCTTTGGCATGGTGAAGGACAGTCCGCTGCTGCCGTTGGGCAGGCAGACCTGGACTGATCGGGCTTTGAGACAGATCCTGGAACTGCACCTTATCACAAAGCTGTGTACAACTCTGTTTTCATATTCCTCAAGATCTGTGGTGACAGTAAATTCGTCTCCCATTCTCAGAGACGATGAATATCTGAGTTTCAGATCAACTACAGGAAAGGTGTATCCGTCTCTGTTAATTTCGCTGTAGGAATATCCCGCCAGATCAAAGAATCTGCTTCTTGCCATTTCAAGATATTTCAGATAATTGCCGTGCCAGACCATTCCCATGGGATCACAGTCGTAAAATTCAACTCTGCCCGGAGTGTCAAATGAAAAGTAACTCATTTTGTGCTGTCTCCTTCCTGCCAGAAATCGTAGAAATTAAACCAGTCAAGAGGTGCTTCAAGCAGAAGCTCTTCCATCAGTTCTGCATACCCGCTGATGTACCGTCTCAGATCCTTATCTCTGCTTTTGCGTCTGATCTCAGGCCGGCCTATCTCTTTCATGTAAAGTTTCCTTCTGCCGTCTGAAATTATCGTATGGATGATGCATACCGGAGCGTTCAGGATAGATGCCATAATCCACGGACCTACAGGAAAGTCGGCACTGCCGTCAAGAAAATCAATCCTCATGCTTCTGGTTTCGGTGCTGTTGAGACGATCGCCAAGCACGGCCAGCCATTCGCCCCTTGCAAGAGATTCCTGGAGCTTTACCACTGTGGCGGGGGTTATGTCGCTTACAGGTATTATGTTGATCCCGGAATTCTGATTGACTCCTCTCAGATACTCCATGAATCTGCGGTTGTTTTCTGTTTCCAGAATGATGTTCAGAGTCGTCTGATCCAGAAAATTGTTTATTGCTCTCAGCAGTTCAATATCACCGATATGGGAGCTGATAATTACATGGCTCTTTTTTTTCGCATCAAGTTCTCTCAGTCTTTCCAGAGAATTGTTCACGGATACCATGTCGTCCGCCTTCAGAAGTCCCTTCCAGGCCAGCATTTTTTCCAGCATGCCTGTGGCAAAGCGAAAAATGTGGCGGTGGGGGGTAAGTCTCTTCAGTTCAATTCCCCGCTTTTCCGCAAAGCGTCTGATTCTTTTCAGATAAACTTCCGATCTGTGTCTCAGACCGGGGTTTGAGATGATAACCACCAGGGTAATGCACCAGACAAGAGCATATGCACAGCGACGGCCAAGAAGTCTGTATATCCAGATCACTGTACTTATGCCGAGGGATGAGGTGCTGTCTTTCTGTCCGGTGATCCAGTCAGCCTTGGTCACAGATATGTTCTCCTGCCTGTTTTAAACGGATGCAGTACCTTCTCCACGCAGAGTCTGGTGTGACAGAGACTGATTTCCAGATTGTCTCTTAAGGCTCTGAAATTGCTTATTCCGCCTTCATGGTAGATCACCTTCACCGGACATGTGATGATATCACAGCCGTTCCAGTAGAGTCTTATCATGATTTCCGTGTCAAAGCTCATATGACTGCCTACATTTCTGGCGTTCATAATACGGCATGTGCGCTCAAGAGGATAGACTCTGATCCCGCACATGGAGTCCACAAGTCTGCATCTGCCCAGCTCCACCGCCACCCAGAAATGTGTTACGTACCTTGCCAGGAATCTGCCGGCGGGTACATTGCTGTAAACCGGACTTCCGGATATAAGGGCATCTGGATTCTGGTCTGCCAGACGGAAAAATTCCGGCACTGCCTGGAGATCCTGCTGGAAATCCGCATCGATCTGCAGTGCGTGGGTATATCCCGCCTCCAGTGCCTGGCGGAAGCCGTGCTTCATGGCACAGCCCTTGCCTCCGTTCCTTTCAGTGCGGAGTACAGAAATCTCTCCGTCCAGTTCTCCTTTCAGCTGTTCACTGAGTGGAACCGGATTGCCGTCGTCTACAATGACAACCGGTATGCCAAGTTTTCTGACGGATCTCAGGTTTTTCTTCAGTTCGGCACCGTGCCGGTAGCACGGAATTATGATCACCGGCTTAATTACCATTTGAGTTTTCCGCTGCAGCAGATCCTTTCACAGCTTTTCTCCGTCACGGTGAAGGAGATTCTTCCGCTGTTTTCTTCTCTGGCGTTGACTGTTATGTCCATTCTGAATGTCATATCCGGTTTTAGCGGGGAATTGAATTTGATCTGCTGGAAAGTGCAGGGCTGATTTTCAAGATCTATGCCGAGGAAATCTCTCATGCAGCGAAGAAGAAAACCGGTTACGGCAACTCCGGGAAGAATCTTCTCTTCCGGAAAATGTCCTTCGAACCATATCAGATCAGACAGAGTTTCAAATTCAGCCGCGACATATGATTCATTTTGCGCAACCTGCTTAAACGGCGGATATCTCATGCTTGAATTCCTGCAGGATAGTAACGTAATCGGTCTTGCCCGTAGGGGTAAGCGGTATTTTTTCCACAAATATGAAACTTCTCGGCACTGCAACGGCAGGGATGGATCCTGTCAGCAGACTGCGAAGATGCATGAAAAACCTTCCCGGAGTCATGGATTTTCTTATAACCGAACCTTCGGGAGAAAGCACCACCATGGCTGCCGTATATTCTCTGTTACAGGATTTAAGAGCCACCGCGGCCGCATCCTTTATCAGCTGACATTCCTGAATGATCTTTTCAACAGCATCCAGTGAAATGCGGTTGTCTTCGATTTTTACCGTGCGGCTTTTTCTTCCATGCAGAATAAATCTGTTTGGTCCTGTCATCTCCACTACGTCTTCGGTTCTGAATATCTCTGTACCGTCATCAAGTGTGGCGTTGAATATGTCACAGTGCCTTGATCTGAAACCGAGAATCGATTCACCGTTTTCCGGCTCTTTAACAGGTACTATTTCAGAGTCGGGAAACCCGTTCCAGTATTCATTACCGGTTTCTGTGAAACGGTATGCCATGACTCCTGTTTCGGTGCTTCCAAGAATTTCAAGCATAGGGCTCCTGAAAATATTCAGGGTATGTGCAAGCACACCGGATGACAGAGCTCCGCCTGCCGACAGTGCCAGTCTGATCCTGCACTGGCATTCCTGATTGTCAGTGCGTTTAAGAAAGCCCGGACTGGTCACCAGGATCAGCTTCTTCTTCTGGTTGCTGATGCTGTTGATTTCCTCCTGGTAGGTCAGCATCTGTGCCCAGGCTGTTATGCCCGAGTAGAGGGGGAAAAGGAGCCGGAAAAGCAGACCGTAGGAGTGATAGCAGGGAACTGTTCCTGCAACAAGCAGATCATCTCTGTTTTCCGGCTTTATAACATCATAAATTGCAGTCACTTCCTGCTCCAGGTAGGGAAGTGTTCTTACAATTTTTTTCGGTTCACCGGTTGATCCGGAAGTAAGTTCTGTTATGCGGCATCCGGAGGGATCCAGGCTGCTGATTTCGGATCTGACTTTTTCAATTTCCGAGGCGCTGTCCTGTTCATATGCAAGGGGGATATCTCCGGTATTTATCACAGTTCTGTTTCCCGCAGTGCAGCTGTCCAGACTGTGATCTGTAATCAGATAATCAGCAGGAGAAAAACCGTAGGTCTTTGCTGCAACATCTGAAAGCGTTACAGCGTTGTATCCTCTGAGCCAGGATGCGACAATCGCGGCCAGCATGTGAAAGCTGTGTCCAACAGTGATCAGAATCTGCCGGTTCTCTGCCTCTACCACCTTTGGAAAAAGTCTGGAAAACCCGGCAATCCTCATCAGAAGATCACCTGCGGTGTATTCTTTCTCGCCGTCCCTGAACAATACTCTGCCTTCGTTGATCACGGCAAGACACTTCAGCAGATCTCTTTTGCTACTTGTCTGCATTTTCGATTTTTGAGGCCACAATATTGACGATGTCTCCCACGGTTTTGACAGCCTTGAAATCCTCATGTGTGAAACGGCACTGAAGTCTGCGCTGCAGTTCTACAACCATGTCAGTGGCATCTATGGAATCAAGATCCAGATCCTGGACTATGTTTGATTCCACGGAGACCTTATCCGGTTCGATTTCGAAATTCTTTTCAATTATCTGCTTCAGAATTTCCAGTATTTCTTCTTTTGTCATGTCAGTCTCCGGTTATTTGCGGTTTTCTTCTATGTATTTAACGAGTGTTGCGACAGAGTAGAAATTCTTCCTGACCTCTTCGCTGTCCTCCTTAATGGCGACACCGAATTTGTTTTTAACCGCAAGACCGAGTTCAAGAGCATCAATTGAGTCAAGACCGAGACCGTCACCGAAAAGCGGTGCCTCAGTTTCTATATCCTCCGGTGTAACCTCCTCCAGATTGAGCGCCTCTATGATTATTTCTTTTACCTGCAGAACTAATTCCTCGTTCATTTTTTCATTTCCTTTGTTTTTCTTTTTTTGAACTGCTTTTCCGTCAGCTTTCACATAAGTGCTGAGAAGTTTTCCGTTATGCATAATTCAGCTGCGGGATCCTGCTGCTTTGTGACTGTGCAGGTGAACTGCAGAGATCAGTCTGTAAATGCCGCCTCTATGCAGTCATTATACAGAAAGTCTGCGAGCAATGGTGTTTTCATATTAATGTTTTGCAAATCTGCCTGTGCCGGACATCCTATCGGCATCCGCGCGGACTGTTCATACTTTTATCAAGTTTCTCATTGTAGATCTCCTCAAGGCGTTTTGTCAGATGTCTGGCAGCCACGCCGAAGGTTTCATATTCAGAACCGGCAGATCCGCCACCGGTGTTGACAGCTCTGGCCGGATCTGCAGAATATCCGTTTTCTCCTCCTGTTTCAGCGTTTATGTCTGCAGCTCCGGTGTCGGGTATTATGTTTTCTGTTCCGATGGGAGTGACTCGGAAACTTGGAGTCTGTGCAGTCATGGAATCTGAAAAGAAACGGTGCTGAAGGTATCCCGGGGTGTCACAGTTTATGAAAACCATATAAACCGGCATTCTGTTCCTTACTGCTACCTGTGCTGCTCCCCGGCTGAATTTTACCGGCAGCCTTTTGGTTCGTGATCCCTCGGGAAAAATGAGCAGATTGGCATCATTTTCAAGATGTCTGTTGATTTCTTCAAGACTGCTGCTGTTTGGTATATAGTCCAGGTTGTGAAGCACGAATTTCATGAATCCACGCCTGAGTGACTGCTTGAAAATGGTTGTTGTGTTGGGATTCATGCATGATATGAGGATTACATAGTCCACAAGTGAGGGATGGTTGGCGATTACGACGCTTCCTCTGAGCTGTTCCAGCTCTCTGGCGTTGCTTACATCCGTTCTGAATACTCCGGTGTGGCGGCAGAAAAAAATAAAAAAACGGCAGAAGCTGCGGACGTTTTTCCTGAACAGCAGACATTTTTTCCGGGGATCTCTTATGAAAACAAACAGAAACAACGAGGTTACAGTTCCAAGAAACAGCGAACCTGCGATAAAGCCGGCATATGCGATAACGGTGGCAATTTTTCTTAGCATGGCATAAGTTTTTTGACAAATTCGAAGGGACTTATCACGGCAAGAGAATCAAAGTCAAGTTCAACTGTTCCTCCCTCTTCGTTTTTCTCCGCTTTTCCCACAAGCAGACCAAGAGCGAAAGGACCCATGAAATCACATTCCTTCGGAAACGACATGAGAGTCTGATTTGCAATATCCTCTTCATAGCAGACAATCAGAACTCTGGACGCATTTTCCCCCTCTATGGATGAGTATGCTTCAGTAAGAGCCGCCAGCAGGGTGCTTTCGCCTCCGGCCAGTGATGTTACCTCCCCGGTGAATCCGGTTATTATGGCTGCAATGCCGGAATTGGCGTTGTGAACCGAAGCCGAAAATTCTGCCGGAGACAGATCCTCCTGACCGAAAATGCTGCAGATAAGCCTGAGACATCGCGGAATTTCTCCGCACCGTGAGGCAAACACAAGCTTTGATATTTCTCCGTTGTGTCTTGAAATGCAGTCGGCAGCAAGACCTACTGCAAGACGTCCTGCCGGATTAAGGCGGCGTCTCTGCATCAGAGGGATCTTCCTTACAATTTCATTGCATGCCGCCCCGTCTTCCCGAAGAGCCAGCAGTCTGTGTTCATAGAGTTTCAGTTTGTATCTGGACAATTTGTGCTACCTCAATAAAGCAAAGAACCGGGCATGGCAGTCCGGAATTATACCGGAGGAGCCGTTTTGGCACCATGACGGGAAACATCAGCGTTCTTATTTTGATGAGCAGGTTCAGTCTGCATACAGCTTCTGCATTTTGACGGTCTGGAGCTGTCTGTCAATATCGACCTTGAGATTGTTTACCCATCTGTTGTAGTGTCTGTTAATGGTGTCCCCCTTTCTTTCCAGCTCGCCCGTGCTTTCTTTCCAGTTGATGGTGTAACTGGTGGAGTTGAAATCTATCTCAATCGTGACACTCATGCCCGGTTTTCTGTATCTTGCGGTTACTTTGTGATCATTTGCGTCAAGCACCTGCCAGTTGCGACCCTGACACGCTATGATTATGCTGTTTTTAACATCCTTTGCGGTTAGATTGTCAGATGCATAGATCTGACCTGTAGGAGTTGCTATAAGCTGTGACGAGCAGCCGCTGAGGGAGAAACATGTTACCGAGGCTGTGAAAAGAGCGATTACCACAGCAAATGCTAATTTTGGTTTTCTCATGATTATTCCTGGACAAATTTCTGAAAATGTTAACTGAAACAGCAGGGACTGATACCGGTCAGCATGTTATTGCAAAGCAGCAACAAGATAATATGCAGGCTGCTTTCTGATTATTGCCGAAAGTCTGCTGTCCTCATCCTGCCTTATGATACATTTTTTTCAGTAAAAAAAATCATGTAAGTCCGGAAATAAATTTTGTGATAGAATACGCAAAAAATTATATATTCCCTTTTTTAAGAAGATTTCCCGATGTTTCAGGTTTTAAGAAGCTGGTACCGCAGTCTGCTGAGTGATCCGAATTCAGCCACTTTTTTTATCATTATCACTTTCCTTTTTACTGTAATATACTTTTATTCCGGTATATTCATGCCTATTCTGGTGGCGCTTGGCGTATCATACATTCTTGAGGCGCCTATCAGTTTTCTTGAGAGAAAAAACATACTCAGAAGAACTATTTCCACATACATCGTCATAATACTCTTCTTCTCTTCACTTGTTCTGTTCGGCATATACGTGGGTCCGAGCATTGCATCCCAGGGATCTGATCTGGTCAATAAAATTCCGTCAATTCTTACCCAGACTTCGGACTACATCAAGGCAAAGGTGGAGGAATATCCGAATATTTTCGAGCATATTGACATAGACAGCATAAGTGCTCAGATTACAGATTCCATTACTTCCTACAGCACGGAGTTTATCAAGACAAATCTGCTGGGGTATCTGATGAATGTTACGTCCTTTATCATGTACCTTATTCTGATTCCGCTTCTTGCCTTTTTCATGCTCAAGGACAAGCATGTGCTGATTGACGGTGTGAAAGGTTGCTTCCCGCCTAATCTTAAGCTTGCATCTGACATGTGGAACAAAATGAATATTCAGCTGATGAATTATGTCAGTGGAAAGTTTATTCATATCATTGTAATTGCTGTTCTTAACTTCATTATTTTCTACTGCTTCGGACTCAACTATGCCATACTCCTCGGTCTTGCAGTAGGTCTGTCGGTGCTTATTCCGGTCGTAGGCGCCGGTATTGTCAGCGCACCTGTGGCACTTGTAGCCTTCACCCAGTTCGGTGTGGACTCCACCTTCTGGACTCTCCTGGGTGTCTATGGCGTTGGACTTGCACTCGATGCCAATCTCATTACGCCGATGCTTTTTTCTGAAAAGATGAAACTTCACCCTTTTGTTATTCTTGCATCAGTGCTGGTGTTCGGATCCATGTGGGGTTTCTGGGGTGTCTTCTTTGCCATTCCTCTGGCCACATTTTTCAAGACCCTTTACCTCAACTGGCCGCGGGGCAAATATATCGATTCGGGAACAGCCGGATCTGAGGCTGAGATTGTGGCGGAAGAACGCACTGTTGCCAGAAATGCAAAGGACGATCTGGACGAGGCTATCAGTGCTCTTTCATCAGCCAAGGAAAAACTGGGAAGAGTTCTTGATGATATAGATCGTATTGAATGTACCGAAGTGCAGGATGCTGATCTGTCATCCTCCGTTCCAGAAGATCAGAGACAGCAGAACGAGGAGGCATCCGAGCGGCAGTCATAACCGGACGGCTGCTGCGATGATTCCCGGGTTCTGGGAACGGTCTGTTCTCCAGATTTGGCTGAGCTGCCTCCATGAATAATAATGAAGCCCCGGTTTTCCGGGGCTTCATTATTATTCTGTTCTGTAACCGTCTTCAGCAGATCCGGAAACATATCAGAGACATCTAAACTGAGCTAACTGATCTGTTTCAGTACATCAGGGTATAAAGCTTTCTGCGGTAGCCTGAAACAGTGGCACTGCTGCCCATGGTCTCCAGTATATCCAGGTAAGTCTTCTTGGCCTCGCCGTAGTTTAAATCTTTTTTCAGCACGGTGTATAACTGATCCAGAGCTTCGGTTTTCTGATTCAGCCTGTTGTACTGTACTGCCAGTTCGACTTTCAGTTCAAGATTGTCCGGATCTGCCTCTGCCTGCTTTTTGAGATCTTCGATCGGAGAATCAGCCACAGCCTGCTTGGCAAGACTCAGGGTTGAAAGAAGTGTTTTGTAGTAGTCGTCATTATCCAGCTGCTCCTGCATGGATAAATTTCCGATAATTGATTCGGCGTCCTCCAGTTTGTTCTGCTTTATCAGTATTTCAGCTTTTGTAAGTCTGTAGAGGGCTATGTCATTTATGGCGATGGCTGCCTGTATTTTCTCCATGGCTGCGTCCAGCTTTTCGTTTTTCAGACTGTCAGCTGCATCCCTGTACAGAAGCTCATCCTCTTTGGGCTGAAACTTCTTTATAAACGCATCAACCCCCGTGTAGACTTCATCTCCCTCCAGACTGTCAACCATCTTGCCGTCTTTTATCACTATGAGTGAAGGCAGAGCTGATATTGGGAGCATTCTTGAAAGTTCTGGAGTTTCTCTCAGATTTACCTTGGCCAGGGTAATACTCTCGCTGTCGCCGATTTGGACGGAAAGGGAGGAGGTCAGCGCTGCGGTTTTTTCATCCTCCGGATCAAAGGAGTATACCACCACGTATCTGCCGGCGGAGCCGTCTACAATTGAGCTCTGGACATTTGTTCTGTTAATTTCAACAATCATTGTTTTTGCCTAATTTCTGAAAAATTTATGAAGCTGTCTAGTAACCCTGACGAGCGTCTGCATGGTAATACTAGATTCCGTGGCTTTATCGCCTTTTTTACTGTCGGTAACCATATAGGTTCCCTTTTTGCTGAAAAGTGTTATCTGATCCGCTTCGATTATTCCAACCTTCCTGTTGTTTCCTGCAAGAATAAAACTGTCACGATCCTGCCCGAAAAGTGAATATCCGTTGGAGAAATCAGAAATGGAGCTCGTCACGCCAAGATCCGTTACAAGCAGGGTCGGTGCGACATCCGTGTGGGACGTGAGATATGAGATTTTATCCGCCTTGTAACCGGGATGAATAACCAGAAGTGGAACATGGAGAGATTCGTATGACAGACTATCAGGTTCCTGCTGATCCTGAGTCAGTGATTTACCGGTCAGTCCCGTGATAATAACAACGGTGTTCAGGTCCTCCCCGGTCTGCCTGAGAGCTTCTACGATCTTTTTTATTCCTGCATCTGTTTTCTTCAGGGCTGCGGTGTAGTGTTTCAGAATTCTCTGGCTGTTTTCACCCTTTGATCCTCCGGACTTAAAAACAAGTGCCGGTGCCTCAAGAGAAACATACATTGCATTTTTTGTGTTTCTGTTCCAGTTTGCAGCGATGTAGGCTGTTGCAGATGAGACGGCGGCATCGTCGGATTTCTCATAGCCGCCGTTCTTTGTTCTGAGTCCTGTGAAAACAGCTGTTTCTTCAGGCTTCCCTCCGGATGATGATATTATCCTGTTGATGGTATAGGAGTGCCTCTGAAGCTCATCAATAAGCAGCGGAGTTACCTGTGAACGTGTGAAGTGTCTGCGGTACTGCGGACTGAGACCGTAAAACAGGCTGAAGCAGGAGTTTCCGGTATCTGTGTCATTGGCATAATGCTCTGTGAAATCAAGAGCCTCGCCGCGTATGGACGCAAGATAAGGCATGCTGTTTTCATCGGCGGCTTCATAGGACAGATCCTTTACTGTGATCAGCAGGTAACTTGGATCCTTTTCATTGTTCGGATTGAATTTGATTGGACTGAGGGGATAGTTCAGATAATTGTATTCTGTGATTTTGTCGGGCTGCGGCAGAATGAGCCAGTCGTTCTTGTTCAGGAAGCTTTTTGCCGTCATAGGATAGGACAGGGGCAGGGTGGCTTCCTGATCGGTGATTGGCTCGTATTCTGCATAGTCAGCCCAGATGTGGAGCAGGTGCGTTGCGGCAAAGCAGCATACAAAGAAGATTACAAAGGATCTTGCTATCCAGTTGGTGCGGTGCTTTTCTGCCTTGTAGGATGCATAGCAGGCCAGAATGATCTCAATGCCTATCAGAAGAGGAATGACGATAAGGAGAAAATTGAAATTCATTCCGGAGTGATAGTTGGAATTGTCCGTAAAAATCTGAATCAGCTGAAGGTTCAGATGAAAATGGAATTTATGAAAAATCTGAGTGTCTATCAGAAGAACCGACTGGCTCAGTATCATCACCGCTGTGGCAAGAACTTTGAAAACACGCTCCTTCGGTATTATGAATGCCAGAGGAAATAGACACAGCAGAAATATGACAAAATTTACAAACCAGAAGTGACCGATTACGGACACAGTCTCGTAGATCACGGAGACTGTGGTCGGATTAATGGGCGAGTTAAGGACGTATCTTACTGCGGTGGCAATGGATATGAATACATTGAAGAAAATAAACCAGTGTCCCCATTCCACCTGGAGTGCCACGCGATCGGGATAGGAAAGCCTTTTCTGATAACTATTCATTAAATTTTACAGACGCTTATAATCAGTGATTTATATCACGTGATTTATATCACAAAACATAGATTAGTGGATAACATCCATAATCCACCCTTTTCTCTTTTCAGTAAAGAGTTGAATTTTTATACGAAACGCCTCCTGAAATTTCATTTCCTGTAAAATCAGCTTCGTCAGTGTTGCTGAGAGGTTTTTTTATGAACAACACGATCAGCAGTACCGACTATTTGGTCACAGCCCGGATCTTCAGACCCGAACATCCGAAGGTAACTGTCTGAGCCAAAGTTCATTCCCTCATAACGTGGTTCATTTACTTGTATCATGTAAAATCACTCAACCTGTACTCTTTGCAGCTCAGCGGTCGAAACCGCTGATTGTCAGCGAGTATAAATTTTAAATTCTCGGTGTAAATTTAAATTACGCTAATTCTATCAAATTTTATCACTGATTTGTGATCAGATAGGCGAACTGCCCGACTGCCCGACTGTCAGAAGAATGCAGTGCCGGCTTTTTGTTCAATCCTGCACTTATGAGTTTTGTCGTACATATAGTTATGGGTTTCTATTGGCTACACAATATACAGTCCAGAGAAAACAGATCCCGGCGGGATAACAAAAATGCAAACCGTATCAAAAAATTATTCACAACTTCATTTAAAAGAGTGATTTTTTAGGATTAATTGCTATGATCCAGTATGTTTGGTAAGTATAGCTGAAATGTAATGCATTGTTCAGAGTATGCTGGTACAAATAAATAGTGTATCTTCTGTGTGCGGACGTTCGTTTTTTTTGAAAAATGAGATCTGTATCAAATGTTAAAAACTGCGGATCTAATAATATGCGCACTGTGAAGGTGTACTTCATAAATATGTAACATTAAAAAGGAATGACTAATGAAAAAGAAGATTATTGCTACTGCAGTAGCCGCTGCCACCTTGGGACTGTCCACAATGGCTAGTGCTGGTATCGAAGCCGGTAAATTGGTTATCTGGGTAAACGGTGATAAGGCTTATGACGGTATTGCTGCTGTTGGTAAGAAGTTTACTGAAGAGCAGGGTGTTCCTGTTGAAGTTGCTCATCCTGATGGAGTTGAGAACAAGTTCCAGCAGGCTGCTTCTACCGGTAATGGTCCTGATATTTTCATGTGGGCTCATGACCGTTTCGGCGAATGGGCAAAGGCAGGTCTTCTCTCTGAACTGAATCCAAACAAGGCAATGAAGGACAAGTTCCAGAAGTTTGCATGGGATGCTCTCACCATTGACAACAAGATTTACGGTTATCCTATCTCCGTAGAAGCTATCGCTCTTCTCTGCAACACTGATCTCGTCAAGACAGCTCCTGCAAACTTCGAAGATTTTGCAAAGCTTGAGAAGGACATGCAGGCCAAGAAGAAGCACGCCATCATGTGGGACTACACCAATCCATACTTCTCTTATCCTCTGATTGCTGCAAACGGCGGTTATGTATTCAAGAAGACTGGTCCTGGTCAGTATGATGTTAAGGATACCGGTGTTAACAATGCCGGTGCAAAGCAGGGTGTTCAGTTTATCGTTGATATGGTAAAGAACAAGGTAATGGAAAAGGGTGTTGATTACGGTGTTATGGATTCATCCTTTGCAAAGGGCGATGTTGCATGTATCATCACCGGTCCATGGGCATGGTCAAACTACGATGGCAAGGTTAAGTACACTGTTAACGCTCTTCCAAAGCTTGCAGGCAAGCCAGCCAAGGCTTTCGTAGGTGTTCAGGGTCTTGCAATCAACGCTCAGTCTCCTAACAAGGAACTTGCTATTGCATTCCTCGAGAACTATCTCCTTACCGATGCTGGTCTCAAGGTCGTTAACGATGACAAGGCACTCGGTGCAGCTGCTCTGAAGACCTTCCAGAAGAGTCTTGAAAAGGATCCAAGAATCAAGGCAACCATGGCTAACGCTGTTGCCGGCGAACCAATGCCTAACGTTGCTGAAATGAACAGATTCTGGTCTGCTTTCGGTCAGGCTCTGAAGAACGCTACCACCGGTCGTCAGTCTACCGATGATGCATTGAGCACTGCAGCACAGCGTATCGTTCAGTAATAGTTACTTGGGCTCCCTCCTAAAAAGCTTGAGGGGGCTTTTTTTTTGGCAAATCATTTTAAGGTTTTTGTATGGATCAAAAAGCAATAGGGAAGCAGTCTGAGATCCAGTCACCTTTATCGTGGCTGAAGTGGCTTGTTGTCCTTTTAATTGTTATGTATTCAGGGTACATGGTTGTTAACATGTATCTCAGAGGAGATGTGGCATTCCCTCTTCTGATTGTAGTTTTGGTAGCATCGGGTGTCGTTATATTCCTGAGCAACAGGACTTATGCCCACAGATATGCATATCCTGCCATTGCAGGTATGGCCACGTTCATCATCTTTCCGATGATCTACACTATCTCCATAGCTTTCACTAATTATTCCGGTGATCATACTCTGACTCAGGACGGAGCTATGAAATACCATCTGAACAAGACTTATTCTATTCCGGAAGGTCAGGAAGGCGGTGGTCTTTATTTGTTTAAACTGACTCTCAAGCCTAAGAATCCAGGCAGTACATCTCTCGTTCGTCAGGCTCAGCTTTTCCTGCAGAAAAATGATGAATCAAAGGCGCTTTTCATGTCTGACTTCTTCGAACTGAAGCCAAGTTCCGAGCTCCAGGGTCAGGTTACAATTCCTATTACCAATGTTAACCTTTCCAAGTGGGACGGTCCTGACGGAAACAAGTGCAAGGACTCAGAAGGCAACGAGCTTACCTTTGACGATTGTACAAAGGATATGGAAGGCCTCGCCAATCCTAAGGATGTTAACGTAACATACAAGACAGCCATCGATCACATTTCTCTTGTTCTTCCTGACAGCAGCATACATCTGAAGAAGACCAGATTCCGAGAGTTCGAAGCTGTAATCAACAAGTATGACCAGGTTAAGTTCGGTGCAACTCTTCCTGGCGGTCGTTTTATCAGCGACAAAAATCTGCTCAAGGATAATGAGACAAGCAAGTACTTTGCTCCTGATGAAGAAGTAGGCTTCTACCGTTATCTTGATGACGAAGGTCGTGCAGTCGGTGAAAACTATGTACCGGGCTTCAAGGTTTATGTAGGTTTCAAAAACTTCGCCCAGATTGCAAAGGATGAAGGTGTTCGCAAGCCTTTCGTCAAGATCTTCATCTGGACTGTTGTTTTCGCAGCTCTCACCGTGTTTATCACACTGGCTATCGGTATGGTTCTCGGTTGTCTCGTTCAGTGGGAATTCCTCAAGGGCCGCAGCATCTACCGGCTGTTCCTTGTTCTTCCTTATGCGGTTCCGGCCTTCATATCCATTCTGGTGTTCAGAGGTCTGTTTAACGAGAGTTACGGTGAAATCAATGCGATTATCCGCAGTGTCATGAGCATTCTTCCTGGCACATGGGAGGATATCGCCTGGTTCAACAGTCCTATGTGGGCAAAGACCATGCTTATTATCGTTAACGCATGGCTGGGTTATCCTTACATGATGATCCTCTGCATGGGTCTTCTGAAGTCTATACCTGATGATCTTTACGAAGCATCTGCAATGGATGGTGCAACCTTCATCAACAACTTCTTCAAGATTACTCTTCCGTTGCTGATCAAGCCTCTGACACCGCTTCTGATTGCATCCTTTGCATTCAACTTCAATAACTTCGTTCTTATTCAGTTGTTAACCAACGGTTCTCCGGATATCCTTGATGCGAATCCTCAGGCCGGTGAAACTGACTTGCTGGTAAGCTATACATACCGTATCGCCTTCCAGGGTAACGGTGGTCAGAACTATGGTCTTGCCGCTGCTATAGCAACTCTTATCTTCCTGCTGGTTGGTGCAATTGCAGTAGTTCAGCTGTGGTTCACTCGCAAACTGGCACAAGAGGCTAAGTCATAAGGAGACGTATAAATGGCTATTGTTCAACCTAAATCAATTAAATACAGAATTATCGTTGCGCATGTGATAATGCTTGCATTCATCATGCTGATTATGTTCCCTCTTCTGATGGTAACAGCAATTTCCTTCCGTCACGGTAATTTCTCAGTTGGTAGTGTTATCCCAACAGGTGATGAGTTCTCTCTTGAGCACTGGAAGCTGGCTTTCGGTTCGCCTACTGAAATCAACGGCAAACTTGTACAGCCTCCTTTCCCTGTACTTCACTGGCTGTGGAACTCAATCTACATTGCTGTGCTGACATCTTTCTTTATACTGGCACTGTCAACCACCTCCGCATATGCGTTTGCACGTCTTCGCTTCCACGGCAAGGAGACTATTCTGAATATCATGCTGATTGTTCAGATGTTCCCTACTGTACTGGCTCTGGTTGCTATATATGCTCTGTTTGACAAGCTTGGTGAATACATCCCATCTGTGGGTCTGAATACTCACGGCGGTCTGATACTGTCATATATGGGCGGTATAGCGCTTCATATCTGGACAATCAAGGGATATTTTGAAACCATAGACCCTTCTCTGGAAGAAGCTGCTGCAATTGACGGTGCAACTCCGTGGCAGGCTTTCAGACTGGTTCTTCTGCCTCTGTCAGTACCGATTCTTGCAGTTGTGTTCATACTGTCCTTCATCGGTACAATTACAGAAGTTCCGGTTGCATCCCTGCTCCTGACTTCAGCTCCGGTTGATCAGCTGACTCTCGCCGTAGGTGCACAGCAGTATCTGTATCCTCAGAACTATCTGTGGGGTGACTTCGCAGCTGCCGCCGTTATGTCCGGTCTTCCTATTACCATCGTGTTCCTCTGTGCTCAGAAGTTCCTCGTTGGTGGTCTGACCGCCGGTGGCGTCAAGGGTTAATGTATATGAGAACCTTCCCTGGAGGGTTCTCTTTTGAAAGATTTATTTTTGTGAGGCTAAAGAAATTTTATGGCTGACGTAGTATTAAAGAATGTATTAAAGAATTATAGACCTGGAGTTTTGAAAGATACTCTCCGCAATATCAACATGAACATTGAAGATGGTGAGTTCATCGTTTTCGTAGGACCTTCCGGATGCGGCAAGTCAACTCTTCTCCGTATGATTGCAGGTCTTGAGGATATTACCTCCGGTGAACTGCTTATCGGCGGTCAGTATATGAACGATGTTCCTCCTGTAGATCGTAACATCGGTATGGTGTTCCAGTCCTACGCTCTGTATCCTCATATGGACGTGTTCAAGAACATGGCTTTCGGTCTTACTCTGAAGAAGGTCGATAAGGAATCTATCCGCAAGCGTGTTAACAAGGCTGCCGAAATGCTTGGTCTGATGCAGTTCCTTGAGCGCAAGCCAAAGGCTCTGTCAGGTGGTCAGCGTCAGCGTGTTGCCATCGGTCGCTGTATCGTTCAGCATCCTTCCGTATTCCTGTTCGACGAACCTCTGTCAAACCTTGATGCAGCTCTGCGTGTTAAGATGCGTATCGAAATTGCCAAGCTTCATCAGGAACTGGGTGCAACAATTATTTACGTTACCCATGACCAGGTTGAGGCTATGACTCTCGCTGACAAGATCTGCGTACTGAGCCCTCTCAAGGAAGATGCTGAAACCAATCTGGAGCAGTTTGGTTCACCACTGGAGCTTTACCACAATCCTCAGAACAAGTTCGTTGCCGGATTTATCGGTTCTCCTAAGATGAACTTCCTGAAGGGTACTCTTCTTGACATTCAGGAGAAGCAGTGCAAGGTTAAGCTCAATACCGGTGACATCATTACCGCATGTGTTGATGCACGCAGAGCAAAGGTTGGCGATCCTGTTGAAATCGGTATCCGTCCTGAGCATCTGGTACCTACTGATCATCCTGATGCAACCGGCAGAATCAACGGTCTTGTAAACGTAGCAGAGCACCTCGGCGCGGAATCTTTCGTGTACATGGATGTTGACGGTGAGGACTTTACTGTTAAGGCAGCATCTGAGATCCCTGTTGATACCGGTGATACTCTGGTTGTTGGTATTCCTCCACAGGCATGCTATCTGTTCGATGAGAATGAGATCGCATTCCCAAGAACAGCGAAGTATAATCGCGCATGATTTAATAATAAAGATTAATTACAAAAACTATATTTGCCAAACTGAATTGGTGTCCGAAAGGGCACCTTTTTTTGTTTCAGGATCTGTGGAAACTCTTTTTGCATGCACATGAGAATTTCTGTGAATCAGGAGATGGTACAGCTGTCTGGTTAGATTTTGAGTGATAATCAACTGATACTTTTATAGCCTTTTGATATTTGCTTCAGAGTCAGTTGTACGTGCTGCAGACTTCTGATTGTTGTCGGTTTTTTAGTTTTAGAACAATGCTCCAGCTGTCACCGAATTCTGTATATTTCTGTTATGAGACGTGCTCTCATTTTTTTCGCGGGTGAAAAGTGTTTAAAGGTTAAATAGTAGATTGAAATTGTTGTTAAAAATCACAGGTCACTAATAAATTAATTATAATGAACTATAAGAATTGGCTCTGTTCAGGAAAAGTGTTGATTTTGCTAATTGTGATGTATATCACGTTTTAGTACAATTACTTATAATATAAATATACGTGTATCTTTTATTAACATAAATCAAAGGTTTTAACAGTGACCGAATACATAACAAGATGTTTTAATCTGCAGATTAAACAAACTGATATTGAATATCGCACGTTTGATAATCTGATGTATCTGTCCAAAAATCTTTATAATGTTTGTTTATATGTTGAGCGACAGCTG
>JAEEGG010006100.1_pt1 | contig 28375 bp, 22 predicted proteins | sample 9134161 | NCBI WGS metagenome assembly JAEEGG01 (sample SAMN16246543, study PRJNA631951) | gut metagenome | biome: gut microbiome; feature: rumen; material: CR-attached | host: Bos | place: Iran: Karaj | collected 2018-10 | reverse complement strand
TTTGCTTTCAGGAATTCATTGAACTTTTTCCCGTCTCCAATCTTAATAGCGACATAGTTTCCACATTTAGTGATAGATCCCATGATATCATCCACTTCATCTGTAACATCGGACTTAACAGCCACCAAGATATTTCTAACAGTTTTGATAAGCAGATCTGCGTCTTTGACACCCAAAAGGATCACCATCTGTGTAGATGGCAACATGGAGGGATCAATAGCGAGCTCACCGACAGTAACATTTACTTCATGTTTTTCGGTTCCTTCTGCATCAGGGGTAATTTCATAGGGGAATGTGACGGTCATGATTTCTCCGGTCAGGTTGTTCAACAGAGCAGCTTTGAGATCGACTTTTTCCGGTGCTTTTTCAAGAGCGGCCTGGATCACACCTTGTACCATGAATTTCATTCCACCCATGACTTCTGTGGTAGTGCTGTCCACTGTTTCCCAGAACTTTTGGACGTTTATTTGATTTTTGCCATATCCTATCACATCCAAAGGAATCATTTCTGTTGGGGCACAATCTGTTGCTTCAAGCGTATCGATCAACCCGGTGATTCCGCGGCGTTCATTAGCGGGGCATATCAGTTTAGTTTGGGTATAGAACTCTCCATTTTCGATTTTGGAGCTGACTGAAAAAGATTTAAGCGCACTGACACCCAGGGCATTATAGATTGCCAGAGGACGTGCGGGAGCCATCATCGCTTCCATGGGATCTTCCGGAGCTTCATATTCTTTGTCCGCAGCAAGAACCCATTCTTTTCCCAGATCATTCACCAGTGATAGATTTAACCAGAAATAATTGCTGTCAGGCGTGATGTTGGTGCTTCTTTTGAAAAGCTCCGTTTCAGCCAGTGTTTTATCTCCGTCTTTATGGTTCAATATCTTGCCCAGTGATCCAGTTGTATATTCAATGTCTTCTGTATTATAGTCGTTGTGAACAATATAGAGAAGATTGTCTTTAAGGCCGACCCACAATGCGGAACTACCCTCCATACGTACTTCATAGAAATCTACACCATGTATCTTGATGGAGGTAAACTCAGTTTCCATTTTGGTTTGTATATCTTTCATAGCGGAATTGAATTTTTCAGAACCGCCTTCAAATTCCGCAACGATAAGTGGAAGAAAACGAAAATCAGGATCAGCTGTTTTCTTCGATTCAATAGCTGTTACAGTGAGTGCTATACCACCCTTTAGTGATGTTAGATATTCAGAGGCAAACTGGATTCCCTTTTCAAATTCCTCTGATTCATTTTTAAATTTATTCCATGATTCCAAAACTTGATCACGGAATTGCTTCATCGCAGGATCCTGGAGAAGAAGATAATGTGGTGTTGTTTTCAGATCTGCACAATCTTTGGACAGATCTCTGATGGTTGCTACGGCTAATGTGTTTTCCGGGAGAAACGTCTCCGGATTCAATGCCGCCTGTGTGTTGAGCAGTGTTGATAATGAAACAGCTGCAATCGCTAATTTATAGTTCATATATTTAGTTTTTAGTTAATGGTTAATTGTTAATGGTATCGTTGTTCTGATGAGAAAGACTGGCTGCGTCAGCCAGTGCCGCGGTTATGACTCCGGGAGTCCTGGTAGAAAGGAATGCCAGAACTATATTGCTTCCTCGATGAAAATATTCTTTTTGGTTGGATGTAGGCTTCATTTTTGTGAGCGTATTATCCATTGAACTTGAGAGATATTGCCATTTATCTCTTGCTTTTTTATTAAAAGAAAAAATCTGATCTGCGTAGGTGTATAAAATCATTGATCCCGGCAAATCAGCCGATGTAGTAGTTACTTCATTGGTGTGGGTATTTACAGCGAAAATATCTGCTTTATTTATATCTTGAGAGAGAAGAAAGTAGATACCTATCACACTAAGTAATGCAGAAGCAGCCATGCCCATCCAGAAATACTTATGGATACCGTACTTTTGGTTGATAACTGGCTGTGGTGTTCCAATCTTTAACAATTTATCGGATAAAGAAGAAGGAACATCTTCTGGAACAAAATTTTTTAGCTTTTGTTCTATATCCGAAATCATTTCGTTTGGCTCATTCTTTTTCATTTTTTGAGAGTTTTTAATTTTTTCTGCAGCTTGATAAGTCCTAAACGATAGCGTGCCGCTATTGTATTAATGGAGCATTGACATATATCCGCGATCTGCTGGAATGTGAGTTCACCCCAGATCTTTAAGGTAATCACTTCCGTCTGTTCTTTTGAAAGTGTTTTTAAAGCGGAAAGCAGAACCTCTCGCTCATCATTGTGACGATCTGAGTGATCTATATATGTTATATGTTCCAAATACATATAATTTTGCTCACGTCTTTCTCTTCGGTCACGTCCGCGGGCCAGGTTTATTGCCCGGAAACGTATAGTCGCAAAAACTGTTCCCGGATGGGGAAGTGACGGCAAAGCTTGTTTTTGCAAATCTTTCCAAATTGACAGAACTGCTTCTTGTAAAATATCTTGAGCATCTTCTTCTGATCGGGCTTGCTGTCGCGCGTAAAGCAACCATTTTGCCTGATTCTCCAGTATCCATTTATTCCAATCAGAAGACTCATTATTTGATGTTTCATTCATCTATCGTTTTCAATGCAGCTTTGCCGCCGCAAACTACACCTACATAGAACCGCAGAATAGATTTTTTTTGTTTATTTTTTTATAAATGAAATTTTTTTTGAAATCAGCTTCCATAGAGATCTTCTGCGAGGAGATAATGCTGATTGATGTGCCCAGAGATACGTTGGAGTTCTTCAATCGAGATCAAACCCGATTGAACTCTTGGCCACCCATGCCAGCGCAAAGGACGCCAACCGGCCTTCATAGCCGCCTGTCTGAGGGAGGAGGCTTTGACACCTGGAGTAATAAGGTCTGCGATCTCATCGTTCATCAAGAAAAATTCGTAAACAGCTACGCGGCCGCGATATCCTGTATTTTCACATTCGATGCAGCCTTTGGGTTTCCAAGCTTTTAATCTATTGGGCGATAGATTGATAGCTTGACTCATCTCATCAATGATTTCTACTGGGAGATTTTCTACGGATTGTCTGCAGCGAACGCATAGTTTGCGAGCCAGTCGCTGTGCAAGACTGCATACAAGGGAACTGCCGATGAGAAAAGGTTCTATCCCCATTTCAAGTAATCTTGTAATAACAGAGATACTGTCATTAGTATGGATGGTGCTGAGGACTAAATGTCCTGTTTGGGCTGCTCGGATAGCGATTTCCGCGGTCTCAACATCACGGATCTCACCAATCAGCACAACATCTGGATCATGGCGGAGAATGGCTCTAAGACCTGATGAGAAAGTAAGGCCAGCTTCATCTCGTGTTTGGATTTGGCAGACACCTTCTAATTGATATTCAATAGGATTTTCAATGGTAATGATTTTTCGGCCAACATCATTTGAATGAGCCAGTGCAGCATACAGAGTTGTTGTTTTGCCACTTCCAGTAGGTCCAGATATAAGAATAAGTCCCTGAGGTAAAGATGTTAATTGCTCTACAAGTTTCTCTTGTTTAGTGGATAGTCCAATTTGCGACAGATCCATGAAAAGGCTTTGTCTGCCAAGAATACGGAGACAAACAGCTTCACCGTAACGAGTTGGGATAATCGAGACACGCAACGCATATTCTTCATCTTCGCTTTTCATGGCAATGCGTCCATCTTGGGGAACCCGTCGTTCTGCGATGTCTAATCCTGCCATCACTTTCATCCTCGATACAATAGAATCATAAACCTTTCTAAGATCTTGAGGAACTGGTATTTCTTGCAAAATTCCATCGATGCGGTAACGAAGACGGATATGAGTGGGATAGGGTTCAAAGTGGATATCAGTTGTCTGCATCCGAAGGGCTTCCAGCAGTATTTGATCAACAAAAGAAATGGCAGAAGTATCCGCGTTGGGATCATCTTCATTTTGATCGCGAATATCAAAAACAACCTCATTATTGCTGCTTTGTCCTTCTCCATAGTCGGATCGAAGTTTTTGGATGGTATCAACTCCCAACCCGTAAGTTTTTCGGATAAGGGAGCGTATCATACTGGGGGTACTCAGAACAAAATTAATGCGCTTGTTCAGCTGTAAGCGAAGAGCCCCGGTATCATTCAGTGAGAGAATTTCGGATATAGCAACTGTAAGTGTTCCGTTTGATGCTTGAGAAACAGGGATAATACGATAATGGAGAATGGTTTCAAGAGGAATCGTATCCTTGATTTCCTTAGGTATCTGATAGTTTGTCAGATCCTGAAAATCCATTGAATGAAGATCTGCCAGAGTTTGGATCGTCTCTGTCTCTGATGCTAAGTTGAGATCCAGGATGGCTTTGTAATCCGGAATATTCAGCATCCGCTGACGACGACGAATCAATGTAAACTGTGCTGGGGTGATGATGGACTTTTCCAGGAATACCTGAGCAACATCATGTGTTTCTGGGGAGATATTATTCATGGAAATTTTTATTTTTTCAGGGGAATTTCAGAGGTAACAGGAGTGTCAAAGGGGAGCTCCAGTGTTAATTCTGAAAGAGAATTTTCTCCGGTTTTCAAAATCAATTTATTGTGAAAAATTTCTCGAAGGTACAAATCTTCCACAATCAGATTTCCTGCGGAAACCAAGGCAACAGTATCACCAACACCCAGATAAACAAATTTGTCTCCATGAGTCGTTGTGAAAAATCCTTTATAATTGAACGAATACTGCTTAGTAGTTGGAGCAGGAGGTGGTGGCGGAGGCGGTGCTGGAGGCGGTGCTGGTACAGGATAATAGTAAGGATTGTTTGAAACAGAGGCAATTTTCAAAGAATCTGTGTAAGTCTTATCATACAGCATGAGGAGGTTTTCAGGAGCGGGATTTACAACTTTCTCATTCATGATTGGAGCTGTTAGATTTGCCGAACGATGAACAAACCAAAGGCTGAATAACAAGATGGCAAGAATGATCATCCAGATAAGAGGAAATAGCGAATAAAGATAGCGTTTATCTTGGAATGGGCTCATTTAGTTTCCTCCGGTATCCTATAAACACAACTGACGATGGCATTTAATGTAACAAAGTCAGGGTTTGTGGGTGCAACATACAACTCAAACGGCCCGAGAAAAATACTGTTTTTAAAAGGAATCTCAGGGATTTCTTCTGTCGGGTTTTCTGAAGATTGTTCTGCAGAAGGCTGAACAGAGCTTTCAGGGGTGGTGGGAGTATCAGATGGTGAGGGAGTTGTCTCCGGTGTTTTCTCTTCAGTTTTTTCTTCAGGAGTGGCAGGTTGTTCTGCATCTGGAACTTTAGATGTGTCTGCGGATTCTTCTGATTGGACAAGATAGGTTTCAGTGTTTTCTATAATATTTTCTGTGCCATCAGATTTACTCTCGGCCGTATCTTGTACGGTATCGGCCTGTGATTTGTTGTCAATCAATAATTGGGGTTCCATTGATTGTGGCAAGGAGCCTTCAAAGTCACGGAGGAAAGACAGTACAGATTCTGTGCTTCCCGTAAGTTTAATGCTGACAGGAATCTCAATGAAATGATCTTTTGTATTATGAAAAATACTTTTTTTGTCTCCAGAGTTCTTTATGTTGGTGTAATTAGTTGATATTGCGTCTTCCGTGAAAGGTGCTTTTTCTGCTAAGACATTAAAGATGTCGATAGACGCTGGTGCAACGCTTATTGCGCTTTCCAGAATGCGTTGACATGTTTGCAGCTTGATCCACAAAAATTGGGAGTTAGTCATCCCGTAGTCATATTCCGGCAAGCTATTCAACACGGATGGATCCAGAGTTACTTTTTTTTCTTGAGCCAGTGCGCTTAACTTGGCAGAAAGTTCATTTCGCACCAATATATATTCAAATGTTTGAAATGGATCCAGGTACCTCTTAAGTGTTTCCTGAGGGAGTTCCAGCATTTTTATCTGCCTTAAATATGTATTACGAAGCATCCTTATTCGAGGCTGGATCGCATGAAGATTCGTTTCAACTGTCAGTTTGTCAAAACCGATTTTGTATTCGGATGTTTTATTGATCAAAACTAATTGGTTGAAAAGAGATTCAACCTTATTTTGCAAGTTTTTATTATGACTATGCAGTGGGACAAAAATAAAAAGGAACAATAGGGTCAACCCTACACATAGCAGGAGTAATAATTTCTGTAGTCCCAGATATGTTTTTTCGCGTATCATTTGACGGGTGAGAGGTGATTCTGCGAAGAGAATGTGTTTGTTAATTGACTTGCGGGATTCAGAAAAATCTCTTTGGTTGTGAATATCGTTCCAAAGCGATTTCCTCCAATGAGATATTTGGGATCTACAGAATTTGTTCGGAACAAGCCTGGCAACAGAGTATCGGCATAATCGATGAAAAAAAGATTGGTCAGATTATCCCGAACTGAGTAGAAAAATACTCTTTGAAGATCCGCGTTCTGGTTTGTCAAAAGGCAAAGTTCAGTGATATAGCTATATTTGCCTACGTCAATATCTTCGGTATCACCCATTTGAATGGTTGAATTAGTATAGTTATCCGGGGTTGGAAAACCTTGTACATAAGTGTGTTTATCGGCCAATAGAAGAAACCATGCATGATTGGTATCGGCCACTACGATGTCTTGCTGAGCTTTTATAATATTAAGAACATCAGATGTCCTTTTTTGCATTCTGAGGATAGGGGCAAAGCTTAGCAATTCCTGATCGCGAACTTGATATTCTTTGACAATACTGAAAGCATTTTCTGAAATATTTTCAAATTCATGGATCTTATGTACATTTTTCGATACGGAAACAAAAGTGAAACCAATCGACGAAAACAGCAATAAGAGAAGAATAGGAGCTAGGATCAGTGCGGTAATAAGAGTTCTAAAACGAAGGCGGTTTGTTCTGCGGGCATCTAATAGATAATTGGGGGTTAGAGAACCACTGTTTGGCATGATGCCAAACGTTTCCAAACCTAATCCAATACAAGAAGCAAAACGCTCAATTTGGATGTTTTTAGAAATCCCTTCATAGGTGGTGATATGTAAGAAATTAATTTCACTTTTACTTCTTAGATATTCCAACAGACCTGGTGTTAAAGAGGCTGCTCCACTCAAATAGACAGTTAAAGCTTTGAGTTGTTCTTTGAATGTGTCTTCAGAGAATGCCATCCCAGTGAAAGATGCTGTCGAACGAGCAAGCTCCATAAACCAATTGATCAAATCTTTGAGCCAGTGTTTTACCGCAGCCTGGAAGATAGCGTTGACATGTTCCCCTGTAAGATAATTATTTTGGCGCTTGAATTGTTCTGCTTCATCAAAGGTGCATCGAAGGGCTTTGCTCAAATGTTCTGTCAGATATTCGCCACCAATCGGAAAGTTAGCAGAAAGAATACTCTGTCCATCATATATGATAGCCGCATGGGTGCTGATAGCGCCAATGTCCACTAAAACCACGTTTCGACTGGTTATTTTTCCTTTGCAGATAAAACTGGTAACTGCGGCATTCAAAGTGGGAAGTACATTGATAATGGGGGCAGTACAATTAACAAAACGACCAATGAGTTCAGTTATGCCTTGTTCTTTTGCTATATGTGCATGACAAGGATTAGGAAACTTATTATTTTCTACTTTGAATTTTTTTAATTTTTGCCAGCCAATAAGGAGCGGCGTATTCCCCATGCCTTTTGCACATGTATTTTTGAGATATTGTGATATTTCATCTGAAGAACTTGTATCTACTTCATCCGGCAGATTGATAAGCTGAGAAATAACCAGATTTTGAGAAACGGTGATTGCCAGAGGATATTCGCCAAGTTGTGTTACGATTCTGGCTAGTTGTTGGTCGACTTCTTCTGTATTGAGCAGGGCGTCTTCTTTTAAATCAATCAGTCCATGCTCTAAAATGCTGATATCATTTTGTGTTCGTTGAATGAGCGCATATTTGATTTGTTGCGAGCCCATATCAACACAAATGCATCGGGGATTCCTGATATCGGCGATAGCATCAGTAATTTTTTCAATGGAGTATGAAAAAAACTTAGGGAAGATTTTAAAACCTTCTCTTTTTATTTTTGAAATACCCTGTTTGAACAAATTCATTACTGAGGAGGAACAACGAACTCACCTGAATCAGATATGAGAGTTGCCGTTACAAATACGAGAAGATAACGAGGTTTATCGATTTCGCTGCGTTTTCTAAACAAATTACCGATAAGTGGAATCGAACTCAAGATGGGAACACTTTCGGAATATGTTTCCTGTTTTCTCTCCATAACACCACCCATAGCAACTGTCTGGCCTGACTTTACGGCGACACGGGTACTCAATGACTGTTTTTTATATTCCGGCAGTTTGATGGCGAAAGAATGTAAGATTTTACCATCCTCATCATAGTCATTGATACTTGTAAATTCAACCATATCTACATCTGTGTTTACCACAGGATTAAGAGCCAACATAATGGTTTCTCCATCGCCGCCGATACTGGCCAGCACGCTGAGTTCGACCCCACTGTTTAACAAGGTCGGACTGCCGGAAGGAACCAGTTGAGATGATGACTTATTCTCTAATAGGGTAGTTGAGACAGTATACTGTTGATAATAATACTGAACCTTACCATCCGAGATCTTGGCAGGAAGATTATTAATTGCGACAATGCGCGGAGAACTTAAAGTCTCACTTTCTCCACTTTGTTCAATAGCATAGAGGGTGGCGTTAAGATCATCTGTTCCAAAAATCTTAGTCCAACTTTTTGTAAGACCGTTTCCCAGCCCATAAGTAAGTCCCATTCCAGTATAGTCAGCAGCGACTGGGACTGTGGAGTTTGCGACGGTGGACCAGTCCATTCCTAATTGAAGGAAAGCGGCTTCGCTTACAGTGATGAAACGTGCTTCTATATATACCTGCTGTACTGGCTTATCAAATTGATCTATCAATTCTTTAAGCTGAGCTAATTGCTCGTAAGTGCCTCTGGCAATGATGAGATTGCGTTCACGGTCAATATAGTATTTAGACCCTTCAAAAAACTGTTCGATGACGGTTTCAATAGAGGGATTGAGAGGTGCACCATCTTGAACAAATCTCTCGCGAACTTCATTTTGCGTAACAGTTGTGACATTGTTTGCAGTAACGGAAGTTGTACTCACATTAGAGGCTCCAAATTGGGCAGGTATGATGAATCCCTGTTTAAGTTTGAAGCATCTCACTTCTTCAAGGGTTTTAACCTTTGCAGGGTCACTGCCATCACTGATCCAGATGATATCTGTGCCAATTTGGAAATTTACGTTAAGATTTTTGCTTACATATTTCAGAAGTTGTCCCAGTTTCCAGTTCTGAACATTGATGGTGAGCTTTGTGTTTAATGCCGCGAGATTTTGATCTGCGATGAAATTAATGTTTTCACTTTTGCCGATATTGAAAATGATATCATGCAGAGTAACATCATTGACTTGAATAGTAATATCCTTATCCAGAAGGATATTCATCTTTTCATCTTCTTCGTCCAAATTGGACAGGGATTCTTCTGATTCAATAACTTTTCCAAATGTCTCAGGGATAAGCGGAGCATTCTTCATTTGTTCAATCGATTCCCTTAAATCTGCTCTCGGTTGAAGACCTTCCGTTTTTTTATTTGTAAAAATTTCTTTAATGTCCGGGTTAGTACGTGTTCCGCTATTGCTGATATCTCTCAGCTGATTTTCAAGTTCACTTTCTTTGCGTGCCGTATTTTCTTTTTTGACCCAGGTATAAACACGAAGAACTGTTGTGTCATTAGGTGCAACAGAAAGTAACGCTGCGGCTTCAGCTTCGGCTTCAGCCCAGCGATTTCGTCTGGCCAGAGAGAGAATGCTGTCTATTTTTTCTTTGTAATCGGGTGCTTCAATTTTAGACGCACGCTTTCTGGCTGTTGATTTAACTTTCTTATTGGAATCTTGAGAAAGTGCAGGCGTCTGTGTAGTAGTGTCATTTCGACTTGTGCTGGAACACGCACTGAGCATACCCACTAATAACAGACACACACATATTTTTATACTGACATTTCTATACTTCATACCGCACAAACCCTGAACTATGCATTATGAATTATGCAATAGCAACTACGAATGCCGCGCCCGTAGTATAACACTGTTTTAGAACAAACTAAACAACTTTTTGCATATTTGCTTGAAAATATGAAATAACTGCTGTTAGGCTCTACTTGGAGCTGATATAAAATCAGTATTATTGTTCTGATATGGAAACAGCTTTTTTTTATCAATCAACATCATTAGATCCATATTATAATCTTGCTGTAGAATCAGTTTTGAGTGAAAATGTCTTAACAGATTGGGGTGGTTTGTATCTATGGCGTAATGAGAAAACAGTTGTTATTGGGCGACATCAAAATCCTTATTTAGAATGTAATTTAGAGAATCTGCAGCAGGACAGTATCCATTTGGCCAGACGTATGACGGGGGGAGGAGCTGTATATCATGATGCTGCTAATCTGAATTTTACCTTTTTCAATCGAAGATCCGATTTTGATATTAAACGAAATTTCAATGTGATTCTTAGAGCGTTGCGTCAGTTAGGAATTGAAGCTCAGCCAGATGGTAGAAATGATCTGTGCATCCAAGGGAAAAAATTCTCAGGCAATGCTTTTTTTAAAAATGCTGATATAGCTTATCATCATGGGACACTGATGCTTGGAGTTTCATTGAGCAATATATCGAAATACCTGACTCCAAGCGTCTTCAAATTGAAATCGAAAGGAGTCGCTTCAGTGAAATCCCGAGTGATTAATTTAAATAAAGTTAAGGAATTTCTTACGATTGAAATGCTTTCAGAAGCCTTAAAACAAGCTTATGTTGAAGAGTTTCAGATAAATTTAAAAGTGTTGGAAAATATCGCTGGGGATTCACTAAAACGAAGGATAGAAAAGTTTTCATCATCACTTTGGATCATGGGAGAGAATCCTGATTTTCTTTATAAAAGTTCTGCTCATTTTATCTGGGGAGATGTCATGATTGGATTGGATTTCAAGGGGAAAATACATATTTATTCTGACGCGCTTGATACGGAGCTGATCTCATTCGTAAATAAAAGATTAGAAAATGAGGTCAATAGATTAACAAACAAAGTGCTAACACCCTCCTCGATAGCAAGTTTTTTAGATAATCCACCGCAAGAACTTGATAGCAGCCAAAAACAAATGTGGAAAGATATTCAAAATCTTATTTCAGAAATCAAGACTCCTTGATAGAGATAGACTTAACAATATCACGTAGTGGGGTATTTGTTTTTATAGCAATCGTTCGGCAGTCTTCAAACTCCGGTTTATTCTGTATTAACTTTCCCTTAAATTTCGCCGTTTTGACAGAGATTTCTCCATAAGGAGAGGTGGCAACACGAGTTTCTCGTTCTAATACGATTCGATTGATGGATTGTTGTCGAATACCTAGTGTTCCGGTCTCTTTGAAAATTAATTCTGTTAATGCTTCAACGATATTTGATTGGCAGAGAACAGTTAATTCAACTCCTGGACGATTCTTTTTCATCTGGATAGGAGTATGCCAGACATCGAGTGCTCCCAAGGAGAAGGCTCTTTCCATGACATAACCCAGTATTTCGGGTGTGCAATCATCAATATTAGTTTGAATCAATTCAACAATATCAGTTGCAGATGATTGATTATCAATGACAACTGAGCCCAATACTAATCTGAGCATATTGGGGCGTGTTTTAAGTGTTCTGGAACCAAAGCTATACCCGATTTTTTCTGCAATGATTCCATTCATTTTCCCAAAAGATTTAACAAATTCTGATAAAATACCGGCTCCTGTAGGAGTAATCATTTCCGCAGGTTCGTCACATTGAACAATGGGGATTCCGCTATTGCCCAGTATAGCTAAAGTTGCAGGAACAGGAATGGGGATTTGTCCATGAGCACAATGTGTAAAACCGGTTCCATCAGTGGGAATTGATGCCAAAACTTCTGGTTTCCCCAATATTTCCAGTCCAATACAGGCTCCTACAATATCAATAATAGAGTCGATGGCACCTACTTCGTGAAAGTGGATAGTCTCTAAAGTTTTTCCATGAATTTTTGCTTCGGCATTTCCAATCTTTAAAAAAATATTGATGGCATGCTGTTTAACCCAGGAAGAAAGGGATGAGTTTTCAATCAAATGTTTGATATCTGTAAACCCTCGATGTTCGTGGTGATGGTTGTGGGGTGAGGCAGGATTTTCATGGTGTTCATGTGTGTGATCGTGACAATGAACATCAAGGCGCATGCCGGTGAAACCGTTTATTGTTGAGGGAGTAGCATGTATGTGCCAGCCAGTAAGATTTAGACATTGCAGTTGTTGTTCAAGTTGGTCGAGAGGAACTCCCAAGTTCAAGAGCCCGGCAAGGAACATATCTCCGCTGATTCCCCCTATAAGATCAAGATATAATTTCATATAAAGAGTTATATTTTAATAATTAATTCCTATCTGAAAGAGCGTTAATTTGACTGGCCGCGTAAGCCGCTCCAAAACCATTATCGATATTGACAACAGTAACACCGCTGCCACAGCTCGTAAGCATACCCAGCAATGCCGCTAATCCCCCAAAACTTGCACCATAACCGATACTGGTTGGAACTGCAATTACTGGTTTTGAAACGAGTCCAGCAACCACGCTGGGCAGTGCCCCTTCCATTCCGGCAACGACTATAAATACATTGGCATCATGAAGTTGCTGTATGTTATCAAGGAGCCGGTGGATACCAGCCACTCCAACATCGAAAAGTTTGAGAACTGTATTACCCATGATATCAGCGGTTACAGCAGCTTCTTCTGCAACCGGCAAATCACTCGTTCCAGCACATAGCACGGCAATTGGTGAGTGTCGTTTGGGTAGGGGAGTGCGCACCAAAGTGATACAGCGCGCAGTTTCATGATATACAGCTTCTTTGAAATGAGGATGTAATGCTATCCAGTGATTTGAAGTGATACGAGTGATAAGAACCTGATCTGCGTGTTCAAAAATTTTTTTGGTTATTTCGATCACTTGTGTGGGTGTTTTCCCTTCTCCATAGATAACTTCGGAGAATCCATTTCTTTTGGCTCGATGGATATCTACATGAGCAAATCCTAAATCTATAGAGGCATCCTTATTCACAACGTTCCTCATCTTTCTTTTTTGTAAAAATCACACTTTGAGGTGATGGTTTTTGCGTCAAAATGGAAAGTTCCTTTTGTATATTCGTCTTTTGGTGGTCAGGCATTTGTGCTCCTTCTTGTTTCCAATGTAGGATCTTCGCTGTAAGAGCGTGTTTTTCAGCATATTTTTTATTACCCATTTTTATATAAATCATGCTTAGATTCATTTGTGCCATTTGGCTTTTGGGATCCAATTCTGCGGCTTGCTGTGCAGCTAGCAGGGCGGCGGGGTAATCCCCTTTGCGCATGAGAGCAGTGCTCAAAGCCAGCTGTGCATCAAAATAATTAGGATCATCTTTTAATAGAAGATGAAGTATCTTTATACATTGATCTACATTTCCTAATGCAAGTTCAAAAACTGCTTCATCGTACATGAGTTCTAGTTTGTCATTTTGCCTTGACACACCACCATTCTGCAATGAAACTGCATGGACTGCAAGCGTTGGCTTGCAACTTGTCGCTGATTTGTGTGCCGCATATCCGCTTTTAAGGAATTTTATGATTCGATTACTCTGTACTGACTTTGACGGTACTATTTTTGATGATACTGCTTCTAAACCAATCTCTGAACGTTTTTTGCAGTTTGTAAAAAATTTTAGAGATAATGGTGGGAAATGGGTTATTAGTACTGGAAGGGACTGCCACGAAATGGTTGCAACTCTGGAACATTATAATATTCCGGTATGGCCTGATTATCTTTCTGTTGTAGAGAGAGAAATATATTCATTCGATGGTGGAAGATACGTTTCATTAGAACCTTGGAATCAGCATTGCAAACAAGTTCACGAGGATTTATATCACCGACTGGCTCCTCTTTTGCCTGCATTAGAAGATTGGATAGTAGCTAACTACAGTGATTCGATTTTATATAAGGATGGATACTCTCCGCTCTGTTTCATTGCAAAGGACAATCCTGAAGCAGATGTGGTATTGTCTCGAGTGAAAGAACATCTTGCATCAGTTCAGGATGTGAGTTTAGTGAGAAATGATGTATATGCACGTCTTGCTCATAAAGACTATCATAAGGGAGCAACCCTTAAGGAATTAGAGAGAGTGCTGAATATAAATGCGGAGGATGTTTGTGTCGCTGGAGATCATTATAATGATCTCCCAATGCTTCAGAAGCAATTAGCGTCTTATATCATCACGCCAGCAAATGCAATAGACCTAGTAAAAGATACCGTAAAAGAGCAAGGTGGATATATCTCAAAAAATGCTTTTGGGGATGGCGTTGTGGAAGGTATTTTGGTATTGAGTTCAAAATAACAGATTATTATGGAAGAAGAACCTCTTCTTATACGTATACATGGAGATCCTTCTGGGCCAACGATGATCCATTTGCCTGGTATTCATGGGGATTGGTCTATGGTTGGGGACTTTAGGCGCGAAGCTGTTAAACATCTTTGTTTTGTCGAATTTACATATCCGCGAACAACGACCTGGTCTATGGATCAATATGGACAGGCTATCTATGATTCACTGTTGCAGCACAATATTAAACACGGATGGATCATGGCTGAGTCTTTTGGTTCACAACTCGCTTGGAAAGTTTTGGAAATTCAAAGAAAATCACCACAAGATTTTACTCCGGAGGGGATCATTCTTGCTGGTGGATTTGTTCAGCACATGACCCTTTGTGGCTTTAAGTTTTTAGGCTTTAAAATAAAGTTTTCAATAAAAACACAATTTACAATCCTTCGATATACCGGGCGCAGAATTTTGAAAAGATGTTTAAAATATCCTCTTGTTAAAGAAGATCTAATGGAATTTAAAAAACGCCGTTCTCAATTGGATAGAGATGCTGTAAAACATCGTCTTAAAATTATTGCGGCAAATGATCCTCGTCCTGTTGCAGCTGAGACTCATATTCCAGTATATTGTATGGGAGGCCTCATTGACTTAGCTGTCATTTTCCCTCATACAAGATATTGGTTGTGGAGACATTGTCCTGGTTATAAGGGGGGATATCTGATGTTAGATCCAGATTTGAGAGTAATCGGCTCCGATCATCATGTATTAGGGCGTGCTAAAAAAGCCTTTGCAGTGATGAGTCGCTGGATGGGACTGAATCAGTGATAAATTATTAAATTGAGAATAATATCTTATTTTTATAACCTCTGCTAGAGGATATGGCGGTGATCGTTGTGTCTATGTAGAGGAATGTACTCTAAATATTGAATTTGATTATGAGTGAAGAATGTTCTGAATCAAAAGATTTTATCCGTGAAATAGTTGATGCGGATTTAAAGAGCGGTCGTAGAAAAGAGGTAATTACTCGCTTCCCGCCAGAGCCTAATGGATATCTTCATATTGGTCATGCTAAAGCAATTTGTTTGAATTTTGGTATTGCCAAGGAGTTTAACGGCATCTGTCATATTCGGATGGATGACACTAATCCGGTGAAAGAGGATGAAGAATATGTCGAAAGTATTCAAAGGGATATTCGCTGGCTTATTTCAGGTTGGGCCGAGGATTGTCTGGCTTTGAAAGAATCTGGATGCAAACCGGTTGAAGAACAGTTAAATGGCAAAAAAGATTTTCATGCGAAGGCATGCAGAGAATTAGGTAAGGAAAAAGCGCCGTTTTATGCTTCAGATTACTTTGAGGCACTTTATCAATTTGCTGTTGAACTTATTAAAAAAGGTAAAGCGTATGTTTGTGATCTCTCTTCAGAGGAAGTTGATCAAATGCGAGGAGCACCTGACAAACCTGGCATTGAGAGCCCTTATAGAAACCGCAGTATTGAAGAAAATTTAGACCTTTTCACCCGTATGAAACAAGGGGAATTCCCGGACGGGACAAGGACACTGCGTGCAAAAATCGACATGAAAAGTCCAAATGTCTGGTTGCGGGATCCACTTATTTATAGAATTCGTCATACACCTCATCACCAAACTGGAACGCAATGGTGCATCTATCCGCTTTATGATTTTGCTCATTGTGTAAGTGATTATATTGAAGGAATTACGCATTCCATTTGTACATTGGAATTTGTTGTTCATCGTCCTCTTTATGATTGGTTTTTAGAGGCTTTGGATTTACCTCGGCCATTACCTCATCAATATGAATTTGCGCGTTTAAATCTCAGCTATACAGTGATGAGCAAACGTAAACTCCTTGCATTAGTTCAACAAGGTAAGGTAAGTGGTTGGGATGATCCTCGTATGCCAACAGTTGCGGGAATGCGTCGTCGTGGTTACCCGGCTGCCGCATTAAGACTATTTTGTGCTAAAATAGGTATTGCTAAAAGAGAGAACACAATAGATCTTTCATTGTTGGAATTTTGTGTGCGAGAAGAACTAAATAAATCCGCATTACGTGTGATGGGGGTTTTGAAACCAATTAAGTTGATCATTGATAATTATCCGGATGGTCAGGTTGAACAGTTGGATGCAATCAATAATCCGGAAGATTTGACAGCTGGAAATCGAAAAATTCCTTTCAGTAAAGAGCTTTTCATTGAACAAGATGATTTTAAAGAAAATCCGCCACCGAAGTATTTTAGATTGGTGCCTGGTGGTGAGGTTAGACTTCGCTATGCGTATATTATCAAATGTGTCAGTTTGACAAAGGATTCACAAGGTAATGTGACAGAAATCCATTGCACGTATGATCCTGAATCTAAAGCTGGCGGAGCGACCAGTGGGAGAAAAATCAAAGGAACCATCCATTGGGTTTCTGCAGCTCATGCGTTAAAAAAGCAAGTGCGTTTATATGATCGCTTGTTTAATGTAGAAGATCCTGCAGATGAAAGTGATGGACAAGATTGGATGAGCCATCTCAATCCTAATTCTTTGGAGTTTCTACCAGATTGTTACATGGAGCCGTCTATAGAAAACGCTCAAGCAGGAACGGTATATCAATTTGAACGGCTTGGATATTTTTGTTTGGATCCAGATGGAGCGTTTAATCGTACAGTAACGCTACGTGATTCTTGGAGTAAAACACAAAAGAAATAAAACTTTAATCTAATATTGTGAATTATGAATTGTTTATCATCTGACTTTAGTGTATCTTATGGGCAGATGGTTGAGTCGTGATACGTTCATCAAAGACTCACGATTCGTATGTTTTTAAAAGAAAATTTATATTATGAATAAACCAATTCGAATTGCTGTGACCGGAGCCGCCGGTCAGATCGGTTATAGTCTTCTGTTCCGCTTGGCATCCGGAGCTGTTTTTGGACCTAATCAACCTGTTATTCTCCATCTTATTGAAATCGAACCAGCGATGAAAGTCCTGGAAGGTGTTGCAATGGAGCTGGATGATTGTGCATTTCCGACCCTGAAGGGCCTTGTTTTGACATCGGATCTCAATACGGGATTCAATGATGTTAATTGGGCATTGCTTGTGGGTAGTGTTCCTCGTAAGGCAGGAATGGAAAGAAAAGATCTTCTTGGGATCAATGGTAAAATTTTCACTGGCCAGGGATTGGCTATTCAAAAGAATGCAGCAAGTGATGTTCGTATTTTGGTTGTTGGTAATCCTTGTAATACAAATTGTTACATTGCGATGAACAATGCCAAAGATATTCCTTCTGATCGCTGGTTTGCAATGACTCGTTTGGATGAGTTTAGAGCGAAAGCCCAGTTAGCTAAAAAAGCGGGAGTGCAGGTCTCTGATGTCACCAATATGACGATTTGGGGGAATCACTCTTCTACTCAGTATCCTGATTTTTACAATGCGCGTATTCAGGGCAAACCTGTTACTGATGTGATCAATGATGAAGCATGGCTTCAAGGGGAATTTATTACAACAGTGCAGCAGCGTGGTTCTGCAATCATTAAAGCAAGAGGCTTGTCATCTGCGGCTTCCGCTGCAAATGCTGCATTGAATACGGTAATAGCTATGGAGACTCCGACATATCCGACTGATTGGGTTAGTGTTTGTGTCTGTTCTGATGGTTCTTACGGCATTGACAAAGGTCTTATCAGTTCTATGCCTGTCCATGTGACTGACAGAGGATGGAAAGTGGTTCAAGGATTAAATATCAATAAGTTCAGTAGGACAAAAATCAATGCAACTGTTGCCGAATTAAAAGAAGAAGCAGCGGCTGTTGCGGATCTTATTAAATCATAATTCGTCCATAGAATTTTTGAAAAGTGGGGGTGAAAGTTAAATTTCACCCCCTTATTCTTTTGAATAATTACATTCTAACACAATAATACTTTGACCTTTGAATACCTTTTTGGCATTCTGAAGGGAGCGGGGGTGACTTGCATTTTAAGGAAAAGTCACACGCTAAAGAAAAGCGGATTTTAATATGGCTGAAATCATTGGTAATTTATTAGTCGCGCAATCGGGTGGCCCGACTTGTGCAATCAACTCAAGTGTCGCTGGTGTTGTTTTAGAAGCCGGCAAACATGAATGCATCGAAGAAATTTACGGTGGTCTTAATGGAATTTATGGTATTCTGAATGAAGATCTTTGTGATTTAAATGATGAAAAAGAACGCTCCATCAAGGGGTTAAGATATACACCTGCAGCGGCTTTGGGTACATGCCGCTACAAGATTGATTTTAAGAAAAACCCAGAAAAGGCAGCCAAGGATATGGATCGCCTTTTTGATGTGTTCAATGCGCACGATATCCGCTACTTTTTCTATGCAGGAGGAAATGATTCTCAGGATACTTCCTATAAGATTCATCTTGAAGCATTAAAGCGCGGTTATGATATTCGGGTGATCGGTATTCCAAAGACTATTGATAACGATCTTCCCAAGACTGATCATTGTCCTGGTTATGGTTCTGTGATTAAATATAATGCTGTCAGCACAATGGAGGTTGGTATCGATGTGGGCTCTATGGCTACAGATGATGGATCCTGCTGCATTGTAGAAGTGATGGGACGTTCTGCTGGCTGGATTGCTGCTGGTACTGTTCTTGCAAAGCGTTGTGAGGCAGACGCTCCCCATATTATTTTATTACCTGAAATTGCTTTTGATGAAGAGAAATTCCTTGCGAAGGTAAAGGAAACTGTTGAAAAGTTTAAATACTGTGTCGTTGTTGTTGGCGAAGGATTAAAAGATAAAAACGGTAATGAACTGGGGGCGGATAAGAACAATTTGGATGCTTTTGGTCATCCGGTATTGTCAGGTTCAGCAGAGGCTCTTGCCAAGATCGTTCAAGGTAAATTAGGGACAAAGACTCGTACAGTGAAACTGGGTTATGCCCAAAGAGCGGCTTCTCATTTCTCAAGCCAGACAGATATTGATGAAGCTTTTGCTTGTGGTGCGGCTGCGGTGCGTGCGGCTGTTGAAGGGAAATCTGGGTTCATGGTGAAAATAGTTCGTACTGGTGAGAATCCTTATACATGGACAACTGATTTGCATCCGTTGGAAGAGATTGCGAATGTTGAGCATTTCCTGCCTCGTGAATGGATTACGGAGGATGGTTTTCTCCCGAATGAAAAATTTATCAATTATGCTCGTCCTTTGATTGAGGGAGAAGTTCAACCTCCTTTTGAAGGTGGGTTGCCTAAGTATGTTAAACTAGAGGCTGTTCGTGTGGAAAAGAAACTTCCACCGCGCGCATAGTAATGTTTTGAATGAAAATGGAAAATTACAGGACTCTGTTCTGTAGTTTTCCATTTTTTCCTTTTATACCGAGTTTTATTATTTGATTATATGAAGCATACAGATATTGTAAAAATCTTGGAGAATAAAGATGCGTATGTTGGGAAAGAGGTCACGCTTTGTGGCTGGGCTCGAACAGTGCGGAATTCTAAGGGGATATGTTTTATCGAACTAAACGATGGCAGTTCATTTAGAGGACTGCAAATGGTTATTGATGAAAAGAGCTGTCCCGATTTTTCTTTAACAACAAAGCAAGGGGTTGGGTGTGCATTAAAATTAGTTGGAACTGTAGTTAATTCATATAATAATAAGGACATTCCAGAGGTAAATGTTCAATCAGTATCAGTATTGGGCGAAGCGCCTAGTAATTATCCATTGCAGAAAAAACGGCATACTCTTGAATTCCTAAGAACAATTGCGCATTTAAGAGCAAGAACTAATACTTTCAATGCTATGTTTAGAATACGCTCTGTTTTATCCAGAGCTATTCATAATTTTTTTGCAGAGAGAGGCTTTATCTATGTGCATACACCAATTCTTACTGGGAGCGATTGTGAAGGTGCCGGTGAAATGTTTCGGGTTACCACTCTTGATCCTTCTTTTGCCAAACCTAAAGATCTTCCTGCTAAAGAATACTATAAAGAAGATTTCTTTGGTTGCAAAGCGGGGTTGACTGTTTCCGGTCAATTGGAAGGTGAAACAATGGCAATGGCTTTAGGTAAGATTTATACCTTTGGCCCAACCTTTAGAGCTGAAAATTCTAATACAGCACGGCACGCTGCGGAATTTTGGCAAATTGAACCCGAGATTGCTTTTGCGGAGCTTCCTGACATCATTGAATTGGCAACAGATATGATCAAGAGTCTGATTAATGAGGTGCTAAAAAAGTGTCCGGAAGAAATGGCATTCTTTGATAAACACTATGAAAATGGTTTAATTGAAAAATTAAAGAATATCGTAGAGCAGGATTTTGTGATTCTTGAATATACAGAGGCTATTAAAATACTACGTGAGGCAAAGGTTAAATTCGAGTATCCGGTTAGTTGGGGATGTGATCTACAAACTGAACATGAAAGATACATCACTGAAAAGGTTTTCAATAAGCCCGTTTTTGTAATTAACTATCCTATGGAATTAAAATCTTTTTACATGAAACAAAATCCCGATGGAAAGACGGTTGCGGCAACAGATCTGCTTCTGCCGGGAGTGGGGGAGATCATAGGAGGCAGTCAGCGTGAAGATGATCTTGAAAAACTGGAACGGCGTATGAAAGATTTGAAAATGACTATGGAAGATTATTGGTGGTATTTAGATCTTCGGAGATTTGGTTCTGCCCCACATAGTGGTTTTGGATTAGGATTGGAGCGCATTCTTCTGTATATTACAGGAATTGGGAATATTCGAGATGTTGCCTTATACCCTCGAACAAAAGGGAACTTGCAGTTTTAATTTGAAGAAAAAAGGGCGAGTAACTCGCCCTTTTTTTTACATCATGATGCAAAGCTATACATCACAAATTTGAATAGCTTGTGCCAATGACCGAAGAGGAAGGGGATTAGTAGGAACAAATTCTTGACCAACAAAACCTTTATAGCCAGTTTTGACAATAGCTTTCATAATGGCGGAGTAATTTAATTCCTGTGAGTCATCAATCTCATTGCGCCCGGGATTTCCACCTGTGTGATAGTGACCAAAATATTCATAGTTGCGATTGATGGTATCGATAATGTTCCCTTCCATAATTTGCATATGATAGATATCATAGAGTAACTTCATGCGTTCTGAGCCAACTCGTTTGCACATTTCAACACCCCATTTGGAATGATCACACATGTAATCTTTATGGCCGACACTGTTAAGGAGTTCCATTATGACTGTGACTTTATATTTCTCTGCGATAGGCATCAGTCTTTTAAGTCCTTTTACACAGTTTTCAAGGCCTTCTTCATCAGACATTCCATTGCGATTACCACTGAATGTGATGATATTCGGAAAACCATAGTCAGCAACAACTTTTATTGCTTCTTCAAATTCTTTAAGGTACTTCTCATGATTTTCAACTCTGTTCCATCCATTAGTAATTGTGGAGGGGCCATTGCAGACAGCACATGTTAAGCCATACTTTTTCACCATTTCAAACTGATTAGGATCTAAAAGCTCAACAGATTCAATACCAATTTCTTTGCAAAATTTACAAAGTCCTTCTAAGCCTACACCACCGTAGCACCAGGCAGATACAGAATGATGGATATTTCCTTTAAGACGAGCTCTGGAGTCATCAGACAAAGCTACAACAGGATTCATCATAGCGGCTCCCATCAATGCAACACCACCTGCAACTGATTTAAGTGCAGAACGACGTGATATTTTTTTATCCATAACACTTTAATATATAATAATTTGTACAACAGCATCGGTTGCTTGAGCAACCGAATCATTAAATTTTTGTTCTTTGTTGCCACTTGGTGCTTTCAGTTTGCTTTTTACCTCGGGTAGTGATTCAAACAGCGTAAGGGCATATTGAGATCTTAGTGCATTTCTATATGCACCCAATTCAGATTCAGAGCCTGTGATTATTCCTTCTTGGACATCAAGGATGCCAATAACTTCTCCTGTAGCAGTAATAATAGGGGCTCCTGTATTTTGGGAATTGATTAAAATTCCAATTTTGAGATAGCGCGGATCATTTTTTATTCCAGACAATCCTTTGACATTACCCTCACTTAACTTAGGAGACCAGACCATAGGATCAAAATTAGGAAATGCAATCGTAAATACGGGATCTCTCATTTCAAAAGTAGTAGTTGGAGATAATGCCAAAGGCTTGATTTCTGGGCCCAATATAGGAAGTGTATTATCGCCGGATACATCCGATTTTGTGTTCAAGATAGACTTGATATGATTATCTATTTTTAGCAGAGCTATATTGTTATGTGTATCGGTTTGAACAATTTTTGCCTCAAAGTAGCCATGAGATGTTCTGGCGTATAAGGCAGATGCATTGATTAAAGGATAATAGGACGTGAGTATATATCCATCATCTGTAACAAAAAATCCGGAGATAGTATTTTCAATTGGAAGATTTGCCGATAATGGATCGAGATCATCAAAATTCTTGTGTTGAAGAATGAAACGAGCAAATTGAATACTGCGTTCTTGACCTTCTTTTAAATCTCTAGAACTTAAGCGTTTCTCAATTTTTTGGCGAGCACTTAGGGCTTGAGCGTTACCTTGAGATGCAGCGATATTGAACCATTTGTATGCTTCAACAGTGTTTATTCTCACTCCGTTACCTTTTTCATAGCAAAGTCCTAGGTTATACTGAGCGGTGGAATCATTGTACATGGCTCCTTTTAAAAACCAGTGAATAGCCAATTTAGCATTCTGCGGTACACCCAGTCCTTGCTGGTAAAGATTTGCGATACGTGTCATAGCAGGAGGATATGCGTTATCCGCTGATATCTGACACCAATGAGCGCTTTGAGTGCTATCTTCTATCACACCTCTTCCCGCAATATAAAGGAGAGATAAGAAGTATTGAGCTCTTGGCTGATTCTGATCCGCTGCTTTTTTGCACCATAAATAGGATTGTCTGTAGTTTTTAGGATAATATTTCCCACTTTCATAGTGCTCAGCAACCCATAGTTGCGCTTCTGGGTATCCAGCGGCAGCAGCCTTCTCTATGTATGAGATTGCATTTTTGATTTCTTTTTTCTTACGAGTGGAAGAATATATACGTAATCCCAATTCAAAACATGCCTCTGGGTCACCGAGATTACTGGAGTTAAGGACTTCTTCATAAGATTTTGAACAGAAAATGGAATTTGTGTGCCAAATAGGCATCATTTTTGTTTCTGTCGGAAGAGGAATATCATTCAAGCTTTCTTCGGTTTTAACGGCTTGTGCTTCACTTAGATTAGTTTCTTGCGTGGAGATCTGATCGGGCAATTTCTCTGTAGGTGTAGCTGGTGAGGATGGCTGTTCCGCTATGGTTGGCTCCGGTTCAGCAGGCTGCTCAGGTGCAGGAGGCGGAGCATCTGGAGCCGGTTCCGTGGGTGCTGGGGCTGGCTCTGCTGGTGTTGTTGGCTGTTCCGGAGTTGATGGTGGCTCTTCAGTAGGTGCAGGTTGTTCCGGAGCCGGAGCTGGTGATTTTGGAGCAGCTGGTGCGGGTTCTTTCACCTCAGGGGGAGGTGCTGGTTGTTCTGCCGGAGGCGGGGTAGCTGGAGCTTCCTCAGCATATAGAGTAGCAAAAAAGTCACAACAGAAAAGTGATAACACAAGACAGAAAAGTGATAAAATCAATTTGCTTTGCTTTATTTTCATCTTTGAATCCAATAATAACCTCAATTCACCACCGCAATAGTATCCTATAATTAAAAGAAATGCAATCTATTGTTCAATTTTTTGCAGTCGCACGCATTACCTCAAAAAGAACGCACTATAACTATGTATTGCTTTGAATATGAGTATAAAGACAAAATGAATATGTTAATTATTCTCAAATTGCCATGGGGGATCGTTATCTTTCACCAGTGATATTTTTACAAAATCATTTCTTCACCCTCTTTTGTTGTGCTTTTTTGAGGCAATGCGGATCAAATAAAAGGATCTTTATTTCCTTTGAGTTATACCAGATAAAATGCTATTATTGTTGATGTGTGCTACTGATTAGAATTAGTAGTTTAAAAACAGCAGGCGTTTATTGCCTGGTTCTGTGCTGTATATATGCGATATTTATCTAATTTAGTAATTAGTGTTTTCCTTTTTATGTTACTTTGCGGATGTAAAACTGCTGAGAGTAGATATCCTATTGGAATTTATTCTCCTGGTAGTTTGGATAATTATCCGAAATTAAGTCAGGCAGGATTCAGCCATATCTTTGCTAGTGCGTCTTTAAGGAATTTAAATGCGGCACAAGCATCACATCTAAAAGTAATTGCAACACCGGGACAATCTGCGTCTGAATTTATGAACAAGGAGCGCATTTGGGAGGTTGTTCGCAAAGCTGATTCTCATCCAGCATTATATTCATGGTACTTGATAGATGAACCGGATATGAATGATGTAAATCCAGATGATGTAATGGCTTTACAGAAATATCTCAAATCTCGCGGTGCTAAAAAGCCAACGTCTTTGGTATGTTTCAAGGGATATAAAGCTGGTGACTATGCTCAGATTCCGGATATTATGCTGCTGGATCGCTATCCAATAGGATGGCAACCCTTAGAAACATTTGGAAAGCATTTACTTTTGGCTCGCTATGCGGCAGGACCGGATAAACCTGTGTTTGCTGTGATTCAGGCATTTGATTGGAAGTATTATCCAAAAGTCTTTCCTGTTGAAAAATATGAAACCCGCCCACCGACAAAAGAAGAACTTCGTTGCATGACCTGGGTTTCATTAGTTTTAGGGGCGAATGGTGTATTTTATTATTGCTATGACAATAAAAATGCGTGGCGCATGGAAGAGCATCCAGAACAGTGGAATGAATTAAAGGAAGTAGTTTTCGAAGTTCGTATGTTAGAACCGTTGTTTATGGCTGAACATTTTTGGTTTAAAGGAGGAGTTGAATGTCTTAATAATGAACAGGATTTCAATAAAGCGTATGAACCCTCGATATTATCAAGGGGATTGCGAGTCAAAAAAGGGAATGCCAAGGTTCCTGCTGGAGAATATGTAGTATGTGTCAATACAACTGATCAAGCGATTCCTTTTGAAATATCTCTGCCTAAAATAAAAAATGGCAGAGTGTATTCTAGAAATCTGCCGGAAACATCCATTGAAAATGGAAGTTTACCCATTCGAATAAGTGATTTTAAAGATGGAAAGGCATTAGAGCAACTGGAGCCTTTTCAAATCCGTATTTATGGTCCTTTGTCACTATACTAAGTGGAATTATGAAAATTTTAGTTATTGAAGATGATGAAAAAATAGCTTCTTTCATAGCTAAGGGCTTGAAAGAAAATGGTTATGATGTGGATATGGCTACCGATGGTCTATTAGGCCAATCTATGGCTGAACAAGAACAATATGATGCAGTTGTAGCGGATATCATGTTACCAAGCAAAGATGGACTTAAAATAGTACAGGATCTGCGAGCTAAAAATATTTCTATCCCTGTCATTTTTCTGAGTGCGAAATCTTCTGTTGAAGATAGGATTGCCGGATTACAAGCTGGGGGTGACGATTACCTGGGAAAGCCATTTGCTATTAGCGAATTGACGGCTCGTATTCAAGCTCTTATTAGACGCTCCACAGTAGTTGTGCAGCCAAGTGAGACAACACTATTATCTCATGGCGATCTGAAATTGAATCTTCTTACGAGAGAGGTATATCGAGGTGAAAAGAAGATAGAACTTCAAACGCGAGAATTCACTCTTTTAGAATACCTTTTAAGAAATGCAGGCAAATGTGTTACAAAAACACTGATTCTTGGCCATGTTTGGGATTATAATTTTGATCCCCAAACCAATGTGGTCGATGTATTAGTTTGCCGTTTACGCAATAAGATTGATAAAGGGTTTAAAACTTCATTGATCCACACAATTAGAGGAATGGGATATGTTCTTAAACAGGAATAGTGGAATAAGTTGACATTTTATGGAAGCTCATCGACCTCAACGGAATTTTGCATTAGAGCTTAATCTGCAATATACGTTGTTTTTTATTATTGCTGCATCCATCCTTTTTTACGTTGCCTATAAAAATTTATACGATTATGTTCGTCATCGGGATGAACAAGCTCTCAGTCAACGAATTGAAGAATATAAAGACTGGTATGAAGGAGGGGCAATACAACGATTGAATCAGCGTTTTCGATCTGCGTCAGGTTTAGAACAAGAAACTTATTTTGTTCGGATTTTGGATGATCAAAAGTCTGTTCATTTTCTTTCGGATCCTAATCCCCCGAAAGGCGATTGGTTATATATAGAAAGACAACTATCCGATGGATGTATAATTCAAGTTGGGAAAAATATCAACGATTCAGTTCGTCTGCTCTTACAGATGCGTAATGCCTTTATTTTGACAATGATAGGTTCTGCAATCCTTGTATTCAGTGGCGGAGCATACATGACTCGTTTAGCATTACAGCCGATTCGCAAAATGACGCAGATCGCAAGGAACATTATTTCCACGGGGAATTTAGAAGATAGAGTTCCATCTCAAAAACGGCGGGATGAGCTAGATAATTTAGCACATCTTTTTAATACAATGTTGGATCGAAATCAAAATCTTATCAAAGGAATGAGGGAAGCACTGGATAATGTTGCACATGATTTACGCACACCCTTAACACGATTAAGAGCTTCCATGGAAACAGGAATTCAGTCTTCGGATGTTGTACAGATGAAAGAATCTCTGGCAGATGGTTTAGAGGAGAGTGATCGAGTGCTGACGATATTAAAGGTTCTTATGGATGTCTCTGAAGCTGAAGCGGGAATGCTGAAACTCCATAAGAATACTTTCAATGCAAAAACATTAATCACCAGAGTCATTGATTTATATGAGCTTGTTGCAGAAGATCAAGATATACATTTAACCACAGGAAATCTTTTTGATCTTGAGTTTACTGCGGATCAAACGCGGTTGGGGCAGGTTTTAGCCAATTTAGTGGACAATGCCGTTAAATATACCCCAAAAGGTGGGAGTGTTTCTATCTCTATGGCGCAAGATGAGAATCAGTTAAGATTTCTGGTTTCAGATACAGGGATGGGTATTCCTAAAGATGAGCAAGAGAGAATATGGCAGCGCCTTTACCGTTGTGATGCAAGCCGTTCTAAGAAAGGCTTGGGTTTAGGCCTTTGTATGGTTAGAGCTGTGGTAGAAGCTCATGGAGGAAGTGTTAGCCTTCAAAGCGAAATTGGAAAAGGCTCCACTTTTATAATTGATTTACCAATCAACAAAAAAGAGGAGCCTTAATTTCTGATAACAGAAATGGATAGAAATTATTTCTCTTGTAATTGCAGCTTCAGCAAAATGGGTTTAACAAGATCTCTCCACTTTTCATAAGCGGCACTTACCGGGTGTAGAAAGTCATTCATTGTTTCTTTAGCGACAACACCTTTGTCTGTGGCATAAATACTCCATGTATCAACGATATACCAATGCGGATTATTGGCTTTCTCAATATAGTCGCTGACAATTTTATTTGTGATAATAATCAATGAAGTTCTATGATCTGGGAACTGACTGCGCGGCATGATTTTGCAATATAGAACAGGTAAATCTGGATTAAATGCCTTCAGCTTTTCAAGGATTTCTATGGTATTAGCTGCGATTTGTTCTGGAGTATTTTTTTCATCTAAGTCATTTGTTCCTATTAACAAAACAACAGCACGAGGATTTAAATCCATAACATCTTCTTTGAGACGATACAGTACTGTTCGAGTTACATCACCACTGATACCACGGCTTACTACTTTGAATTCTGGGAAATCTTTCTCTAATCTGTGATCCCAACCTTCCGTAATAGAATCACCCAAAAAGACAATAGCATTTTGCTTTTCAGCTGCGTTTTTGGCAAAACCAATACGACGATTCTTGTAATGTCCTTTAAACCAATCAGAATTACGAAGGTGACCTTGTCCAGGAATAACAGATTCGTCCTTAGGCCAGTCAAATTTTGGATCAGTTTCAGGATTTTCTTGAGCAAAGG
>JAEEGG010006099.1_pt1 | contig 28375 bp, 15 predicted proteins | sample 9134161 | NCBI WGS metagenome assembly JAEEGG01 (sample SAMN16246543, study PRJNA631951) | gut metagenome | biome: gut microbiome; feature: rumen; material: CR-attached | host: Bos | place: Iran: Karaj | collected 2018-10 | reverse complement strand
AAGCCTCCTTGAAATGCTGTTTGTTCATCAGGACATCCCATTGTCGGGGCGTGGCAATGTAGTGGAAGCCTGTTTTCGCAATCCAGCCCACCGACTTCCTGATTACCATTTCGCCAGAGCAGGACAGCAAGGCATCGATGTGCTTCTCCTTGAAGAACGGCAGCATCACAGTCTCGTCAGTGCAGTCCAAGTAATACTGTTCGTCAGAAACCTGATGCATCGGTGCCTCCGGCACATTGCCCACCGAGACAAGCACGATGCCGTGCTTTCGGGCATAGGCCGTCACCTCGTCCACCACGTTGTTGGCTCCGAATACTGCGAGCCTCTTACCTTTCATTTGTATGGTCATGATTTAGCAATACAATTAATAACTCTTTCTATTTCAATATGCTTTTTCGTCTCTTTTGAAGATGGTCTTGGCCGTCATCCAGATGATGCGCAGGTCGAGCCAGAAACTCCAATGTTGGATATACCAGATGTCGCGCTCTACACGACCTTCCATCTGCCACAACTCACGGGTCTCACCACGAAAACCTGTTACCTGCGCCCAACCGGTGATGCCGGGCTTGACGAAGTGGCGCACCATATACTTGTCTATCAGTTTGTCGTATTGTTCCGTATGAGCCAGCATGTGTGGCCGTGGGCCCACGATGCTCATGTTGCCAACCAACACATTCCAGAACTGCGGCAGCTCGTCAATGTTAGTCTTGCGCATAAAATCACCAAAGGGGAACTTGCGAGGGTCATCCTCAGTGGCTTGCAGACGGTCGGCATCAGCATTCACATGCATGGAGCGGAACTTATAGCAATAAAAGTCATATCCGTTGAGACCTGTGCGCAACTGGCGGAAGAATACAGGTCCGGGACTTTGCCGTTTTATCGTCAGCACGATTAACGGCAACAGCAGTACTGTGGGTATCAGGCACAAGATGGAGAATAGAATATCAAATAATCGTTTAAGCAATCTGTTCAGCGGTTCTTCCAGCGGACTGGTGTATGTGGTCATGACCCCAATGTCATCGATGGGGATTGGTTGCAGGTTCAGCTTCTCCTCAGCCGTTGGCAAGTAATAGAACTTGGACATGAGGTGGTTGCACATATTGGCTGTGCGTTCAATAAGTTCACGTTCTTTGCGCGACACACACATATATACCTCATCGTCTAACTTAAGTTCTTCTGGCCGGGACAGTAATAACTCGAAGTCATTGACACTACCGTTCTGGCTCAGCCCCTCTATGTCACCGTAGATATGGCGAACACTATAGCCAAATGTGGAATTACTCGTGAGTTTCTTGTATAAATGCAGCAGTTCTTTGTCCGATCCAACCAACGTTACATAACGTGTGTTGTAGCCCAACTGTCTGAGTTTCTTCACTAACCATCGCTCTATGAAGCGCAACAAAATGATGGAGACCAGCATGACAAATCCCATGGCAAACAGTTGCCAGCCCAGTCGGGACGTGAAGTGAATAGTACGCAGCAGCAGATAGGACAACAAGGTATACGTAGTCACAAGCATCGTGGAGCGGCGCAGTATATCATTGGCACCAACCATACGTTCGTGAATGACAGAGGGGAAAAAATACTCGGCAACAATGAGGGCAAAGGTGCATACCATCCAGAATGCCCGTCCCTTTTCTTCATCCCAATCTTCCGACAGGGGAATGGTGTCTACCACGAAGTAGAGCAATATCCACAGCACCACAAAGTCTCCTGAAATGATAAGATACTGAATCAGCCTGTTTGTATAATTATTGTTCCTTATCCGTATTTGCATTTCTTAAACCGTATCAATAGGTCTAATAAAGGCTGTTGGTATATAGGCAGTAGAAATGAGCCCGATGCTCGACAAAGAGATCACCACTCTCTGCTGACCTGCCACACGGGCCACTCTTCCCTCAACACCGGCAAAAGGACCGTCAATGACCCGGACTTGTTCACCTTCCTTAAAGTGGCATTGGGATGGCTGTACAAACAGCAAATGCTTGTTCATGTTGCAGGTAGCCTGAATGAATCGAGTCATCTCTTCATCGGAAACCGTCAATGGAGGATTCTTTTTCTCGTTATCCACTTCAAAATGGTTATAATAGAAACTCAAGTAAGCAAGTTCAGCCTTGTTACTGACATATTCTTCGGCTTTCTCTTCTGTGGTATAGGCAAACAACAGATTGGGAATAAGGGTTTGCAGATACCTCTTGCGCTTCCCTCCCACATACTTCTCTACAATTTTCTTGGCAATATAGGTATAGATCCCGTCTTCCACAAGATAATCCGATGCCTTATCTTCCCTTCTGTATGAGACGCGAAAGACATACCATTTCTTATTTGGCTCTGGCACATATCTTACCGACACCCCTGTTTTTGAGCTTTTAGCTTCGGGGAAGGCATCAGGGGTAAACCTGATGCTTGGAGGAGTTGACTCGCCTCGTCGAGTTGTCACATTAGACAATGTGCTCATATTGGACCTTTAGCCGTGCTGCTTTACTTGACACTTTGCCTTAGAGAAGCTGGACTTGCAGATCCCGGGCTTGCTCGTTCGGCTCGGCAAAGGTACGACATTTTATTCATTTGTGACACTTTTCTGAGGATAAATTTTATTCTTCCACATCTTTTTCTGCTCTCCCTTTTTGATTTTGAACAATGAAAAATAAGAAAATGAAGCATTTTGTATTCACATTAAATAATTTTGAGCTAGCCCAGACAAAAAAGAGGACCGGCAGAATGATCTGTCAGTCCTCTCGTCGTGATTTCGGGAAGGTCCGTCGGCTTTAGTTCACGTCGTTGCCTCCGCCGTTACTGCCACCTCCACCGCTACCCTTGGTGAAGCTTTTGGTGCTCACCTGGCTCGATACACCGTCCTTGATGGCGATAGCCTTCACGGTAGCCGAGTCACTCAGGATGAAGGGCTCGCTGTAGAGCGTGCTCTCAGCCGTAGGCGTGCTGCCGTCGGTGGTGTAACGGATCTCCGCACTCTGCTCAGCCTGGATGCTCACCGAGGTGGTCTCGGTAAACGGAGTCGTACCAGTGATCTGGGGAGCCATCACGGTCTGACTTTCGCCGCCGTTCTGCGAGCCACCCTCAGAAGAACCACCCTCTGAAGAGCCGTTACCGTTCGAACCTGAGTTCTCGCCAGTGCCCTCGTCTTCAGCCTGTGCGATGCCCCAAGCCGAGAGCGGAGTACGAAGGGTGTACGACCTCTCCTTGCCGCCGATGACCTTCTTGATGGTCTCAACAAGGTAGGCGAACTGCAAAGAGCACTGATCCTTGAACTTCTTCGAGGTAATCTCTTCGTCCTTGGAGTTCTCCGGGATGAAGACGAAGTTCACACCCTCTACCATGTTGTTCACACCCTTGCGAAGGGCTTCCTCAATAGAGGCAGCACCACCCGTAACGGAGGTGACAGTTGGACGGAAGGTGCCAAGACCATCGAGCTTGACGGGTTGGCCTTGTGACATGAACTCCTTCAGACACTTCACGATGCCTGCAAGTACCAGCTGCATCAGCTCGTAGCTCACCAGCGTACCACCATGATCGGCGACGTGCTTGGCGAAGCCCTTGGTGCTGAGCGTCTCCTTACTTTCGGCCTCTGGATAATAGCGGCCGAACATGTCTGAATCTGGAACGATGTTCTTTCGCAGATTCACTAAGAAAGCAATGTTTTCTTTTGCCATAGCTAATCTTTTTTTAAATGTTAAACCTGAAAAAAACTTTTTACCTTTATAAGGTGTTGCAACTGCGGTGCAAGGTGAAAGCAGAGGCAAGCTCGCTTGGCCTTCGCAGAGCCGCAGCCCGCAGTCGCCATTGCATCTTCATTGCATTTGCAAAGGTACGAATTTTTCACCAAACGTGCAACTATTTCAACATGGTTAATACCCTTATATCCCCTTTCTGTAACTTATTGAAACTTAATGTAAATTATTTAACGATTTGTTTGGTAATTTCAGAATTTATTTGTACCTTTGCACCCATGAAAAGAACGATAAAAACATACGGTAGAATGGAGCTGGCGCAGTTGTATTTTCCGGCCATTGCTCCCCGCTCCGCCTGGAGGAGAATGAAGGATTTGCTCTCTGAAAGTCCCTCGACGGCAGAGCTTGCATTGCATTCACGGCGAGTCTTCATACCCGCCGAAGTTTCTCTCATCTTCAAAACCTTTGGCGAGCCGTAAAGAATCCTTACATTAACGAATTTCAACCCAGAAACCGCCATACAGTCCGCCCAAGGGTTTCGGGTAGTCCGCCCCGGCCTCCCTACCCTTCCGCCCAAGCCGGACTCCCAAAGAGACCAAGGATAACAACATTCACATTATTCGATTTTTCTGACAAAATGGTCACACCGCGCTCCAAGATTCGTTTTTGGCACGGCGTTTGCAAATAGTTGATTATGAAACAAGACAAGACAATCCATATAACCGTCACATTATCTCTTCAGGATAATATTACGAAGGCTACCAAAGAGGAAGCCTTTGCAGCAGACTATATCCCCGCGCATAAAAAGAGTAAGAAATACGTGAAGATGTGTGGTAATGATAATCTGGTATCACCAGGCCAGATCATCTTCAGCAAGAAAGAACTGACCGTAGAGGAATTGTTCAATTCACTTGTCTGCGGCCATACCGTTACATCACTATGGAGGCGAAAAGACCCTTTCAACTGGTATGGCAGTTTTGAAGGTAGTTGGGAAGGTAGTCAGGTAATCTTCATTGATGCCGACGATACTGATGCCACGATGCCTGCTATTGTAAACAGGCTGAAAGTTCAACCGACTTTTATCTTCACAACCCAGTCGCATCAAATGCCGGGCAGGAAAAACCGTTTCCGTCTGGTATATGTGTTCGACAAGGTGATGCACAATCGTGTTGGCTACGATGCTATAGCACAAGAACTGGTCGATGAGATAGAGGCATGTATTGCCGATGCTGGCGACAAGGATTTTACGCTTGACCGCTGTACGTTCAATAGTGCCGGTTTCTTTTATGGCAATCCAAAGTCCACCATTGAATATATCACCTCGTGGTGTATCTATAGTCCAGAAGAAATCTTCAAGGATTACGACGATACCCCTGTCACCGAAAATGAAGTAAAGGCTGCCACACAAAGGGATGCAGAGAAAAAAGGCAGGAAGTCGAAAAAAGACAGCAACATACCCACAGCCCTGCCTCGCAGAGAGTATTTCAAACTGAACGGGCTTGGACCAAAGCTTATGAAAGATTGCCAGTTCGGGAACTACTCGATTGATGAACTTTTGGAGATGTACAGAAGTAAGTATATTATTCTACTGTCAACTCCTTTAGACGAGATGCCAGCAGACCAACCTTTTATTCCCTATAAGGAGGGCTATCAGAAGATCTGGTTCCGGCCGAAGTGGACTAAAGATGTGACAGGTAAAAGGATACTCGTGATAAACCCATTCAAAAATGGAGAGAAAAGGCATATTATGCTTTTGGACCAGCTCATCATCTGTCGGAAAATCCATGAAGACAAAATCTGCTTTGACGAGTTGCTGTTTCATGCATTGCATTTGTTCCAGATGGGCTATGCAAACATCAATAAGGATGGTTCGGAATGCAAGCCTGTGGATGTGATAACTCCGACCGATATTTTACATATAACAAAAGAAGCCTGGGATGCAAACCTCACCTATCACGCCTCATTGTTAAAAAGTAACGAAGAAAAAAGCAAGTTCACGTATAAGTTGAATCCCGCCTATTGCGAAGCGAGGGGGCTACGCCCGATTCAATTGTCTGGAAGAGTGAGGCACTGCTATGTATCCAGCAAGTGGGACGAAAAATTGAATTTGATTTTCAAGGAAATCCTCTGTGGGCTGAGTATTCCGAAACTTGCTCAGATACTGTCTGAACGGACGGGCGAAAAAATATGCGAAAAAACGTTGGGGAGACACAAAAAGGAGTGGTTGGAGACCCATTTCGGCTCAAAAAAATTGGTTTTTTCTGATTTTCAGGGGGTCAAACCTACTATTGACACCTCTAATCCCTCTATTTCCACTCTTTCCCCCTCCACCCCATACCCCCCTTATACCCCTTCATACCCACCAACCATATTAAGCAGTTGTCCCACTTTTGCACTCCCCAATACAACATTGCCAAAAGGGAGCAAGGGCCAACGCCTACAATTATTCATGGAACTGGTGGACCTCAACAAGACCGCCAAGGAGAACTTGACGATAATGGCAGACAATGGGTTAGACATCAGCCTACGTACCTACCGCAACTATATGCAGTTTTTGGGTTTGACGACATCCTGACGAATACTATATGTCTTCCTTGCCTATGATGATATGCATGATGCCAACCACGTCGGCCACGTCGATAGCATTGTCACCGTTTACATTGGCAGCATTTTCTTTGAAGTTGCCAGGCTCCATACCCAGGATCTTGTCAACCACCGCCTCCACGTCGGCCTCATTTATCTTACCATCGCCATTAGCATCTCCCCTCAGCAGACCAGGAAGAGTAAGCTTGTACGGTGTACTCGGCATTCCTGTCAGGCTCTGTGCCTTGAAAGCCAGCGTCTGAGACATCTCCATCACCTGGCCTGTCTGGAAATGATAAGCCTTGAAACTGACCGTCTCTCCTTCTGACAAATTGCTCCGTACTCGAAGGTAACCATACTGAACAGAAGTGCTATTGGACGTCTTTACCGTCTGGACACTGGCCACCCCACGGCATTCCTCCCCCACAAATGCTGCCACCTCATAGTCGGAAAGGTCAGGTGCCACTGCCCCATTGTAATCTAATGTGAGGCAGACTGTCATGTCATATCTATACCCGTAGATATCGCACTGCCAGTGACTGCCATTCTGGGCCATCACCCAGGAGACGGTCATCAGCAACAGACAGGAAAGGGCCAACCTATAATATTGTCTTATCATATTGGATTTGTTCATTTGACTAAAAATTTATGACCATTCACGATATATACGCCCTTTGGCAGACGACGGAGTGTGTTGAGGGTTGCCTCACGACTGACAAGTATACCCTGCAGGTTGTAGATTGTCATGGGCTGCCGTCCAAAGCCAAGCCCGTTGATTCCCGTAGCGCTGCTGAAATTCAGGACAAATGGACTCTTCCGGCTTCCAACCACGTCGTTTCTGAACTTGAGTGTCTCGTCAGCCAAGAAGGTTTCACCCGTCACTGTCGATTCCAAAATGAAAGACACAGCGACTGGCTCATCGCCATAGATGGTCAGATAGCAGTTCATACCATTATGCAGGCTGGCACCTCGCAGTTCATCGCCGACAAAAGCGTAAAGGTTGTAAGCATCGGCTGACTGTCTCATTCCGTCCAAAACAATCTGGGCCGTCACATTCATGGTATTGGGATAGCGGAAGATGTCCACCATGCCGGACGTGCCAGAGTCAATCCTCACTCTTCCTCCCCTGCTCCTGGCGACTGCAGGAATATTCCACTGCAGGTTCTTATCGGAAGCCGACTTATACAAATAGCCCATTCCCGGAACAAACATGCCAAGTGAGCCATCCCAATTGCCGTTGGCATATTCGGCAAAGCCTGTTTGCGACACGAGGTAGTCTCCTTCTTCTGCATTCTTGACCGTCTCATCAATATCAAGCTCTTCAAAGTAAGGATAAGAAATCCAATTCCAGCCATTGTGCAATCTGATGGGCGACCCTTCCGGATCATACAGATGTCCCATGAAGGTATGGGAGTATGGCTGATCTGCCTTTATCTTATAAGAAGAGCCACCGTACATGGCATCCAGATTGCCTATCAATCCGAATAGCGGGTCACTGATCAATTCGTCTGTTTGGCCAACAATACGATTGGCGATGCTGGAGAAAGGCTCCACGGAAAGAGGCTCCTTCAGATAACTCGACACCCAGTTCCATCCTTGGCTGAGGGTCATAGTCTGGTAATAAATGTCCCTGACAAAGACGGCCGAGATCTCAATGGCATCCGTTACAGTGATCGTTAATGTCTGCTTGCTGTCCTCAACCACTTCCCCATTGATGGTCCAATGCTTGAAGCTACCGTCAGTCGAGACGGCATTTAGGCATAATTCCGTACCATAGTCATAGAAACCAGTGGCACCATTCTTCACCTCACCCAATGTCGGGTCATAATTCACGGTGACCTTGTAAGGCTTTGGTCTGAATATGGCTGTCACTTCGGTATTCTCCATCAAGAGACAACTCCATTGAGAATCGGTGGAAACAAGTTCCTCCCCTAATTTCCAGCCTTCAAAGACATAGCTTTTTGCGGCAGTGGCGTTCAATACGACATTACTGCCAAAGTCGTATCGTGCACTGGATGGTGTCACGCTACCACCCTTTGATGGTGAAACCTTGATCTTAAGAGCGAGCTGATTACCATATTGCGTCCACATCGCTTGTTTGCCGACGGAGCCAGTGAATCCTTCCGTGTCGGTTATATCAGCGGTCTGAATTGTCAGCATATAGAAGCCATCGTCGAGCGTGGCCTCCGTCAGATTCAACGTAAACTCCCGGTCACTGATCTTCGTGATACGGATACCATCGACTGCTACTCGGTTTGACTGACAGGTAAGCGTAATATCATCCGTTGTGAATGTAGAGGCATCGATGGGCTTGTTGAAGATGACAGTCACCTCCTTCAGTTGATCTGTCAGTACGACCGTTTCCTCCGGCAGGCCAGTTATGGCTTCAACCTTTAACTCCACTTCTGGTTTGGGCTGGACAGTCAGGAGATATGTGTCACCTGCTGCAGGCATTTCTCCGACGAAATGCAGGCGATTCTCATAGAGGGGATCCCTACCGTCACGCAGTGTACGGTCGGTCTGCCAGACACAATCCACAGCAATGTCAGCTCCATCACTCTGCCGCTTCACACTCAAGATGGAGACCTTTCCGTTGGTGGGATCTTTCAATGAGCCGTATGTCCATCCCGCTTGTGAAGGCTTAATCTTCAGGGCGTAGCTTGTATCAGATAACTTGGTCATTGTTGCGTCGGCAGCAATGGTCACATGCTGCTGCGTGCCATCAGTGAAATACACTTCGTCAGGCTGGTCATTAGCATCGGGAATGTCGTTCACCAAGAAGCCACGTCCCTGGGTGCCTGACTCTGACCGTGTGGTGAATCCATGAATCAGTTCATGGATGGTCACCTCGTCAAGCAGTGACAGATTCTCATTTCCATAGCTTGTCACGTGGGTAGCCTTTACGTTGTATTCCGTGAAGTGTCCTAACAGGGAACTTTGCAGCCACCACTGGGCGTATGTCTGAGAATGGGCTGGTATGGAGCCGAAACTGCTTGTCATGCTTCCACCAAGGGCCATCGTCTTCTCCTGGCCGTTCAGCTGCGAACTGATAATCTCGAAATTGATGGCCAGTCCCTTTTCATTTTCCGTAATCTTTGGCTGGTCGGTGGTCATGTTCATCTTCTCCACAGCCCCATTACCTTTATTATTAATAAGGAGGGCAAACTCGGCAGGCACCATCGGCTCTATGTCTGAAGTCAGCGGGTCATCACCTAAGATGTCGCGCTGCATGAAGTAGGTAAAGTCAAGGATTGGCGACGGTTTCACTGTCAGTGTCACAGGATTCAGGTCACGGGTCACTGTCAGACCTGTATATGGATCGGTATACGAGAAGGATCCGCCGAATGCCCATTCCTTTGGTTCTGTCGGTGCAGCATATTTGGTGGGGATAAACAGGATGGTTGCCGTTCCTGTCTCCTTTCCTGCCAACGACCAACCTGCATTAAAGTCCAATTTGCCAGAGAATCCAATCAGTGATTCTGGATTGATCTGGAACTCGTGGGATGTTGCCAACATGCCATCCTCATCGCGCACTTCCAGATTGATCTTCAGATCCTGAATGGCTTTAGTTGGATGACCGTTGTTTACCGTCAGTGTCCCTCGGAATGCCTGCCGCGTCATCACCGCCTCCTGCTTAATGGAAAGAGTCACGGAAGAGCAGACGGAGTTAGAGTTTTCTTCGTCATCATTCTCGTCCTCGTCATCACTTCCATCATATCCTTCACCTATTATAACTAATTGCCCAGTACAAGTTAACCCACCATAGGACAGTGTCATCTTTGTTTTACCCAAAGACTGCAAAATCAACTGGGAGTTCTCGTAACGTGCAATCGCTTTATCAAACTTAATGGCATCTGGAACTACATAAGTTATACTTCCATCATCCCACTTGCAAGTCAGGCCTATTTCTGCTATTTCCCTTCTAATATCAAAGTATATTTCATCACACGAAATAGATACTGGATGTGCTTTAGGTGATAAAACATCAACAAAAGTACTATCTACCATAAACTGGTTGTCATTTGTCTGGACAAAAGCAAACACGCCAATTTTACCAGCGAATGTTGATGGGATTTGCATTTGAAAACCTTTTTCCTCAAAGAAATAGCTTTTATCGCCCATCTCAACAAAAACAGAAATTCTCTTAATTTGGTTTTCGTTTATGTTGCATTCACCACGTATAGAACTATTGTCAATATTTACAATCAACATTTTCTCTGCAACTGAAGATCCTCTTGCATTATTACTATTTAAAATTTCAGGATGAGTATCTAATACCTCTGAAAGCCATAGATCAAGTTTCTCTACATACTCTGCCACATACATTGTCCTATTTTCCGGACGAAATCCTGAATGCGAAAAGAAATCACTTGATCCTGAGGCCTGCAATGCAAGTTGTACATTACGAATGACTTCAACATTTGATGCACTCCCTATATGAATTTGATCAGCTGAGGCATTGGGTGCAGACAATCCACCCAATCCTCCTTTCTGACTCTCCAAAGACACGACGAGGTCACTTTGTCTTAATTTGTAATTCAATTCTCCCATTATACCCAAGTATTCAAACAACCCCAAAGAAAGATCTCCAAAATATAACGTCCCCAAAGATGTTATAATGCTAAAATACAAAATAAAATCACTATCTGATGTGGTTGTGATTGCACGGATGGGAATTCCGTTCATTCTATCAAGGATTGTTTTTGTCTGCTCATTGGTAATACCATCAAGACCTATTCCATTAAGATAATTATCAGTCGCTTCCGAGTTTACAGCCAAATCACAAAATGCCCAATTTTTCTTTGCCAAATCTATCTGAATTCCAAAAGTCTTCTCTCCTATTTTTTTCAGAAGAGTAGATATTTTTTTCTTATTTTCTTCTGCCTCATTCTTTTTCCCTCTCGATGCAAAAGTATCTATAACGTCTAATACTTTATCAACAATAAAACTCGCTACATCTCCCCACTCACTACCAGAATGAGGTGTATTTACGGTAATAACTTTGTGAACATTTGTATTATCCACATATTGGACATGCAAACGTGCCAGAATTCCACCCATCGAATGTCCTACGAGATCAACTTTTTTTGCCAAGATCTTCTTAGTAGCATATTCATTTTTGATTTTATCTATACATGCCCTAACAACATAAAGATTTGTTTTAAAGGAAGAAAGATTATGGGAATAGGCCTCATTCTGCACTTGATATCGGTCATAAATCCCTTTTCCATCATTCACAAGTGAATGTTCCAAATCAGACCAACAATCTTGACCACCTGCATGACCATGTAAGAGAATCAATGGTACCCGAGTAACTTCTATGTCTACTGTAGCATCTTGCCTTTCACCATCATAATAAAAAGTCACAGAAGGCTTAACAGTAAACGATGGTGCCTGTATATCAAATGGGAAATCAGCTGGAGCAGTATATATTGGTTCCAAAGCATTTACATTGTCGAACGAGCCATTGTTACCCTCTGGTAATTCCCATGTCACATTTTTAATGTCATTGATAGAACTTACATTAGTAGCTTCAGCAAGTACGATCTTGAGTCTTGACGCGCCATCAGCTGCAATGCCTTTCCACCACTTTTTGGGGGAAACAACATCCCCATTTTCATCAACTTCAACCAGTCTGAATACGAACTCCGGTTTGTCTTTATCACAAATCGTTGTAGGTTCTGGGTCAGGTTGTTTCCAAACATCATCAATGTAATCGCCACGCCAATACCAAGGTCTGCCTATGCCTGAATACCCACCACCATAATGTGGATGCCTATAAGATGAACCAGAAGAACAACGGCCCCATTTCTTATAGATAGTAACATATTGTTGTTTGGCGTATGGTCCACAATCATAGGTGTAATAAGCACCTCCATCTATTTCCACACAGTCTATCAATACCGGCTTAACCGCTCTGGTCCTACTTGCTGCAGACTTCTGCTTGACTTTGGCGTAGAACACTACCGACTGCTGGGGAGCAAGCACGTCAAGGCTGGGACTATTGAGGAATTCCAAAGTGTAGCTGCCTGTAATACTGAGGTCGACGTGTACATCTTTGGCGTTGATGAATCCTTTGTTTGTGACGGTAATCGGGAAGACGCTACCAGGCTCTGGGCGGTCTTGCGGCCATGATACGGTAATAACAGGTTTTGGCACACGCGTTTCAAACTTTACTATCGTTTCAATGCTGTATTTGTCATCAACCGTTGTCTCCTCCACCTTCCAGTCATAGGTGATGGCATCATAACTTAGGAACACCTCCTGCTTGTTGTCCTCGCCTGGATCGACCACGACCTCCTGCGTCTGGCTCTCATGGTTGTCTGCATCTACGGTCACCGAATACCAGCCCTCAGTCATTTCGGCAGAGAACGTTCCCTTCTCATTAGTCACTCCCTGGGCCACGACCTGTCCGGTGGACATATTCTTCACTTTCACGCTGGCCATGCTTACATGAGGAGCCTCGGTGGTGAAGAATGTAAACTCATCCACCACATCAATGGTCAGCGTACCCGTCTCCTCTGATACAGGCGTCAGTTGGAAACTGACAGATGCACCATATCCGTTAGTACAATTAATTCCGAAATGTCCAGTCACAGGCACATTGAGCCTCATACTTTCGGTAGGTACAAAGCGCAGCATGATGGTGGCAGAGTCGCCTGATGCCAGGGAGGGCATTTGGCGTGGTGTAACAGTCTCTATCCAACTGGGCAAGGCCAAGGTGATTGTTCCCGTCTCACCCTTACCTGTATTCTGTATGTATAAGGGATATTCACGGGATTTACCCATGGTCATCGAGGTCTTGATATAACTGGTGTTGGTTCTGATTCGACCCCGTTGAGTGTCTACATAATAATAGATAGTATAGTCAATGGATGATCCTTCGTTGCTTTTGATGGATATGGGCATTTGCTGCCAAGAATATCCAGAAGTAACGCCATTACCCTTGATCGTATAGTTGAGGTTCACCGTCTTTCCTGCACCTATCTGGGGAATCTCGTCAAATGAGAACTCACAATTGTCCGACATTGCCAGTTGTTCCACATGGATGCCCGTTTGGGAGAGTACACCAGGATTGGTGATGGAGATGACTCCCGAATAGGTCTCGCCCTCACCGAACTGACAGGTCACACGGTTTCTCCACGTCGTCAAGCCATAGACATCAATCTCTGCCATTGCCTCACTGATGCCAGATCCAGGATAGCAGGCACCGACTTTATAATGGCCTGGCAATCCTTTTTGGGGCACCCAGCTGATGGCATAGCGGCCCTGGTCATCAGTAGTGGTAGATACGGTCTGCCGGATATCATCACGAATGAAATACACTTCGACTTGTGCCTTGGCATTCTTGGTGCCCGTGGCTACACCAGAGACATATACCGTGTCCCCCTGCTGATAGACAGTCTTATCTGTTTTGGCTGTCAACTGAATGCAGGGGACTATCCTAATGGGGACCTCCTCTGAAGAGTTATTGGTATAGAGCAGTTCACCTATACGCTTATTGGCATTGACAACAGCCATCAGCGTAAAATCGCCAGTCTTTTTCGGCAATGTATAGATGGCTTGCATGGTGGTGGAAGCCCCAGCCGACAGGATTTGGTCTGTGTTGACAGTCAATACATTTTCCGTTCCCAAATAAACAGACACAGGCGTTCCCTTACGCAAAAGGGCATTACCCGAGTTCTTAACGACAATGGTCAACTCAATGTCGCTCTCTGCCTCGGCTTCTGCAACGTTCACGTCCAGAGAACTAATAACGGCATCTGGCAGCGACTGATCCGTCACCATCGACCAACAGGTACCACTCGTATACCCTTGTGCTGTTGCCTGGAATGTAAATGCCTTGTCATCTCCTTCCGTATCGTTGGCCATCACTGTGACGGGAATGACCACAGATGTCTGTCCTGCAGGAATGACAGCCGTATGTGCGTAGTTAAGGGCTGTGTCATAGTCACTGCTGATACTGATGCTCAGGTCGCTATTCAAGGTCGTGTTGCAAGAGATGGTGAGGGCATTGTTGTCAGAACCTTCCAAGAAAGCTGTTGCCGAAGGCGTAATCCTAAGTGTGGGACCGTCATCATCAAGAACGGTAATGGTCTGGCTGACGCTTCCTCCTGCCTGTCCTGTAGGATAGCAGTCGCACGATGACACATAGACTGCCGCCGTCACCTGCACATCCCGGTCGCCATTGACCGTCAGATCGTTAGTCAGGCTAATGGCAAATTTCACTTCACTCTCACCCTTCTTCATAGTCAACTTCTCGGAAGAATAAGTGAAGAGGCCATCGGCACTATCGCTTAGTTTTATAGTTATCTTGCTGTCCAAGTGATCTAATCGCCTGATACTGCCAATGATGGCATTGTGGCCTGCTCCTTCGCTAACTGTGGCAGGTGTCAGCTGCATCTCCAGTTGGGGCATGTCGTTGTCAGTAACGATGACAAGGCACTCTCCACTGGTATCATGCAGCTCTGCCGATGCCCTGAAAGCGATGGTCGATACAGCAGCAACCTCTTCGTTGTCTATCGCCTTGACATCAAAAGTAGCAGACCTTTCACCTGCCGGAATGGTTACCTGTGCAGGAAAATTGAAACGCTTGCCACTTTCACAAATCAGGCGGACAACAATGGGGGCTGCCGAGGTCCGGCTGGTTGTCACGGTCATCTGGAAGGTCTCGCCTTCTTCAACTTCACTTTTCGATGCTGTCAGACTAAGCGAGGGCAACTCGTTGTCTGTCACTGTAATCTGGGATGACGCTGGCTCATAGTCTTGGCCAGAGGCTGTCACTGTGAATAGGTTGGACTCATTGAGTACTGCATCGTCTGTCAACTTGAGAGAAAACCACACCGTCGACTGTCCCTTGCCAATTGTCACCGATGTGATGCGGTTCAAGCGTTTGTCACCTTCAACGGTGATACCGAATGTCTGGGCGGTATTCCAATTGCCACTTCGTGACAGCTGGCAACTCAAGGTACGGTTGCCTTCCTCCACTGTCTGCGGAACGGTCAACACCAGTTCTTTTGCCAGATTAATTGTCTGCTGACCGACGGTGGTATTATTGGCCCGATGCTCTGTCAACTCGCCTGCATCGGCATTAGGAATCAACTTCACCTGCACTTGGGCGGCTCCACCGATACCTGGCAACTGGGGTATCCGTAAACGGGCTTCACGACTAACCGTTTCTCCTGCATTCAGTGCCGTCTCATGATACACAGTACCCAACAGTTGTCGGTGCCCATCACTACCAATGAGAGAAACCTGTTCACTCCATCCGCCTGTAGAGGCCAGGCCACCCTGATTGGTGACTTTCCAAGAGACATTAATAAATCCGTTTGGCGCGGATGAAGATTCATCGGATTGTACATCGGTCACCACGAAGTCTGGCACTTCCGCGATATGCAACTTTCCGCTGCTAAAGCCTGTGGCCACATTTTTGCCTTGTTTGTTACCCAACAATACTTCTGACAGTTCTATGTCATAGTCTCCGCCTGGCGTAAAGCCTGTACCGATAGTCAGATCAATGGTCATCAACTGACCCGAATTACCGCCTATGGCACTATTTCCTGCGGAATAGACAATAACCGAATAACTGTTGTCATTCTTTTGGATGACAGCCGAATGATTATCAGTCCTTACTCCGAACTTGGCCGAATTATTGTCAACTGTGATACCCTTCGGAACCGTCAGTCTGAACTGGACTGCAACGATGTCATGGCTGGTATTGTCCAAGTTAACGGGAAGTGAGACCTTTCCTCCCATACTGCCGGTGACATCCGCTATACTTAGCGTGTTAAGTTCCTGAGCTTCCACTCCCATGATATTCAGGCATAGCAGAAGCAGGACAAGACTATATTTGGCGATATGATTCATATTTTCTCCGATGTTTCTGATTACTTGACAACTCGTTTCTTCTTATTGATAATGTACAGCCCTCTACGATGCGGAACTGCATCCCGCTTGATGCCGTCAACAGTGTAAACCGATTCGGTGGAAGCGGAATTGACCACACCATTGACAGAAGTGGCTCCACCTTTAACCTGCACGTTGACTTCATGGGCTTCTGCATCAGCCAGCATGACACCATCGACATTAGCTGATTCCTGGTCAATGCGTGCCAAAACCGTCTCACCGGCTGGTATCTCAAGTCCGGTCATGGAGTAGATAAGTACATGAGTACTGTTGCCAACAGTCCGTTGGCTCAGCTGCCATCCGCCATCCGTTAACAACCATCCGATTTCTGACTCATCTACATGAGACATAACGATATCGAGGGCAGCAACGGGTTTGTTGGTTGTAAGTATCAGTTCTCCTCCCCTCACTTCCATTATCGCATCTGCTGGCTTGTCGGATGAGTGACGAGTGAACTGACTGTGGCGAGTCCGACTGGTAGCAGGCGTGTCGGCAAGCAACAGGTTGATCAAGTCCACAAGGTCAAGCACGTTGATCTGCTCATCATCTTCCAGATCTCCTGCATTAAAATTGAAGAAGACACGTGGGTGGGTATCGTTGACGATGAAGTTAATCAGATGTTGCAGGTCTGTTACATTGCGGAGCATGTCAAGGTTGACATCACCAGGCATGAAATCAATCTTCAGCCTCATATCGTTCCATACGTTACCGTTGTGCACTCTCATCTTCACCTCACGACCGTTTGGCTCCTCATAGATGACGGTGGTATTAGCCACCTGTTGTAAATAACCGTCATTAGTATTCATCCTCCACGACTGGTTACCGTTCTCCCGACTATTGGTCAACTCAAAATAACCGCTGAACGCAAAGGCATGCTGGCTGGGCTGATAGGTCATTGGTTTCGGCAGAAGTGATTCCAATTGGTCAATATGCGCAAACATGTCGCTCAGCGTCACACTGCCATCAATATCCTGTGACCCAAGGCTGACATCCGTCACCGTCAATGGTAATGGTCCAGACATCTGGCCGATATGGTTGTAGGACAGATTGAGTTTGGTGAGCTGCGGCAGAGCCTCAGCAGTCACGAACAGCACGGGATCGCCCGTCAGGTTGTTATGACTCAGGTTGAGCGAAGTGAGTGCAGGAAATGCTGGTACTGATGCCTCAGAGAGACTGCCCGTAAGACCGCGACCTTGCAGATTGATGGCCGTGACGCGCCCCTCCTGGTTGAAGGTGACACCGCTCCAGTTGCCTTCCGCAATCAGTTCCGAGGCTATATTCCAGACGGAGCCATTCCAAGCAGAGCCGCCGAAATCAGTGTAAAGCTGGCGCAGCGTCTCAAGGTCTGAGGTATTCATGTAGAAGGGTTTCAAGGTGGCTGCACTACTAAGCAGACGATTATTGTCTTCAGCCACTTCCATCACCTTTGCCATCACGTCCGTTTCAACGAACACCCGCAGTTTTCCGGCTTCTACGTAAGGCACCTTCAGAGTAAAGCTGACGGTGTAGCTCTCATCCGGTCCAATATTTCCAGTATGCTTTTGCTCCGAAGCCATCACAGCCTGACCGAAATCTTCGCTGTCAATGACATAATAGAGGCGGTCTGTCCACTCCTTCTCGGTCGTAGCACCTGTTCCCTGATTCTTGACAGTAGCCACGACGTTAATGGTATTGCCAGCCTCGGCAGCTTCCGGCAGAGTGATGCTTTCAACTACCATGTCAGGCAACAGGCGTCCTTGGAAGGTCATTGCCGAACTGGTCAGTTCGTCGCAATAGCCAATGGCCGCCACTGTCCAAGTGTACTGATGGCCACTCTCCACAGCCACTTCATAACTGGTCTTATCAGTCTCAATGGTTCGGACTGATCCTGAAAGATCTGAAATCTCTAAACGATAGCCACCCACGGCATCGTTGATGGCATTCCAACTCAGCTTGACTTTCCCAGGATCGAGACTGCTACCCGTGGCAGGAATCAACGACGTAAAGGATTGTTGGGCTGTCAAGGCATGTATATATATATAATATGTATAAGAGTAAAGTGGAATGTCATCCACATCCGACAGCGTGATCTGATAGGTGATGGAGTCCATCTTGGTACCACTGTTAAGGATAGTCATCGCAGGCAGGTCACCCGTCCCGCTGGCTTGATAGCCGCTGAGGGTGGTGCCAGCGTGTGGTTGTGCCTTCCACGAGGCTTTCAACTGGCTGCTGATGGCTGACAAGCCAACGAGGGCGGTCTCTGCACCACTGCAAGTCTCATCAAACCGCAGGCTGGCAGGCGAGAAATCATACGCCGTGCTATTGATGGTTAGTGCCACATTCTCCTGCGAAGTCTGTGCGAAGAATCCTACTACAGTAGCCATTCCATCTGCCGTGGTAGTCACCGTAAGGGTATTCCCACTACCTTCACTGCCTGAGAACGCAATGGTCTTTTGGTGTCTGGGGACACTGCTGTTCGTCATCTGACTTGCTATGTGTCCCAGTTGGCTTATCCGTTCATTGGTTGTGGCATCAAGAACATAATCCGTGTTTTTAGTCACCACTTCCAACGTGACATCATCGCCGATGCCACGGTCGTAGAAGTCATCCAAGGCCTCAGCCACGCTCTGATAGTTGCGACCTTCTATCGAGGTCACTGTACTGGCATCCAAAGTGTAATGTCCCTCAGCATCCACCATGACGACATAGGCCATAGTAGGACTCCACCCCATAGGGCTGCGATAGCGGATAAACAATGTGGCATCGCCGTGTACCGTGAATGAAGGAATGCCGAAATCCTCTATCCTGACCATATCACCAGGAGTGATGTTGATGGGAGAACCTTGACCAAAGCCCGGATCTTCATTCCAGAAATACTCGGCGTTGGTAATAACCATGGCGGCAGTATCTGGTGTCACGATGACTTCCGACATGATAGTAGGTGACCAACCTGCATTGCCATAGGCTCGGAGACCTAAGGCATGGAGACCAGTTGAAAGACCGTCGGTAGAAATCTCCAGATTATTCAGATCCAGTTCTTTGTCCGGCGTAACGACTATCGGTGTACCCTTGCCCCTGCCAGGATCATTGTCCCAGAAATATTCTACCCGTGAGACCTTTGCCTCACTATCCTTGTGGGGTATCAGCACATCCTGCAGGATGGTAGGTCCCCATCCTGCATTGCCGTAAGCACGTAACCCCAAAGCATGTGAACCGGCAGAAAGACCATCAGTAGGAATCTCAATATCATCCAGATTCAATTCCTTGCCGGCTGTCATGGCGATGGGATTGCCCTTACCCCTGCCAGGATCGTTATCCCAGAAATATTCTATGCGTGAAACCTTAGCCTCATCGCCTTTATGTGGTATCAGCACATCCTGCCGGATGGTAGGCCCCCACCCCGCATTACCAAAGGCACGGATACCCAAGGCATGGATGCCTGCAGAGAGGCCATCGGTAGGAATCTCGATGTTGTCCAGATTCAGTTCCTTGCCTGGCGTGATGGCTAACGGCGTACCCCTACCCCTGCCTGGATCATCGTCCCAGAAGTATTCTATCCTAAAAACCTTGGCCTTGTCGTTTTGTTGTGGCACTAAAATGGTCTGGAGCAACGTAGGTCCGTAAAAGACTGTAGCATCTGTCCGTATAAAAGCCCTCATGCCCAACAGGTGATTGCCTGTGGTAAGGCCGTCAGTGGGAACTTCGACAACGAGGTTCCCGTCTGCATCGGGATTGGCCTGCCATACCGCAGCCTTACCTTGGCCAGGGTCGGCATCAAACCAGTACTCCAACCGCAGTTGCTGGGCGTTTGCATTGAATGACAAAAGGCAAAGGACAAATAGCAGTCCCGTCAGTCTCATCCATCGTCGCACCAGCAAGTGGTAACAGACAATGGGCTTATTCATCCTGTATCTTGATTTTTAACGACACCTTTACTTTTCCGTTCTCATCAGGACGCGGAGCGATGATGGTCTTAGTATAATAGGGATAGCCCGACGGCAGACCGCCCAGCACGTAAGGATAAAGCCCACCAAATGGGCCACAGTCGCCACCATCCATGGCGAAGCCCTTGGCAGGGCTGTCGTCCTTCAGCTGATAATAGGCTTCATTGATGCCCTTGCAGGCAAAGATGGCCGACTCAGCAGTGCTGTTCGTGAACCGATTGGTCTCTGCCATTGAGGAATAAGTAGCCTCGGAACACGACATCACGTTATTCGTCACCGTGGAACTTGTGACATTATAAAACAACTGGTTATTCTTGTAAGTATTCACAATGATGTTGTTGACAATGGTGGCATTCTTGACATTTTTGACAACTGTTGAAGTAACCCCATCATAACCACTTAATGTTTCTTTCAGATAATTGTTCCTGACAGTGGGGGTATATAAGTTATATATAGGTCCATAAGAATCTGTGTACCTGATAATACAATTCTCTATCGTGGCAAAAGCAGAGTTGTTGGAATCTGCTCCTCTTCCCACTACTCGCGTGGAATAACACTGGCGAATCGTAGCATTCTGGGCAGTGTACTTGGAACCCGACGTTATATGAATACTCGCAGTCTTGCACCGCTCAATCGTACAATAATTCGCATCAATATAGGTGTCACCATCCATAATCAAACCTTCAACCTTGATATGTGCCGCCCGAAGATACAAAATCCCGGTAATATAGGCAAACCGGTGCGGAGCATCGGTGCGTAGATAGCCGCAACCCACTATCGTCACTTGTTTTGTGACTGTCTGGTTGTCGGTGAGCGCACAGCCTGGATCTAAATAGAGCGTGTCACCAACTTGAACCGCCTCGCTACTCATGGCTGCGTTCAGGTCAGCAAAATCCGGCTTTTGGGTAGTGTCGTTGTTGATACGCCAGGAATTGGCGGTTGCAGTCATAGTCAAGGCCGTGAGGGCCATGACCAGTATCACTCTGTGGATTGCTGTTGTCTTCATCTCTTTATGCACTTTATTATTGTTTCTGAATACTTACGGTTTGTGTCACGCTGACCTGTCCGTCTTGCGAACGTTTGCTCACGCTGCTGCTTTCCACACGAGGCAGTCCCATCGGGAATCCCGACGGCACGTATGGATATCGTCCGCCGTAGGGGCCACAGTCGCCACCATCCATGGCGAATCCCTTGGCAGGACTATCGTCCTTCAGCTGATAATAGGCTTCATTGATGCCCTTGCAGGCAAAGATGGCCGACTCATCCTTACTATTCGTGAACCGATTGGTCTCTTTCATTGTGGCATAGGTGGACTCTGAGCATGACATCACATTATTCGTCACCGTGGAACTGTTGACACTATATAATAACTGATTATTCCTGGAAACATTCACAATGATGTTGTTGACAATGGTGGCATTATTTACACCCTTTATAACTGTGGAATAACCATCATTATCGCTTAGTGTTTCTTTCAAATAATTATTTCTAATAGTTGGACTGTAAAGGTTATAAATAGGTCCATAAGAAGAAGTGTACCTGATAATACAATTTTCTATCGTGGCAAAAACAGAGTTGTTGGATTCAGCTCCACTTCCCTCTACTCGCGTGGAATAACACTGCCGAATTGTAGCATATTGGGCAGTGTACTTGGAGCCCGACGTTATATGAATCTTAGCAGTCTTGCATCGTTCAATCGTACAATAATTCGCATCAATATATGTATCACCATCCATAATCAAACCTTCAACCTTGATATGTGCCGCCCGAAGATACAATTTCCCGGTAATATAGGCAAACCGGTGTGGAGCATCGGTGCGAAGATAGCCGCAGCCCACTATCGTCACTCGTTTTGTAACCGTCTGGTTGCTGGTGAGCGTACAGCCTGGATCCATGTAGAGTGTGTCGCCGTCTACAACCTCTTCGCTTGCCATAGCAGCGTTGATGTCGGTGAAATGAGCCTTCTTGGTTTCATCGTTGTTGACACGCCACGATTTTGCCTGAACATGGGCTGTCTGGATGCTCAACAGCGACAATAGCATCATTACGACGAATATTTGCCTGATAGTCCCCATTCTCTATGTCTTGATTTCTTTTTTAGTTATTCTGTTGGCAAAAATACTTATAAATTCTGAAACCACCAAAATTTTCGGGATTTATTTGCAAAGAGAGCCATATTTTATCACTTTTCGGCCATGATGCCGGAAATTATCGTGATGTAAATTACATTTATTTCACAAAACATATTAAAAACTACGGCAAAAGTACACAGAAATGGTGAGATTTCACTAAATTTGCACCAACATTTCAGATACTATATGATTTAAGTGGATATTTCATCTGACAACGATTATTATGACAGACAATAACAAATGGGTGGCCTGCTGGGGCAACGCCACCTCCATCACCAACCGTCGCGAGGCCATATACGCCAAAGACCTCACCATGCGATATCCCATCAGGATGCCGTTCAGCGGCAGTATGCTGCGTTTCCGTTTCTCAAATCTCACAGGAACGGAACCCATCACGCTCTCCAAGGTCTTCGTCAACCATACACCCATCACCTTCGGCGGAGAGACCGGCGTCTGCCTCATGCCTGGCAAGGAGACAGAGAGCGACGCTATCAGCTATGCCGTGAACCGGGGTGATACGATAGAGGTGAGTTTCTATCTGTCAGACTACACGCAAATGAACAGTGGAACGCTCATCACCGGTCCGCTTTCCAAGGGCTTCTATGCCTATGGTGACTATGCAGAGGCCGACGAGCTGCCCCTCGACCTGAGCCGCCATACCAACTGGTTCTACTTCCTCAACACCATCGACGTGCTGACATCGGCAGAGAATCATGCTGTCATTTGCTATGGCGACTCCATCACGGCACAGTCGTGGCCTGACTATATGGCTCAGCTGGCCTTCGGTTCCAATGTTGCTATCATCCGCCGTGCTGTCAGCGGCACACGCATCCTCAGACAGTACGATTGCATCACCTATCAGGCTTATGGTCTGAAGGGAGCCACACGCTTCCCCATTGAGATGCGGGTGGCAGGTGCTACGGATGTCATTATCCAACACGGCATCAACGACATCATCCACCCTGTGGGAGAAGATGTCAACCCCTTCCGTCCGTGGAGCGACCTGCCGACAGTGGAGGAGCTGGAGCACGGTGTGGAAGACATTTATGTGAAGCCCGCCAAGGCGATGGGTCTGAAAGTATGGAGCGGTACCCTGCTGCCTATCTTCGGCTGGCGCACCTATAATGAAGAACGTGACGCGATGAGGCAGAAGTTTAATGAATGGCTGCGCACATCACCCATCTTCGACGGATGTATAGACTTCGATGCAGCTGTGCGCAGCATCACCACCCCCAAGGCATTCGCCGAAGGCTATGACAGCGGCGACCACCTGCACCCCAGTGAGCGTGCCTATGAGGCAATGGCTCAGGCTGCTGTACACAAGCTGGTGCGCCACATGCCACGATATGACCACGAAGAGCTATTCTAAGATGGACTGAATAGAATGACATGAACCCTAACATGATGGATTATGAAGAAACCGAAATGGCTTGAGAAAGAAAGGCTGTATAGTATTTTGTTCGAGTCGGACGAGCCCATGGGGCGAATCTTTGACTTGGTCCTGATAGTGGCGATCTCGCTAAGTATCCTCATCTCGTTCGTTGAGACGATTCCGGAGCTGGCACGCACCTTCAAGTTGACGTTAGAGGTGCTTGAATATCTCCTGACATTCTTCTTCACCCTCGAGTACATTGCCCGTGTCTACTGCTCGCCGCGACCAAAAGACTATGTGCTGAGCTTCTTCGGCATTATCGACCTCCTGGCCACCTTGCCGCCCTACCTCTCCTATTTCTTCCCCAACGCACGGTATATGATCCTGCTCAGGTCGTTCCGCTTCATACGCATCTTCCGCATCTTCAAGCTGTTCAACTACATCAACGAAGGCCACCTGCTGCTGCGGTCGCTCAAGAGGAGTTTCACCAAGATCACCGTCTACTTCCTCTTCGTGCTGATCCTGGTCACGTGCTTAGGCACACTGATGTTCATGATTGAAAGCGGCAGGCCGGATACAGCCTTCACCGACCTGGGCACATCCGTCTATTGGGCTATCGTCACAATGACCACAGTGGGTTATGGCGACATTACACCAGTGACCCCTATAGGCCGGCTGCTCTCGGCATTCGTGATGCTGCTGGGTTATACCATCATCGCCGTTCCTACGGGTATCGTCACAGCCAATATGATTGATGACACGAAATCCGAAAAGGCGAAGCAAAAGGAGAGGCGTTGCCCGCTATGTGATACCAAGGTGCGCAAGACAGACCATTTCTGCCCTAACTGCGGCGCAGAGTTGCCAGCTACTTAAGTCTGTAGAACACCCCTATGGTGCCATAGATGGGATAAAGCGTCTGCTCTACAGTCTTAAAGTCGCCAGGGAAGATGCCCGTCAGGCCCCAGTTCAGGTCGGCAGACACACCTAAGCGCTTGTACACCTGCCAGTCGGCACCAACACCGATACCGAACTGCACAGTGCGCAGGTCATCGTCGAATTCGTAGGTAGCCCATTCGCCTTCCTTGTCGCCCATCAATATCTTGGCGCCGGTAGGATTACCCTCACGCAGGTAACCGTCGGAGGCAATACCGCCGAACTCCTTGCTCAGGAGGAATGAGACATACGGGCCACCTCTGAGCACGACGTTCTTACCCAATTCCAATGTGGCCTGGACAGGGACGGTGAACATCCACTGGGTAGACTTCTGACTGACATGACCTGTAAAGAGTCCCGACAGATGAGAGCCTCCTTTAATGACCTCCATGTGGTATGCCTTGGTGGTCACTTCGGCCTTCATCCCTTTATTCTCATAGTGCAGTCCGGCGGTGATGCCCCACTTCTCATTCAGCGGCAACTTGGCATCAATGCCCACCAAGAACGATGGTGTGAGACTGTAGCTGTCGATGCTACGGATGGTCTCGGGCAATGGGATGGGGGTTGTTCCACCAATACTGTATCCTACACGAGCCCTGATCTGCAGGCTGTCGAGTACGCCTGCCTTCGCGGTGCCTGACATTCCAAACGTCAGCACCGTCATTCCTATCGCGATTATAATATTCTTCATCTTCACTATTTCACCTTTTCACTTTTTCACCATTCATACCACACTTCCACCTCATCTATATAGAGTATGCTGCCGATAGCTCCCTCGAACTGAGCACCGCCCTTGCTCGACGAGAAGACTATCGCCAGGTTGCAGCCCTTGTTGGCCACTATCTCGGCTGGAGCGTCCTCGCCATCGAAGAACATCTCAAAGCGCGTCCACTGATCCGTAGGCGGCAGAGAGGGCACACTGGCCATCTTATACACCAAGAGATTGTCCAAGACCTTATCGAGATCAGCCACGTCGCCACCATAGAGGAAGTATGGCTTGCCGTCAGCATCGACATTGCGATAGAACACGGCGTAGGCACTGGCCTCATCGGTACGGTTAGGATCGATTTCCATATCAGAGTTAGTGAACTCCTTGCCTGGCTTGTATTTGTAATAGCCTGTGACGCGCACCGGTTCCCTGTCCCATCGCACGCCAAACTCCGTTGCCTTCAGGGGGTCTACCGCAGACATGTCTACGTTAAACTTACCCAGGAAGAGGTTACCGGCAGCGATGGGCTTGCCCATACTCTTACCAAGTTCTCCTGTGGACATCGTCTCCAAGCGTACGCAATGACCCTCAAACCCAGCATCAGACCTATAGGTTGGGAACTCTTCGGGCCCAGCCCCGGAAAACAATGTCAAGGCGAAGCCGGGATTGCCAGACGCCCAAGGTCTCTGTGTCTCGCCGTTCTCGTCAATCTCGTAAAACTGATGATACCTGTTCTTGATGAAAATACCACCTTCCGCAGTGTCTGCAAGCTCGAACGAGTGCCTGCTCTTGGGCAGCACGGGCTCTGCAAATGCGACCTTGTAGGTACGCTTCCATTGTTCGTCCTCAGAGGTGACGGTGTAGGTGACTGGGCCGTTCGTGAAGTCCTGCAGAGAGCCGCTTGCAGGTTCGATGGTGGCTTTGTCAGTAATCTTGAAGTTCACAGGAATCTGCGTCGGCACCATCAACATCGAGCGTACGACAAACGTGATGCTCGTCTCTGTGGAACTGATGTTCTCTTTGCGCATCTCTGCCGTCTCGTAGAATAACTTCTCCAATTCCGGGCCTTCTACCCAGGCGCTCTCGATGTCGCACTCATTGTTCGGAGCCTCGTCCTTGACGCATGAAACCATGCAGCAGCAAAGGACGAAAGCAATCATTACCTTGTTCATTTTTCGTTAAATATGTCCTAATTGGGTGCAAAGGTACGAAAAAGTGAAAGAATAAACAAATTTTTGCACAATATTCTATTATGGTGTTTTCTGTTCTTAATATATAAATAAGGTGTTAAAGTTTTGGTGGTTTCGGAAAAAGAACGTATCTTTGCCGACGATATGCAGTGGACTGACAGAATCCGACAGGTGAAGATTGTACTCGTGGTGGCGGCAGTTGTGATTGCCGTGGCCTCGTTGGCAGTGTCACATTTGCTGGTGAAGGACCTCGAGCGGGAGGAACGTAACAAGATGGAAGTGTGGGCTCAGGCCATGCAGACGCTGCAGGAGGCTGACGAGACGACAGACCTGGCGCTGGTGCTGAGTGTGATTCAGGGCAATAAGACCATCCCCGTGATTGTGCTTGACAGTGATGAACAGGTGATGGACTATCGTAATGTCGATATCAGAGACAAGGACTCTGCCCGATATGTGGCTGACTATGGACATCAGATGTACAAGGCCGGGCACTTTATCCAGATAGGCGACTCGGTGGACTATCAATTGGTGTGCTATGATGAGTCGACGCTGCTGAAACGTCTTTCCCAGTATCCCTATTGGCAGTTGGGCATTGTCATGATCTTTGTGGTAGTGGCCATCTTCGCCTTGCTGTCGTCGAAACGGGCTGAGCAGAATAAAGTATGGGTGGGCTTGTCGAAGGAGACGGCCCATCAGTTAGGTACACCTATCAGCAGCCTGATGGCTTGGGTGGAGATCCTGAAGGAGAACTATCCTGACGATGAGCTGATTCCGGAAATGAACAAGGATGTGAAACGTCTGGAACTGATTGCCGAGCGCTTCTCTAAGATAGGTTCGCTGCCTGAGCCTGTGGATGCGTCGATGAATGAGGTGCTGGCCCATGTGATTGATTATATGGACCGTCGGACATCGAAGAAAGTGGAGATTATCAGTAAACTGCCTGAAGAGAATGTGGTGGTCAAGATGAACGCCTCGCTCTTTGAATGGGTGATTGAGAATCTTTGCAAGAATGCCGTCGATGCGATGGAGGGCCGTGGTAGGATCGTGCTTTCCCTGTTTGACGAAGGGTCAAAGGTGGTCATCGAGGTGGCAGACAATGGAAAGGGTATCCGCAAGAAAGACCTGAAGAGTGTCTTTACGCCAGGTTTCACGACAAAGAAGCGTGGATGGGGCCTCGGCTTGTCGCTGGCCAAGCGCATTGTTGAAGAGTATCATAAGGGGCGTATCTATGTCAAATCGTCGGAGGTGGGCGTGGGTACGACATTCCGTATCGAGATGCCGAAATAGACACAGGAATTGCACATTTGCCCCTTTGAGTGTGTAATAATGGCTGGTTTATCGGCCTGATTTTGAAGGAAAAACATAAAAAATATAAATAAGCGTATCTTAAATGGAAAAAAGTTTGTAACTTTGCACCCCGAATTAGCGTGCAAGCCGAATTTAGAAGAGCTCGCTCTTATAATGAGGCGACGCCGCTATTCGCAGAATGCAATTATGTGATTATGTGTAGTTTAGAGTGTCTGAAGGTTGACCTGAAGGGTCTGAAAGACGATGAGACTTCATTGGTCTTCGACTTGGACGATACGTTCTTCGGCGCTTTGGACGATGCAGAAGTGAAGAAGGGTTCTTTGCATGTGTCGGTGTCTATACGCAAGGCTTCCGGCTTTTTCGAATTCCTGATTCATGCAGCAGGCACAGTGATCATACCTTGCGACCGTTGTCTCGACGACATGGAACAGCCTGTGGATACAGACGTGCGCCAGGTGGTGAGACTCGGGAGCGAAAACTCAGAGGATGGTGACACCCTCGTCGTGGCTGAGGACGAAGGAATACTCGACCTGACGTGGATCATCTATGAGTCTGTGGCATTGGCTATACCCATCAGGCATGTGCATGCACCCGGCAAGTGTAACACGGCCATGACGAACGTTCTGGAAG
>JAEEGG010006097.1_pt1 | contig 28383 bp, 30 predicted proteins | sample 9134161 | NCBI WGS metagenome assembly JAEEGG01 (sample SAMN16246543, study PRJNA631951) | gut metagenome | biome: gut microbiome; feature: rumen; material: CR-attached | host: Bos | place: Iran: Karaj | collected 2018-10 | reverse complement strand
GAACCCGTGAACCCATCCTAAATGTTAAAATCCTAAGGTGTACCGACTTATGGGACACCTCTACTCTATTTTTGCATCTATATTAATCATTTAAATATTTAGATTTTGGTAGGAATATATGATTTTGCGTTCATTGCCCTGATATTCACATCTGGGATGTTAGTGGGCTATATGCTTAAAATAGTGGTGAATAATTTCGAGAGAATAAAGACTCGTGAATGCGATAAATAGTCTCCTTAAAAAAATATTTGCCTATGATGATGGATTCTCATAAAAAACTATTATCTTTGCAACGTATTTATAATACTGAGAATATGAAGATATGTATAAACATCTGAGAAGAATGAAGATATAGCCTTCTATCTGACCGAAAAGAGGGCTATTCAAAATTACAATATGATGAATAATTAAAGAATAAAATATGGCAATACCTAAATTTCAAGATTTCCTATATCCTTTCCTATATCAATTAAAGGATCGTGATATGACATTAAGGGAGATGAAAGAGGTGCTTATACAGCACTTCAACCTTACGGATGAAGATTGCGCTATAAGGACTCAGGCAGGTTCTGCTTTTATGATAGATGATAGAATAGGTTGGGTGCGCCAATGGTTGCGTCGAGCCTTATTTATTGAGATCCCACAAGGGGGGAGTATGTCAAATTACTCAGCATTGAGTCGATTATGAATGAAGCATTAAGTTTCCTGTCATATAAAGATCCACAGTTGTCAAAATTGATAAAATTAGTTGGTCAACTTGAAATAAAGGTTTACGATGATCCTTTTAGGTTTATCGTGGGAGAGATAGTGGGACAAATGATCTCAAACAAGGTAAAAAAAATAATAATTAGTAGACTTATTCAATTATGTGACAATAATATATGTCCAGAGGTCATATCAACCCTTTCTGTAAGACAATTGAGGGAAATAGGATTGTCAAATGCAAAAAGTACATATATTATTGGTCTAGCGAATGAAGTTAATGAAGGCAAATTAAATCTTGCATCTTTAATTTCAATGAGTGATGAAGAGGTAATAATACATTTAATGAAAGTTAGAGGAATAGGTGTATGGACAGCAAAAATGTTTCTGCTTTTTGCGATGCAAAGACCAAATATCCTACCAATTGAGGATATTGCCTTTATCCAAGGCTTTAACTGGCTTTATGATAAGAGATGTACAAACAAAAATTTTATCATTAAGAAAGCAAAAAATTGGCAACCTTATTGCTCAATAGCTGCCAGATACATTTACGAATGTGTAAACCGTGATTTTATTAAACAAGATGTAAATAGAATATTAAATGGACTGGAATAATTTTAGATTTATTGATTTGTTTGCAGGTATAGGTGGTATTAGGATTGGCTTTGAAAGTGTTGGCGGAAAGTGTGTATTTTCGTCCGAATTCGATGAAGAAGCTTGCAAAACGTATGAGGCAAACTTTGGCGAGCACCCATCTGGAGACATCACAAAAATAGATGCACAAGACATCCCTGATTTTGATATCCTGCTGGGAGGATTCCCATGTCAGGCGTTTTCTATCATAGGAAAGAAAGAAGGTTTTGCAAATGAAACTTGTGGAACGCTTTTTTTTGAGATAGAGCGGATATTAAAAGAGAAAAAGCCAAAAGCCTTTATGCTTGAGAATGTTAGAAATTTGACTGCTCATGACAATGGTAAGACATTCAAAATAATAAGGACTCATTTAGAGGCACTTGGTTATACGGTTTATGCAAAAGTTCTTAATGCATTGGATTATGGCGTTCCCCAGAAAAGGGAACGTATCATTATTGTTGGTTTTAAAGATCCTGTTATTTTCTCATTTCCAGAACCTCTTCCTAAGAATAGGAGGATACCCCTTTCGAGCATTTTGGAGCATGATGTTGCTGACAAATATTATGTAAAAGATAGAATCAGGGAGTCAAGATTAATGAGATTAAAAGATCCTAATTATCCCAAACCATATATTTCCCATGAAAATATGGCAGGAAGCATTACTCCCCATCCATATTCCTCAGCATTAAGAGCAGGTGCTTCTGCTAATTATATATTAATAAATGATGAAAGGAGACCAACAGAAAGGGAAATGCTTAGACTGCAAGGATTCCCAGATACATTTAAAATAGTAGTAAGCTATGGACAGGTTAAACATCAGTGCGGTAACTCTGTCGCTGTACCAGTAATTAAAGCTGTTGCAAAATCAATGATAATTGCATTAAAACAATATGAATCTTTTAAAACCCAAGAGTATGCCAAATTTAACTGAAGCAAAAAAGGCACTTGATAGAATCATCACCATTTCAAGAGTCCATTTTTACAAACCGATTCAAGTTGCAGAAATACTTTATAGAGATAGAGTATTTGGAGATATTAATTTGGAAGATGTAGAAACTTATCGTAATCCTTCCAAAAAATGGCGAGACGTAATATGCGTTCGCTTCGTTGGTCGTGGTTCAGGTTCTTCTGCCAAGTACCAAGATAATCTTTTCGATAGCAATGCTGTTCCGCCATCGCTTTTAGTTGAACTAGGAAAAGTTAATCGCTCAAAGAATGGTATTGTAGAAGCTTATATCTATAATTGTTTCGGAAATAAATTTTCTCAAATGAGCGAAGGCTTAAGCTATTGTAAAGAACATGGAAAAGACAGCTTTTATGTTAAAGAATTTATTGATTTATTTTGGTATAACAAAGGCTTGCGTCGTAGTGTTGACAAAATATATGAGATTGTAGTATATTCTCTATTTTCTGCTTTAGTTAAATGCTTAGATGTCCAGATAACAGTCAAATCAGCAAATAATAAAAATGGAGTTTTGGCTGAATTTGCTGATTTTGCAGAGCGGGTTATCGGCCTGACTCCCAATAAAAATAGTTTAACATTAAAAGCAAGAATCAATCGAGTTGGAGTTACAAATGCAGCCGATAGAGGTTTAGATATGTGGGCTAATTTTGGAATGGCTATCCAGATAAAACACCTTTCACTTACAGAAGAATTAGCTGAGAATATTGTATCGTCTGTTACATCTGATAGAATAGTCATTGTTTGTAAAGATTCTGAAGAGAAGATTATTGTTTCATTATTAAATCAAATTGGGTGGAAAGCAAGAATTCAAAGCATTGTAACCGAAAGCGATCTTATTTCATGGTATGAGAAAGCCCTCCGAGGAACTTATGCAAATGAGATGGGTGATGAAATTCTTAGGACGCTTATAGATGAAATACAAATTGAATTTCCTGCTACAGATAATAAAGACTTCAATTATTTCCTGAAAGAACGTAAATATGACAAAATACGATTCTCTGAAATTTGGGATAACACAAAGTGATTAATATGTTATTGTAATAGAATGAACTACGGGAAAATATACAACTTATTAGAGTCATATGACAAACTGGAAATTGACGTTTATTCCAGATTAAAAAATCAATTTGATGCAATAAACGATTTTTTGCAGAAAGAATGTTGTAATAATAATATCAAGCTCTTATTGCCGCAATTTAAATCGATATGTGACGGTGTTTTAAAAATTATTGATTATGTCAATTTAGGCAAAAGGCATGAGGCTAATGATTTGTTATATGAGCTATATTTCAGTAAAGAGTTAAAGAAAAGACTAAGGATCTTTGAGTTGAAAAGGGATACTTCTTTGTTCAGAATGAGATCAGCAGAGACTTATACTCAGTATACAAGAAGGAGAGAAGCAAAAAATGGAGAAGATGAAATGTTTCATCTTCCATATGAGTTAAGGTATAAAGTTGATAATGAAAGATATAGCATTGCAGGTTTGCCCGTATTCTATTTATCAAGATCAGTGTATGGATGCTGGGAAGAAATTAAGCGTAAGAATTTAGATTTTTCAAACGTAGCTTTATTTAAGAATCCAAAGCCACTTACCTTTATAGATATGACTCTTCCAAACGAGAATCACACACTCCACGAAAATTCATTCTTAAGCTTGCCACTTATCTTTGCATGCCGTTTAAAGGTCGCCCATCCAGAAGGTAAATTCATTCCAGAATATATAATTCCTCAATTACTAATGGAATGTCTTATTAGGAAACGCGATGGAAACGTCATAAATAAAGATGTAATTGTGGGCGTAAAGTATGAATCAGTATATAATAGTGAGCGAGATTTACTCTTTACCCAAAGGGATCATCGAGAAATTTTTATTAATTACGCTATACCGCCTTTTGAATCTCATACAACTGGTATCTGTCCAATTATTAAACAAATATTTAAATTTTGGGATTGCACATCATGGGCAGAAATTAATTATCGTGATCCGAAAATTGCTGAGAATAATAATAAATCTTCATACGATAATTCTGTTTTTGGTATAATAGAGCGTAGGCTACAAATAAAAGACCCAGCCGTAGAAAAATATTCAAGTTGGAAGGGTTGTTTAGCTATGGGATAGCCCCTTATTGGACTATGGGTTATATGAATGAGAAAGATAAATAAACTCTCTGCAGAGCAAAGGCACAAGAATATGGCTGCTGTCCATTCTAAGGATACGAAGCCGGAGATGATCGTGCGCAAGGGGTTGTGGAGTAGGGGTTTCCGATATAGGCTGAATCATAAAGGACTTCCAGGACATCCCGATCTGGTGTTGAGGAAATATCGTACTTGCATCTTTGTGAATGGGTGCTTCTGGCATGGACATGGCGCTTCGCTAAATGATAAAGGAGAACCAACGGTCGACGGCCGAAGGGAAAGTCAAATGATAAATGATAAATCATGTTGTAAGATTCCGAAGACGAATCGGGAGTTTTGGGTGGCGAAGATACGGAGGAATAAAGAGCGTGACAAGGAGGAGCAGAAAGCCTTAGCGAAGATGGGATGGCATTGCATCACGGTGTGGGAGTGTGAGCTGAAGCCCAAGATGAGGGAGAAAACGCTGGATTCAATCGCTTTTACCTTAAACCATATCTGGCTGAAAGAGCATGCCGTCGTCGGAAAGCCTTATCCTGAGTTAGAGGAGGAAAACACCAATTACCTGAAAGCTGCAGAAGAATAATACTCCACTTCTGAGCCAGAGCGGCAAATAATAATACCACCTTTGCAAAGAGCAGACTGCAAAGGTGGTATCTTTATAGGGAAACGTCAGTCAATTGTTTCGAGTTTGTGCTCATCGATGTTGTATCTGACGTGATGACTGAACTTGATTGAGCGTCCGTCTTGTACGCATGATACATCAATGCCACGACGAATAAACTCGTCGATGAGGGCATGATCATGATAGGCACGCATACCAACCCAGCCGTTGTTATGAACTTCACGATTGAATGATGCTACTAAGTCTTCGATTTGAAAGTCTGCAAATTGTAGTGCAAACTTAAGATAATAGACATGTGTCTGATGATCTTTTCTGGATTCTTTTTGATTTTCTTCCATAATTAGGATGTTTTTGAAGTGAATAAATAATGCTTCCACATCGTACCTTTGCCACCGTGGCTGCCCTTTCGGGCTGGTTGCCTCCTGATAATCGGCGACCTTATCCTAACGCTCGGTTGGCGAGTCCGCTCTCGAAAGAGCGACTGCTCTTGATGTCTGGGTGCAAAGATACATAGATTTTCTGAACTTTGCAAGGTTTTGGCAAAAAGATTTGGTGGTATTAATAAAAAGTAATAAAGAGAATTGGAACAAAACATCACATGTGCAAAATTTGCACATATGGGTAAAGAAGGTGATCAGCCATATGGCGCATCATTGAAGGATGCAGGTAAGAAACTCTTTGCTTACATTAAAATGCAAGAGACCTCAGCGAATGAACTATTAAGCAGAATACGATAAAGAAGATACGTAATATTGGCCCCCTCCACCTACCAGAAAAGGCTGGGAGTAAGGAAAAAGGAACTGTCACGACTTACTGGATTATTCACCCCTCATCATGTACTGGGAGGGTGAGGATGAAGCGGGCACCGTTGGTGTAGGTGGTGTCGAGGTTGAGGGTGCCGCCCAGATGGCCTGCAAGGGTGCGGCTGAGGGGGAGGCCAAGTCCGATACCTTCTTTGAAGGAGTCGAGCTTGACGAAGCGCTCGAAGATGTGTTCGGCCTCGGTGGCGGGGATACCACAGCCTGTGTCCTCAACGGTGATACGGAGCTGGTCGGTTTCACGCTCGGCATAGACGGTGATTTTGCCCTTCTCCGTATATTTGATGGCGTTTTCAAGCAAGGCTGTGATGATGCGCTTGAACATGTTGATATTGGTCTTGAGCTTGAAATCGTCGGAAACCGTAGATTGATAGCTTAGGGTGACATCGTTGGTGATGAAGTTCTCGTATTCCTGGAGCTGGTCGCGCAGGGTGTCGTTGATCTCTGCCAGATCGTCTTGTCGTATCTGGGCCGATGTCTCTGTGAGTGAGAGGCCGAGCATCTCGTCGATCAGCGAGGTGATCTGGTGGGCGTTCTTCTGCATCATCTTCGCCATGTTCTGGCGTTCTTCGACCGTCTCTGTGAGTTCCGGATCGGCAATGACCTGTGCAAAGCCGCTGATGATGTTGAGTGGTGTGCGTATCTCGTGGCTGACATTCTGGATGAAGGCTGTCTTCATCTTGTCGGACTCCAGGGCACGGTCGTAGGCTTTTGTCATCTCCTTGAGGTGCTTGCGGCGTGTCTGTACGATATAGACGAGGGCCACAATGAGCAGTATCAGCAGGGCAATGGCGGCTGAGAGGCCGATAAAACGCATACGGTAGGTCTCGCGCTGGGCTTCGTAGAGCTTGATTTCATCGGCAATACCAGCCATGCTGTTGGTCAGCACCACATTGTCGATGGAGTCGCCTGTGGCCGTTTCGTCTTTCAGGGCCTTGAAGGCTTCTTCCCATTTGCCGGCTTTCTGGAGGATCATGACGACGGCTTCCTTACCCTCGTCGCCCAGCTCTTCTTTGGCCAGAGCAATGGCTTCATCGGTCTTACCCTGATAGGCGAGGTAGTACACTTCAAGACTTCTGCCGTGAACGGACGATTTGCCTTCTTTCTCGCCTTCCTTATAGGCTTTGTAGCCTTCGAGGAAACGTTTGTAGTCGCCTCTGTAGTAGTAGCTCAGCGTCTGACGGGCCTCGATGTCGAACACACGCTCTGGTGAGTGGACGATGGCGATGTTCTTGGCGATCTCTAACAGACTGTCGGCCTCCTCAGGACTGTCGTCGAGCGCGGCGTTGACGATATTCATATAGATGGGCGGCATGTTGGCATAATAACCCTCTTTCTTCATCATCTCAATCACGTCGTACCAGTTTCTCTTGGCTTCCTCTTTGTTGCCGCAGTAGCGATTGATATGGCCCATCATGTTGGTGGCCATATACATCTCCTTGTCGACTTTCTTCTCGCGCAGTTCCTTGGAGAGTTCCTGGGCCAGTTTGTAGGCCTCGAAGATCCTCTGCTGGTTCATTAGGAAGACAATCTCGTTGCAACGCTGGGTGTAGTAGGTATGCAGGTCGTTCTGTGCTAAAACATAGTCTTGGAGTTTCTTGACAGCAGGGAAGAAGCGTGCACTGTCGCCATCGTTGAAGGCGTGGTGCATGGCTTCGCGCAGGGCGAGGTATTCCTCACTCTTCTGGTATGAAGTGTCGTCTGCCTGGCAGATTCCTATGCCGATGAACCATGCGATGATAAATATATATCGTTTCATGTTTTAAGTTACTGAGTAGTTGATTCTAATTATTCTGCTGGCAAATATACGAATTTATTCCATATTATGAAAACTTTTTGGGAAATAATTTGTGTTTTTATGTGAAAAATGCTAATTTTGCCGCATGGAGATCCACCCAGTAGCCTATTTTGAGTCGCCGTTAAAGTCGAAATTCGGTATTCCGCGACAGAGTGGACTCGTCAACGAATTGACGGGTAGGATTGTTTTTGAGCCTGCTTTCAGGAAGATGGAAGCGGTGCGTGGGTTGGAGGATTTCGATTATCTGTGGCTTATCTGGGAGTTTTCTGCCAACCATCAGGCTCAGGATTCAAAGCAGAATGCTCAAAGCCTCACTGTTCGTCCGCCACGACTGGGTGGTAATGTGCGACTGGGTGTTTTTGCGACCAGGTCGCCCTTCCGTCCGAATGGTCTTGGACTCTCGTGTGTGCGACTGGACAGGGTGGAGGAGGACGCCAAATTAGGGCCTGTGATCTATGTGAAAGGGGCTGATCTGATGGATGGCACGCCTATCTACGACGTGAAGCCTTATGTGGCTTATGCCGATGCGCATCCTGAAGCCCGTAGCGGATTTGTGGATACGACGGCCTGGGAGCCGTTGCAGGTGGTGATACCAGATGGTGTGGCTACGTGTATTCCACAGGAGCATCTTGAGGCGCTGAAAGCCACGCTGGCTCAGGATCCTCGTCCACGATACCATGATGATCCGGAGCGGGTGTATGGTATGCCGTATCTGGACTGGGATATACGGTTTAAAGTGGAGGAAAATGTGCTGACGGTGGTCGAATGTGTCAAAATCTGATGTTTTTCTCTGAAAAAACAAACAAAATGTTTGGAAGGTAAGTGATAATTGTGTATTTTTGCCGCCATCAGGTTTATAAAGTGAGAGAATTATGGATAAAATGGTGATTATTCTGCTGATTCTGTGTCTTTGTATCTGCTTATTTCTTGTCCTGCAGGTAAGGTCGTTGCGGGCAAAGCTGGCTGAGGCCCAGAAGTTTGATAAAATGAAATCCGTCTTCATTCGCGCACTTGGTCGTGAGATCCGTACGCCCCTACATTCTGTCAGCGGACTGGCTGAGATTATCTCCAAGGATGATATCTACCTGTCGAAGGAAGAGAAGAAAAACATATCTGACCAAATTATGTACAATACCAGCATCATTGCCACATTGCTTGACGAGGTTACGATTTATTCGGACGAGGGTGGTGAAGGGCATCGGCTTCAGGCAGACCGTTTCAGTCCGAACCAGCTATGCCAGCGCTGTCTGGATGCTAACCGTGCTTTCGCACAGGATGGGGTGAAGATGATGTTCAGACATGAGTTGAGCGACAGTTTCTTTGTGTCGTCAGACCGTCATATCGTAGAACTGGTCCTGAACAAGCTGGTGTTTACATCGTGTAAGTACACCAAGAAAGGTGAGGTTGTTGTGGGGTGCAAACATCAGGAGGGCGAACGTCGGCTGACTTTCTACGTGGAGGACACAGGAGAAGGTATCCCGCAAGACCGCAAGCCGTATATGTATTCGTGGTTTGAGCACCCAGAGGAGATGGCCAATGATACGGAGTTCGACCTGAGCGTAGCCCAGCGTCTGGCTTCGAAGGTGGGTGGTTTCATACAGCTTGACGAATCCTATCAGAACGGAACGCGCATGGCGTTTGTCCTGCCTATCCGTTAATCACTTTCTTTATCAAGTCTGTTGCGCCAGAGATATTTGCGCGTTTCGTGAACGATGATGCCGTTGAGGAAGAGCAACGACAGCAGGTTGGGTATGGCCATGAGCGCATTCATACAGTCGGCCAGGTTCCATACTACTGCCAGATTCATGACACTACCTAAGAATACGGCCGCGATATAGAGTACACGATAACCCTTTACCCATTGTCTTCCTTTCAGGTATTCCACGGCTCGTTCGCCATAGTAGCACCAGCCGAGAATGGTGGAGAAGGCAAAGGTAAGCAGACCGAAGGTGAGCAGGGGGCGCCCAACGAAGGGAATCTTCGAGAAGGCGGCCTTTGTCAGAGTAGCACCATTGGAGAAGTCGATATCAGGATAGGCCAGTACGCTACTGACGATGACCAGTCCTGTGAGGGCACAGATGACCACCGTATCCCAAAATGTGCCGCTGGATGAGACTAAGGCCTGACGCACGGGATTACGCGTCTGGGCAGCAGCTGCCACAATGGGAGCAGAACCCATACCGCTCTCGTTGGAGAAGAGTCCGCGTGCAATACCGAAACGGGCTGCCGTCATCACAGTGGATCCGACGAAGCCTCCACCAGCTGCCTCAGGACTGAAGGCTGCATTGACAATCAGACAAACGGCTTGCCACAGATAGTCGGCATTGACAATGAGGATATAGATACAACCTATGACATAGAGCGCAGCCATGAAGGGGACGAGCATGCCGCAGACGCGGGCGATGCTCTTGACACCACCCAGGACGACGGCTCCTGTAAGCAGACAGACGAGTGCGCCAGTGAGATAGGGGGAGATGTCGTAGCTCTCGTAGGCAACGGTGGCGATGGCATTAGCCTGTACGGTGTTGCCGATGCCAAACGAGGCACATGCCGTCAGCAGAGCAAAGGCGACAGCCAGCCATTTCCATCCTAATCCGCGCTCAAGGGCATACATCGGTCCGCCAAGCATACGACCTTTGTCTGTCTTGACGCGGTATTTGATGGCCAACAACCCTTCGGCATATTTCGTGGAGATGCCGAAGACACCTGTGAGCCAGCACCACAGCACGGCCCCAGGACCTCCTAAGGCGATGGCTGTGGCCACACCGATGATGTTGCCTGTACCAATCGTAGCCGCCAATGCCGTTGCCAAAGAACCGAACTGTGATACGTCGCCCTTGGCATCAGGATCCTTCTTGACAGACAGTTTGATGGCCTTGAAGATATGTCTTTGCGGAAACTTCAGACGGATAGTCAGGAACAGATGAGTGCCTAACAGCAGGATAATCATCGGCCAGCCCCATAGAAATCCGCTTAACTCAGTCAGGAAATCGTTTAGCTCTGTCATAATCTTATTTCTTAAACGTGATGGTGATATGGTTGAAGCCCATTGACTTCATCATATTACGGAACTGCTGTTCGGCATTCGACTCCGCTGCCGCCAGATTCTCTTTGGTGAGACAGTGACGCAGCATATTGTTGTAGGCACGTTTGTAGAGCGCCTCTTTGTCGGCAGCCTTCCAGGAACCGCTCTCGTAGAAGGGTTTTGTACGCGCTTCGTCGATGAAGTCTTTGTCGAGCAAGCCGATTTTCGGTAGGTTGACGGTGATGGAGTCGCCACTGGTCTGGATCCATCCTGGCTCTACCTGATGCATGTTCACCCCCAGACGGAGTGTACCGTAATAGATGCGTACCAGCTCATCGTCGGTAAAGATGCCTTTTCGTATGGTGTCAACCATCTCTTCTGTGCTGATGGCCAGGAATTCCCACTCTCCGATATCCTTGATGCTCTGGATTTGGGTTGGGGTGAGTTCAATGCTATCGTCAGTCCAGAAGGCTATGTGGTTGCTTTTCAGGATACTCTGTACCCAGAAGAAACCTGCCACCAGGAACACAGCTATTATACCTATTATTATATATATACGCTTTTTCATGTCTGTCATCAGTCTTCAATCTTTAAGAAACCTTGGATGTCTTTCAGTCCATACTCCTTGCGGAAGGTGATGGTGATATCTTTTTCCTGATACCCCATTTCCGTCAGCATGGGCACCAGCACCTTTGCGGCATTGGCCTGAGCTGTTTCGAGAATTCCCAACTCTGGGATGCTGGCGATGATGGCCGCACGACCTTGTTGCTGGTAGTTGGCAATCTCAGCATCGCTGAAGTTGGATCGCGTGAGAGAGACATATTGTCTGATGTTCTTCTGGTCGATCTTAGAACTGGTCAGCGTCACCTTGGGATCGGGTAACAGGATCGTGATGTGCTGACCTTGGCGTTCTATGTTCTTCTCAGAGAATTGGCTGAAGTCGATATAGGCCTTCAGGGTAGCATCCATCGGAATGGCAATCTTACGGTCGCCTAAAGGCATGGTGATGTCAAACGACTGCTGGAAGACCGTACCCTTCAGTTTAATGACATCGTCGTGGGTCACAATCTTATGCACTTTGTATTCTGCCGTGTAGAGACGGGCGCACTTCTGTATCTGCAAGATCAGCATCGGTACAGAGTCGACCGCTCTCGTGGTGATGGCTGCATCGCCCCGTTCATCCTTCTGTACATGCCAGTCACAGGAGGTGAAGCAAAGCATCAAGGCAGCCACGATGGCTGTGATAATAATACCCTTTTTCATCTTCGTCGATAAATATGGGCAAAGGTAGTAAAAAAATACGATTTAGCTGAATCTTTAGGCAAAAAACTGATTCTCAAGCCCCTAAAAGAGCTATTTTTCGTCTTTTTCCTTTGTCGTCTCATAAATAATGCTTATTTTTGCAATCAGAAAAGAAAGTTACAAGATGAAGAAGTTGTCTCAAATCATAATGGTTCTCCTGGCTGTGATGGTTGTTGCAGGATGCGGAGAAAAGAAAAAGAGTGATGATATCATCGTCAAGAAGGTAGAGGAGCCTAAACCACAGGGTCCTATCAAAATGCAAGAGTATCGTCAGATAAAGGATATCGAGTGGTTGGGTAGGGATTATCAGGTAGAGATTGTCCGTCTGCCTGATGACAGTCTGCGAATGGTGGAGGATGAGACGGGACAGAAGTTCGTTGATAACCGTATCTCCATTCGTATTCTTCGTAGCGATGGTAGTGTGTTCTTCAGCCGTAGCTTTACCAAGGCTGCCTTTGACAGCTATCTGGATGATGACTATCGTAAAACTGGTATTACCGAGGGATTGGTGTTTGATAAGGTTGAGGGTAATCAGTTGTATTTCGCCGCCAGCGTTTGTCATCCCCAGACGGATGAGTATATTCCTCTTGTCATCACCATCAGCAACTTAGGCGATGTAGGTATCAAACGCGATGAAGATATGGATACCTATGGCTCTGAGGAGCAGAAAGAAGACCAATGATCGCTCAGATCCTGCATGGTGGGAAATAGCAGGTCGGCACCAGCATTTAACAGAATCTCATCAGCCAGCGGCCCTGTATTGACGGCAATCGTAAAGATACGGGCAGCAGCTCCTGCCTGAACGCCAAGTGGGGCGTTCTCGACGACGACCGCTTCCCAAGGATGAAGATCGCCAGCCTTTTTAAGTCCCATCAGATAGGGATCGGCATTGGGTTTTCCACGCTTGACATCGTAGGCGGTGGTGATGTGGGCTTCATCAACGTACGCACCAAAATCCTTGAGAATACGATGGATGAGCGGGCGTTGTCCGCTACCTGTTACAACACCGATCTGTATGCCGCCTTCGTGTATCTGTCGCATCAGATCAAGAATACCTGGCATTATCGACGTTTCTGGTAGAGAATGGAAGATCCGGCTCTTGACATCGTACATGCTCTGTGCCTCGGCTTCGTCGATATCACGTCCTTGTTGACGTTTTACCATCTGTCGGATGGTGTCAACACCACGTGCCCCTTCTGTAGCATAGGCATCGTTGGCCGTCATGTGGATGCCGAACTGCGCCATACTCTCCTGCCAGGCGATAGCGTGGTTGTGCATGGAGTTGTAGAGAACACCATCCATATCAAAGAGCACGGCTTTGGGACGTAATGTCTCAAAGCCGTGTCTTTCCAAGTATTTCTTAATTGCTAATTGATACACTTTTGTGTGGTAGCAAATTTTCACTTTTCACTTTCAATGCGATCTTTGATCGCTTTGCTCTCTGCCTCATAGCCAGGCTTGTCGAGCAGGGCAAACATATTCTTCTTGTAGGCCTCAACACCAGGCTGGTTGAACGGGTTCACACCCAATACATTACCACTGATGCCGCAACCAATCTCGAAGAAGTAGATCAGCTGACCCAGATAGCGTTCAGAGAGGCGAGGCATCGTGATGCGGATGTTTGGTACACCACCATCTACATGAGCCAGCTTGGTGCCCAGTTCAGCCATCTTGTTCACCTTGTCCACACGCTTACCAGCGAGGAAGTTCAGACCATCCAGGTTCTCCTCGTCGCTGGGGAAGAGCAGCTTCTTCTCAGGCTCCTCAACGCTGATCACCGTCTCGAAGATGGTGCGCTCGCCCTCCTGGATCCACTGGCCCATAGAGTGCAGGTCGGTGGTGAAGTCGACAGATGCAGGGAAGATACCTTTGTTGTCCTTACCCTCAGACTCTCCGTAGAGCTGCTTCCACCACTCACTCATAAAGTGCAGCTTGGGCTGGAAGTTCACCATAATCTCAATCTTCTTGCCACTCTGGTAGAGACCGTTACGTACAGCAGCATACTGGGCAGCAGGATTCTCTGCGAAAGGTACATCCTTACCACAGGCTTTCTCCATATCCTGAGCACCAGCAACGAGTTCCTTGATATCGAAACCAGCGCAAGCGATAGGCAGCAGACCAACTGGAGTAAGTACTGAGAAACGACCACCTACATTGTCGGGGATGATAAAGCTCTTGTAACCCTCTTTGTCAGCGCAAGTGCGGGCTGCACCCTTCTTGGCATCTGTGATGGCTACGATGACCTTCTTGGCCTCTTCCTTACCACGCTGAGACTCACACTGCTTCTTCAGCAGACGGAAGGTGAGGGCTGTCTCTGTGGTGGTACCACTCTTGGAGATGTTGATCACACCGAACTTCTTGTCCTTCAGGTACTCAGTGAGTTCGAACAGATAATCCTCACCGATGTTGTTTCCAGCAAAGAGAATGGTGGGATTCTTCTTGTCGGCCACCAGCCAAGCGAACGAATTGCTCAGAGCCTCGATGATGGCACGGGCTCCTAAGTAAGATCCTCCGATACCAGCTACTACGATGGCCTCGCAGTTAGCACGGAGTGTGTCAGCACAAGCCTGCAACTCGTCGATAAATGCAGGAGTGATGCTGCTGGGCAGGTGCAACCAACCCAAGAAATCGTTACCAGGGCATGTACCCTCTTCAAGTGCTTTCTGAGCTTCCTTAACTTTCGGCTCGAAACTCTCTACTGTCCCTTCCTTCAGGAAGCAGGCAGCCTTTGTGATGTCTAATTTGATGTTGCTCATAGATCTTTATTGTTTTATCTAAATGAATCTGTTAATAGCTTAATCTCAATCTGGGGCGCGATACGTTCGTAGAGGATGTTGTAGACGGCATCGAGAATCGGCATGTTGACATGACAATGACGATTGATCTCTTTCATACACTTCGTACCAAAATAACCTTCGGCAATCATTTCCATCTCGATCTGGGCACTCTTCACAGAATAACCCTTACCAATCATGGTTCCGAAAGTTCTGTTACGTGAGAAATTAGAATAGCCAGTTACCAGCAAATCGCCCAGATATACTGAATCATAGGCATTGCGCTCAAGAGGATAGACGGCTGTGAGGAATCGGTTCATCTCTTGCACAGCGTTGGCCATCAGCACAGACTGGAAGTTGTCGCCATACTTCAAACCGCTACAGATACCAGCTGCGATGGCATAGACATTCTTCAGCACAGAAGAATACTCGATACCCACCACATCAGTAGATGTCTTGGTTTTGATAAACTCACTGGAGAGAACGTCGCAGAAGGCCTGGGCCTTGTCGCGATCAGCACAGCCGACTGTCAGATAGCTGAGTCGCTCAAGGGCCACCTCCTCGGCATGAGAAGGGCCGCCGATACAAGCTAAGTTCTCGTAAGGCACATCGTAGACCTGATGAAAATACTCGCTACAAACGAGGTTCTCATCAGGAACGATACCCTTAATAGCAGTCAGTATAAATTTTTCGCGTATACGCGTCTTGAGTTTCTTAAGATGACTCTTCAGATAGGGCGAAGGGGTTACAAACACCAATGTATCGTATTGCTGTGCGATCTTGTTGATGTCGCTACTGAAGAAAATCTCGTTGATATCAAAGTGTACACTGGTAAGATAGGCTGGGTTATGCCCCAGACGACGGAAATCGTCGATACGGTCGTCGCGACGCATATACCAGCCGATGTGGTGAGTATGACTCACCACAATCTTGGCTATCGCCGTTGCCCAGCTGCCGCCACCAATAATCGCAATCTTACCACAGTCGAACATAATTCTAATTGAGAATTAAAAATTAGGCTTGTGCCTTTTCAATCCAAGCTGCGACTTCATCGACGGTTGGTTTGGTAAGCTCAAGCTTGTACTTCTTGAAGATCTCACCTATTTTCTGCTGGAGGCCTTGGGGCTTCTCGTCCTTGATATTCTGGATGAGGTTAAAGCCTGCCTTGCGTAAAACCGGTACTAACTCTTCTGCGACACCAATCTCTGCCCATTCGGCTACTGATGACTGAGGAATCTTCTTCTCAGGCTTCATCTGAGGGAAGAACAGCACTTCCTGGATGAAGGTCTTACCCGTCATGAGCATGACCAGGCGGTCGATACCAATGCCTATACCAGAGGTAGGAGGCATACCGTACTGCAGGGCACGGAGGAAGTCCTGATCGATGATCATCGCCTCGTCGTCACCCTTATCAGCGAGCTTCATCTGCTCAACGAAACGCTCTTCCTGATCGATAGGATCATTAAGCTCAGAATAGGCATTAGCCAACTCCTTACCATTCACCATCAGCTCGAAACGCTCAGTAAGACCTGGCTTAGAACGGTGCATCTTGGTGAGAGGACTCATTTCCACAGGATAATCGGTGATGAAGGTCGGCTGGATGAAGGTGCCCTCGCAGAACTCACCAAAGAGTTCGTCGATGAGTTTGCCCTTACCCATGGTCTCGTCGACATCCATACCCTTGGATAGACAGAAGGCACGAATCTCTTCTTCAGTCTTGCCGTTGCAGTCGAAACCTGTCTTCTCCTGAATAGCCTCGAGGATGGGCAGACGACGATAGGGAGCCTTGAATGATACGATGTTACCATCAATCTCGCGCTCGGGCTTGCCATTTACGGCAATACAGATGGTTTCCAAGAGTTTCTCGGTGAACGACATCATCCAGTTGTAGTCCTTATATTGCACATAGAGCTCCATGCATGTGAACTCTGGGTTGTGGTTGCGGTCCATACCCTCGTTGCGGAAGTTCTTGCCAATCTCGTACACACCCTCGAAACCACCAACGATGAGGCGCTTCAGATAAAGCTCGGTAGCGATACGCATATACATATCCTGATCGAGCGCATTGAAGTGGGTGATGAATGGACGTGCTGAGGCACCACCAGCAATCATCTGCAGGGTAGGTGTCTCAACCTCGGTATAACCAGCTTCGTCGAGCACCTTTCTCAACGTACGAATGACGGTTGCGCGCTGTAAGAAAGTATCTTTGACACCCTCGTTAACCACCAAATCGACATAGCGCTGGCGATAACGCAGCTCAGGATCATCAAACTTATCGTAAGCCACACCGTCCTTATATTTCACAATAGGCAGTGGCTTCAGAGACTTAGACAATAACTTCAACTCAGAAGCATGCACGGAGATCTCGCCAGTCTGGGTGCGGAAAACCTTACCCTTTACACCGATGAAATCGCCGATATCGAGCAGACGCTTGAATACATTATTATATAAGTCCTTGTTCTCGTCTGGACAGATATCATCGCGAGTGATATACACTTGGATACGACCTTTGGAGTCCTGAAGTTCGGCAAAAGAGGCCTTGCCCATGACTCGACGGCTCATCATACGACCAGCTATGATGACTTCTCTTTCCTCGTCGTCCTTGAAATTCTCCTTGATATCTGTGCTAAATGCATTAGTAGGGAACTCGGCAGCAGGATAGGGGTCGATACCCATCGAGCGCAGTTCCTGAAGGCTCTGACGCCTTCCAATTTCCTGTTCGCTTAACTCTAAAATGTTCATCTCAAATATTCGAATATTTCCATTTATGGGTGCAAAGTTACGAAAATATCCCGAAAAAAACATAGGATAGGGTAAATATTTGCAAAAAAAATACGAAAGATTTGTTTGGGAAAGAAAAAATGTATATATTTGCCACATCATAACCAAAAACAAGAAAATGAACCGAACAATTGTAAAGAAGCGGGTCGTAGGTGTAGATATCAGTCTGGAGGAGACTACATACGCTATTGTGGATGCCAAAGGGGAGATTATTGCGATAGACAGTTTCCCAACGGAGGAATATCCAGATATCAATAATTATGTGACTACCCTTAGCAATAGGATTATTGCTCTGGTTGAGTCTAACGGAGGCTATGAGAGCATTCGTTCCGTTGGTATCAGCGCCCCCAGTGGTAACTTTATGACTGGTTGTATTGAGAATTCACCCAATATGCCTTGGAAGGGTGTTATTCCTTTGGCAGCCATGCTTCGCGATCGTTTAGGTTTGGCAGTAGCTCTGGCTAACGATGCTACGGTGAGTGCTTTAGGCGAACATGCTTTTGGTTGTGCTCATGGTATGCGTGATTTCGTAGTTATTACGCTGGGTACCGGCATGGGTAGCTGCTTCTTTTCCAATGGTCTGATTCATAAAGGCTATGACGGCTTTGCTGGTGAAATCGGACATACTTGTGCTGTGGCTGGTGGGCGTCTGTGTGGCTGTGGCAATAAAGGCTGTCTTGAACAATATACGGCTACAAAAGGAATCATACAGACTGCCAAGGAAGTGATGGCAGAGTCAGATAAACCATCCTTGATGCGTGATGTAGAGAAACTGACACCGAAACTGATTACCCAGTTCTGTGAACAAGGTGATGAATTGGCTATCGAAGTGTATCGCAGAACGGGTGTGGTTCTGGGCGTCGGGCTGGCCAATTATGCTTCGTGTGTGAATCCGGAGGCATTTATCTTTACTGGTGGAATAGCCAAGGCAGGCAATTGGTTGTTCGACCCTGCAAGGGAAGCATTTGAAGAGCAGGTGTTCCGTAATATTCAGAATAAAACGAAGTTTTTGGTCTCAGATCTGGATAGTTCTCACCACGATGTGCTTGGTGCCAGCGTATTGGCATGGGAAGTAAGAGAATATTCTTTGTTTAAATAGATCTATCATCATGGGAAATCTTGATTCAACAGAAACATTAGACGTTATTAAAACTAAAGTCGTAGGCGTTGATATCCGCTTGGATAGGACAACTTATGCGCTTGTGGACATCAGGGGATATATCTTGGCGCAAGATTATTTTATGACCACGGACTATCTGGATATCAATGACTTTGTATCTGCATTGACTGAGAAGATTATTATGCTTGTCGAGGAAAACGGTGGATACGATATTGTTCGTTCTGTAGGTGTCAGTGCACCAAGTGCCAGTTCTGTAACGGGGTGCATCGAGAATGCTGCAAATTTGCCGTGGAAGGGAATCATTCCTTTGGCAACGATGCTGCGTGACAGACTGGGATTGGCTGTGGCTGTGGCTAACGACGCTCATATTACAGCCTTGAGTGAGAAGTCGTACGGCAGTGCTCATGGTATGAAAGATTTTGTGGTGGTATCCATCAGTCATGGAGGTCTGGGTAGCTGTTTCTATTCCAATGGTCAACCCCATTTGGGCTATGACGGATTTGCAGGAGAAGTCGGACATACTTGCGTTCAACTTGGTGGTCGTCAGTGTGGCTGTGGCAAACAAGGATGTCTTGAGACTTATTGTTCAACGACAGGTCTTATCAAGACAGCAGAGGAACTGATAGCTGAGAGTAAAGAGCCTACGCTGCTGAGTGAATTGACGGATCTTTCTGTGAAATCGATAGCTGATTGCTGTGACAAGGGGGATAAGGTCGCCATTGAGGTCTATCGCCGAACAGGTGAGATGTTAGGTCTCGGATTGGCAAACTACGCCTCTGTACTGAACCCTGAGGCCATCATTCTGACTGGTGATATGACAGAAGCTGGAAAGTGGCTCATGAAACCAATGCGTATCTCGTTTGAAGAGCATGTGTTCCATAATATCAAGAACAAAACCCGTATTCTCGTTTCCATTCTGAAAGAAGGTGAACGTGATGTGCTGGGGGCCAGTGCCTTGGCTTGGGATGTGAAAGAGTATTCGTTGTTTAAATAAAAGCAAAAACCTATAACTAACTATATGGAAGAGTATAATATCAAGACAAGAGTCGTCGGTGTCGATATCAGTAACGAGCGCACGACTTATGCCATTGTCGACATCCGAGGCAATATTATTGCAGAGGATTCGTTCCCGACAACAGATTTTCCCGATGTTAATAACTTCGTGACCGCCTTGAGTGAGCGAATCGTGATGCTGGTAGAAGCAAATGGTGGTTATGAAACCATCCGCTCCATCGGCGTTAGTTCTCCGAGTGCCAGTCCCGTTTCTGGCTGCATCGAGAATGCTGCAAACTTACCTTGGAAAGGTATGGTTCCGCTGGCTGCTATGCTACGTGACCGTTTGGGCTTGGCCGTAGGCCTTTCTAATGACGCCCATGTCTCTGCCCTGGGTGAATACACCTTTGGCAGTGCTCACGGTATGAAGAACTTTATAATTATCAGTCTGGGTATTGGTATTGGTAGTTGCTTCTTCTCAGAAGGCCATGAACATCAGGGGCATTTAGGCTTTGCTGGTGAGTTTGGACATACCTGTGTGGTAGAAAGCGATGGGCGAGAGTGCGGTTGTGGTCATAAAGGTTGTCTGGAGGCATACGTAGGTGCCGTGGGAATTGCGCGTACTGCCAGGGAACTGTTGGCTGAGTCGGATGCTCCTTCGATTATGCGTGATCTTGAGAAATTATCACCTCGTGTTGTCTTTGAATGTTGTGAGAAGGGTGACGAATTAGCTATCGAGGTATTCCGTCGTACGGGATATATGTTGGGAGTTGGTTTGGCTAACTATGCTTCGCTCATTGATCCTGAGGCTATCATTCTGACGGGTGGCATCTCACATGCAGGAAAGTGGCTGTTGGATCCAACCTATGAATCGTTTGAGGAACATGTGTTTGGAAACCTCCGTGGTAAGGTTAAGATCTTAACATCGAAGTTGGACGACCGTGAGCGTGATGTGCTTGGTGCGAGTGCGCTGGCATGGAGCGTACCAGAATACTCTCTGTTTAAGTAGTGAAAAGTGTAGCGTGAAAAGTGAATAATGAATGTAGAAAGAATAAAAGATATTATTAACGAAAAGCCTAATCTCAGTACCGCCCTCGGGATGGAGTTTATTTCCACGCCCGAGGACGATACATGTATGGCACGTATGAGGGTGGATGAGCGTAATCGTCAACCCTTTGGTTTTCTTAGTGGGGGTGCTTCATTGGCTTTGGCAGAGAATGTGGCTGGTGTTGGTTCCTCGGCATTATGTCCTGGCTGTGCCTGTGTAGGCATTGAGGTGAGTGGATCTCATGTGAAGGCTGTGGCTGAAGGAGATTCCGTAACTGCCTATGCGAGATTGTTGCATAAAGGAACAACGCTCCATGTCTGGAATGTTGATATCAAGGATACATCTGGAGAGCTGATTTCAAACGTTCGTGTCACCAATTATATAATTAAACAGAAGAAGTGATGTCAGCTTTCGCCATATACAGACTTCCACACGCCAACTATTATACGAAGATAGAACAGACTGAAGGAGAACCTGCAGAATTGCAGTCGTGCGTTGAACTGAACGGAAAGGATGGCTTTGTGTTGGCTCCCTTTGAGGTAAAGGAACAGCAGCCGATATTACTTATCCGTCCTGATAGGGTTGAGCGGATTTCATTAGATGATGCTGGGCCTTCCAGCATTTCTGGCATTTCTAATATATCTTGCCTTCCAAGTATGGAATACGCTATCGACTTTGCAAATTTCCATGCTCAGTTGGAGGCTGGCGCTTTCCGTAAGATTGTTCTCGCTCGTTGCGCTCAAGAGCAGACAGAAGATGCAATTTCCCCGATGGAACTCTTTATCCATGCTTGTAACCTCTATCCCCGTTTGTTCATCTCTCTGGTCTATACCAGTCGTAGTGGATTCTGGCTGACAGCTACACCAGAGATTCTGCTTGAGGGCGAAGGTGCTTCATGGCGTACCATAGCTCTTGCAGGAACCATGCAGCTGAAAGAAGATCAGTTGGGCGGAGAGGGTGAGACGCTCAGCTGGACAACGAAGAATATTCAAGAGCAACGTTATGTGACAACCTATATCACAGAATGTCTTGAGCAGTTTACGTCCGATTTCCGTGAGGAAGGCCCTTATACCGTCCGTGCTGCCAATCTGGTGCATCTTCGGAGTGATTTCACTTTCAGCCTTCCTGATACGCAGCATATCGGTGATCTTCTTCAGGCTCTGCATCCCACACCAGCTGTATGCGGACTCCCTAAGCGCGATGCTTTCCGTTTTATTATTGGCAACGAACATACACCACGTCGTTATTACAGTGGATTTATGGGACCGCTCCTTTGTGCCGATACCCACCTGTATGTCTCACTCCGTTGTATGAACATCGATGGCAATCGCTATTTCCTCTATGCTGGCGGTGGCTTGCTGAAAGAGAGTGTGTTGGAATTGGAATGGAACGAAACGGAAGCCAAACTTGAAACGATGAGAAAATGTATAGTAGCAAGCAAAATGTAAATATCCTCACGGCTCTGCTCGTTGCCCACGGCATTCGTCATGCAGTAGTGTGTCCTGGTAGCAGAAACTCACCCATTGTACATAATCTGAATGAGTGTCCAGATATCGAATGCTATCCTGTGACCGATGAGCGAAGTGCTGGGTTCTATGCTTTGGGAATGGCTCAGAAACTTCGTCGGCCAGTGGTAGTATGCGTGACCTCTGGCACGGCTTTGTTGAATCTGGCTCCTGCTGTTGCTGAGGCATATTATCAGCAGGTGCCTTTGGTAGTGATTAGTGCAGATCGTCCTCAGGAGTGGATTGATCAGTTGGATGGACAGACACTTCCCCAGCCAGATGCTCTGGGACGATTCGTTCGTAAGGCAGTAACCCTTCCAGAACCCCATGACGACGACTCTCGTTGGTATTGTAATCGTCTTGTTAATGAGGCTCTGATTACTCGTCATGGTCCTGTTCATATTAATGTACCCATTACGGAGCCGTTGTTCGATTATACGGTTTTAGAACTTCCTGCGGAGCGCAAGATAGAGTGGCTCCCGGCAGATATCTCCGCCAGCACGTTGAGTCATGTTACCCGTATGTTCCTTCAGTCAAAGCGTCCGATGCTGATCAGTGGTCAGCCCATGAATCCACTGATGGATGAGGCTGTGATGCTGATAGGCGACGATGAGCAGTATGTACCAGATTTCGTGCTTTACATCGGAGGTTCTGTAGTCAGCAAACGTCTCAAACGGTTCCTTCGTAAGGCCAAAGAGACGTGGGTCGTCAATGCTACGGGTGAAGTAACAGATACATTTATGAATCTGACACATGTTGTACAGGGCGATGGCGAAGTAGTGGCTGATCATATTCATTTTATGCTGATCACTGAGCCCCATCCTTTTGTGCAGATGTGGGAAGATCTGCTTTCTCGTGTTCGCCAGATGAGCGAAGCTTATAAACCCGCTTATTCGGAGATGGCTGCAGTGAAATATTTTGAGAGTCGAGTGGGTGAGGCTGTTGTACATTATGCCAACAGTACAGCCATCCGTTTGGCCAACAGCTTTGCTAAACATCCTGTTTTCTGTAATCGAGGCGTGAATGGCATCGAGGGTTCGCTCTCAACAGCTGCTGGTTGTTCAGTGGTTGCAGATACGGAGGTCTATTGCGTGATTGGCGATCTGAGTTTCTTCTATGACCAGAACGCCCTTTGGAACAAGAATCTGCGAGGTAACCTGCGAATCTTATTGCTTAATAATGGACGAGGAGGTATTTTCAATATGTTGCCTGGTTTGGAACAGAGTCCGGCCCGTGATGCGTTTGTGGCTGCTGAACATCATACCTCTGCTGAAGGTATCTGCCGACAGAACGATATTGTATATCTTCATGCTGATGGTCCTCAGGATTTCCAGCAGGCTATCGACACCTTATTATATATAGATAGTCATCGCCCTGTTTTGTTGGAGGTCTTCACTGATGCTGATAACGACGAGCGAGTCTATAAAGACTACCTCTCATTATTCAAATGAGAACTTCTTACTTTTAAAGTCTGCTAAAAGTTTGGCACTTTCGGCTTTTTTGCTTACCTTTGCAGAGCAAAAACGAAGAAGGAGGTATGATGATGAAAAGAAATCTGAAATATTGGCTGATGTGTGGAGCAATAGTGATGCTGTTGGCATCGTGCTCTACAAAGCAGCATGCTATCAACCAGTTGGAGAGTTTCTCTTACGAGTTACGCGACCATAGCCGCTATTACGATATGGAGGATTGGGAACGTGCTGGCGATAAGTTTGTGAAAATCACCAAGAAGGTGAGGAATCATGAGGCTGACTATACGCCAGAGGAGAAAGCCCGCATCGGAAGACTTGAGGGTGAGTGCGTGGGCTATATGGCACGTGGTGCTATGGACAATATCTCCGATCGTCTGCGCGGAATCTATAACGAACTGAAGGGAATCATCGAAGGGTTCGATGATGCTTTTAAGAAATAAAAACCATTAAAAGTATTGACGCTTATGAAGAAGATAATTCTAATCGTGTTGAGCCTCGCGCTTACAATACCAGCCCTTGCTCAGTATGGCAGTCGTCGTTATCCTACCAGCTCTGGTTATGGTACGAGTTATAGTCAGCACCATTATTCAGACATCTATTACGGATTGCGCTTGGGTGCTGCTTTCTCAACGGTGAATTCCGACGATAAACGTCTGGATGGCGGTTCGGTGAGGACTGGCCTTAGGGTAGGTGGTGTTGTTGGTTTCCAGCTGGGCTATCGTTCGCCAATGTATTTTGAAACTGGGTTGATGTATGTCGAGAAAGGCGGTGAGGGAAAGTATGAGAATGCGAAGTTTACCTATGGCCTTGACTATCTGGAGGTTCCACTTGTGTTGAAATATTGGTATGATGTGGATCGTTCCTTCAGTATCCAGCCATTCTTGGGCGGTTATCTGGCTGTTGGTGTGGCTGGAAAGATCAAGGACTTCGGACATCGTCAGGCTTACAGCTCGTTTGATGATGAGGGTTTTCAGCGATTCGATGGTGGAATCAAAGTGGGTTGTGGTGTTCAGTTCGACCTGATTTATGCCGAGCTGGGTTATGACTTCGGACTTGCCAATATCTCACACGACTATTTCGACACCTCGCATACGGGCTCGTTCTTTGTCACAATCGGTGTGAACTTCTAAGCGAATGACCAAGCAGGCAATGATATTTGCGGCGGGTTTGGGAACCCGCTTGAAACCTCTGACGGACACGATGCCAAAAGCACTCGTGAGGGTAGGGGGGCAACCCTTGCTCTGGCATGTCATCCAGAAACTGAAGGCAGCTGGCTATGAGCGTATTGTGGTCAATGTGCACCATTTCGCCGAGCAGATTGTGGATTATCTGAAGGAGAATGATAACTTTGGTCTTGATATCCGCATAAGTGATGAGCGTGAGGGACTTCTGGAAACAGGTGGTGGCATCAAGAAGGCGCTGCCACTTTTTGATTCCGAGAGTCCGATATTGATTCATAATGTGGATATCCTGAGTAATCTTAATCTCAGCGCTCTGCCAATGGATGCTCCTTTGTTGGTGGTAAGCGGGCGCCAGACAAAGCGCTACTTGATGTTTGATGACGAGATGGCCTTGAAAGGTTGGACGAACATTGAAACGGGTGAGACCAAAGGTCCTATAGCTCTCTCACCTCTCACCACTTCCCTTTCCCCTTTAAAAAAACTTGCTTTTTCGGGTATCCACGTCTTCCATCCTTCGTTGGCGCCATTATTAAAGGACTGGCCTGAACGGTTTCCCATCATGGACTTCTACTTGAAGGCTTGTGCCAATCATTTGATACGAGGTTATGAGGCTAAAGACCTTCGTCTGCTCGATGTAGGTAAACTCGATACTCTCGATCAGGCAGAAAAGTTCGTCTCTCCCTAAATGATGAAATTTCAATTCTAAATTATATAACATGACACAGAAGATTATTATTTTGGATTTTGGCTCACAGACGACCCAATTGATAGGTCGTCGTGTTCGTGAGTTGGATACCTTCTGCGAGATTATGCCCTACAACAAGTTCCCGAAGGATGATCCCTCGGTGATTGGCGTGATTCTGAGTGGCTCACCCTATTCAGTTCACGATCCGGAGGCTTTCAAGGTGGACTTGAGTCAGTTTGTAGGTCGTCTGCCTGTCTTGGGCATCTGCTATGGCGCCCAGTTTATCTCGCACACTTTGGGCGGAAAAGTTGAAAAGGCTGACTCTCGCGAGTATGGACGTGCTAACCTCCAGACGGTGGATACGACGAATCCCCTCTTCAAGGGCTTTGAACAGCATTCGCAGGTTTGGATGAGTCATGGTGACACCATTACGGCCATCCCTAATGACTTCAAGGTAATAGGTTCCACTGCAGATGTGACTAATGCTGCTTTTGCTTCGACGCAACAGCCCGTATGGGCCGTTCAGTTCCACCCCGAGGTGTTCCACACCCTTCAGGGTACACAACTCTTAAAGAACTTTGTGGTGGATATTTGTGGTTCGAAGCAGGAGTGGAGTGCAGCTTCGTTTGTTGACTCTACGGTGGCAGAACTCAAGCAGCAATTGGGTAATGACCGTGTGATCCTTGGTCTTTCAGGAGGTGTCGATTCATCTGTGGCAGCTGTATTACTGAATCGGGCCATTGGCAAAAACCTCACTTGTATCTTCGTTGATCATGGTATGCTGCGCAAGAACGAGTTCACACAGGTCATGGAAGATTACAAGGTGCTGGGCCTGAATGTGATTGGCGTGGATGCCAGCGAGAAGTTCTTTGGTGATCTGGCTGGAGTGACCGACCCTGAGCAGAAACGTAAGATTATTGGTCGCGATTTCGTAGAGGTATTCAATGCGGAGGCAAAGAAAATCACAGATGCCAAGTGGCTTGCTCAGGGTACCATTTATCCAGATCGTATTGAGAGTCTGAATATCACAGGTAAGGTTATCAAGAGCCACCATAATGTAGGTGGACTGCCCAAGGATATGCACCTGCAACTCTGTGAGCCACTTAAATGGTTGTTTAAGGACGAGGTTCGTCGTGTAGGTCGTCAGATGGGAATGCCTGAACATCTTATTACGCGTCATCCCTTCCCTGGTCCTGGTTTAGCTGTACGTATCTTAGGCGATATCACCCCTGATAAGGTGCGTATTCTTCAGGATGCTGATGATATATATGTAAGAGGTCTACGTGAGTATAAGGTTAAACTCTCTGGTGAGGAGGCTCGTAAGGTCCTGGCAGCTGGTATTCCTGCTGATATGAAGGATGGCGAGATTGAAGTGTCACTTTATGATCAGATCTGGCAGGCTGGTGCTATTCTGTTGTCAACTGTTCGCTCGGTAGGTGTGATGGGTGATGAGCGTACCTACGAACATCCTGTTGCCTTGCGTGCTGTTACATCGACTGATGCTATGACTGCCGACTGGGCTCATCTGCCATACGACTTTATGGCCAAGGTGTCTAATGAAATAATTAATAAGGTACGTGGAGTGAATCGTGTATGTTACGATATCTCGTCGAAACCACCTGCAACGATTGAATGGGAATAAAAAAAACCTCGCCAATTGGCGAGGCTTTTTATTACTTCTGCTTCAGCAGATCGCGGATCTCAGTAAGGAGTTCCTCCTGAGTAGGACCAGCAGGAGCCTCTGGAGCGGGCTCTTCCTTCTTGCGGTTCAGTTTGTTCATGCCTTTGATCATCAGGAAGATACAGAAGGCGATGATGATGAAGTCGATGATGTTCTGGATAAACTGTCCATAGGCAAAAACTGTAGCACCAGCCTCCTGGGCAGCTGCCAGAGTAGCATACGTCTTGTCGTCAGTCAGGTTCACAAACAGATTGGTGAAATCGATGCCACCTGTTGCCAAACTGATGATAGGCATCAGTACGTCGCCTACCAGTGAGGTAACAATCTTACCAAACGCACCGCCGATGATAACACCGACTGCCATGTCCATCACATTGCCCTTCATGGCAAACTCCTTGAATTCTTTAATAAATCCCATAATCTTTAGTGTTTAATGTTTAACTTATGATGTTTGAATTGTAATCTTCGTTTTGCAAACTCAGACTTTGCATCTTCAATTTATGGACTTTTCACTTTTCATTTTTCACTTTTCACTTTAATTTAGATAGAAATCTTGTGCAAATATAGATATTTTTTTGTAACTTTGCATCCGAAAAAGGAAAAAATTGCAATAATAGCATCAAATTAGTTAGTAAATTAGGTTAAACCCATTTAAATAATTAAGTAAAAATGACAAAAGTAGCAATTAACGGTTTTGGCCGTATCGGTCGCCTCGCATTCCGTCAGATGTTCGAGGCTGAAGGTTATGAAGTAGTAGCAATCAACGACTTGACAAGTCCTAAGATGCTCGCTCACCTGCTGAAGTATGACACAGCTCAGGGTGGTTTCTGTGGCAAGTTCGGTGAGAACAAGCACACTGTTGAGGCTGGTGAGGATTTCATCGTAGTTGATGGTAAGAAGATCACTATCTATGCTATTCCTAACGCTGCTGAGCTGCCTTGGGGTAAGCTGGATGTAGACGTTGTTCTGGAGTGCACAGGTTTCTACACATCTAAGGAGAAGGCTTCTGCTCACCTGACAGCTGGTGCTAAGAAGGTTGTTATCTCTGCTCCTGCTGGTAACGATCTGCCTACTATCGTTTACAATGTAAACCACAAGACTCTGACTCCTGCTGACACTGTTATCAGCGCTGCTTCTTGTACA
>JAEEGG010006092.1_pt1 | contig 28393 bp, 24 predicted proteins | sample 9134161 | NCBI WGS metagenome assembly JAEEGG01 (sample SAMN16246543, study PRJNA631951) | gut metagenome | biome: gut microbiome; feature: rumen; material: CR-attached | host: Bos | place: Iran: Karaj | collected 2018-10 | reverse complement strand
GTATTCTTCGGCCTGCATCTGGTTGTTGGCAGGATAGATCATGGATGTCTTGAATTCTTGTGTTCCGCTCTCCACACCTAAGTAGATGCCTCCATCTTCTTCAAGGTCGGTATCGTTCTCCGTCTCGATTGAAAGTGTTTTGATGATTTCGCGACGAATCACGTTCAGGGCAGCATCGGACAAAGTCCCACGCATAGAGTTGGAGGTCTGGATGAGTCGAGCAAGTCGTGCCAAGATGGGCTGTGTCTCTTCGAAATCGGCAATGGCACGCGCCAGTTTCTCAGAGTTTTCGGTCTTCCCGTATTCCTTCAGCAACTCGATGACTGACATTCGGATGAGTGTAGAGCTTGCATCTTGATATTCTATATCGGGTATGAGCTGAACAGCATCGAATTGCTCTTGGTGAACGAACTGCACCAAAGCGCGGAGATAGGTTCTGGCGAATCGGATATAGGAGCCAGACAAGTCGTCGCCCACCAGTTCTGCCATCACATTGGCATTGGACAAGATACGGAAACGGTCGGAGGGCTTAAGAAGGGTCTTTTGATATTCGAAAATCTGACGGAGAAGCAGACGGATGATAACGGGACTAAGTTCTCCCATTTCTTCCTCTTTCTTGAGGACTATAGGCGGCTGTGTACGTTCGGCAAATGCCCGGATGCAATCATGGCGAACGGTCTGCTCGTCAAATTGCTCATCAGTGCCTTCTTCTATCACCGCATCTATCTTTCCGTAATAATCGCCTTTCCCATAACTCTTGACGGATAGCACAGCAAATTCGCCACGACTATACTGACCCGTGTTGGGTGTATAGAAGGCGATGCCAAACGAATTGAGCCAACCATAGCTGGTGGGTCGCTCATCGATGAGCTTTGACAAGAACAGGTTTTCTTCTGCTGCATAGCTCCTGGTGTCTTCTACAAAGAAATCAACCAGTTGTCTGTCGATATTGAACACGCCTTGCTCTGTATCTTGAAGGGTGGCTGTGAGATAATCACCGATATGGAAATATTGATATAATGTGCTCGTTCTGTAATAGACGATGCTTCCCATATTATATCTAATCACACCTGCAATGGGTTTGTAATTGGTGTCGACGGTTTCCACATGGATGGTTCCATCGGAATCTATGGCTTTTATCTGAACAATGGCTTCTTCTCCTTCTTCATAGGTCTTTTGGCGTTGACTTGTTTTCTTTTCCTGAATGAGGCTTTGCTGCTTGACGAACTTGTTGGTGAACTCATCCATCGCAACTAGATCATTTTCTACACTTTGTTTCAGTTTTTCAGAGGTAGGTGTCATGAGCGCTATGCCTAAACTGGTTTCGAGGGAATGGGCGCCAGACTTGAGCAAATTTTTAGACTCTTCCTTTGACAGATAAGTCATACAAAGTCCTTTTTCTGAAAGAAAGGCTGTTCCGTGCTTGGAAAAGGCGAGTGGCTTTTTGATGGGATTTTCAAATTTTACAGATGTGGATGCTTTAAAAGCAAACAGATCTGTGCCCAATCTGTCTAAATCGTTCCATGTGAATCCTAATGATGCAATTTTCTCGTGTCTTAGCCTTTCCATCATTGCCTTCATGATGTTATCGGACATGCGAGGGTTTAGGACACGCAGATGTCCAAGAAAAGCGATATAGGCTGGCAACGAAAGCGCATACGAACCATCAGCCAACAAATAGGATGCCAGTAACTTGACATTGAAGGTGAGTTGGTGTCGGTCTTCTTCTTCCTCATAAATGGGTTGCACAGACAAGGTGTTCAACAAATCTTCAATCCTTTCTCTCAACAAATCAATGGTTGTGGAATAGAAAGAATCCTTGGTGGATTGAGGTGCACAATCCTTCAGATATGTTTGAAACTTTTCGAAATTGTCGTCAATGTATTCTTTTCTCAGATCAAGCCATAATGGCGTTTTTTCTGTAGCGCTCATAAATGGGGAATTTTTAGGTTATACATCTTTTGTCAGGCAAAGGTACTAATTATTTGGAAATGAAAGAACCTTGAGAACAATATTTTTTTGTTTCAAGTGGAAAAATCCCAATATGGGGATTTTCCTACATTATATATAATTAAGAGGCCTTATCTTTGCAAAAGAAACCTAAAACAAAATCGTATGGAGGAAAAGAACAAATATGCCAAATTAGCGAAAGAGTTCTTTGCGACAAAGTCTCGCAAAGCGTATTTTGCTATTTCAGCTTTCTCGAAAGACCATTTGGAAGAATACGATTTCTACCAAGAGTTCTCGGACAAAGAGCTGCAGGTGTTGCGAACCCTTCGTGACAAGTATGGGAAAGATGAGTTTGTGAAACATTTGGACGAATTCATTGTTGATGATTGTGAGTATTCAGACCTCGCGGGTGAGGATGAGATTCTGAATATTGACCTCGATTTCAAATTCTATAAATATGAATTTGGACGTCATGAGTTGCAGGGCGATAAACTCACTCGCTATTCTGCATTAGTGGAAATGAGTGATCAGTCATACATTAGCTTGCTGGCTCTCTGCCTTGAAGACCAAAGCATGAACATTAACAAATTGAAGTATGCGGATGAAACACTATATTCGATGATTATGAGAGGGGTGGATGCTTATTACTTTGATGATGATCATGCCTATTATGCAATGCATCCATATTTAGTCACAATGGATGAACTGTTTGCAGATGTGGAGCAAATCCTCTCTAATCATCCTGAACTTCGACAAGATAATTCTTGTTGCTTTAGAGGATACATTTGTTAGCAGCCAATGCCTCTTAAAGAGCCTGAGGCTGGCGCTACCCTCCCAAGCATTTATATTAAGAAAGATGAAATGGCCAAACTGTCATTTCATCTTTTTTGATGGGAGGATGAAAAAAGTGGGGTGCTATTCAGAAAAATATAAACATTTTTGTTTTGTATTGTGCTTACTAAATCGTAACTTTGCACAAGAATCGGAACAATCGATGCTGACCAGTAGAATTCATATCGTTGCGTTGCCCAATTATGAGGAAGATGGGGACCTGAGCGATTCTCTTGCTGCGGCGCGAGACAGTGTTATAGTAAACTACGCAAAGTTCGGGAATGTACTCACGAAACTGAAACAGCTTCGCAAGTTCCTTAAATTAATAGATAGTAGTAAAAAAAGATATTATGACAACAATTAAGAAAATTGAGATTAAAGGTTACTTCGGACGTGGAAACCTCGAATGGAATCTTGACCCGGTTGTGAATATCCTAGGTGGTAAGAACGGTAGTGGTAAGTCCACCCTTTTCAAGTTGTGCTATATGCTATTGTCGAGTAATCAGATTGATGATAAAAATGACAAACTCTTCTCTACTCTTTTTGAGAAGGCAACTATTACCTTTAGTAATGGTTGGGTGCTGAATTGGGCAAAAGTGGGGGAAAAGGCTGAATATACAATGAACATAGGTTCCAATTCTATGGTGTTCCGAAATAATGCTGCTGTCTTAAACGATGAAAAGGGAAACAAGAAATCTTTTTCTGAATTGCAGAAACAAATCCTGGTGTTTATGATTAACTCATTTGAGCAGCATACCGCAAAGGCAAGTCAATATGAGAAACAGCCAAAAACTGAACCGCTTGATGATCCCACTATGCTTGACTTGATGATTAAAGATCAGATAGATCAACGTAATAAAGATTTCTCAAAAGTAATGGAGGATATTGTGGATTCTCCAGAAGAAAATGAGAAGGCACGTACTGAGTATGTAAAAACATACAAAAAGATATATTCTTCATTAAGCCATTTCCTTCAGGGATATGACGAACCATTCAAGAGCTCTTTCGAGTTTACAAAAAATGGTAATCTTGTTGGATATGAGCACCTGTCTATGGGTGAAAAGCAAATTCTTCTCCTGTTGTTGATGGTGAGCAATACCAATCAGAAGCCTTGCATATTCTTTATGGACGAGCCTGACCTCAGCATGCACATCGATTGGAAGGAAATTCTGGTGAAGGAACTACACGAACTCAACCCCAATATGCAGATAATCCTTTCAACTCATGCTCCCAGCGTCATTACAGGGTGGCATGACAAGGTGAAGGAAGTGAATCAACTCATCAAGGAGTAAGGAGGGGTTATGGCAACACTTGAAAGTGGATTTAATCCTACCTATTCGGAAAATGCCTCAATATTGACAGGCAACCCTAACAGGGTGACTGTTGAGGTGGAAGATACGATTGACAGGGATTTTTGGAGTGACTTGCTTGGGGAGTTATGCCCTGAAAAAGAGTTCCATTTTGACCCATATCATACAATTCTCCATGAAGATGGTAGTTCTGAGCGGACTGGAAAAGGGAAATCACAAATCATTAATGATGCGGCAGACTTCAACGCATGGCATATAGGATGTGTAGATAGCGATTATGATTGGATCCTTTCTAATTACACAAACGATGGGAAAGCGATAAGCAGCAACAAACACCTGTTGCAGACATACGCTTATTCCATTGAGAACCTGATGTGTGAATTAAGCACATTAGGAGACTTTTGCACCGAAGCGACAGAAGAATCAGTAGAGTTTGATTTCCGAGATTATCTAACCCGATTGTCAAAAGCCGTTTATCCACTGTTGGTTTGGTCTGCATATCTGTATGGCAAGGGCAATAATTCTTTTACTCCAAAAGCTTGGCATGATATATTGCTCAATACATTACAGACAGAAGAGTCATTGGCTTTGATTACTCAAAAAGCAAAGGTGAAAGTCGAAGAACTTGATAAAAATCATGTTGAAGATATTGAAGAGAAAAAGATATTCCAGCAGATTCTTATTGAAGATAAAAACATTGTAGCGGATAATGCATATCTCTACGTAAGAGGACATGATTTGTTCGGGCACCTTCTCTATTCGGTTATTAATCCCGTCATTACAAAACTCCGCACTCAACACTATGCAGCTCTCCGAGCATCTGGGATAGATGAAGAGACTCGCAAAACAGCATTACGGGAATATCAGGCAAAAGACAAACTTGTTGAAAAGATGCTGTCTAAAAACTATCGATATAAAAAGAGATGCCTTATTTACGACAAAATCAAAGCAGATGTGTCACAGATATGGGCATAAGGATAAGGCGCAAGGGAAAACTGATAGGGGGGGTGAAATGGCTAATCGGTCATTTCACCCTTTTTTGAGGGGAAGTGAATGGGTGAAATCGTAGCCTTATTTTAAATCCTTATACGTATATTTTTCATACATACTCCGTGAAAAGTACTTACCTTTGCAGTACAAATTTGGAAAGGAGTAGATATGAACAAAACAGGAATTGATGCGCTCTTGGGAGCGATTGGTGGTGACATCATCGGGTCTCCATACGAGTTTAGGGGTGTGGATGCTGAGCATTTCACGCTGTTTGACAGTCGGTGCCATTATACTGACGATACGGTGCTGAGCATCGCCGTTGTTGACTGGCTCTTGCATGATGGAAGGGATTTGCAGGGGAAGCTCATCCGTTATGCGAGGAGATACTATTGGGCAGGCTATGGCACGCGATTCTCGAAGTGGTGCATGGATGAGGATCCGCAGCCGTATAACAGTTGTGGCAATGGGAGTGCCATGCGGGTGAGTGCGGTCGGATGTGTGGCTGAGACGGTGGAGGAGGCGATGGAACTGGCAAAGGAGAGTGCCATGCCTACGCACAATCATCCGGAGGGCATCAAGGGGGCTCAGGCGATTGCTGTGGCTGTGGTGCTGGCGCGTCAGGGGATGACGAAGGAGGAGATGAGGGCGCGGCTGAAGGAGCTGTTTGACTATGACCTTGACCGCACCTACCTCGACTTGCGCCATGATGGTTACAGCTTCAATGTCATCTGTCAGACGACGGTGCCAGAGGCGCTCATCTCGTTCTTTGAGAGCGAGAGTTATGAGGACTGCATCCTCAAGGCGGTGCTCACGAACAAGGACACGGACACGGCTGCTGCCTGTGCCGGAGCTGTGGCGGGGGCATACTATGGGCTGTCGGACTCGATGAGGAAGGAGATTCTCAGTCGCCTTCCAGGGGAGTTCGTGATGGCGATCAACAAACTGGAAAAAACAACGTCTAATAAGAATTGAATGATGTACAAGGCGAACAGAAACAGGCTGTTCAGTGAACAGCAGAATGAGGGTGACCAGTTGAAGAAGCGGGCCAACGAACTGGCGAAGGAGAACAAGCCGATGACGCTGCTGAAGGCCGTCAACTGCATCCTGGATCTGGCAGAGGATTCGGAGATGAGCGAGGAGTTCTGGGTGGCATCGAAACCGTTTGCCAATTATGTGGCCAAACGGATGAAGACGTCATCCACCCAGGCTGTGCTGCTGGCGCTGCTGGCTGAGGCTGGGAGCGTGGGGAGAACGGGTGCCATCTCGGACATTGCCCGATACACCAATAGCAGGAATGTGAAGATGTTGCAGTATCATCACGACCTGGAGGAGCTCGTGGAGAAGGGATGCCTGCGTAAGACGAAGAAGGGCTTCAACAAGGAGACGAATTACATCATCCCCACCGCGTTGATCGATGCCATGAACAAGAATGAGGCGTACGAGAAGCCGAGCTATGTGTGCAGCAATGTGATGGAGCTGTTCCAGAAATTCTATGAGCTGACGCACCTGCGCTTTGAGGAGGAGATGTCGAGGGAGCTGCTGCTGGAGGAGGTGCAGGAACTGATCCAGAAGAACAAGAAGATTACGTTTGTCAAGGAGTTGCTGAAGCTGCATCTGGAGGAGGATGATGAGCTGGTGGTCATGCACTTCTGCCGTCACCTTGTGCTGCACAACGAGGACAGCCTGAATATCGAACGTATCGCGTACCTGTATGAGGAGAACTGGGAACGCTACAACTTCACCCGTTCGATGGCGGATGGCACCCATCCCCTCATTGTCGTGGGACTGGTGGAAAATGCGTTTGACGGGGGATTCCACAGCACAAAGGAGTACCGCATGACGGATGCGGCACGTAAGCAGCTGCTGAAGGACATCGAACTGAAACTGGACGAGAATTCGCCTTGCGACCTCATCCTGAGCAAGAAGATCGTGAAGAAGGACTTGTTCTTCGCCAAGGATGTGGACGCGCACATGCAGCGTCTCACCCAGCTGCTGGATGAGAAGGAGTATCAGAAGATCTGTGCACGCCTGAAAAAAGGTGGCTTCCGCGAGGGTTTCACCTGCCTGTTCTATGGTGCACCGGGAACGGGCAAGACGGAGAGTGTGATGCAGCTGGCGAGGCTGTCGGGACGTGATGTTATGCAGGTGAACATCTCTGACGTGAAGAGCAAGTGGGTGGGGGAGAGCGAGAAGAACATCAAAGGGATCTTCGACCGCTACAGGAATGTGGTGAACAATTCGAAGAAGATGCCCATCCTGCTCTTCAACGAGGCTGACGCCATCATCAACAAACGTCAGGAGGGGGCAGAACGTGCGGTGGACAAGATGGAGAACTCGATCCAGAACATCATCCTGCAGGAGATGGAGAACCTGAAGGGCATCATGATTGCCACCACGAACCTGGAGGAGAACATGGACAAGGCTTTTGAACGCAGATTCCTCTACAAGGTGAAGTTCGACAAACCCGACTACGAGCAGCGGGCGCACATCTGGCAATCGATGATGCCCACCCTCGACAAGGACACCCTTTCCCACCTCGCTGCCAACTACAACTTCAGCGGTGGTCAGATTGAGAACATCGCCCGAAAGTACAGCGTGGACTGCATCCTCTATGGCAAACGTTCCATCCGTCAGGACACCCTCGAGAAGTACTGCCAGGAGGAAACCCTCGGGCAGAAGACTGCAAAAATCGGATTCGTGAAATAAATGGGAAAGGAATATGGAAAGAGAGTTTGTAAAAGTCAATTACGCTGAGTATGAAGGTAAGTACGACCAGCGTATCATCGAAAAGATGGCGGCAACTCCTAAAGAGATTAGTGTGGATGCGATGCGGGCTTGTCTGTATGGCTACACCGTCACGGAGGATTATGCCAGGATGAGGGTGCTGGATGAACTGTCTATGGACTATTGGAGAGATCGCAACGAGGAATTGGCGGAGTTAGATCCTATGGAGTGGAAGGATGACCAGATTGGGAATGTCGAAGAGATGGATGAGATGGATGAGTACATAACGACCACGCCACAAGAGAAGCTTCTGCTCCAAACGATTGACAGCACGGGTGATGGGATGTCCCCAGAGACGGCATTGTGTGTGATTGATGTCTATCAGGAGTATGAATACCTTGAACGTGTATCCCCTTATTTCATTCTGAAACTCGAAAGGCAGAGTGAATGCAACGGGATAGATTGTTTGGAGTTCGAGCCTAATGCCTTCAATGTTGAGCGCATCTATTTTGATGTCAACCGCCGTTTTGAGGTGGGGTATTTCACACATCAGGAATAATAAAGGCAATGATATTGGATTCGTACCCTATTGTTGAAATTATTATACGTATTTAAAAGCTCCAGATGTGATGTTTTTGCTTTACCTTTGTGGAAAATTTCTTCAAGAATCGAATATTAAATTAATCACATAGCATTATGAGCAACATTTATCAGCCAATTGACGAGCAGTCAACATTCAAGAGCATTAGTTTGGAGGATATGTACAAGGAAATAGCAGAGAAGAACAAAAGGGATGTGTCATCTGTCCCTGAACCTGCTGTTGTCGATGTGAGGTCAACACCTTTTGAAAGGTTTCTGATTTTGGACAAGGCTTACGCTGATGCCGAGAAGAGGATGTTGAGTTTTATCGTGGATCTCGTGAAGGAGAAGACCAATGAGGGCGAGAACGAGATGAAGTTCACCACTATCCTTTGGTATGGCGCAGGTGGGCGTGCGGTGTATGTGACGTATAACCAGAAGAATGATTCTGTGTATGTGATGCTCGGCAATGGCCTCATAACTTACATATCAGAGCACGGGCATTTTGACAATAGACGCCTTGCGCTCGCATTGTTGGAAGAGAAGTATAAAATCGTTAAGAATGAACGAATTAGTGGAGAAAGTATTAAACACAAAACTGATTGATATGGATATTATTACTATCAACAAAAACGACCCATTATTTCCCAAAGCCTTGAAAGCCATTGGGAATGATTGTCCGGAGAGAATTTATGCTTTGGGGGATGTGAAATTATTAGAATCGGAAAATATGGCGGCCATCATTGGTTCGAGGAAGGCGAGTCGTAGCGGTAATAGTGCCGCCTACACATTAGCTGTACGATTGGCCAAAGAAGGTGCTGTCATTGTGAGTGGCCTTGCGCTTGGATGTGATGCTGCTGCACATCGTGGATGCCTGGCTGCAGGAGGTAAAACCATTGCCATTGTGGCGACAGGACTTGATCTCACACATCCACATGAGAACAAACCCTTGCAAGAAGAAATTCTTCAAAAAGGAGGACTGATTCTTTCAGAACAACCTCTGGGTACCAAAGCCAATCCGACTCGGCTCGTGGCGAGAAACCGTTTGCAGGCAGCTCTTTCCCAAAGGGTCATTGTGGCAGAGTGTCCCGAGCACAGTGGAACCATGCATACAGTACGATTCGCACAAAAATACGGGAAAAAGGTTCAATCCGTCTTCTTCAAGGCGAAGAACGAAATGAACTCGGGCAACCGCTACATTGTAGAGCAAGGAATAGGAGAGTACATTGAAAAATTCTGACTCCAAAATAGGAAAAATCCCTCTTCCTGTTTTTTTACTTTTGCTTATATTTGCATAAAATTTGGAAAACAAGTAAAAAAGGAGGAGTGTAAGTATGACAAATGATGTATCAAAAGTAGAAAAAGCTCAAAGGTTGTTAACTGGTGCAGGTGGCTCTGCCGATTATGATGTTGCTTTTGAATTGTTGCAGAACGTATGTTGGGGAGACGAATATGAACCACGGATGCGACAAGAAGAACCAGATGAGGCTGCTATAACCCATGCGATGGAAATGACGAAATGGGATAATGAGAAAGCTATGAAATTGAAAAGGAGAACAGCTTTTACTCGTGTTTCAAATCGCTGGAGTTCCTTTTTCTCAAATCTAAAACTCACCCGCAAGAAGAAGGAAGAGCATGTGGAGCGTAAGAAGGAGGATGATGTTTATGCTTTGGCTTGCTATCTGATGGCTAAGTTGTATCATGAGGGGAAGGGGACAGAAAGAGACCCGAACGAGGCTATCCATATGCTGCATCTGGCAGATCAGCATGGATACAAGGATGCTGAGCGAGTGGAAAAAACGGCACGTGAACTGATGGCTCAAATCATCTCGGAAGAGGAAACCATTGCTGATACGGTGGAGAGCAAGGTGGAGATTCGAGATGAATACACACAGCATGGCGAGCGGTATGCCATTATTCTGCATCATGCCGATGGCAGTGAGTCGGAGATCAACTTAAAGGGACGCAACAAGTTGGTGTATATGTTGGCGCTGATGACGGCATTGCGTTCTGACGCCACGAAGTTGAGGGCAAGGCTGTTTGCGGCGCATCATAAGGCTATCGTGGATCTGGTAAAGGAGATGAACATTGGCACGGGAATGAGGGATTATACGGATTGGGTGAATGAGTTTATCTATAAGGAAAAACCGGAGTGTCAGCATTTCAGAAATTCGAAAGGGCATGATGGTGAGGGTCGATTCACTTATGACTCCCATGATTATTCCCTGACGAAGGCTCAGATCAACAAACGAATCAGTGAAATCGCTCGTAATGGTGAAGAAGAGAAGACGTTCTGCGTCATGTCGAAGGGTAGCCGTGAGCAGAGTTTCATGTTCATCCCTATTGCGTCGGATCAAATCATTATCCCTGACTCGTTGATGGGATTTGTGAAGCAGCTTCCTGATGACGAGACGGTGAAGAGTTTCATCCCTTCCCAGGCGAAATGGATGCCTTATCGCGATGAGTAGAGCACGAAAAAAACTCGAAAAATCAGCCGTTTTCATAAAATCTTGAAAACGGCTGATTTTTCTTTCGTAATCCATGTCAGAAACCCAATAGTTTCTAGTTGATGTGGTTAAAAGTCATTGTACTTCTACGACAAATCGGGTGACGGGATAGTAGATGATTCGAGCTGCAACTTTTTTCTTGCCATCTGCTTCGAGAGCACGTTGATAGCAGTCGAGTTGGTCGCCATGATGACCTGCAAAGTGTTCTTTGGTTGGATCGAACACGAGGCTGTAGTTGCCAGGACAGGTCTTATAGTCTACAACGACATAAGCATCTTCGGTTTCCCATATGAGATCAATGTAACCACTGACGATGTGACCATTTGAATCCACATGGCGGAAAGGTCTTTCGTGATGTCGCTTGACAGCTTTTCCATAACGACTTTCGAGGACTTTGGTCAGGTATGCCCAAGAATCTAACAACTTTGCAGGTTCAGGCATGTTCTTTTCGGTAAAACCATAACTGTCACGTAATTGCGTAATCTGCTCAGCATTGATTCCATCATCACAACAGCAGAACACCTGATGGATGAAATCGCCCATAAGTGCATCATGGTCTTTGCTATCGACAATCATGCGATACTCTTTGTCGTTGATGACCTTGATGTCATGCAGCGTCTTGCCTGCTTTTGATGGTGACAGATAAAGCAATTGGTTGTGTGAGGAGTAATTTTTGGCAATGTCATGCACTTTGCTTGGTTTCTTTACATCCCATTCGATCAGATTATCTTTGTCGAGATGTTCGATATGGAAAGACATCTGGAGTTCGAAAATGTCTTTTTCTTCCTCATTGCCGAGTACCTGACTGATATTTTCAACACCCACCGAACGGAACCAACTGAGGCTGATTCCACCATCTTTCTCTTTCGGAGCAAGTATCAAGATGTTTCGGGCTCGGGTAACACCTACATAAAGCAGACGGGCAGCTTCGCTTATTTCGTGTTCTGCAACAGTTTTCCAAAGAGGGTGCTGTTGAAGTCTGGATGTGACTGCCGCTTTTGCAGCATCTGAATTGCCATAGATGTTCCGAATCAACGAAATGGTCATTGGTGGATTGGAATTATCTAATGTGGGTTTTTGTTCACGATGCCAATGGCATCCCAGCATGTATTTGGTGGCAATCTCTGTTGCATCTGCATAATCCTTATCAAGTGACAGCATGATGACAACCTTCCACTCCAAGCCCTTTGATTTGTGGTAAGTGAACAAGTGCACTCCCTCTTCGTTGGCTGCACCTTTTTGCTGCTGATTCGTGAAGTAATTGATGAAGCCTAAAATGGTGGCAGGTTTGGCCACTTTGGTGGAAGTGTCCTCATATTTACGTGCCAAATCAATAAACACCTGGAGGTTGGTTTCTTCAGCTTTAGCATTTTCCCAACTCTGTACCAGCGCATAGAGGTCCAGTTCAATAACAAGGCTTTCCACAAGTGAACTGATACTTTGATGTCCTAGCAGGTTGGTGCCATATTCCTGTTCTGCGTTGGAGCGGAATTGTTGCAATTGTGCCAGTCGTTGCAGGACGGACAGTTCTTCAAGATAGGTGTTGAGAGGTTTCTTTGCAGCCAAATGGTCAAGACGATGCTCAATGATTTGGGTCACATGATAGTTGGGCTCTGTGAGATATGCCACTTCTGCCCGTGCCAACTGATTGGATGGGGTGTTGACGAGGGTGAGCAAGGCTTTCAGCAGACGCCCTGTACGAGAGTCCTTGATGTCGGTGGCTTCGCGGCATACAGGAACGTGCAATTTGCGAAGTTCTTCTGCCAACTTGTCAAGTTCGGCATTGGAATATGCCAGCACGGCAATATCTTTGGCGTCTATATCTTCACGTATGATTAGCTGTTGGATTTGAAGTGCCAAATCTGCATCATCTGTTTTTGGCCAAAGTCGGAGTGGATGTTCAACTTGATTTTGATTTCCATTCTTTGGAGGCATGTTCAGTATCACTTCGTCTGCCTTCATCTGATTGAATACTTGTGAAAAGATGGCATTGGAGAAATTGACCAATAGCTCGACTGAACGATAGGAGTGTTTCAGATTTTCTTTGTCTTTGTCACAGAAGCTATTGGCAACAGCGGTAGTCAAATCGGTGTCGGCACCACGAAAACCGTAAATGGCCTGTTTCTTATCACCTACATAGATTGTATTCAACAGGGATGAGAGTTGTTGGAAGATACGTACTTGCATGGGGTTGGAATCCTGGAACTCATCGACAAAAAGATGAGTATATCGGGATTTGATGTCCTGCTGCACCTCTGGCACTTTAAGAAGCTTCAAGAACATCGTCTCCATATCATTGAAGTCAATCAGATGATGCTCATCCTTGTATTGGCGATACTCTTTCTGCCAACGAGTGGCAAGTGAGAAGATGAACTTGGCATATTTCCGCTGGTCGTTGGCTGTTTGTTCTGTGAGGAATTTAAAACCTTGAATATACGCAGCCACTTTTTGTGATGCAGGTTTATCTTTAAGGTAATAATCAATCTTCTGTGAACTTATCTTCAATTTGAAGTGATCATTAAATAGATCAACATCATCAGGGGTAATAACCTGGCAGTTGTGTAAAGATAAGTAAAAATCTTTCGCTTTCTGTTGCTTCTCGGTAAGTGTTTTTTTTAGTCCGAAGAATTCTTCTACTTCCTGATAGAAGTCATTCAACAACATACGTAATTCTTCAATCTTGCACGAACTTAAACTGCCAATAATGCTCTCTGTGGTTTCAATACTTTTCTCAAGTTGTTTATCATCGATGCCATACCACTGAATATAGTCAAGAACCGTGCATAAGTCTTTCTTCCAAAACTCGTAATTGAGTCCAACCTTACGCTCACCAAAACCATAATTAATCTCATAAGTCTCAGCGAAATGATACAAGAAAGCACGGTCTTTCGATTCAAGTAACCCTCGAAGAGAATGATCACGATAGAGCTGAAGTTCCTCTTCTTCCATAGCGGTTGCATCTGGCATGATGCCTAACAGATACCAGTACTTCGTGAGGAAGGTGTTAGCCACTGAATGAACAGTTCCAATTAGAGCATGTTCCATTTGTTGGGCTTCGTGATGAAGTCCTATATTGGCAAGTTCTTTCTTGGCTTTCTCGCGCAACTCCTGAGCAGCAGCCTTGGTGAACGTGGTCATAATGACTTGGTCTGGGTTCAACTTCTTGTCATAGACCAGTTGGGCAACGTCTGTTGTGATTCTATACGTTTTGCCAGATCCGGCTCCGGCACTAATGAATGTCTTTGTCATAATGCTTGCATTTTAGATGGTAAAACACTTGTAGTCGGAATACTTGTTCTCGGCTTTCTTAGGATCTTTCTTTTTGTCATCATCCTCTAACGGGAAGACATTCCCAGCCTGAGTGTAAACAAGCTCATTTACAGGTATGTTGTCAGCTGTTTCAATATGACCAGCATTGATTTCCCGTACTCTCTCTGCATAGCCGTTACGTAGCTGTTCTATGATGACATCTGCATCGGCAGAAGGAACTTTTTCATAATTTGAGCCTAAGAAATTATCTTTACTGAACAATGTACCTGCTGGCATTACGAAAAAGGCTGTACGTACTGTTTGTGAAGGATTGGGATGCTTCATCAGCATGGCTTCGTAGATGGCCAACTGCAAGGCACGATTCTTTTCCAAGATCTTCTTGTGTTTGTCTTTTCTGGATGCCCATTTCAAATCAAACACCACATCATTGCCATTTTTGTCACACAGAAGCATATCAATGAAACCCTGAACGAGGATTCCCCCTTCTAAGCCCAGATCTTGTTTTTCTTCTTGCTCACAACTGATGACGGTCAGCTTATTCTCTTGAATGATGTCAGCCAGTTTCGAAATACAACTTCTTAGTTGATAGTGCAATCGGGCTTTAGCCAGATGATGCTCGGGCAAAAGAAGTAGTGCTCCCTTCCTTGCCAACGCTCTATTGAAAGCCTCATCATAATTGGTGTTGACAAAATCCTTCAACTGCATCCCATCTCTTTCTGCCGTGAAAAGGTTCTCAATCACGTCATGGGCAACATTTCCATCAGTTGCCGAAAGTTTGATTTCGTTGTCGTTGATGTCTGTAAAATGTAGGGTATAATTCATGAAATAATCAAAGGGATTCTGCAGGAGTTTCTCCAAAGCAGAATAACTTTCCACAGACCGCCATGAGACAGGATGGTTTTTTGCATCAAAAGTAATCTCTCGGTCATCCTCCTCACGATGATTGTCCACGTATTGTATTTCTTTCGTTGCCATTTGAGCATAGAGTTCATCACCATTTATCGGTTCTGGTTGATAAGGCAGTTGGAGATATAATGGGTGCATAGACAACTTTGTGGCTCCCTGTTGCTCACAGGTAACGATGGTCAGATTCTTTTTGGTCTTATAAACGGGACGAGCAAGAAGCATATTCTGCAAATCGCTCTCATGCTGTTTGTCCCAAAGAAGAACTCCATGAGTCTTTAACTGCTCCTGCTCGTGGTTGGAAAGGAAGTCTGTGGATAAAGCATGGGACACATCACCATAGAAGTCACACCAGATAGTGTTGTCTGCTTCTTCAATCATGTTGGCTGGTTGCTGAATCATCCTTCTGCTGTTGATTTGAGCATTATAAAGCGTATAATTACTGCTTTCGTAGAGTGCCTGTGCCCATTGGCTAATTTGAGTGAATGAAAGGATGTCGCCATCAATCGTGTTAATCATACTCAGCAGAGCATCTGCCATTTCTGACACGCGTTTCAGTTGAGCAATGCGGGCATCATAAGGAAGCAGCTTGGCAATCGTAGAGGCACGTCCAGATGCGTATTTGCTAATGAATTCAAGGAATTTCTTCAGAGTTTCTTTCTCGATGTCATCAGATTCTTCCACTAAAGACAATGTGAGGCCCTCGTCGTATAGATCGAAAGGAAGAGCGCCTTCAATGCTGCCGAAATCATTCCTTGTACCATCATTGTTGTAGTCTTGGAAGTAATCAAAGCATTCTTGAACTTTTTCATTACAGAAGCCCCCTTCTCTTGTGATGTTTTTTGCCAAATCTTTTCTTAATTGCCAATCTAACGGACACTCAGGAAGAAGCAAATACTGAAGAAGGGTGTTGACATTCAATGGATGTTGGAACAACTGTACTGCGAGCAGGAACAGCTGAGTGATCTGAGGATTGCTGTCTGTCATCTGACTGCCACAGAGTGGCTGTCCTGACATATGAAGCCAGTTGTCGAGTCGTTTGTTATCAGTGTTAACCCATAGGTCATAGGAGTTGGGATCTTGTTGAGAGAGCCAAGCTTCTGCCTGCCATTGCTGAGAGAAGTGAATCTCTGTGATGGTTTCTGGCTTTGCTGTTGTCTCATCAGCGTTTTCTACAATCGTTGTTCCAATTCTCTGCAAAGATTGAAGCAAAGGTTGAATGTAATCAGGCATCAATCCTAATGCAGATGGAATCTCAATGGTCAGACTCTTTAAAGTTTGGGGAACAGCTATTGTGCCAAATTCCATGAGTTTAATTTGAGAAGAGAGTTTCTGTAAGAGTACAGCTAACCCATCATCATGATAGTAGGAGTCTATCTCTGCCAAGGTGTTCAGTCTTGAGCAATCTTGGAGTTTGGTTTGCTGATTCCAACCACACAAAGCCAGGTAATCGCGCCAATGAAGCAATGTCTTGGCAACACTCATGCTGTCAATCTGGACACTTCGATGGAAGATATTGTCCCCATGACTCTTGTCGTATTCCATAAGAGCCTTATGGTAAGAAGTCAGGCGTTCGGGGAAAGAGGGCGTTTGTTGGTGAATGCCCGCATGTAGAGCCAGCTGGCTGAGAAGTCCTTGAGTCTCCAATACTTGAACATCAAGGGTTACATGGTTGGAAGGCATGTTCATGTAATAACTGCCGCAATAAAGAGGACTATATATTATTTTCATAAATCTAAGGTGTTAGTGTTATGGGTACAAATTTACTGATTTCTCACCAAACATCCTTCAAAAATCAGTTTTTTTGTTGAGAAGTGTTTGAATCTGGTTGAATTAAATGACGATGCGCCCATTTTACACCATCCAAGAAAGCAAAACGGTATGTGGGACTATTGCCTTGTTGCTTGAGATGTTCGTACAGCTCTATCTCGTTTTCATCAATCTTCATCATGGCGATGATGATGTCTTCAGTCACTCTTTTCCCGTCATATAGATAGCCTATTGTGTCTCTGATGACGGTATGACTGTCCTTTACCCATCGCGTTCCTTGCATGAAGAGATGATACTGAGTCCATCCATCTTGCTGAAAATGATGTTCTAATAATCTAAAGTCTATCATATTGAAGAATAATTGATTAAGAAGATACTCTTATTTGATTTTTGTGCAAAGTTAAGATTTTTTTGTTGGCTTTTGTTATTTTATATACGTATAAGATTGTGTGACGATTATTCATTTTCCCCTACCTTTGTAGCGAAAATCATAAAAGTTGGAAATATGACCGATACGGATAGGAATAGAATTTTGATAATTCCAGATGTGCATGGACGTGACTTCTGGAAGAGCGCGGTGGAGGAAACGTCTTGTGATAGGATTGTTTTCTTGGGTGATTATGTTGACCCGTACGAAGAGGAAGGCATTGACGGAGATGCTGCTCTGGGCTGCTTCTTTGATGTGCTTGATCTGAAAGCAAAGAATCCAGAGAAGGTGGTGCTGTTGTTAGGAAATCATGATTTGCATTATTACTCGGAGCAGTTTTGCGAATTGGCTTGTGGAAGTCGGTATGACGAGGATTTGGCAGTCATCTTGTCGGGATTGATGAGTGCTCATAAGAACGAGTTTTGTTTGGCGCATGAGGAAAAGGTGGATGGGAAACGTTACCTTTTCACTCATGCAGGGGTGACGGCATTATGGTATAAGCGTCATCGTCGGGCCATTAAGGAACTTACGGCAGAGCATCTTAATCATTTACTGAAGACGAAGCGGGGTGTCGCTGCTTTGGCGGAGGTCGGAGACATCAGAGGTGGGGATGCTCCATCAGGCAGCATGGTGTGGGCGGATTCTATCGAGATGCGTGCTTCGGTTCCTTTGCCCAATGTGTATCAGATCTTTGGACATTCATTGCAAAAGTATGAGCCCATCATCACGGCTCATTATGCTTGTCTAGATTGCAGAAGAGCATTTTTGTTAGATGAAAGAGGGCTGGCAATGGTATAAGAAGATAAAAATAACGATGAATGATGACGGAACAGAACATTCCAGAATGGTTGAAAACATGGCAATCGGAATTTCGGACATGCTTTGATGTTTGGAAGGAGCAGAAAGAGTATGCTCTTACTCATCAAGTATCGATATATCCAGCGAAGACAAATGGGAAATGGGGCTTGGTGGATTATCGACAGGGAGTCATGCTTCCTTTCGAGTACGACTTGATCTTTAGGAAACCAGATTCATTGAGTGCATTCGTCCTCATCAAGGATGGGAAACAAGGTTTGGCCTATGTTGAGCACCATCAAGGGAATGTGAAAGTAGATATTATGGTGTCAGTCGAAATGGATGCCATCTATCATGTGCCAGGATGGGAGATTGCTCTTTTCGCGAAGAACGGAAAATGGGGCTGCCAATCCCTCTTCGTTTAAGTTGAAAGCCTTTTGGCAATCCAAGCATGCGAAATGCGGAGTGATGATAGGTCGACCAGAGAGTTGCAAGGTGTGACCAAACACTTGATAGATGTCTGAATAGATTACAGCATCAGGACTATTTCCGGCATCAAAGTGCTCATCGACATCAGCCCACACACAACTGCCATTTTCTTGGGAACCACCTCGATAATGAGAACAGTCCCTAAGAGCAGTGTATAGATTACCTGCTGCGAATGCTCTGTTCAAAACTTCGACCTCATGTCCTGGTTTAACGCACCCCAATGTCATCTCGTTGTTCTTGAGCCAATTGGGTAAAATGCCGGCATGGGTGAAGATGTATAATTTGCCTCCAATGGATTTCTCGTAGGCAATGTGGAACAATGAAAGGTTATCCTGTAAAGTCTTCCGAATGATGCCATGATGTCCAAAGTCATGACGGCATTTAGCGATTTGGTCGGAAAGATAGCTGAGGTCATGATTACCCAACAGGAGTGTGACATTGTCTGGATGCAGTTTCTTGAATTCGACAATCTCGGAAAGGGCAATAAAACCATCGAGAGGCTCTAAACCTTCTAGTTCAGAATAGGGGTCAACATAGTCGCCAAGAAACACGATTTCTTCCGTTTCTCTGCCTTTGACGGCAGATTTCCAGAAAGTTCTTCCATGAATGTCGGGTATAATGATCATATCAAGCTTTTCTTATTAAAACGGAATGAGTGCATCATTATTGTTCACCTTTTTCTGTTTTAGGGTCTTTGTGAAGATAATCCACAATCATGGAGTAGGTGATGTCATCAGATTGGAGGAAGTTTGAGATAATGTTGCCCTTGAAAATACCGAGTTGGTTCTCCATCCATTTTGTTTTTTGATTAAGAGGGTACAAGAGCTTTTGATAAGTTTTACCGTCAAGCGCTCCTTGTTTTAATTGTGATTTCAGCTTTCGGCGTTGATCCCGAATGGCTTTGAGTTCATTGCCTGTTTCACGTTTACGTCTGTTATATTCATCGCGAAAATCGTCTAGGTCCTTTTGATAGTGCTTGAGACATATTTTATGGAACTTTTGAAACAAATCATCATACCTGCTTCTTAATGCTGATAGTTGTTCCTTCAGCCTTTTTTCTCGCCCTTCTTGAATCATCAGTTTTGTGGCTAACACAGATGCTTCACTTTGTTCGATTGATGAAAGAATCTCCCACACTTCTTGAAGAGAATAAACTTCATGGCGTTGCTTAGCCTCCGTGTATTTTGTATTGATATTCATAAAACTACGCCATATCAGAAGGAATGACTTATGGCTGAAAACCTTGACAGTTCCGTCGGGATAGACACACTTGCATGAGTTCGTTCCACTCATTGGACTTCCTGCAAAGAAATAAGTAAGCGCATCGTTTCCTTCCGTGTCTTTAGTGATGTCACCTTCGTTTTTGATCCACCATTCAAGATAGATGCCTAACGTGGGGTGTTGAAACCCGCTGGTGCCGGTATAATACAAGCCACAATGTGTTGGTACTGGTGCTAAGAACATTCTGCTATCTTGAAAGATTCTATCGGCATTTTTGAAGAAATCGAAAGCATGGTCAAGAAAGAACCTTAAGTCTTGTTCCTCCTTCTGATTTACATTTTCAGTTTCTTGATGTGATGCTCCCCCCCCTTTATTAAGAGTGAAGTATTGCCCAGATGTATCAAGTTTCAGATGATCTTCTTTGATGCTATCTGGTTGCTCCGCTTTAAGGTAACAAATAAGGGTTGTACCATTCAGAAGTGTGATTTTGTTGTCTAAAGAGTTCACTTCTTGATTCTCTTGGAGTTTGTTGTTCATGTCCATAGTCCGTCATTCATTAAATGATGATGTATATATTCGGTTATTGTTCAGATTCTTAATCAAGAAATTCTCTTGCATAAGCTCGTTCGCCAGGGTTTCAGCAAATGAGAGCAGGTGTATGCTTGAAAGTTCATCGAGTTCTACTGAAATGGATTGCTCATTATATATTATGTTGTCATCAATATATTTACCTGTGAAGAGGTGTCCAACGCGATAAGAACAGGAAGTTATCAGTTGTTCTATCTTATTGATCAGTTCACGGTCATGCAACTTCATGGTAGCATGGGTGGGAAAAACAATGAAACCTCCTTTATGTTCCCCTTGATGCATACCCTCTATCAACAGGAAACTATCTTTATTACTTTTGCACTCCATCAGGAAACCACCTCGTTGGTAATGGCATCCATTCGGCATAGACATCCCTTCAGGATGAAAATACTTGACTTCCTTAAAGGGTGTGGTGTGTTTATTGATGATGGTGTCTCTATTCATAATACTATTGTTGAGTGACGTTTACCATTGCTTTGTCGGTGCTCCCTCAATATGTTCACATCTGTAACTGATGTCTGCGTGTTTGACAGGAGCATGATAGATAATCCGTTTGAGATTCTTACAACCCACGAAAGCATCCCTGTCAATTCTCTTAAGTGGAGAATCAACGATGATGGTTTCAATCATGTCATTGCAGATACTCCCTATAATCTTGACGGATGCGGGGATGTGATACACTTTGTCACGTGCCCAACAAGCAATCAGCTCGTTATTGTTGTTGGATATCAGACTGTCGCTCTCAATTCTGAAATGAGGTGAAAGGCAAGTCAGACCTTCAAAGTTCTCATGTGCTTGCACGAGCCAAGAACCTATCTTTGTAACTTTGGCAGGAATAACAAGACGTTTCAAGGAATCACACCCCAAGAAAGCGTCATGGCCAATTTTTTCCAGTTCCTCTGGCAGTTCTATTTCTTCTATAGCGGTATAACAAAAGGTGTCACCCATGAAGTATTTGACAGAACTCGGAATTTTGATGTGTTGAAGCGAACTACATCCAGAAAACATGTTTTCTCCGATGCATTCAAGTCCTTCGTGCAATTCGATTTCTTTTAAAGATGTACATGAATTAAACATCGCAATGTCTGGATATTTGATGTTCACGGAAATTCTTGCCTTCTCCAGATTTTTGCAATATTCGCATAAACAGCCTTCTTCTTCTGTCACGCTGTCAGGCATCCAGAGAGACTTGAGTGACTGGCAGTGATAAAAAGCATTTGCTTCAATATGGGTCACACCTTCACGTATACGATAGTGCTCGCATTGAAAGGTTGTATGATCAGCTCCAATGAGGGTTTCCCAATCGGAAGAGTAGCGCACTCCCCATTCGTCAATGTTGTATTTCTTCGGTAAAGCCATTGCTGCTATTTTTTATGCAAAGTTATGTGTTTCATTTGGAATAGCGCTATTTTATATACGTATAAAAAATGTTGTTTGTTCCTAAAAATTGTTTACCTTTGCAACAAAATCCAGTATTAACCCTCAAAGATAATTAAGGAATGAACGGAATCGTAAAACCAGCTTCGATATTTATGCTGACTTTTTATGAATATAGGTATTATGCGCGTGAAAAGGCTTGTTATCCATGTTTCAAATTGAACACCTATCATATGAGGTTTTTCTTTGAAACGCTCTCCGAGGCAGAGTTGGCTATACAGCACAGGGCACAGCTTCCGAATGAGTGTTATGCATATGTCATTACAGAGCTCCCATTGGGTATAGGGTTGCAATTGTCGTTATGGGGACAAAGTCTCTCTGACCGAGTATATCTTCCAGATGGGACGTTGTGGGGCGTGAGAGATTATTGCAATTTCATTCCATCCAATTGTGTGAGTGATGAATATGACTATTGGGGTAAACTCAATCGGTTCTATGGAAGGGCGCCAGAGGAGATTCGGTTCAAACCTGGTGACATTGTGGAAGTGTTTGGATGTCCGGACAATCATTATTGGAGCGACAATGAGGTAAATCTGGCCATTGTAGTTAAGTGTCCACCCACAAAAGATGAGGTTGCAAAGATGCTTGAACAGTATGTGGCGACTCATGAAGGTTATAATTTGTGTGACCATAATCTTTGTCATGTCATGGGACATGCAGAAGACGCCTACGAAGTACTCTCGTTCGCTTGTGAAGGCATTGACCATTCGACCACTATTGCCACATTCCGCCCCTCATTGCCAGTTTCATCACAAAGGGCAAAGAAACTTCGTAACTTATATGAACAATACAAAATAGAAAAGAACTTATGAAATGGCAAAGAAATATCTCAAAATCAGCTATCTTTATTAACTTTTTCATATTTTTATGATTGAGTTTCAAAAGAAAAGCTATACATTTGTGCCACAAAAGAAAAACTAACATTATACACCAAAAACCGAACCTTAACATGCCAGACCGTAACTTTGATTACTTTTCTCCATTATTACGAGAAGGGCAATATCTCAATAATGGCAGATATGAAATTATCAGCAATACAGTGAATGCTGGAGGTTTCGGACGCATCTATCGTGCATATGACCTCAAATCCAATAAAGACGGAATGTCCAATGTTGTAGCAATAAAGGAGTTTTATGTGGAGGAGTTCTTTGAGGATTCTGATCGAAGTCGCAGCATAGGGGTATACACAAAAAAGGAAATGGGTCAATGCATCAAACTGATGCGTGAGAATTTCAGAAAAGAGGCTGATATCTTGTCGAGATTAAATGAACAACATGATCGTCATGTGCCTTCCATTCATGGGAAAGTCTTTAGCGAGGGGGGGCGTTTGTTCTATGCCATGACCTATATTGATGGTCTAACGCTGAGGGAAACGGTGGAGCAGGAAGGCATAATGACAGAAGAAATGGCTGTGAATTATATCGTTCAGATAGGAAAGGTGTTGTATAAGGCTCATCAATGGAATGTGATGCATTGTGATATCTCGCCGAACAATATCATGTTGGAAAATAACTGTGCGGTATTAGTGGATTTTGGTAATGCAAAGAGTTATGACTTGTTGTTAGCTTCTCTGAATAACGATTCTGTGGATCAGGCAGTACAGATGGGTGAGATTGGCACTCCAGGCTTTTGTGCCCCATCTTTATTCATAGGGAGCCCACGAGGTGATATCTATTCGCTTGCAGCGACACTCTATTATCTGCTGACGGGAAAGATAACAGACTGTTTGTCTTCGCAGAAAAGGCTGGATGATGCAAGAGCGAACCTTGAAAAAAAGAAAGTTTCCAAGGAAACGATACACGCTATCCTTCATGCAATGGAAGTGAATCTGGAAAATGGTTCTATGGGATCAAAAGAGTTCTTGGAAGAATTACCCAATAAGATAGTATTTAACACACTACTAAACTATAACGATTATGATTACAATAAAAGATAGACAACGATTGCTGAATCTTAATTATATGGCAATCTATCTGATGCTCACATCAGATGAAATCGCTCAGTATGGAGACAAACTGAAGAATCTCAATAGACATACGACTCTGACAAGAGGTCTGTTTCACTTCGATGTTGTGGAAAGGGGCGACAATCCGTATGATGAATTACCCAAAGAGATGACGCATGCTACAGAAGGTTTCAATGTGATGGTACGTCTAATCAACGACATACATGAGATGTATGGCTATGGGTTAGAGAAGATTGACCTTAGCTTGGACATGAGCGTTTTGGTGAAAGAACTGAATAAGTTTGTAGACGCGGTGTGTGAAGAGAATATTGACCGGCTGGACGTTCTCAGTAATAGAAATACAAGCACGTCAATGACGGCCATGAAGAAATATCGTGAAAGTAATATCGTGAAAGAGGTGTTTACGAGAGCTTTGAAGGGGAAAATTGAAAATAGAGAGGAATCCCAAGAACTGGTGCAAACAGCTTATCCTACCCCTGATATGGCAACATCCCTTGATCTTGCCAAAGGTGCGACTGATGATAAGTACGCACTATCAATAGAGAAGGACAGGTGTGGGCGTGAAGAGCCTTCAGAGAAACCAGATATTTCCATCAAGGTGACATATGTGAAAACAGGAGAAGCGCGTAAAGATGGTAGCATACCGAAGAAGTTGGGCATGGAATTCACTATAAACGGTGATACTGTACCTGTATATTTGGGCCCTACAGATCAAAAATTCCTGTATTTTGCGATATTGTTGGCAAAAATGGAAGAAAAGACTCTCAAGCGCTCTGATTTCTCACCGCTAGCCCTTAACGACACTGTAGGCAAGAAAAAGCGTGAGCAGATGGAAAAATGGCTTCATGACAGATTCTGTGCGTTAATTGATGCGAAAAACTTTAATAAGTGGTATAGAGGTGTGAGGGAGAACCCTCATCCATTTGATCATGCCAACTCCCGTATAAAGGCAAAACTTTGGGAAATCCTCTCGCCCAAGTATAAGAATGCGTTCTATTACACGCGGATTTTGAATGAAGAAGGTCGCTACAAAATCAGGGTGAGTGCCAGCCATATAGAGATTGATCCTAAAATCATGGAGCGTATAAACAAATTCCAAAATACATAGATATGCTGATTTGAGGTTTACAAAAGTCAAAAACGTTAAATCTTCACTTTTTTCTCCGCCATAGGAAATAATTGTGAACCTTTGCAACATGATGAAAGAAAGAATACTACGCCTCTTGCAGGAGATGGGCAAGGGCATTTATGAGAAAGAGACGGAACTGGCGATGTCGCTGTTAGCGGCTATCGCTGGTGAGAGCTTGATTTTATTAGGGTCTCCAGGTGTGGCGAAGTCGATGGTTGCTCGAAGGGTGAAGGCTGCCTTCCATAAGGGTAAGTCTTTCGAGTATCTGATGTCAAGATTCTCGACACCCGATGAGATTTTTGGTCCCGTGAGCATCAGTAAACTGAAAGATTCAGACAAGTATGAACGGAGTATTGAGGGATACTTGCCGACGGCTGATGTAGTGTTCCTTGATGAGATATGGAAAGCTGGCCCTGCCATCCAAAATACGTTGCTGACAGTGATGAATGAGAAGCTGTTCCGCAATGGCGACAAGGAAATCTGTGTGCCTCTGAAGTTGCTGGTTGCAGCCAGTAACGAACTTCCTGCACAGGGAGAAGGATTGGAAGCGTTGTGGGATAGGTTCATCATCAGGATCGAATGTGGAAACATCAAGCAAGAGAAGAACTTCAATGCGATGTTGACTGATGAGCAAGGTGAAGGAAATGCCGAGATTTCCTCTGATTTGCAAATCAAGGAAAATGAATATCAAGAATGGACTCGGAAGATTGATTCGATTGCCATCCCTGAGCGTGTGCTGAAATGCATCGCCACCATCAGGAAGGCATTGGGAAATGTGGCGGTTGATTTTACTGATGAACGTCATGATGTTTATGTGAGTGACCGTCGTTGGAAGAAAATTGCTCGATTGATGCGAGCCTCTGCATTAGTGAATGGCAGAAACGAGGTTACAGTGGCGGATTTGGTGCCGATGTTTCATTGCTTGTGGCAAGAACCAGGGGAGGCTAATGATGTGCGCCGTATCATCTTCAGAACATTGTTCAGCGAGTTCTCGTCGAAACTGGAAGGGATGAAAGTCGCTATTGATGATGACATCAGAGTGACCAGATTGCATAAGGCAACGACAGCGGCACAACGGATGATGGAACAGGCGGATAGCAACAAGAAGATTTTCGATAACTATTATTACCACCTGCATGACCACGATACGGGCAACACCTATATTTTTGTGGCAGATTATCAGAAATTGCCAGTGGTGTCGAAACAAAACGTGGGCATCCTTGCTGTCATTTATCAAGACCCAAAGAATCCTGTACGTTCCATCATTCGGCTGTATCAAGGTGCGGATGTGCCACGTGGGGCAATGCAAGTTCACCTGTCAAGAAGTGACAAGCACATCTTCATTGATGGAGTACGCTTCGAAATAGAGACTCTGAAACGAGGTGAGACACAAACGATACTGCCAGCATCAAACAGAAACGTGTCAGGCAGAGATTATCATGCAGAAATTGATGAACTAACCACTGCGATTAATACGAGAGGGAGGGAAATCGAAGAGAACCTTTTCGTGTCTGAAGAGGACAAGAAGGTGCTTCGAGAAATTGCCCAAACTATCTACACCGGGATTGCTTACACAAGATACGAACTTCAAAAGTTGGAGGGATAGAATGTCCGAGTCGACACCACATCTTCAGCCTGGGAACTATATCCATCTCATCCGAAAATTCGTTGATAAAGGCGATGTGCTCGGCATAGAGACGGATGTCCCAGATGTTAAGAGAGATCCTATCTTGGAATATCTTTCCGACATCATGAACAATCCGCTGATCCAAGCGAAAGTGTTGTCGAGTCGTTTGGTTGGCCAGATCTTCTATGAAACGGTTGGCTGCTTTGTGTTGGAGTGTCTGCATCAAACTCAGTTCGCCAATCAACGTGTCAGTGGTGAACGGGGACAGATGGAAAAGATGAGGGAATGGGCGATACAGAAAAAGAGAGACTCTTGGCAGTCACTCGTCAACAGTATTGCTGACAAGCATGAGGAGGACGGCTTTGACATTGACTTCTTGAAGAAAAGATTTCAACATGATGGATGGAAAGACCCCGAGAACTGGGAGATGCTGAGACACGAATGGGGCAGTGCCTTGGACAGAAATGTTCTCAAAAAAACAAAGGAACATCTGGAAAAGAAGAAGAGTCTTGTGGCAAAGAGTCTGCAACAAAAACTTGAACACGCTAAAAAGCGGAGAAATGAGGGCGTGTCTGAAGAACAGGCGCTACAAGCTTGGAATATGATGGAGGGTCAATGGACAGAGACTGAATTTGAGAAGAAATTAAACATTGTCATGATTCAAAACCAGTATCCAGAGATTGGTGATGTGGTTAAAAGGATGGGAAGGATTGCTGATGCTGACGGAAAAGATCGACTGGCGGTGCAGACTGGCAGAAGCATGCAACTTTCACACTCTTCTGGAAGTGACATTGAAGGAATCAGCACTGGTAGAGATATCAACGCTTTGATGCCAATGGAATGGGCGCAATACACGGACACTGACATGGAGAAGCTCTTTCTGCACAAATACATGACGAGCAAGTTGCAAGTGTTCCACTATAAATCGGAAATAGCTAAACCTGCACGTCGCCTTCGGTCAGAAAGAGCATCACGACGTGGCCCCATGATTGTATGTGTGGATTCCTCTGCCAGCATGAGTGGCGTTCCTCAGAAGATTGAGGCATCTTTGCTCGCCAAACTGGAACAGACAGCAGAAACATTGAACAGGGATTGCTTTTTGATAGACTTCTCTATTGGCATTCATCCCATTGAATTACGTTCCAGACGACAAAAGAAATCGATGGAGCGGATGGGAATGAGAGAAGAAGACCAAGAAAACTTTGCAAAAGGTGTTTTCCCATTTATTGGAGGAGGAACAGATGCGCAGAAGATGTTGAACTTGACTTTTGCCTTGCTCGATAACAATGATGACCGCTATATGAATGCTGATGTGCTGTGGATAACGGATTTCCTCATTCCAAGAACGGATAAAGAACTGATGCAACGTTTTAAGGAGTATCAGAAGACAGGAACAAAGTTCTATGGTTTCAAGATTGGTGATGGAAAATCCGATTGGGAACAATACTTCGACAAGGTGTATGAGATTCACTATGTTCAACCTCGTCGATATTGATTCATACTACTTATTTCAGTTTGCTTAAGGAGGGGAGAATGTTCGTTTTTTCTCTCCCTACAATGGAAGTTCTATGTTTTCCCACCTGATGTTGATACCCCATGACACCATTTTTACTTATTTCTAAAATGTAGGAATTGTAATCTCTAAATTACAAAATCATGGAATTTACAAAGCCTTCGTGTTTTCCCATTGTTTTCCCGAAATAAAAAATCAGCAACTCGAATTTCTTCTAAGTTGCTGATTATTAGGGTGGACCAGCTTGGGCTTGAACCAAGGACCTCCAGATTATGAGTATCGCAAAGTGATATTCCATGATATTCCGTTGTTCTGAAAGTGTTCTGAATATCAGCGTTTTATAAAAATGCGATTTTCTCTGAATATT